>Ga0187861_10004452_pt1 | contig 11710 bp, 8 predicted proteins | sample June2016WEW_10_1_3_FD_132986 | JGI IMG/M metagenome (GOLD analysis project Ga0187861, IMG submission 132986) | Peatland microbial communities from SPRUCE experiment site at the Marcell Experimental Forest, Minnesota, USA - June2016WEW_10_100 | ecosystem: Environmental > Terrestrial > Soil >...
CACCGACGCCGACGCCAAACCCGGCCGCGCTGCCGCTGCTCCTGCCGCCTTGGCTATACCGGCGACTGCGCCGGGCACGCCGTTAGTCGTCCGGCAGCCCCGCCGCCGCCCCTCTCCGTCGACCGACGATGGTCCGCACCAGGGCTACCGCTGCGTCCAGCTCCGGCAGGCGGAATGCCCTGGACCAGGCCAGATACGTGACAAGGCCGACGAGACCCCCGGCCGCGATCTCGGCCATCTGAACGACGAGGGACGACGGCCCGCCCATGGAGTTCTCGACGTATCGGGCGGCCAGCATCGTGGCAGCCGCTGCCACGCATGCTCCGCCGACGAACGCAATGGCGTGCCAGGCGATGGGCCGCAGGTCGAACCCGATCCTCCTCTCCATGAAGATCACGAGCAGGAAGACCTCGGCCCAGGCCCCCAGGCCGATCGCGAGAGCGAGGCCCTCGAGGTGCATGAAGGGGAACAGCACGACGGCTGCGGCCACGTCCACGGCCACCGCCGCGAGCGCCGCGGTGACGGGCGTCCTGGTGTCCTTGCCGGCGTAGAAGATCGGGGCGAGCAGGGCTATCAGCACGTGGGCCACGAGCCCGAGCAGGAAGACCTCGTAGATCGTGGCCGTGGAAGCGGTGGCATCCGCGTCGAACGCGCCGTGCTGATACAGGACGGCCAGCGTCGGCACCGCTAGCACCATCATCGCCCCGGTCAGGGGCACGACCACGAATAGCAACAGGCGCACCGACTGATCGACGAGCCTGCGGAACCGGGCGTCGTCGCCCGCCGCGATGGCTCGCGAGAGAGGCGGCAATAGAACGATCCCCAGCGGCACGCCTATCAAGCCGACCGGGATCTGGAGCGCCGTAAAGGCGCTGTTATACCAGGTGAGCGGCCCGGCGGTCCCCATCGTGTCGGCAAAGAACGTCGTGACCAGGAACACGAGCTGCGTCGCACCCAAGCCTAGAGCCCGGGGCGCCATCAGCAGGAGCGTCTCTCGCACGGCGGGGTCGCGCAGGTGGATCTGCGGAGCGTAGAGACCCGCGCGTCGGATGGCCCTAACCTGCGTCAGGACCAGACCCAAGGCGCCCGCGACCACGCCTACGGCGAGGGCGGAGATACCCAGGAATGGCGTCAGGGCAACAGCGCAGACGATGATCGCCAGGTTGTAGACGTTGGGCGCCAGGGCAGGCGCCCCGAAGATACCGATGGAGTTGAGTCCGGCGGACATGACCGCCCCGAAGGCAAGGAGTATCGGCGACAGCAGCATCACCCTGGTCAGGAATACCCGGACGTCGAGTTGCGTCGGGTCGGAGGCCGGCGGCGGGAGGATGGCGGCGACGATGGACGGAGCCACGATCCAGACGATCACGGCGAGAGGGATCAGCGCCAGGACCATCAGGTTGGCCATGGTCGCGATCAGCCGCTTCGCGCGTTCCACTTCGCCCTTGTCCAGCAGCGCTGACGCGACGGGCACGAGCGCCGACCCGATTGCCCCCGCAGCCACCAGCTGGAAGAGCGTGTCCGGCAGCCGGAACGCGTTGTAGAACGAATCGAGGTCGTTGCTCCGACCGCCGAACTCGGCCAGGAAGACGGCGGTCCGGAGCCAGCCGATGAGGCGCGACAGGACCACTCCCGCAACCACGACGACCCCCGCCAGGGCGATGGCGCGCCCTCCCAATCGGGCCGCCGAGTCGGCCGCCAGATCGGACCCGGGCATCACGTCCGCCATGACGACCTCTTCGTGGGCGACCCCGGACGGCTCCATGCCGCGCCGCAAGCCTCGGTCCGGGAGCGGGAACCGCTCCGGCCGCCAGGCTGCGGGCACCGGTTCCGGCAGCGAACCGAGATCGTCGATCCGTGGACCTACGCTCAGCTCTCCTGGGAGTACCTGGCGGGGCGTCCAGCCCGGGACGCGCGGCGACACCACCTCGCCGTCGGGCTCACCGGGCGTGCGGCGATCGTCCGTCATCGGACTCTTCGGGCCACGCGCCAGGCCGCGCCGACAACCGCGTTCGGGGCGTACTCGTAGGCGTGGATACGCGTTGCCGGGCGGCCACCGAAGCGCCGCTTGAACAGGTAGAGGTTCCACAGCGGATGCGACTCATCCTGGGGCACTCCGGGCGCGCGCTGCGTGTCCACGCCGCCCATGTCGTAACCGCTGAAGCCGGCACCGGCCGCCCACCGGATGATCTGCCACTGGAGCAGGTGGTTGGCCCGGGTACGTCTCATGTCGGCGCCCTCGCGCGACCCCGCCGCGAAGTAGACCAGGAGCTTGCCGCTGTGCAGAAGCAGCGCGCCGGTGTCGCGGCCCCCAAGGCCGGCGAACCAGAGGCTGGCCACGCCGGCCTCGCCGAGACGGCGCCACTGCTCGAGCTCGTAGCCGCGATCGCGGACGATGAAGCCCTCGCGCTTCCCGGTGGCGGCGTGAATCTCATAGAAGTCCGCCAGGGCCCTCTCGCGAGCGCCCTCGTCGGCCATGTCGATGCGCTCGGTCTCCACGCCGAGCGATATGGCCTTGTTGATGTCGTAGAGCGTGGTATGGCCCAGGAGATCGCGCTGAGCCGCCTCAGAGGCCTCCAGGGGCACGATCATGGCCGTGCGCGACACCTGGACGTCCCGGGCCGCCCGGCGGAACCCCGCCGGTCTGAGCGCTTCCTCCCGGTCGCTCCCCTCCTCCCAGGCCGGATCCACGGTGAGCGTGACCGAATGGCGAGTCCTCGCGATCTGGCGAAGCCCGGCAAGAACTGCCGCGACCGCCTCCGGGGACGATTTCAGCAGGACGGGGCCGCGCGGGGCGTAATGGATCCGGTAGCGACCGAGAATGCCCGCCCTGCGCCCGACCACGGCCCTCTCCTGGATCGATACGGCAGCGACGGGCTCTCCGCGCACTTCTATGAGATACCGAAGGGGCGTCCAGCCGAGGCCCCTCTTGAGCTCGCCCCAGGCGTGTGACTGGAACGCTTCGCCCAGCGGGCTTCGCACGGCCAGCTCGTCCCAGGCTGCCGGCTCGCGGTCCGTCGCGTCTACGACGCTAACCGACCGCGCGGCGTCCGACCGGGCCTTCGGGCTGGTGCCCAATCTTCGTCACTCCTCCAGAGACGGGAACCGCGTGGCGGCGGAGTCCTCGCGGCGATTGTCGCATCCTGCGGCGAGTTACGGCCGACCCGGCGTCACAGCGTGACGATCGTCGCTCCGTCGCCGCCCTCGCCACGGCCTCCGGATCGCAACGACTTCACCAGGGGGTGAGAGCCCGCGTGCTCGCGAACGGCGTCCCGGAGGGCTCCGGTGCCCATCCCGTGGATGATCGTGGCCTGGTCCAGCCCGGCCAGAGAGGCGTCGTCCAGGTAGCGGTCCAGGACCTCGAGAGCCTCCTCGACCTTGGCGCCCCGCAGATCCAGCGACGAGGCGACCGTCCGAGCCCGTTCGAGCTGTAGTCGCGATGCCGACGACGGCACGGCAGCGGTCCGCGCCCCCTGCTGAGCTCGGTCGCCGCCGGACCCACCGGACCTCGCACCGTCGGCATCGCCTCCCGCCGCTGGTTCAAGCTCCTGGGCGGCGACGGTTATGCGCAGGCCGCCCGCTTCGAGGGTCGCCCGCCGCCCACCCTTCTCCAGCGCAGCGATCCGGCCTTCGGCGCCGGACCGAGTCCGGGCTCGCATGCCGATGCGCCACTGGATCGGTTCCAGGATGGCGGCCGTCCGGGCCGGTTCCGGTTCATCGGCGAGGGCCGGCAACCGATCGAGCTGCGCATTGGCCCGCCCCAGGTCCTCGTCCAGGCTCCGCTGCGTGACCGTCTCACGCTCGAGCCGCCGGCGGATGCCCCGCACCTCGGACCGAACCTCGGCGATGAGCCGCTCCGCTTCGTCGCGCGCGGTCTTGACCGCCTCGTCGCGTTCCTTGCGGGCCCGGTGCCGGTCGTCCTCGGCCGACGCAAGAGCGGCGCGGGCGCGTTCCTCGGCCAGCCTGGCTTCTGCCAGCGCGTCGGTCGTCTCGAGCTGAGTGGCCTTGATCGAGGCCAGCGTCTCCTCGAAGGCCTGCTGCTCCTCCGTCAGGCGCGACCTGGCGTCGTCCACGATCGGGACCGGCAGGCCGAGCCGCTCGGCGATGGCGAAAGCCTGGCTCTGACCGGGCAGGCCGATCGTCAGCTTGTAAGTCGGCCTGAGCGTCTCGACGTCGAACTCGACCGAGGCGTTGCGGGCCTTGGCCGTGGTATGCGCGTACAACTTGAGCTCGGCGTAGTGCGTCGTGGCGGCGACCAGCGCCCCGGACTTGATGAAGAAGTCGAGCAGGGCCTGCGCCAGCGCCGAACCCTCAGTCGGGTCCGTCCCGGCGCCGAGCTCGTCCAGGAGGATCAGCTTGTTCGGGCCTGCCGCCGCGACGATCCGCACGATCGAGCGCAGATGGCCGCTGAAGGTCGACAGCGATTGGGCCACGGACTGCTCGTCGCCGATGTCGGCGTAGATGTCGTCGAGGACGGGCAGGCGCGTTCCCGCATCCGCCGGGATGTGCAGCCCGGACTGGTGCATCAGGCTCAGCAGGCCGAGCGTCCGCAGAGCTACCGTCTTGCCGCCGGTGTTGGGGCCCGTGATCAACAGAGCCGTGTACTCGCCGCCTAGGCGGATGTCCACCGGCACGACGTGGCCGGAGAGGCCCGGATGGCGCGCGCCCAGGAGCACAATCTCGGGACGAGGCGCGATCTCGGCCGCGATGGCGTCCATCTCCTCGGCCAATCGGGCCTTGGCCGACCAGAAGTCGAACCGGGAGAGGGCGTCGAGCGTCTCGCGCAGGGGCCCGGCCTGCCCGGCGACCACCATCGAGAGCTCGTCCAGGATGCGCTCGATCTCGGCGCTCTCGGCCACCTTCGCCTCGCGCCACGCGTTCCCGAGCTCGACGGCGACGAGCGGCTCGACGAAGAGCGTCTGGCCACTGCCCGAGGCGTCGTGGACGATCCCCTTGACCCGGCCTTTGGCGTCGGCCCGGATGGGAATCACGTACCGGCCGCCTCGCAGCGTGACGATCGGCTCCTGGAGCGAGCCGGCCAGCTCGCCGGAGTGGATGAACTGGTCCAGCCGGCTGCGCAGCCGCTCGTAGGCGGCGCGGACGGCGCGTCGAAGCCCGCCGAGGCGCGGCGAGGCCGTATCGAGGAGCTCGCCGGTAGGATCGAAGCTGCGCTGCAGCGTGCTTCGCAGGCTCGGCAGGGAGTGGATCTCCCGTGCGAGGTCCCGCAGCAGCGGCCGCTTGTCTCCGCTCAGCGCGTCGCCGAGGCGGGCCGCGGCCTCGAGCGTGGCGACGATGTCGAGGAAGTGCGCCGGATCCAGCCGCCCGCCGCGCGCCGCCCGATCGATCCACGGCCCGATGTCCTTGCTGCCACCGATGCCCGCGCCGGGGTTGCCGGACACGAAGGAGCGCGTCTGCGACGTCTCCTCGAGACCGCGCGCCACGATCACCGGGTCCGTTGACGGCTCGAGCGACTCGGCCAGGCGCCGTCCAGGCGGGAACCCGGTGGCAGCAGCGAGCCGCGCGCGAACCAGCGGGTACTCCAGCAGGGCGAGCGAGCGCCGATCGAGCCCGGCACCTTCCGGAGGCAGCGTGGACCGGCCCGGCCCGGCGTCGGCCGGCGGTACTCTGGCGGTCGTCATGGCTCGCGCCGGCCCGGGCCGCGCCGCGGCCCGGTGGAGAGGGATGGACTGCCCGGGACGAAGAACCGCCACGGCCGGCTTCGCCACGGCTCCGGGGCGTAGTCGATCCCTATTCGAGGGCCCGCCTCGACCGGCCGAGGCACGCCTCCGGCCGCGATCTCGAGTCTCAGCGGCGACGCCGCGTCGCACAGGTCGAGGCCGTCGTCGGTCCCATCTATCGAGAAGGCGTCGCACACGAGACCCGGGCCGCCGGCCAGACGCTCCGCAGGCATCCTCTCGAGGGAATGCCTCGTCCGATCTACCGCTTCCTCACCGCGGCGTCGCGATCGACGCACGGCACGATCCATCCTCGCGGCACGCATGGAATCGACGCCGGCCAGCGGCTCTACGGCTCGGATAAGAAGCGCCGCCGGGCGTCCGGGGGGCTCTGTGACGACGTTCAGACAGTAATACATGCCGTAGACAAGGTACACGTACGCGACTCCAGGGGGCCCGAACATAGCGGCGTTCCGCCCGGTCCGGCCGAACCGGGCGTGGGAAGCAAGGTCGTCCTCCCCGACGTAGGCCTCCACCTCAACGATTCGTCCGGCGCGGGCTTCCGGACCAGTCCCTCTCACGAGGAGCGCCCCCAGCAGGCGCCGGGCGGTCGTCTCAATGTCGCCGCCGAGGATCACCCGGGGAAACGCAGTCATCGGAGTCACGGAGGCGCCACCGGTCGACCCGGCCGCGGCTGCAAGTTCGCTCAGGGGAAGATCGAGACCAGGTCGGACGGCAGAAGCAGGCCCATGATGTGAACGACCGGCGGTGCCACGTGGTCCCTCAGCGCGCCGCCGATGTGGGATTCGTGAACGAGCATCCTCTGGACATCGCGTACCTGCGTCAGGTCCCCGGGGCGCGGCTCCGGGAGCGGGTACGAGCTGAGGATGATTACCGCCACTGTCAGCAGGACCATCCCCTGCAGGAGGCCCAGGAGTCCGCCGATGACATCCTCGACGACGGGATGCTCGGTGGACAGGTCGGTCCGCTTGTAGAGGCCCTGGATCGCAATCGATGCGACGACTGAGGCCACCACGAAGATGATCCCGAACGCTAGTAGCCTGTCGTAGCCGAGGTCGAACTGGGTCCAGTTGTGGGAGAGGTAGTCGCCGGCCGGATCGCGCAGGTTCGCGGCCAGAATGAAGGCAATCAGCATCGAGGCGATCCCGAGCAGTCTCCTGATCGCACCCTGGACCACGCCGAGGAACACGAAGAGGCCCAGGCCGAGCAGCAGGCCCAGGTCGATCAAGGGCGCGCTTCTGATTGCTCCGATGATGTCCATCGATCGACCTCCGCGGTGGCGGTAGCTGCCGACGTACGGTCGGATAGATCCCGGTTAGGTTAGCAGCGCCGGAGTGCCCGCATCAATGTGACAGGTCGGCCATGACCGCCGGGCCGCCGGGCCCGCCGCTGATCCTAGCTTCTGATATGGGCGCGCAGGTCGGCTTCGAGACCCTCCCGGACGGCCGTCATCGCCGCATCGACTTCGGCTTCGGTCAGCGTTCGGTCCTTCGCCCCGAAAACGAGCCGGTAGGCCAGGCTCTTCTCGTCGGGCGCCAGCGGGGCACCGCGATAGAGGTCGAAGAGGCGCTCCGCCAGCAGCAGGCCGCCGGCGTGACGCCTGATCACGGCCTCGACGGTAGCCGCCGCCCGGCTCTCGGCCACGATTACCGCCAGGTCGCGCTCCATGACGGGGAAACGACCTATCGGCTCCACGTGAACGGGCCGGCGCGAGCCCGCTTCGAGGCCGCGAATGGCAAGCTCGGCGACCACCACTCGCTGCGCGCGCACCTCCCACTCGGCCAGAACGTCCGGATGCAGCTCCGCAAGGCGGCCGGCGACCATCTCGGTCGCGGACTTCGATGCTGCCACGAGCGCTCGGCCGGGATGGAATGGGTAGCCGCGCGTGTCGGCCGTGTATGTCGGTGCGGGAAGATCGAGCCGTGCGCACAGCAACTCGACGATGCCTTTGACGTCGCCCAGATCGTACGGGCGGGCAGGCCTGTTCCATGCCGGCGGCGCGGCATTGCCGCTCAGCAGAAGTGACAGCCTGGCCCACTCACGAGGAGCATCGCCGACGCGACCGTAGCCCTTGCCGATCTCGAAGATCGCCACGTCCTCGCGGCCGCTTCGCTCGTTGAGGGTCAGCACGTCCAGCAGGCTGCCGACAAGGTGCTGCCGCAGGACGGAGTACTGGCCGGAGAGAGGGTTCGTGACCGATATGGGCGAACCGGTCGCCGGATCGGGAATGTCGAGGCCGTCGTCGTCGGGCCAGCGGAGCCTGGGCCCGTCTTGAGGCGCGACGAGGGCGTGGGTGACGACCTCCGACAGCCCCGCGCCGACGAGCATCTCGCGGATGCCGTCCCTGACGGTCACCGGCGACGGCCGGTACGCGGGCATCAACGTGTCCGGCAGGTGCGCCGGCGTGGCATCGTAACCGCGGATGCGGGCCACTTCCTCGGCCACGTCCGCCTCGATGACGATGTCGCGGCGCCAGGTAGGTACGACCGCCACCACGACGTCTTCCGAGCCCGGGTCGACGACGAGGGGCTTTGGATCGGAGGCGACGGTGATCCGGACCGGTGCCGAGGCCGCCTCGGTCTCGATCCCGACGCGCTTCAGCAACTCGCGCTGCTCCGTGGCCGGGATCTCGCCACCGAGCAGCTTGCCGACCCGGGCCGGCCGGAAGGCAAGCCGAGCCGGTCCCGGCTCCTGAGGTGCCGTGTCCACGCGCCCGTGGGCGCAGGTTCCACCGGACCATGCCAGCGTGAGCTGGGCAACACGATCGGCGCCGATGCGGGCCAGCCGGAATTCCTGGCCCTTCTCGAACCGCAAGCTCGCTTCGGAGCGAAGCGCGTAGCGATGACCCGTGCGGCGGATGCTGACCGGATCGAAGATGGCCGATTCGATGGCGATCTCGGTGGTCGTGTCGCTGATCTCGCTGCCGGCGCCGCCCATCACTCCGGCAATGCCGATCGGACCCCGAGGGTCGGCGATGATCAGGGTCTCGGACGTCAGGTCTCGCCAGACATGGTCCAGGGTCTCGAGTCGCTCACCCGCCGCGGCGCGGCGGACGATGATCGTGCCGTCGTGGATGATCGCGCCGTCGAACGTGTGCGTCGGCTTGCCCAGCTCGAGCATCACGTAGTTGGAGGCATCGACGACGTTGCTGACTGGCCGCATGCCTGCGGCCTGGAGCCGCATCTGGATTGTGTCCGGCGAGGGGCCGATCTTCGCCCCGCTGATCCAGCGGCCCACGAAGCGCGTGCAGAGCTCCGGTTCGCGGATCTCGACTTTCAGTCGTTCAGATACGGGCCGGCCGGTCTCCTCGACGACGATCTCCGGCCATCGCACCGGCGCTCCGGTGACCGCCCCGACCTCTCGGGCCAGGCCGATCAGGCACAGCGCGTCGCCGCGGTTCGGTTTGACGTCCACGTCCAGTACGGTGTCGCCGTAGAGATCCGAGAGCTGGATCCCGAGCGGCGTCGCCGGCGGCAGGATCAGGATTCCCTCGGCGTCGCTGGTGATGTGCAGCTCGTCGCCAGAGCACAGCATCCCTTCCGAGGCGATGCCCATCTTCTCGGTCCGCTCAATCCGCCGCTCGCCCGGCAGAACTGCGCCCGGCAAAGCCACCGGTACCCGCTGGCCGGGCTCGATGTTGTGGGCCCCGCAGACGATGTGGAGGGGCTCGCCCGACCCGACGTTGACCGTGGTCAGATTCAGCCGGTCCGCGTACGGGTGCTTCTCGACGGTCAGCAGCTCGCCGACGACGACGGAACGCCAGTCAGCGCCCCACGGCTCGATGCCCTTGACTTCCATGCCGAGGAGGGTCAGGCGCTCGGCCAGTTGCTCCGGTGTCAGCTGCACGTCCACGTATTCGCGCAGCCAGCTCAGCGGGACTCTCATCGGAACTGCTCCAGGAAGCGGAGGTCGTTTTCCAGGTAGTAGCGGAGGTCTGGCACGGCGTGGCGCAGATTCGCGATCCGCTCGACGCCCATCCCGAAGGCGAAGCCCTGGTAGCGCTCCGGGTCGATCCCGCCGTACTGGAGCACAACCGGGTGGACCATGCCGGCACCCAGGATCGTCATCCAGCCGGACTTCGAGCAAGCCGGGCATCCGATCCCGCCGCAGACGACGCATTGGACGTCGAAGGCGACCGACGGCTCGGTGAAGGGGTAGTAGCCGGGCCGGAAGCGCGTCTTGCGCGGTCCGAACAGGGCGTGGGCGACTTCGTCTAGGAGGCCCTTGAGGTCCGCCAGGGAGGTCCCCTCGTCCACCATAAGGCCTTCCACCTGGAAGAACTCGAAGCCGTGGCTGGCGTCGACGGCCTCGTAACGGAAGCACCGGCCCGGGAGGAGCGCCCGAAGCGGAGGTTTCGTGGACTGCATCACCCTGATCTGGCCTGGGCTCGTATGCGTCCGCAGCAGGTGGCCGGGGATGTCAACGTACAAGGTGTCCCACAGGTCGCGGGCCGGATGGTCTGGGGCCATGTTGAGCATCTGGAAGTTGGTTACGTCGTCCTCCACCTCGGGCCCTTCGTAGATCACGAAGCCGAACTGGGCGAACGCCTCGGCGATGGCGGCGATCGTCTCGGGGATCGGGTGAAGCGTTCCGCGTCCGACCGGGCGGCCGGGCAGCGTTACGTCGACCGACTCCGCCGCAAGGCGAAGGGCTTGGACCTGGGCATGGAGTTCGGTAGTGCGGGTCGCCAGCGCTCCCTTGACGGCCTCGCCGACCTCGTTGGCGACAGCGCCGACTCGCGGCCGGTCTTCCGCCGGCAAGGCGCCGATGCCGTGCAGCACGGCCGTCAGGTCGCCCTTCTTGCCGAGGTACTGGATCTGGAGTGCCTCGAGCGCGGCCGGATCCGCCGCCTCGGAGATCTCCTTCAGCGCCCGCTCCTGCAAGCTCCGCAGATCGGCGCTAAGGCTATCGAAATCCACGCTGCCGTTCCTCACTTGGTCCGCGGGCCCTGCCCGCCGGGATGCTCTACCGCGCCGTGGTGCTGACGAGAATCTAGAACCCCCGACTCCGATCGTCCCGACGGGGACGCTCTCCTCCATCCTTCCGGACGGGGGCGAGTCGAGGGCTCGCGGTACCACCCCGCTTCCCTTCCCGCTGCCGTCGCCGCTGGGCGGTCGATCTCTCGCCTCGCCGATCGCCGACTATGGGTAAGGGCACTTGTGACCATCGGTCTTGCGATGGCCTCGGTCCTGTATCGGGGACCTTCCGGCCCGCCTACTGCTCGTGACGCGGACCGTCACGGGTTCAGCGAGCGGCTCGGGAGCGAACCGACGAGATCGATCCCAGGCGGGCTTTCAGTCTTCGGCCCGCCCTCCCTGAGGGACCAATGGTCAAGGCCGCGGGCCCTGACTCCCTCGCTTTCTCTCCGTCTCAGCCACGTGTGAGAAGTGCGCCGGCCGTCTCCGGCCGCTTCCAATTCCTAGGCCTTGCTGGCTACGGCGACGATCTGCGCGAAAGCGGCCGCATCGCGGACGGCGATATCGGCCAGGATCTTTCGATCGATGTCGATCTTCGCTTCCTTGAGAGCGGCGATGAACTTGCCGTACGTCAGGCCGTTCAGGCGAGCTGCGGCGTTGATGCGGATGATCCACAGCTCCCGCATCTGGCGCTTGCGCTGCTTGCGGTCTCGAGTCGCATAGGCGAGGGCGTGCAGCGAGGACTCGTGAGCGCGTCTGACGAGCTTCGAGTTCGTGCCTTCGCGCCCCTTGGCGTCGTTGAGGAGTCGCTTGTGGCGGTGATGGGCGGTTACGCCCCGCTTGACGCGTGCCATCGAGGATCAGACTCCCAGGTACGGAAGAAGCCGGCGGACCTGGTCGAGCGACTCGCCGGTCACGATCGACTTGCCGTCATAGCGGCGCGCACGCCGCGAAGACTTGAGCTCCAGGTGGTGACCGCGCCACGACTTGACACGGACGGCCTTGCCACTGCCGGTGACCCCGATTCGCTTCGCGGTCCCCTTGTGGCTCTTCATCTTTGGCACGGTCTCACACTCCAGTCGACGCCGAGCCGTTCTC
>Ga0187861_10004457_pt1 | contig 11705 bp, 10 predicted proteins | sample June2016WEW_10_1_3_FD_132986 | JGI IMG/M metagenome (GOLD analysis project Ga0187861, IMG submission 132986) | Peatland microbial communities from SPRUCE experiment site at the Marcell Experimental Forest, Minnesota, USA - June2016WEW_10_100 | ecosystem: Environmental > Terrestrial > Soil >...
CCAGTCCTGCGGATAGCGGGGCGCCTTTTGCCAGCGCCTGGCAGTTCACCGGGGATAGTTATCTGACATACGGCGGAATTTCGCTGGATATTGATTTGGATACCTCTACCTATACCGATCCCTCGACAGAATCCGTAAAAATCAATAAGTGATGAACACAGGGGCAGCCGAATGGTTTTTCCCACGCTGCGGGGGAGAGTGAACCTCCCACTTCATCCTGCCCCACGAGGGAATAGGTTTTCAGAGGCGAGGAATGATAAAACCGGAGGTGCTGCTCCATGCTTGACAAAAAAGACGATTTTCTGGAAAGCGCAGGCAAGATTATCGTCCTGGGCACCGGCGACGGCCCCTTTACCGATTGCGCTAAAATAGCGAACATACCACTCCATTTTCAATCACCGCAATGATGAACCTCAGTTTCGGGAAAAGCGAGCTGGGCGCGGAGATTGGTCCAACCAGGGAGTGGCTGTTGACCAACGGCCTGGGAGGCTTTGCCTCGTCCACCGTCATCGGCCTCAATACCCGCCGCTATCACGGGCTGCTGGTGGCGGCCCTGCATCCCCCGGTTGACCGGAGATTGCTGGTGGCCAAGCTGGACGAGGACCTTTTCGTCGAGGGAGTGAGGCATGTCCTGGGGACCAACCAGGTGCACGACGGCTATTACGCCCAGGATGGCTACCGGCTGTTGCAGCGCTTTGAGCGCCAGCCCTTTCCTGCCTATACCTATCAGATCGAGGACATATTTCTGTTCAAGAAGATCTTCATGATCTACGCCCACAACACCACCGTCATCCACTACCGAATTATTAACGAGTCCCGGCGCCCGGTGACCCTGCGCATCTATCCACTGGTCAACTGCCGGGACTTTCACGATGCCATCTTTGAGAACGACTGGCCGTTCGACCAGAGGGTCCAGGATCATCAGGTGGAGATCGAGCCATTCTCAGGAGCGCCGCACATCTGGCTTGCCAGCGACCAGGGGCGCTACACCGGGGCGCCTGCCTGGTACCGGGGGATGTATTACCGGGTGGAGCGGGAGCGCGGCCTGCCCAGCCACGAAGACCATTTTCTGCCTGGCCACTTCACCGTGCAATGTGATACCTGCGAGGACTTTACCATTGTTGTTTCTGCGGAGCCTATCCTGCAGACATCCTATGAGGAAATGGAGAAAGAGGCCGCGGAGCGCCGGTCGGGCCTGCTGGCAGTTGCCGGCTGCCAGGACGGGTTTGCCAGGCAGTTGGTGCTGGCGGCGGATGATTTCCTGGTCTGGCGGGAATCCACCGGGAAGCGGACGATCATCGCCGGCTACCCCTGGTTCAACGACTGGGGCCGGGATGCCATGATCGCCCTGCCGGGGCTGACCCTGTGCACCGGGCGCCACGCCGAGGCCAGGGAGATCCTGGCCACCTTCGCCGCCTACGCCAGGGACGGCCTGATCCCCAATATGTTCCAGGACGCCGGCGGGGAGCCGTTTTACAACACGGTGGATGCTCCGCTGTGGTTCTTCTACGCTGTCCAGAAGCTGCTGCAATACACCTCTGACTACGGATTCGTAAAGGATCGCCTGTATCCTACCATGAAGGAGATTGTCGAACACTACCGGCGGGGGACCCGGTTTCAGATCCGGATGGACGGGGATGGCCTGGTGGAGGCCGGGGGGCCCGGCCTGCAACTCACCTGGATGGATGCCAAGGTGGGCGACTGGGTGGTCACGCCCAGGAACGGGAAGCCGGTCGAGGTGAACGCCCTCTGGTACAACGCCCTCATGTTCATGAGCGATCTGTCCGCCGCCTTGAGCGAGCAGGACTTGTACGGCAGGCTGGCGGAACAGGTGCAGGCCAGCTTCTGCGCCGTTTTCTGGAACGAGGCGGTCCAATGCCTCTATGATGTGGTGGACGGGGAACACGGGGATGTCCGCCTCCGGCCGAACCAGATCCTTGCCGTCAGCCTGCCTTACAGCCCCCTGCCCCGCGCTCGGGCCCGGGCCGTGGTGCAGAAGGTCTGGCAGGACCTGTACACGGCCTACGGTTTGCGCAGCCTCAGCCCCTCCGATCCGGAGTTCAAGGGGCGCTATCTCGGCAACCAACTGGAGCGTGACGCCGCCTACCACCAGGGCACGGTCTGGAGTTGGCTGATCGGTCACTTCATCACCGCCTACCGTAGGGTCAATGAGCGCTCGCCGGCCAGCCTGGAGACGGCATCCCGGATGCTGGCGCCCTTCAGGGACCATCTGCGCGACCACGGGGTCGGCTCGGTGTCGGAGATCTTCGACGGCGACCAGCCCTTCACGCCGAGGGGTTGTTTTGCCCAGGCCTGGGGGGTGGCCGAGGTGCTGCGGTGCTTGGTTGAAGACCTGCATGAAAGACCCATATGGTGACGTGAAGCTGCCGGTGCCGCCATCAGAGCATGGAATCCGTTTTAGGGTTGGGTGAGACGACTATCAGCCTCAGTTTTTTTCCAAAATGGGGAGTCTCTTGGGATAAATAGAAGGAATTAACGGCTTGAATGTATAAGAGTAATTATGTCAATCAGCAGTATGCATGATCAAGGGGGCAGCGGAGATGGGCGGGCAGGCGCTGGTGATCGTTGATATGCTCAACGATTTTCTTACGGAGCAGGGCGCTTTGTTCGTCGGCGCAGCCGGGCAGCGCATTGTTCCGGTGATTGCCGCCGAGTTGGAACGGGCGCGTCAAGGAAACCTGCCGGTCTTGTTCCTCTGTGACCAGCACCGCCCGGACGACCAGGAGTTCACCGTATGGCCGCCCCACTGCGTGGCCGGCTCCCGGGGCTCCCAGGTCATTCCCGAACTGGCAGTCCGCCCCGGCGACCATCTCATCCCCAAGCGCCGCTACAGCGGCTTTTACGGTACGGACCTGGATCTCATCCTGCGGGAACTGGGGATCTCGGAACTCATCCTGACCGGCGTCTGCACCAATATCTGCGTCCTGTACACCGCCGCCGACGCCCGCATGCGGAATTTCAAGGTCGCCGTTGTCAAAGACGGGGTCGCTTCTTTTGATGAACAGGCGCACTGCTTTGCCCTCAGGGAGATGGAGAAGACCCTGGGTGTAATGGTGGCGGGAGGAGGCCGGGTATGAGGATAGCTGTGATCGACGGCCAGGGAGGCGGCGTCGGTAAGCATATCACCGAGCGGATCAGGAAGTGCCTGGGACCTGAGGTGGAGATCATCGCCCTGGGGACGAACAGTACGGCCACTTCATTGATGCTGCGTGCCGGCGCCAACGAGGGGGCCACCGGGGAGAATGCCGTGGTCCAGACCGTGGCCGGGGTGGACGTGATCACCGGCCCGATCTCCATCCTGGCTGCCAACTCCATGCTCGGAGAGGTCACGCCCGGGATGGCTGCCGCCATTGGGAGCAGCAAGGCCTTGAAGCTGTTGCTTCCCATCGGCAGGAGCCGGATCGAGATCGTGGGCGTGCTGTCCGAGCCACTGCCGCACCTGGTGGAGAAGCTGGTACAGGTCTTGAAGGAGCTTCAGTTCAAAAAAGAGCTTTGAGAAGCAGCATGAGAAGGGGTGTACCGTGCCTGCCTGGAGTGAGATCGTCCCTTTCTTTGCCGGTCTCGGCCTGTTCATCTATGGTCTACGCATCGTCACCCTGGGTTTGCAGAAGAGCGTGGCGGGCAAGCTCAGAGAAATAATCCAGTTGATCACCAGGAATGACTTTCTGGGCTTTTTAGCGGGCATCGCCGTGACTGTCCTGCTCCAGGGCTCGAACGTCAGCAACACCCTGTTGATCGGTTTCGTGAACGCCGGGATGATCGACCTGGCCCGGTCGCTGAGCGTGGTCCTGGGCTCGTTCGTCGGCACATCCCTGATTATACAGTTGTTTTCCCTGGATATATCGAGCTATGCGGACCTGCTGCTATTCCTGGGGGCCGCGGTTTACGTGCTGGGGAAGGCGGAGCGTTCCCGCAACGCCGGCCAGGTGGCGCTGGGGCTTGGCCTGGTCTTTTTTGGCATAAACACCATGAGCCTGGCCGTATCACCGCTGAAATCGCTGCCTTTCGTGGCGCACTTCTTTTTTAGCATGGGTAATTTACCCCTGCTGGCCATCCTGGGGGCCATGCTGCTGACCGTCATTCTGCAAAGCAGCGCCGCTACCCTGCTCATGATGATGTCATTTGCCTCCCAGGGTCTGCTGACCACTAACACAGTCATACCAGTAATTTTGGGGGCGCATGTTGGGAGTACGCTGACGCCTCTCTTTTACGGAGTGGTTTCCCCCTCCGCGGACGCCCGGCGCACTGCCCTGGCCGGCACCGGTTACAAGATTGCAGCCGTCGCCGTCGCCTTCCCCTTTCTCCCCCGGTTGAGCACCCTGTTGGCTGAGCTGATCCCGTCGGTGCGCTGGCAGATAGCCTATGCCCACCTTTTCTTCTCCCTGGCCATGGCCGTCATCTTTCTCCCGCTGACCGGCGTGGTCAGTTCCGGCCTGAGATACTTATGGCCCGGTGAGAAAGGAACCGGACTGCTGCAGTATATCGATTCCGGTTCGCTCTCCGTTCCGGGTGTGGCCCTGGAGCAGGCACGCCTGGAAATATTGGCTATGAGCCGGCGGCTTTACCACGGGATGCTGGTCAACCTGGTTGCCGCCCTGCGCTCTGGTGACCGCCACTGGCGGGAGGCCATAGAAATCGAAGAGGAGAACATGGACATCATCAGCAGCAGCGTGGTCCGTTTCCTGACCGCCCTGGGGGTCGCCTACCTCACCGAGGAGCAGGCCGGACAGTCAGTGAGACTGCTGTACATTTGCAATGATCTGGAGAGGGTGGCCGATCGGGTGCGGGAAATTGCCCGGGAATTCACCGGCGGGGTTCCCAACCTGGATGAAGAGTTGTGGCAGGATGTGGAACTGCTGTACCGGAAGATCCTGGACAACTTCATGTTATTCGAGCAGGTGCTGGAAAAAAACGACCCGACCCTCCTGGGGGAGCTTTATGCCGGGCACGAGGAAGTTGTTACGCTGCAGCGCGGTATCTACGAGCGCTCTTTGGGCCGGCAGGAGTGGTACCTCTCGGTGACGCCGCCCGGCGGCTTTTCCTACCTGGTGTTGGTGGAATCCCTGGTCAGCATAGACGGACACATTGCCGGCATGGCCGAACTTATGCGCGGCCACCCGCCGGGGCCCTTTGCCGCCAACATGGCGACCGGGCTTCGGTCGCGGCAGCAGCGCCTCCGCCATGGGTTGCAGTGGCTGGACGACGCTTCCGGGGAGACCCCGCCTCTGGCCCTTGCCCGGGTGCGGAAGGGACTGGTGGAATTAGGAGAGAATATCCAACACGACATGTTGGAGGTTATTCCGGAACTGTGCCGGAATCCGGACGAAAAACTGATCGGGAAGACATTGCTGGTGGAAGACGAGGTCGACAACACTTTCAATGAAATATTCACCTTTCTTTCCAGGATGCTGGATCAGAGGTTGACGGATGCCCAGGCGAAAGAGACTGCCACCCTGCTCTTGATCAGCAAAGACCTTGAATATTTGGGTGATGCTGTAACCGGTGTCTGTCAGATTGCGGGCAAGCTGAACAGTGAGGACAAGGTCATGCCGGCCAGTTGCTGGGGGGAGATGGCTGAATTGTACGACGAAGTGATCAAGAATGCGCAAACTGTAGTCACTGCCCTGGGCGCCGATGACATGGCGCTCGCTGAGAGAGTCATCCTGAAGCATCCGGAAATACTCAACCTGCAGCAAAACCTGCGCTTCACATCCTGTCTGACTGCTCAGAGAGGACTGGCGGACGAGGATAACCAGGTAATCATGTACCAGTATGACATTGTCAACTTTCTGATAGTTATCGAGACGCATGTGGTCAGTATTGCCCGGGCGCTGATGGGATTGGATTGACGCCATAATTTTCGCCATAATTTTTGCCTTGACATGATGATTGCGTGTGTGCTAGTGTAGATGCTGGTGTTCAACTGAATAAGGAAATTCTCTTATCGAGAGTGGTGGAGGGACTGGCCCGATGAAGCCCGGCAACCGGACCCGATAATAGCGGGGAGCGGTGCCAATTCCTACAGACGTGGTCTGGCAGATGAGAGGTGCTTTCAGCGGCATGTGAAAACGACCTCTTCTTGCGGAAGAGGTTGATTTTTTTGTATCCGAGAGGAGACGAGGAGGAAGCGAATGGCGGTCACAAAAACCTACGAGGAGATCAACGCCAGGATCAAGAAGGGGGAGGCGGTGGTGGTCACCGCGGAGGAGATCATCGACCTGGTCGCCGAAAAGGGAGTCACCGCGGCCACCCGCCAGGTGGACGTGGTGACCACGGGCACCTTCGGCACCATGTGCTCCAGCGGGGCATTCCTAAACTTCGGCCACTCCAGGCCGCGGATCAAGATGAAGAAGATCTACCTGAACGGCGTGTCGGCCTACGGCGGCTTGGCGGCTGTGGACGCCTACCTCGGCGCCACCGAGCTGCCGGAGAGCGATCCGGAGAACCGCGTCTACCCGGGGCGCTTCCTTTACGGCGGAGGCCACGTGATCGAGGACCTGGTAGCCGGGAGGCCGGTGAAACTGGAGGCGACAGGGTACGGAACCGACTGCTACCCGAGGCGGCACATCGAGACCTGGGTCACTCTGGCGGATCTGAACGAGGCAATCCTCTTCAACCCCCGCAACGCTTATCAGAACTACGGCGTTGCCGTCAACCTGTCCGACCGCACCATCTATACCTATATGGGGATGTTGCAGCCCAACCTGGGCAATGCCAGTTTCTCCACTTCGGGGCAGTTGAGCCCGCTGCTGAACGACCCCTACTACCGGACGATCGGCATGGGGACGAGGGTCTTCCTGGGCGGCGGGATCGGGTACGTGGCCTGGAACGGCACCCAGCACAATCCCTGTGAGGCCAGGGGCGCCAACGGCATCCCTCTGACGGGGGCGGGGACGCTGGCCATGATCGGCGACCTCAAACAGATGAAGCCGGAATGGCTGCGGGGCACCAGCTTCATCGGCTATGGCGCCAGCCTGGCGGTGGGTATCGGGATTCCCATACCGATCCTCGACGAGGAGGTCCTGCTGGCTACCGCCGTGCGGGATCAGGATATCATGGTGACGATCGAGGATTATAGCTACGAACATCCCTACAAGACCGGAAAAACCCTCGGCCAGGTCAGCTATGCAGAACTCCGGTCGGGCAGCATCCTGGTACAGGGCAAGGAGGTTCCCACCACTCCTCTGTCCAGTTTACCCAAGGCGCGGGAGATTGCCGTAACTCTCAAGGAGTGGATCAGGACCGGCAGCTTCCTGCTCACCGAACCGGTGGCGCCGCTGCCGGGCGTATCATCCGGCATCAAGCTAAAGGGGCTGGAAGAAAGGCCAAATCACATCTAAAAACCCGCTGGGTGGATGAGGATGAGTGGTTTCATCCTCTGATCCGGCGAGCGACTTGATGTAATTCCGGAGCCCGATACTAAAACCCGGCAATAAATTGATTAGAACAGAAAAGAGAGATTGGAGGCAGGCTGTGTGGTAAAGGATAAGATAGTGTTGCGTTTCTCCTCTCAATGGGTGGAACAGCCGGTCATCTACCGTCTGGTGAAGGATTTCGACCTGGTGGTCAGCATCCTCAAGGCTGACATCAACCCGCACAGGGAGGGATTCGTGGTACTGGAATTGAGCGGTGATTCGGAGAACTACAACCGCGGTCTGGAGTTCATCAAGAACATCGGGGTCGGCGTGGAGCCCTTGAGCGGCAGCATCGTCTGGCATCAGGAGCGCTGTTTGCAGTGTGGAGCCTGCACCACCTCCTGCCCGGCGGGCGCCCTGTACCTGACCCGCCCGGACATGAATGTGCACTTCGACGGCTCCCGCTGTATCGTCTGCGAGAGCTGCCTCGACGTGTGCATGGCGCGGGCGGTGGAGGCGCATTTCTAAAGTTGTGATGGATGAGTACACAGAGCGGACATACAGGAACCGCATGTGGGGTAAGGGACTGGTTTCCTTCCCCGTTTGCGTGAAGGAGACAGACCTCTGGATCAGCGTGGATGAGGCCGGTTGCACCCGGTCGCTGCCGGAGGTGGCGCTGGAGCTGGTGCATCGCAGCCGGAGTGATCTGGAACGCTATATCGACAGAGACCCAGCTTTTCTTCATGCGCTGCAGCCGCTCCCAGTGCTGCCGCATGCGCCAAAGATTATACGCATGATGGCTAGTGCCGCGGCCAGGGCGGGGGTGGGCCCCATGGCGGCAGTGGCCGGCGCCATCGCCGAACTGGTAGGGCGCGGCCTGCTCCGCACCGTCCGGGAGGTGATTGTGGAGAACGGTGGTGACATCTTTCTGAAGACCATACACCTTAGAAGGGTGGGCATTTTCGCCGGGCGATCACCCCTGTCAGACCGGGTGGGGCTGTTGATTCGGCCAGACGGCAGATGCTGCAGCATCTGCACCTCTTCAGGCACTGTCGGGCCTTCCCTAAGCTTTGGGCGCGCCGATGCGGCGGTGGTGGTATCCAGGTACGCCGCCCTGGCTGACGCCGCGGCCACGGCATTAGGCAACCTTGTGAAAGATGAATCTTGTTTCACACCGGCACTACAGTTTGCCTGCGGGATCAGAGGAGTGCTGGGAGCGGCGGTGATCCTGGGGGATAAGCTGGGAGCTATGGGAGCGATTGAACTTGTTTAAATGCAGTAAATACCGTTTTAACGGTTCAACTGGGTCTTGGCTTCAGTGGGGGATTGCTTTCCCCCACTGAAGCCAAGAGCCAGTTAATACAGTGACGTAGCCGCTCTTATCCCACCGCTTTGGAGAAGCGGGGGCATTAGAGCGGGTAGTTATCTGTGGTAATTCAGGCAGGAAATTGCGGCTACTGCCTCTTTTTGTTAGTATGTCAACAGGGGGGCGATCATAATGTCTGGTCACTCTAAGTGGGCAAATATCAAACACCGCAAGGCGAAGGTTGATGCGCAGCGCGCCAATGTATTCACCAAGCTGGGGAGGGCGATCTTTGCCACAGCTCGGAAGGGGGGTGGCGATCCCAACGCCAACATGAGCCTGAAACTGGCGATCGCCAACGCCCGGGCGGCAAACATGCCTGTTGACAACATCAACCGCTTGTTAGCCAGAGCAACCGGAGAAGCTGAGGGCGTCAATTACGAGGAGATTGTGTACGAGGGTTATGCCACCGGCGGCGTGGCGGTGCTGGTGCAGATCCTGACCGGCAACCGCAACCGCACCGCTCCGGAGATTCGCCACCTGTTTTCCAGGAACGGCGGGAGCCTGGGGGAATCCGGCTGCGTGGCCTGGATGTTCGAGATGAAGGGCTTGCTTCAAGTGCCCGCCAAGGATGTACCCGGTGATCCGGACGAACTGATGCTGGACCTGATCGAGATCGGGGCGGAGGACGTCAAGGAAGAGGATAAACTGATCGAGATAGTAACGGCGCCGCAGGATTACGATCGCATCAAGACCTATCTTGATGAGAAGGGCATCAAGTTAAGCAATGCGGAACTGACCATGATCCCCAAAACCACCGTTCCCGTCAACGACGCCGAAACTGCGGAGAAGGTCCTGAGGCTGCTGGACGCCCTGGATGAGCTCGATGACGTCCAGAATGTCTATGCCAACTTTGATATCCCCGACGAAGTGTTGAACAGGATGGAATAGCATTCAATGAAATTAACCCGATGCACAGATTTTAACTTCCGCCGGATAGGCGGGTTTTTTATTTGGTGCTGTGGTAAAAAAACATTCATAAATTCGGGTGTGATGGAAATATTTATAAGTAAAGCAGGCTTAAAAAAACTAGCTTCAGGCAGTGAAGCACGCCTGCGATCTCAGGAGTCAGATGCAAGAAGGCAGACTGTACCTTTGAGTGCCGGGCCCGGTCGTAAGAAATTCCGGCGTGCGACATCTTGCATCCGACTTCAGTGAAGGACTGGTTCAGGTGGTCAAGAAGAAGACGGCCAAGAGGGCGCCTCAGTTGATGTTTTACGGGATAATACTGCTGGTGTTGGCAGGAGGGCTATACCTGGGGTGGGAACGGGTCCTGCTCACAAGGCCGTTGCCGGCGGGGGCCAGGGTGGTTGTCAGGACTTTCTATACCCTGAGTAAGCGCGAGGTGGATAGCAGCGCCGGCTTGCCGGATAAGAAAGCCTGCAACACTCTTGACCTGCTGCGTCTATACCCGGCAAAGCAGGGATGGAAACTGAGCTTTGCCGGTGGCGAGGCGATCTTCACCAGGACGGTGGATGGACTTAGCCCGGACGACCAGAACAAATCCCACCTGGGGGAGAAGGGCGGATTCGTGACAGTGGTCCGTGGTCCTGCCGGGATCAACGGAGGCATCATCAGGGTGACCACCATACCGGTGTCCATCCTCCCGGCCGATTACCAGAAGCAGGCCGTGCAGGGAACCCTCGACCTGCCCGACGAAGTCTCCCTGCTGCAGATCCTGGACAGCCTGGACGAGAATAACGGGAGCGAATGAGCAAACCTTCCCTGGAAAAAAGGGGGAAATTGCTATTGCTTCGCAATGCTCCGCAATTGGTTTCGCAATTTTATGTTGACCTCTCCAAGCCTGGTCGGCCAAGTACCACCAGCCATTATCCTGGTGGTCTGTTTATTTTTCCCGGTGTTTATCTGTTATAATGAATGATGGACAGGCGCTGGCGCTGCAGGCCGGTATCAGAGGCCTGAGGCATCGTGGTAAGTCGGAAAAGGATAATAAAAAAGTTAAGAAACGGGGTTCCAGCGGATGGAGAAGTTGATGGTACTTGACGGAAACAGCCTGGCGTACCGGGCGTTTCATGCCCTGCCCCTGCTGTCAACCACCACCGGTCTCTATACCAACGCCGTGCTGGGCTTCACCAACATGCTGCAAAAGCTGGTGCGACAGGAAAAGCCGGACTACCTGGCGGTGGCCTTTGACATAGGAAAGCCTTTCAGGCACCAGGATTACGAGGCATACAAGGCCCACCGCAAGCCCATGCCGGAGGAACTGCGGCCACAGTTTCCCCTGATCAAAAGGGTGCTCCGGGCATTCAACATGACGACGCTGGAGATGGCCGGGTACGAGGCGGATGACCTGATCGGAACGATGGTCCGGCTGGCGGAGAAGAGGGGCCTGGAGGTGCTGGTGGTTACCGGCGACCGGGACATGCTGCAACTCGTCTCCGGGCTGACACGGACGATGATCACCCGCAAGGGTATCAGCGAGATGGATTGTTATGCCGAAGAGGATGTGTTCAAGAGATACGGCCTTAAGCCGGGGCAGATACCGGACCTCAAGGGGTTGATCGGCGACTCCAGCGACAACGTCCCCGGGGTGCCCGGGATCGGGGAAAAGACAGCGGTGAAACTACTGCAGCAGTATGGCAGTATCGAGGCTTGCCTGTCCAACAGGACGCAGGTCTCCGGCAAGGTGGCCGCCCTGCTGGACCAGTACGCCGATCAGGCAATGCTGAGCAAGAAACTGACGCAGATAGTCCTGGATGTCCCCTGCGAGGTTGATTTTGAAGACCTGCGGTTGCGGAGGCCGAACTATGAGGCGCTGTTCCCGGTCCTCCAGGAACTGGAATTCAAGAACCTGATCAGGACCTTGCGCAACGATTTGACGCTTGATGATAGAGTGACCACAACCGCCGGGGAGGAGCCAGCCGGACAGGATCCGGGGTCGATTTGCCAGGCCGGCGGCCTGCTGGCGCTGATGTCCAGGATCAGGGCGGCGGGCCGGTTCGCCC
>Ga0187861_10004462_pt1 | contig 11690 bp, 8 predicted proteins | sample June2016WEW_10_1_3_FD_132986 | JGI IMG/M metagenome (GOLD analysis project Ga0187861, IMG submission 132986) | Peatland microbial communities from SPRUCE experiment site at the Marcell Experimental Forest, Minnesota, USA - June2016WEW_10_100 | ecosystem: Environmental > Terrestrial > Soil >...
CCTAGGCCCCGTCTGAGCCCAGTGGACCTGCGGCGGATGGAATGCGGGCTCAAGCGCGGGCCCGAGCCTCTGGGATACGTGAACGGGGTATGGACCCTGCGCGGAGTGGCCAGACTGATCCAGTTGCAGGGCGGGGGAAACCAGCGACCTCCAGGCTACCGGCCCGACAATGTACGGTTGTGCAAGGAATCGGGTAGCGGAGGTTCAACGAGCCCGACGAGCTGAGGTAAGCGTGTAAGCGATGACCCCGCCCGGCTAGGACGTGAACCAGCGACCAGCGGATTACGAGCCCTACGGGCTGATCATTGATTGCAGGATGTTGAATCCACATTGATTTGGCTGGAAACTGCGCAATGCGAACTGGATACTCAAACACACAACCGAGGTTCAGTTGACCTCGGTTGCCCTTTGAGGTAGCGGGGGCTGGACTCGAACCAGCGACCTCCGGGTTATGAGCCCCAACCTGGGGGAGGGGGCCTCAAACAGGATTTCCAGCCGTTTGAGGGTACCACCCGTGGTTCAGTATCCTCGAGCCCAACGAGGTTGATCCGTAAGTGTGAGCCCAAGAGTACCCTTCGTGGCGTGTGAATGTCAAATGGCCAAAATTGAGCGAGTCAGCGGAAGACGTGCGCGTTGACCCTTCTATGGACACACAGAATCCATCAAGAGTGCATGTCTTACGTCCGACCCACGTCGATTGCAGAACGCGTGGTGCTTTTGGCCGGGACGGTGCAATGAGCTGAGGAGAGTCACTCCCAAATCCCGGAAGGCGTGAGAGATGTATCCCCTGGACCCATTGTGCAGGAACCAGCCGCTCGAGGCCTGATTCGAGCTGTCTTGGCTGCCCGGGTTGCTAGGCCCGAACGCAGACCTGTGCAGAGAATCCGATGACAGATTCGTTGCATCTCTTACCGTTCCAAAGGCAGGACCGGTTTTCAAATACGATGACAGTGGCTGGGCCGACGGGAACGATCTGCCCCGTACAGTCGATTTCCAGCAATGGGCGCAATAGACTGTTGGTCGGCGGCTCCTTTATTGGGTGCCGAACCGATCTTCTTGGGTGAGGAGGCTGATCGGATCATGGAGCGGACAATGCCATTCTTGAAGGACTTCCTCAGGAATCTTGCTATTCTTGCAGTCATTGGATTGGCGTTGTTTGTCCTGTGGCCAAATGTCATGGGGTCCGTAGTCCAGCTATACGGTACAGCGCCAGGGGCCTATGGCGATCGTTGTTCTGGTGGTTATCGCCCTCCCGCGCAAGAGGACTCGTCGGGACTAAGGGAGGAATGCTTGCAACGGGCTTGGTCGGAGCCTTGGCTCGGTAGATCTGGCAGGGGCGAACAGGGATAAGGGCCGCGGCCCCCGCGCCGAGAGGACTCCCGGCGAAAGCGCATGGACGGACTTAGACGCCTGGCCGAACTCAATCGGGTTCGGAACCTGAATGGCACCGACACTACCTCAATCGCGCAATGAAGGTTGGGGTGGCTGATAGCAAATAGGTCTCCTATTTGTTGGGACCTTCTAACGCAGGAGCGAGATTTCAACGGGCTACATTGAAGAAAACCTGCTTCCTGGCGAACAAGTCCTTCTCCGAGGGAGACCCCATTGGGTGATCTTCATTGTTGATTCCATGCTCCCCTTGCTTGGAGCGATCGTTTTGATGGTTGTTGCGTTCAGTGTTTCGACCATAGGATCGCTGTTTGCATGGCTAGGGCTGATCTGCCTGTTGATAGCAATAGGAGAAGAATTGAAAGCGGGCGCGCGCTCCTTGACCACCGAGTTTGCTTTGACAGACAAGCGGATTATTGCCAAGACCGGCCTGCTCCAGCGCCACTCATTGGAAATCGTTTTGCCCAAAGTGGAGAGCATCCGCGTTATTCAGCCACTAATTGGCCGGCTCCTAGACTACGGGACCATTGTCGTAGTAGGTACTGGCGGTACTGCAGAGCGTTTCCGCTTCATCAGTCACCCTCACATTCTCCGCAAGCGTGTGAATGCGAGCTTGGGCGGCGGATAGCGGGTCGGAACATTGAGATCCAGAGGCAGCCCGAAAGAGCGAGCCAGGCTATCCTACGGCTAATACATGGGATTAACTTCTTCGATTCGTTTGGGTGTAGCGAGCGCCCTTTTCGGAAAGGGGAAGGATTGAGGAATCGAACCAATCTGCTCGCCACGCTTACGATCGCAACGCTACTTGGTGCGCTCTCGTGCGCAAGGGCCATTGGTGCCCCGCCCGCGGCTTCCGCGCCGACCGTTGCTCATGTTCCTGTTGCGACTTCCGGGCCGACCAGTACTTATGCTGTCACCCCGATTGCCACTCTGACTACGGCTCCGACTGCTGCCCCGACCGACACTCTTGCTCCTCCTCCGACAGCCGAACCCGCTCTCAAGACAGGTGACTCCGAACGCTGGGTTGCCGCGGATGGCATGGCTCGGCCGTATTGGGTCCATGTGGCCCGCAACCATGACAGCCGGCGACCAGTGCCAATCCTATTCGTATTTCACGGCTACACGATGTCGCCAGCAGATATGACGCTGCTTGGTTTCAATGATCTGGCGGACAGCAACGATTCCTTGGTCGTCTATCCCGTTGGCTGGGAGAAGTCCTGGAACGCTGGGGGTTGCTGCGGACTCGCTGCCATACGCCAAATGGACGATGTGGCCTACGTTCGACAGATTCTCAGCGCGTTGGGCACCGTCACACGAATTGATACGCGACGCGTGTACGCAACGGGGTTTTCCAATGGTGCCATGTTCTCGTATCGTCTCGCATGTGAAATGTCTGACGTGTTCGCAGCCATCGCGCCGATCTCAGGTCCCCTGGTGTATGGTCCTTGTGTCCCGCAAGAAGCAGTTTCGGTGATGGACGAGCATGGATTGAGCGATGTAGTCGTTCCATTCGCGGGTGGCTTGGGTGCTTCGGTGGTGCGGGATGTCGCATTCCCGCCAGTAGAGCAAGGTATCGCCACCTGGGTTCGTTTGGATGGGTGTAGCAACTCTGGGAACCCGCAAAAGCAGGGAACACTCACCCAAACCATCTATTCTTCGTGCCGCGAAGGTTCGGTGGTCGAGCTTTACACAATTGACGGGGAAGTCCACATGTGGCCTGGAATCTCATTTACGAGAAGGATTTGGGACTTTTTGGCCACTCATCCGAAGGCATGATCCGAGTGCAGGATCTGCAAGTGTTCGTGCCATAAATCATCATGTGCTTTCTTGGATGGGAAGGACCGGAAGCGACTGAATTGGAGGAGGCCAGGGCATGCGGAGAGAGGATCCGAGGAGGCAATGCGAATGGCGGCAGAGACTCTCTGGGGCCGAGGATTCCGCGAGTCTCGGTCGCAAACCGAATCAAAGTGGAGCGACTGAGGGCTACCAGTCCGACCAAGCGTGGTAGAAACGGACTCTGACCCCCCCAATTCCTACCAGGACCAACGATCAGGCGGTTACGAGCCCAAACCTGGGGGAGGGGGCCTCAAACAGGATTTCCAGCCGTCTGAGGGTACCATCCGTGGTTCAGTATCCTCGAGCCCAACGAGGTTGATCCGTAGGTGTAATTGCAAGGGTACCTCTTGATGGGCGCGTTTATCAACGCACCGAGATTGAATTGCCGCCATGCTGCTAGCAGGCAGCCGTTCAGGTCGATTGCGGCACGGATGGGGTTTTCGGCCAGGACAGGCCCTCATTCGCTGAAGGAGGCGTATATCAACTTCGCCTGTCGTTTCCTATCGACTGCCATTCCCATCCGATCTCCTTTTTGACAACATGCCCTAGGTTGGGGAATGGCGGGAAGTGTTGGCCCAGCACCCAGCTTCTGGTTGATGCTGCCAGATCGAATATGCGATGCTTGCTAACGGCGGCCGGTTCCGGCAGAATATCATATATCGGCAACCAATCTGGGTGCTCCAGGTGAAGTGGATGGAGAACGGTATCCCCTGTGCATAGAAGTCGTTCATCGTTAGATATAAAGGAAACGACCATGTGCCCCGGTGTGTGACCAGGCGCAAACAGCACACTCACACCTGGCAAAATCTCTTCTTCTCGTTCCAGCAATACCATCTTCTCTTTGAGCGGTCCAAGATTTTGTCGGGCGTAGTTTGTAAACCCTTTTCCCGGCCGGACCATGGCTTGCTCAGAAAACCAGAAATCCCATTCTACCTTACAGATGAAGTAGTTCGCATTGGCGAAGTTAGGTTCGCCCATGTTGTTGAGCGCTCCACCCACATGATCGAGATGTGCGTGGGTAATGAAGATAGCATCTATTCCCTCCGGAGTGAGCCCGGCATCGTGCATGCTTTCCAAAAGCCTGCCAGTGGTAGGTGCTAGACTGCCCGCACCCATATCCACCAAGATCTTGTGCTTGCCGGCGTTAACATACAAATAAGCATACGGGGTCGTGATGACTTCTGTGGGCATTCTATGCGCCTGCAAAGCCGCCACCACGTCTGAGCGGGGTGCATTGGTGACCATTTCTTCCAGTTTATAGTCCATACAACCATCGCAGAGCGAGACGCACTCGAGATCCCCTAACTGAAAACGGTAGTAATTAGTTCTCATGGTTGTCTCCTTTAGCTATGAACCTAGCGATTGCAGGCTCAAGTCCTAGGAAGATACATTTTTGTCGTCACTTGCCTCCCAACGGCAATGGATTCAGCCGCCGCCGACCACAGGCGAAGCACGAAAACCCAAAAATGGTGACACTCTATTAAAGCAAAGAGGCTTTCGAGTAGTCAAACGAAACAGAACGGTCGGGTTTGATTCGTATGATAAGTGATGGCCACTTCTTACAGAGCCCTTCGGCCTTACTGGCAGCATGCTCTTTGGTATCATACTGCTCAAAAATGGCAATTCGTCTTTGAACTATGTTGTCATAATCAGGTTCTGCCTTGCCGTATACGATGACCTGTGGTGGCCGAAAACCTCATCCAACATGTATGAAGTCACTGTTGGCGCGACTAGCACGAGCCCTGTGGGCTATTGTTGGGGAGGGGGGCTCCCACGAGGGGGATCTGGGACCAGTTGGTTGACTGTCCACGTCAGGTGAATCAGGCCAAAAACGACGATCGAGTGTGGGGGTTTGGCCGAAACTGCATGCTCGGGACTGATGCGGATTAACAAAGAACGGAAGCTCAAGTGGCCTGGGTTCCTATACTCAGTGGGGAGGCAGGGAGTCGCCTGCCCAGGGCGCAGCCCAGTCTGCATTGCCGCACGGTAGGGGAACCAGCGACCTCCAGGCTACCGGCCCGACGATCCGAGGTCGACATGGAATCTGACCCCCTCTGATTAGGACAGGGACCAACGATCGGGTGGTTACGAGCCCTACGAGCTACCAAACCGCGTATTGACAATGAATCTGGGGAATTTCGCTAGTGTTTGACCGTCTACAATCCCGTTGAATTAATCAAAACCGAGGCTCAAAGGCCTCGGTTTTTGCTTGAGGTAGCGGGGGCTGGACTCGAACCAGCGACCTCCGGGTTATGAGTCAGTCTCGAGGATCTGGCACCTTACAGCGAACCGGTAGCCAGATCAACCCCACTCTCGCGCTCGAGTTCAGCCGCGCCTGCTGGATTACACGGACTGATCGTCGCAGAGTATAAGGAGGAGGTTGCTCCTTGTCAAGAGGAATTGAATCCCTACACCCAGCAAAAATCCGATATCGAATTATGCAATACGTCAGGATGTTAATAGTCAACCCATGAAAATGAAAAACTCAACTCAAAATTAATCGCACTCAGGTAGAACACAGCCACATCTTTAAGCAGGAAAACAGGAATAGCCATATTCCGAATCTGAAAGGAGCTGTCGGTAGGAGTTATTGTTTTCCTTCCCTGGCTCGTTTTTGCTGGTACATCTGGCTATCTGCCTGGGCGATCAATTCATTCACTGTGCAGGGCGCTTCAGGATCATAGTGCGCAATGCCCAGGCTGAGGGACAGTTGATAGGGCCAGTCGCCTTGCTGGTTTCGCTTTTCCAGGAAGGATTGGATGCGGTTAGTCAGCCCATTTGCGCTTTCCATCGAGGGATCCACGGCCAGAACCATAAACTCATCCCCGCCGAAACGGGCCAGTATATCCGCCTCGCGAAAAGTCCCTTTGAAAACGGCGGATACCTCCTGCAAGGCCAGGTCGCCCTGGGAGTGCCCATAGGTATCGTTGATCGTCTTCAGGGTGTCCACATCTCCAAAGAATAACAACATGCTTGTCTTTATCCGGCGCGCCAGTTTCATCTCCTGTTCAGCCAGCAGGGTGAAGCCCCGCCGGTTATACAACCCGGTCAGCGCATCGGTCAGTGATAGACTGCGTATCTCCTCTTCCATGCCTTTCCGTAACGCTGTTTCTGCCCGCGCCTGCTCCAAATTCCGGCGCGTATTCATTGCCAGCAGATCCACCGCCAATGCTGCAATCAACAAAATGACTGTCACCTCGATGAGATAGAACCAGTTTCCCCCGGTGAAGGGCACTGGGGTGAACCACCCAAATGTCTCTCCAAAGAATAACCAGCCGACTGCCACCAACGCCAATCCAACGCATAGTCTAAAATATTTGCGATCCAAAGCCATGCCTGCAAAAATAAAGAGGATGGGGAATGTTACGATAGCCAAATCACGAATGCCCTGGCCAACCGTGGCGAAGAAGGTTACGGTAACCAAAATGATCAGCGTAGTCAACAAGCTACTGGCACGTAAATGCCCGCGCTTGAGCAAAACCATTGGCAGAATGAGGGCAGCACAGCCCAAGAGTGTCCCCACAATCAACCGCCTATCGTTATAAAGTATGGCGGTAATACTTACAAACAGGAACATGCCCCAACTGGTATACATGAGTGTGGTAAGAATGCCGGTCAGTTGCCGGTCTCCTTCATTCTCAAGTTTTCCATCTGGAACCACTTTTTCCACCATTCGTCCTCAATTCAAATCAACCATGCAGTCGATCATTCCAAAAAACAGCCAAGATCATTTTTCTTCACCTTGCTACTGGATCGGGACATACAGTGTGAACGGACGGCCCTTCCCCACCTTGCTCTCCATCTTGATCCTTCCTCCATTCTAATCAGGTGCAAGCCAACCTGCGCAAACAGCCCACAGGTCTTCCGCCACATGCTCGAGTGTCTTCCCTCATAAATCATAAATGGATCTGCCTCGGCAGAGAGGTCACAGGCTGATTAATACCGGGCCATAGATCTATCACACCAAAAATACTGCCTTGCTTCACCAACCAAGTGGTAGTATTTGCCTCTACCACTTGGGGAATAGCTGGTATCCATCCGTTTTGCATCATATGGTAACTGCAGGGTGTTATCCTGCGTTCTTTTCATCTTCATTCATCATGTTCAAAAACAACTCCACTGCCTTTGGGTCAAAATGTGTTCCGACTAATGAATGAATATGCTCCAGCACTTTATCTTCGGGCCAGGCTTTGCGATAGGGCCGGTCAGAGCGCAGAGCATCCCACACGTCCACTATCGCAAAGAGCCGCGCCGTCAGTGGAATTTGCTCGCCCTTCAGCCCACGCGGATAACCGGTTCCATCCCATTGTTCATGGTGGCAATATGGAATGTCCAGCGCGGGGCGTAAGTATGCAATCGGCGAGAGTAATTCAAACGCAAATGTGGGATGCTTACGCATGACAACCCATTCTTCGTCTGTTAGTTTATCTGGCTTGAGAAGAATGTGGTCTGGTACGCCCATCTTTCCAATATCATGCAAGAGCGCGCCGCGCCGCACGTGAACCAACTCTTCTTCGGTAATTCCTGCCGCGCGTGCAAGCTTCAATGTCATTTCCGTAACGCGCTGTGTGTGACCTTCAGTCTCTTTGTCGCGCAAATCCAGCGCATGTGACCAGCCTTCAATAGTGGAATCATAAGCCGCAAACAGTTGAGTGTTGGATTGTTTTAATTCAGTGAAAAGACTGGCGCTATCCACTGCTATAGCCGCTTGCCCAGCCAGAATCTTGAAGAATTCCAGCCAGTTCTCGTCAGGTGCAAATGGCGAGCGATGAAAGACCTCCAGCACACCATTAACCTGACCTTTGGCAATGAGCGGAGTCCCGAAATAAGTTGCAAATCCTTCGTCAGCGAGAAGCGTGGCGCGGTCAAATTGGGTGCTGTTCTCAAGCAGATTAGTGATGCTTACCGTCCTTCTTTCCAATGCGGCGCGTCCGCTGTATCCCTCACCCAGCCGCAGGTGCGAACGTTCAATTGCTTTACTGCGGAAGCCAATCCCAGCTGCGAACTCTAATATTTGGGTGTGTGGATTAAGAAGCAAGACAGCAGCGGTATCTACATTCAACTGAGTTTTGACTTGTTCGAGTACGACATTCAAAGTAAGTGTTAAGTCGAGACTGCCTCCGATGGCCTGGTCAATTTTGTGCAAAGCCTGGATGTTTTGCAGGCGGCGGACAGTTTCTTTGTTGGCGAGGATTAACTCTGCTGCCCGTCTTTCTTTCTCTTCATTTTGAAAGACAAGTTCTTTATTGGCAAGGACTAACTCTGCTGCCCGTCTTTCTTTCTCTTCATTTTGAAAGACAAGTTCTTTATTGGCAAGGACTAACTCTGCTGCCCGTTTTTCCTTCTCTTCGTTTTGATAGGCAAGTTCTTTGTTGGCGAGGATTAACTCTGCTGCCCGTTTCTCTTTCTCTTCATTTTGAAAGAGAAGTTCTTTGTTGGCAAGGACTAATTCTGCTGCCCGTTTTTCCTTCTCTTCGTTTTCATAGACAAGTTCGTTGTTGGCAAGGATTAAATCCTCTTCCACCCGCTTGCGCCAGGTAATATCGTGCGCTACCAAGAGGGCAGTGGTATCTGAAAGCCGTGAGACACTAGCTAAAAACCATATTTCCCTGTCTTCCACATGCAAGGAATATTCCCCGTTGACCACCTGGCAATTTTGGATAGCCGTGCGGATCATGGAGACGATATAGTCAGCCTGCTCTTTCGGGAGAATCTCGTGTAATGTCTTGCCCAGCATTTCATCCGGCCGGAGATAGAGGTTTGCAGGGTTGGTGGGGGCAACATGGATATAGCGCCCCTCAATATCATAGATAATAACCACATCTGTCATACTTGCGAACAGAGCACGCAGTTCGGCCTCTGAGGCAGCGAGTTTATCTTCCGCCCACTTGCGCTCCGTGATGTCCTGGATGGAACCCTCAAGAATTCCTGTTTCAGGATACAACCGCATAGAAGTGCTACATCTTCTCACTTCCCCCCGTTTGTTCAACAATCCAAACTCAAAATCCATCACGTGCCCTTCAGTTCTGAGCAGTTGCATTATCCTGTCACGTTCGCCTTTATCTGCCCACATATCCACGGAGGGTTTCCCTTTAACCTCATCCAATGTGTAACCGATGATCTTGAGGAACTTTTGATTGAGCTCCAGAATTTCCGAACCATCGAGCCGGGTTCTAAACATACCGACTTCAGAATTGTTGAAGAGACTGTGGAACTTGTCTTCGCTCTCGTGCAGGGTTTCCTCCGCCTGCTTGCGCTCGGTGATCTCACGGATGTTGCATTGGATCACTTCTGTTCTGTCCATAATCGTTATATCGGCGGGATAATTCCCACCCCCACTGGTTGGAATCGTCGTGTCGACCAACCCGACAAGACCCTGCTCTTCCAATTTTAAAGATATTCGCCTGAATTGCCGCCGGTCTTTCAGGATGCCGAGCTCCCAAAGGTTCTTGTTGAGAAGCTTCTGGTAGGAATAACCAAGCGAATCCCGTGCAGCCCGGTTGGAATTGAGCACCCGCCCGCTGATTTTATCGACTAGCAACATGCTGTCAGAGGCGGTCTCGAAGACCGCGTGAAATCGCTTCTCGGAGGCCTGCAAGGCGCGTTCCAACTGCATGCGCTCGGTTACATCTTCGAAAGCCAGCAGGATCCACTGTGCTTCTTTCGGAAGCGTGGAGATCTTCCTGGCGTTCAAGAGCAGGATGCGCCTACCGATGGTGGGGAAGTCGTGCTCCACTTGGTAGTCATTAAAGACTGCTTTTTTGGGCAGAATTGTTTCCAGCAGGGTACGCAGGGCAGGGATATCCCATTGGCGGTTTCCAAGGTCATAGATCCGGTTGCCGACCGTTTCCTTTTGTTTCACCTTGAAGAATTTATAGAAACTACGGTTGGCCGCGAGCACGCGCAAATCGGTATCCAGGACCACCAGTGGTTCACGGATGGTCGCGACGATATCTTTGAAGTATTCAACCTTGGTGGAATTGGTTTTTATCAGCGGGGGATGTGAGGCGAGGCGTTTTTTGGGCTGCTCCCTCTCGGACTTTTCAACGAGTTTCTTTTTGGCGTCCATATATTTGCTTCATTCTTTGGAGACAAATATCCAGGTGACAAGAGGGCAAATGAGCTTCCATTCGTCCTCCGTCTCCCACTAGTTGTCCGAATGGACTTGACTCAAGCTCTCTAGCGGGCAGGGAACCAATGCGAATTCCTGGTCCGATTCAGGCAAGTCCACAGTGGCGTTGCAAGTCATTCCATAAATCGCAGTCTGCCGTTTGCCTTGAGCCGGGATATTTTCAGAGTGAGGGTGAATCCAAATAACAAATATCTACCGGCCCTCAGCGTTGTCGCCCTTCATGGTTACTCCTTCGCCAAGAACTCCCATTCGCGCAAAGCCCCGATTTCCCGGGCGAGCTCCTCGATATCAACGTCACCATCCACGACCCGCCGAGCCCTGATGTCAAGAACGTGCCAGGATCCCATTTGTGCAACGGCCTTCTTTCCTCTCGTCCGTCTAAGTTGTTCCCCGTTCACGACCAATCTTCGGTTGATCCTGCGAAGCAACGCGGCCTGGGACACAGGAATCCGCCCATCCTCTCTGGCCATTGGACACTTCCTCTCCGAATACCAGTCTATGTCCGGATGGCCCGATGTCGGCTTGTCCTTCTGTTGCAAAATCGGGGCAAGTGCAATTACAGCGAGAGCGATATTTGCTGGTAGAGGCCAAGGAAAATGGTGGATCGATGGGGATAGCAGGAAAGACCCGACCGGGGGCTGGACTCAGACCATCGACCTCAGGGTTACCGAGGCAGGGACCTGGCTCTTCGGGAAGCGCGGGGTAGGGATTCCCCTCATGGGGTAGGGGATCCCCAATTCGCGCTCCGCCCACTTGAAGAAGGACGAAAAGGACATCCACACGTTTCGTAGAGTCTTGGGAGAGAGGGGATGATCTTTCCCGCCGAAGCGATGAGGCTGGTGGTCGGTGCGCAACCAGGCCAGATAGGAGCTGATTTGAGGCCCGGTGACCTGGGAGATGTCCCGGTCGCCAGTGTGCTCGACCCACTTGGACAGGCAGTCAAGATAGGAGTTGACGGTGCGGGGGCTCAGCCCCTCGGCTTGCTTGGTGATGGTGAAACCGTTCAGGGCTTTGCTCAGGGGAAGGGGAAATAGGCAGGAGGGGTGCGAGGCTGCGCTCGATGTGCACTGGCAATCTGACGAGCCCGATGATCTGCGGTTCATGCGGAAACCTCCTCTCTGAGGAGGATTTTCGCGATGAATCCCGTATTCCAGGCAAAGGAACCATAGCCTGGAGAGCTGCGGTCATGTGGCGAACCCGATGAGGCGCCGTTGATCCCATGTTCGCCTGAGGGCAGAGTTTTTCCGAACCGCAGTTCACCGGGCCAAGCAAAAACCGTAGCCTTGCGAGCTACGGTTCTTCCAAGGTAGCGGGGGGCGGACTCGAACCGCCG
>Ga0187861_10004467_pt1 | contig 11685 bp, 3 predicted proteins | sample June2016WEW_10_1_3_FD_132986 | JGI IMG/M metagenome (GOLD analysis project Ga0187861, IMG submission 132986) | Peatland microbial communities from SPRUCE experiment site at the Marcell Experimental Forest, Minnesota, USA - June2016WEW_10_100 | ecosystem: Environmental > Terrestrial > Soil >...
AGAAGTCTCGGCGCGCGCGTGGGAGCCGTACGGCTGGGTGGTGGCGGGCCGCGTCGGCAAGCAGGTGGCCGTGGCGGGCGCGGAGAACGAAACGGCCCTGGGCGAACGCCTCCGGCAACAGCCGCTGCTGCTGAGTCCGGACGTGCAGTTCAAGCCTGCGAAACGGTATCCGGCGTACTTCGATTTCTACGACCTCAAAGCCTTCAAACTCTACACCCACGCCATGTCTTCCGTGCATGGCGAGGGCCTGGCCAGCCACTGGCCCTTCGCGAAGAAGTTCGGATTGGGCGGCCTGGCGTTCCAGGATTTGGGGGTCTGGACGCAGTGCCCCGCCCCGGGCGTGCTCACCTTCTGTTCGACGGAGTACGAACTCCGCGAAGCGGAGCGGCAGGGCGGCATGGTCGTGGCCGGGATTACCGGAGGCGGCGAGGTGCCGCTGTGGATTCACAACGAGTTCCCGTCCTCGATGATGCAGCCGTCGCCGACAACTCTGCTGGGCGCGTGGGGTGGCGCGGGCGCGGCGGGAGCGCATTTCGAGAGCTGGTGGATGCCGTTGGAGCAGCGGCGCGCGGGGGCACTGGCCTTCCAGCGCAAGGCGATGGAGCGCTACGCCAAAAATCCGGCGCTGGGCGGCTGGCACATCTATGCGGGCGCGCCCGGCGCGGAAATCGGCATGCACGAACGCACCGGGGAGTTCTGGGACTATTCGCCGACCGGACAGGAAGGCTTCCGCGCATGGCTGCGGGACGCCAGACAAGTGGACCTGAAAGCACTCGGCGAGCGATGGTACAGAGACGGGTCGCGGTTCAAGAACTGGTCCGAAGTGGCGATCCCGGACATTCAGGGCCTCTTCGGCGCTTTGGACGAAGGCGGCCTGCGTCTCGATAGCAACTGGCAATGGCTGAAGGCCGGCGGCGCGGACGATGAGCCGGCGCCCCTCCCCTTTTCCCCCTCCCGCGGCGGGGAGGGGGCAGGGGGAGGGGCGTGGTCGCCGCTGGCCATGGCGCCTGCGCAACAGCAGGCCTTTCTGCCGTGGGGCGCGGCATTCTATCGCGTCGAGTTCGATCCGGGCGACTGGCTGAAGAAGAACGCAGGCCACACGGTCTACCTCGTCTGCGCGGACATGATCCGCAGCAAACGCTCCGTGGGCCTCTGGCTGAACGGCAAAAGCATCGGTCCGTACAAGCCGGCCAACGCGGATCCCGCACCCTTCGCGCTCCGGCTCACCGAGGGGACCAAGGCCGGCGGGGACGCCGGCGCTCCCAGCTTGAAGACAGGCAAGAACGAACTGATTCTGCGGATTCCCTGCGGAGGCAACGAGCATCAAGAGGGCAAACTCTTCGGCCCTGTCTTCCTGACGGCCACCGAACCGAAGCCGTACCCGTACCTGGGCCGCGGCGCCAACGCGCGCTACGCCGACGTGAAGGAATGGCAGATGTACAGCAACGCGTGCTACCACGAGCCGGTCTTCGACGAGGCCCGCGCGGTGGACCCGGAGCGGCCCTACGTTCTCTCAGGCACGGCCAGCGGCGAGACGGATTTCGCCTCTGGGCTGGCCGCGCATTACGGGGCCTCCGTGCAGCATACCGGGCGCGAGGCCTGGTATCACCCCTGGTGGGCGGGGCTGGGATACGTGGCGGGCTTCTATGGCACGAGTGAACCGTCCGCGACCGCGCACGGGAAGAGCCTCAGCCGCATGCTCGGCTGGATCCTGCTGGACGGCGACAGCAACCACAACCTCTTCTGGGACATCGAGGATTACATCAAGGAAGAGAAGGACAACGGCTGGTTCACCGCGAACCAGCGCGTCCTGCAGCTCTTTGGCAAGTACCTGCGCGAGAAGCCCGCCATCGTCATCTTCCGTTCCGCGCGCACGCATCGTCTCGGCAGTTCCGCGCCCTGGAACTGGGACATCGGGCGCGGCGAGTTGCAGGCCGCGCACTACGACAACGTCTATGCGACGGAACGCGAACTGCTCCTGGGCCTCATCCAGGACTATCCCGTGCTCTTCGACGCCGGCAGCGAATTCATGGAGGAGGACGTTGTCCAGGCGCTCACCGCATACATCAAGAACGGCGGAACGTACGTCGCGCTGCATAACACAGGCCGGCACACGTCGCTTGAACCCGACAGTTGGCCGATTTCGCGGCTGACCGGTTTCAAGGTGGTCCAGCAAGCGCGGCACGGCAAGCTGCGCTTCGAAGCGCACCTGCCGCTCTTCAAGGGCTGGGAAGGGAAAGTCTTTGAAGGGTACGGCAGCGCGCTGGATTGGCTGGGGCAAGACCACGCGAAGGACGCGGGCGTGGCCCTGGAGAGCGTGGGTGACGGAGCGCTGGCTCTCGCGCGTTGGGAGAATGGAAGCGTGGCCGTCGCTTGCCGCCAGATCGGCAAGGGCCGCGTCGTGGTCCTGGGTTCCACCTTCTGGCGCGAAGGCCGCGATGAAGCCGGCGCGTGGCGCACGCGCAACGACATGGAACGCAACTTCTTCGAACGCCTCTTCGCGGACCTGGGCGTCGCGCGCAACGCGGACGCTTCCAGCGCCGATGTGTGGGCACGCAAGGCCATCACCAAGAATGGGCTCCAGGAATGGCTGTTGGCGTACAACTCAAAGGACACCGCCGTGACCTGCGACGTATCGCTCCGCGTCTCGGCCAAGCCCGCAGCCGTCTGGGACATGGTCGCGCGGAAACCGGTGAACGTCGAGGAAGCGCCGAAAGGCTGGGTGAAGATAAAGGACGTCGCGTTCGCGGGGCAGGGCGTGCGCGTCTTCGGCGTCAAGCGCGGCGAGCTGGCCGAGGGCCTGCCGTTCTGGTGGGCGGAGAAGACGAAATACTGGAAGCGGGTCGCGGGGAGCGGGAAGCGGGAAGCGGGGAGCGGGGGCCAACCCCGAACCCCGAACCCCGAACCCCGGACCCCGATCCTGTGCCCCGCGACCGTACCCTTCGACGAATGGCGTTTCTTCGCCGACAAGGACGGCGCAGTTGGCGCCAAGGCGGAGTGGCTCCAACCGGACTACGATGATGCAACCTGGCAGAAGTTCGCGCCCGTGCCCTGGAATCTGCAGGACGAGAACCTGAAGGATTACCGCGGCACGGGTCTGTACCGCGCGCGCTTCACGCCGCCTGTTGACTGGCAGGGCCGGCGCGTGGTTTTGGGGCTTTACAGTTTCAACACGCCGATCGTCTACGACGAGGGCGAGTTCCTCCTCAACGGCGTGCAGGTGGCTGCGTACAAGGCGCGGGGCTGGAGCCAGACATACATCTACGATGTTACGGACAAGTTGAAAGCCGGGCCTAACGTCCTGGCCGTGCGCGTGAAAGGCGGGAAGGAATTCTCCGGCCTCGCCGGCGGAGTGTGGCTGGCGACCGAGCGGAAGCTGGAGCCGGCGCTCGACCTCGGCGGCGAGTGGCAGACGGCGGGGCCTGAGTTCCGGGTGACGGGGACGGCGCAGCTTCCGGGAGAGGCCAAGGCGTGCTTTGTCTTCCGGGACATTGAGGTCCCGGCGGCGTGGACGGGGCGCAGTGTCTTCCTGCACATCGAAACGGCAACGCAGTGGCTCGGTAGTGTAGTCATCAACGGGCAGCCCATCAACTACAACGGCTACCTGCATCCCTTTGGCTTGCGTGCCGATATCAACCTGACGCCTCACGTGCAGGCAGGACGCAGGAACCGCATCGAGCTTTGGCCGTACGCGACCATCCCGCGCACCGAACAGCCGAAGCAAACCACAGCCGGCATGGAAGTACGGAGCATTCACGTTGGCTGTGCCGTGGAGTAGAGGACTTTCTCAACACAGAGGACACAGACAGTCCGAGCCGCGACCGTAAGGGAGCGGTTCCATAACTCCCATACTTCCCATAGCACGTAATACTGTGCTCCCCAGGACCGCTTGCTTACGCGCGCGGCTCGGAGACTGGACGGTTACGATGAAGCCAAATTCGGCTGACAAGCCCGGAAAACCTGCTATACCCCACAGCCATGCCAATCATTACGGCCAACCCACTTCTGGGAATTGCCCTGCATGCGGTGGGCGCGTTCTTCGCCGCGACCTGCTACACGCCGCAGAAGCACGTCAAACGCTGGTCGTGGCAGACGTACTGGATGACGCAGGCGGCGTTCTGCTGGTTCTTGTTGCCGATCCTCGGAGCGCTGCTGACCATTCCGCACCTGGGCACCGTGCTCAGCGAAGCCCCGCCCGAGGCGATGCGGAACGCGTTCCTGCTGGGCGCGCTCTATGGCGTCGGCGGCACGGCGTTCGGCCTGGCGATCAAGCACATTGGCTTCTCGCTCACCTACGCCATCGCGGTGGGCCTGTCAGGCGTGGTGGGCACGTTGGTTCCACCCCTGCTCAAGGGCACGCTGGGCGCGATCCTCGCCCAGACCGGCGGCGGCTGGGTGCTGCTGGGCGTGGGCGTGGGCACGGTGGGCATCGCAGTCTGCGGGGTGGCTGGGCGGTCCAAGGAAGTGGACGTGCAAGGCCAGGAAGCCTCGAAGGGCTTTTCACTCCGCAAGGGCCTGCCGGTGGCCCTGCTGGCGGGCGTGCTCTCCGCCGTCTATGGCTTGGCGCTGGACGCCGGCAAGCCGATTGCCGAGGTTGCGTTCCAGCACGGCGCCGACATTTGGAAGGGCAACGTGGTCTACATCTTCTCCAACAGCGGCGCGTTCCTGACGACCCTGGTGTATTGTCTGTACCTCCACGCCAAGCACAAGACGATCGGGGAACTGGTGAAACTGCCTGCCGGCGAGGAACGGGCCTCGCTGCCGGTGAACTTCAGCATGGCGGTGCTGACGGGGCTGTTCTGGTACGGCCAGTTCTTCTTTTACAACCTCGGCAATGTCCGCATGGGGCATTTCGAGTTCACCAGTTGGGCGATCCACATGACCATGCTGGTGCTCTTCAGCAGTGTCGTCGGGGTAGTGCTGAAGGAATGGCTCGGTTGCCGCCCCAGGACGCGCTGGACGCTGATCCTGGCCTTGGCCATTCTCGTGGGCGCTATCTTGTTGCTCGCCTACGGCAATCACATTGGCCAGATGGCCGCGGAAAGCTCTTGAGTTTGTGCCACGGATGTGGCCGAGCCGGCTGTTTGGCCCGGCCTCATCCGTGCTCCCCGCGGCCGGCACGGATGAGGCCGCGCCGAAGTGGTCGCTAACTGAAGACGAAGGTGCAGACCGGCGCGGCCACATCCGTGGCACAAACCGATGAGCAAGCAGTTATGACAGTTTGGGCTGGAGGATACGCACTTGATGATTCTCTACTGTGAGAAGTGCGGGCAACGCCTCAGCGCCGAAGACGTGCAGGCCGGCAGGGCCAGCGCCCTGTGCGCAAAGTGTCTTCAGGCTCAAAGCGGCGCCAAGGTGCTGCACTCCCAAGGCGGCGCCAAGGCGCCGCACTCCCAAAGCGGCGCCAAGGCGCCGCACTCCAAAGCGGCGGCAGCACAGGCATCTTCCGCGCGCTGGCTTGTCACCGCCGGCATCAGCGCGGCCGGCCTGGGATTGCTGCTGCTGGCCTTGACCATGCTCAGAAGCCATAAAGCCGGTGCGCGCCGTGCGGACCAGCCTTCTGCACAGGCTAAACAGCCTGTGCCACATTCAGGTACAGCGGCTGCGCCGTCCCCCAAGGCGGAACAGCCTCCCCAAGCCAAGCCCGACGCCGCAACCGCAGGTCCGGCGAAAGCAGAGGCGCAACCCGCCGGCGGCGCCAAATCCCGGCCAGCAACCGACGACTATGATCCGCGCGCCCTGGTCGCCTCGTCGCTTCTGGATCAGGCCAAGCGCTGCTTGCAGGAGCATCCGGAGGACCTCTGGACTTACAGGGAGAAGCTCCAGGAAGTACCGGCGCGCTTCCCAGGCACGCCCGGCGCTGCTGAAGCCGCGCGCTTATTGGCCCAGACCCCCGAGCCCAAGCCCGATCCCAACCTGCCCGGCGAAGAGGCCTGGAAGCGCGCCGTGAACCTTCTGGCCCTCGCGAATCCTGAACGCGACAGCCTGGGCCGCTGGACGAAGAACCAGGGCGCGCTGGCTTCAAGCGGCGAGAAGGAGGAACGCCTTTCCCTGCCGTACATTCCGCCGGAAGAATACGACGTGCGGATTGTGTTCTCGCGGTCAGTGAGCAATGAAGCCATGGGTGTCGGCCTGGTGCGGGACGGACGCGCATTCGCATTCGTGGTCTCAGGCTGGGACAACGTGGCCACGGGCTTCGAAATTATCCAAGGCAAGCGCGCGCAGGACCTGCCCTCCAGTTGCAAAACCCGCGGCCTCATCCAGAACGGGCGCCGCTATACGCTGGTCCTGCAAATCCGCCGGGAGTGCTTGAGGGCCTATCTGAACAACCGGCTGGTCTCGGAATGCCGCCCGGCCAGCCAGGATTTGTCGAGTTTCACCGAACAGGAAATGTTCAAGTTCAAGCCCGGGCAACTCGGCATCGCAACCTGGTACAGTCCCTATGAGTTCCAGCAGATAGAGGTGCTGGAGGTGACCGGCAAGGGAAAGGTCCTGACCGGGGAATAGGAGGGCAGACTGAATGAGGCCCACTGCGCGTCAGCACGCAGCGCCACCTGCGCGCGCATCAAGAAAGACTCGTGCATGTCCCTGGAACTACCTACGAGTTATGGCGTTGAGGAGGGCAATGAACCGAATCAGAAAGTTCCTCCAGGGCTGGGCCTCAAAGCTGGGACGAACCTCATCACCGGGAAACCTACCAGTCCAGGCAGGTACAATTTTACCATTACAGCAACGAATAGTAGCCTTCGCCGGGAGTTCTGGGGGAGTTCTGGGGACGCGCACGCATTTCCTTGACAAACTCGGGTAACCGGGACGTGCACGAAAAACCTCTCTGTCAAACCAGCCGCATGGTTTCTTCACTGGCCCTTGCGCGTACTGATCTGCCCAGTGTCCCCCTTTTTTGACAACTTGTAGTCCACGGGCACATCCGCGCGATAGGTTGTCCCACCGAGCAGCAGGGCCGCCTGAATGGAACGCTGGACCGGCTTCAGCGCCTGCTCGTCCGCACGGACCTTGTTTGTTATTCCTTCCGTGTCGAAACCGAGGACATCGAGAGCGGCCGCGCCCAAGGTGAAGGCCAGCGCGGCCTTCTGCCCGGCGCTCGTCGCCGTGGCTGGTTTCTTCAGCCGCGGATACTTGATCTGCAAGGCCTTGAGCCGTCCCAGCGCTCCTTTGGTCTTCGCCTTGCCCGCCACGCTCAGAACGGTGCTGTCCACGACATTGCCCAGGCCCACCGCGCACGCCTGTTCCTTCGTCAGATCCATTCCTTGGGGCAGCACGACCGTGCCTGTGAACGAGACCTCATCCGGTTTGGCCGAATTGAAGAGGAACTTGCCTTTCACGCCCGCCTTGCCGATTGCCGTGCTCGCGGGTGGCGCGCCTGCCGGCCCCGCACCCGTTTCCCACGCGCTGATCGGCAGCATCAGGCGCGCTCGTCCCAGGGCCGTCCCGTCACTGCCCACCGCCGTGGCGGCGGCCAGATAAATCCCCGCGGCCGTGAACCTGTACGCGGGCGCCGTGCCCCTCAATATCGCTACTGTTCCATTGTTGCTGCCGAATTGCGTCGTGACGATACAGTCGCTCGGCAGCCCGCCGCTCGCGCTCACCTGCAGTGCCACCGCGCCGCCGTTGTCACTGAGCAGCGTGATTGCAATGCCGCTCAGCGGGTTGGTGACAGTCAGTCCGCCGAAGGTGAAGCCGTGGGCCAGCGCGCCCACTTGCCCGTCAGGGTTGGCGGCATTCACGTCTACAGCGCCGGCCGCATGAGCCGGCGCGGTGGCCAGGAGCCGCGTCGCGCTTACAAAACTCGTGCTCGTGGCCTGCATGTCCCCAAAATATACCAGTGCTCCGTCAGCGAAGTTCGTCCCGGTAAGGGTAACGTTCGTTCCGCCATTGGTTGGGCCATTGGCCGGCGTTATGCCGGACAGCGCCGGAGCCGGGCCGAGGTAGTAAGCAAATCCGCCGGCCAGCGTCCCCACTTGGCCGTCAGGATTGGTGACGTTCACATCCACGGTGCCGGCCGCGGCGCCAGCCGGCGTTGTGGCCGTGAACTGTGTGGCACTGACAAAAACCACGTTTGAGGCCTGGGTGCCGCTAAAGTCCACTGTGGCTCCATCGGCGAAGCCCGTCCCCGTGACTGTGACGTTCGTCCCGCCATTGGTTGGGCCGCTGGACGGTGCAATGCCCGACACAGTCGGAGCCGGGCCCAGGCTGTACGTGAAGCCGTTGGCCAGCGTGCCCACTTGCCCGTCAGGATTGGTGACGTTTACATTCACCGCGCCGGCCGCGGCGCGTGTCGGCGTGGCGGCCGTGAGCTGGGTGGCGCTGACGAAAACCACGTTGGAGGCCTGGGCGCCCCCGAAGTCCACTGCGGCCCCGTCGGCAAAGCCCGTCCCCGAGAGCGTGACGTTCATTCCGCCATTGGTTGTGCCGCTGGCCGGCGCTATGCCCGACACAGCCGGAGCGGGGGCCGGGCTAAAGGCAAACCCGCCGGCCAGCGTGCCCACCTGCCCGTCAGGGTTGACGACGTCCACGTCCACCGCGCCAGCCGCATGAGCAGGTGTGGTGGCCAGGAGTTGCGTAGCGCTGACAAAGCTGACGCTTCCGGCCTGTGTGCCCCCAAAGTCCACCGTCGCGCCGTCGCTGAAGTTCGTTCCCGCAATCGTGAGATTCGTCCCGCCATTGCTTGGGCCGCTGGCCGGCGAGAGCCCCGAGACTGCCGGCGCCGGGCCCAGGTTGTATGCGAACCCGTTGGCCAGCATGCCCACCTGCCCGTCAGGATTGGTGACAGTCACATTCACCGCGCCAACCGCCGCGCTCGTCGGCGTGGCGGCCGTGAGCTGCGTGGCGCTGACAAAGGCGCTGTTCGCGGCCTGAGCATCCCCAAAGGCCACTGTGGCTCCGCTGGCAAAGTTGATCCCGGTGATCGCGACGTTCGTCCCGCCATTGCTTGGGCCGCTGGAGGGCGAGAGCCCCGAGACCGTCGGAGCGGGAGACTGGTTGAAGGTGAACCCGGCGGCCAGCGTGCCCACTTGGCCGTCAGGGTTGATGACGTTCACATCCGCAGCGCCGGCCGTCGCGCTCGCCGGTGTGGTGGCCGTGAGCTGCGTAGTGCTTACAAAGGAGACGTTGGCGGCCTGTGTACCCCCAAAGGCCACTGTGGCCCCGTCAGTGAAATTTGCCCCCGTGATCGTGACGTCCGTTCCGCCATTGGTTGGGCCATTGGACGGTAAAATGCGCGATACCGTTGGGGCCGGTCCCAGACTGTAGGTAAACCCGCCCGCCAGCGTGCCCACCTGGCCGTCAGGATTGGTGACGTTCACATTCACCGCGCCAACCCCCGCGCTCGCCGGCGTGGCGGCCGTGAGTTGCGTGGCGCTGACAAAGTTGACGTTTGAGATTTGGAGGTCCCCAAAGGCCACTATGGCCCCGTCGGCGAAATTAGTCCCCGTGATCGTAATGTTCGTCCCGCCATTGGTTGGGCCGCTGGCCGGCGAGAGCGCCGACACCGTGGGGGTGGGGGCTTGGCTGTATGTAAACGCTTTGGCCAGTGTGCCGGCCTGGCCGTCGGGGTTGATGACGTTTACATCTACGGCGCCAGCCGCATGGGTCGCTGTGGTGGCCGTGAGCTGTGTGGCGCTGACAAAGGCGATGTTCGCGGCCTGTACACCCCCAAAGGCCACTGTGGCCCCGTCGGCGAAGTTCGCCCCCGTGATCGTAACGTCCGTTCCGCCATTGGTTGGCCCGCTAGGCAAGAGAACACTCGATACCGTAGGGGCCGGGCCAAGGCTGTACGTGAACCCGTTGGCCAACGTCCCCACTTGGCCGTCAGGATTGGTGACGTTCACATTCACTGCGCCCACCCCCGCGCTCGCCGGCGTGGTGGCTGTGAGCCGCGTGGCGCTTACAAAATTTACGTTTTGGAGCTGAGCGCCCGCAAAGTCCACCGTGGCTCCGTCGGTGAAGTTCGCCCCCGTGATGGCGACGTTCGTCCCGCCATTGGTTGGGCCACTGACTGGCGAGAGTGCCGAGACCGTCGGAGCAGGGCCGAGGCTATAGGTAAACCCGTTGGCCAGCGTCCCCACTTGGCCGTCAGGATTGGTGACGTTCACGTTCACCGCGCCAACTGTCGCGCTTGCCGGCGCGGTGGCCGTGAGCTGCGTGGCGCTTACAAAGTCAACGCTGGAGGACTGTGCGCCCGCAAAGTCCACTGCGGCCCCGTCGGCGAAACCAGTTCCCGTGATCGTAATGTTCGTTCCGCCACCGGTTGGGCCGCTGGACGGTGCTATGCCAGAGACCGCCGGGGCGGGGGCTTGGCTGTAGGTAAACCCGCTGGCCAGCGTCCCCACCTGGCCGTCAGGGTTGATGATGTTTACATCCACAGCGCCAGCCACATGAGCCGGTGTGGTGGCCGTGAGCTGTGTAACGCCAACAAAGTTGACGTTAGTGGCCTGTACACCTCCAAAGGCCACCGTGGCCCCATCGGTGAAGTTTGCCCCCGTGATCGTGACGTCCGTCCCGCCATTGGTTGGCCCGCTGGGCGAGAGAACACTCGATACCGTAGGGGCCGGCCCCAGGCTGTAGGTGAACCCGTTGGCCAGTGTCCCCACTTGGCCGTCAGGATTGGTGACGTTCACATTCACAGCGCCAACCGTCGCGCTCGACGGCGTGGTGGCCGTGAGCCGCGTGGCGCTCACAAAGTTGACGTTTTGGAGCTGTGCGCCCGCAAAGTCCACTGTGGCCCCGTCGGCGAAACCAGTCCCCGTGATCGCAATGTTCGTCCCGCCATTGGTTGGGCCGCTGGCTGGGGATATGCTCGAGACCGTCGGGGCCGGGGCTTGGCTGTACGTAAACCCGCTGGCCAGCGTCCCCACCTGGCCGTCAGGGTTGATGACGTTTACGTCCACGGCGCCAGCCACATGAGTCGCTGTGGTCGCCGTGAGCTGTGTAGGACCAACGAAGTTGACGTTTTGGGCCTGTACACCCCCAAAGGCCACCGTGGCCCCGTCGGCAAAGTTCGCCCCCGTGATCGTGACGTCCGTCCCGCCATTGGTTGGCCCGCTGGGCGAGAGAACACTCGATACCGTAGGGGCCGGGCCCAGGCTGTAGGTGAACCCGCTGGCCAGCGTCCCAACCTGGCCGTCAGGGTTGGTGACGTTCACACTCACCGCGCCAACCGTCGCGCTCGCCGGCGTGGTGGCCGTGAGCCGCTTGGTGCTTACGAAGTTGACGTTTGAGGCTTGTGCGCCCGCAAAGTCCACGGTGGCGCCGCTGACAAAGTTGGTCCCAGTGATCGCAATGTTCGTCCCGCCATTGGTCGGGCCACTGGCTGGCGAGAGCCCAGAGACCGTCGGAGCTTGTGCCGCATGCGCTGCGCCACAGCACAGCGCACCCAGGACCAAGCACAAGAGTGGCATGGTTTTCAGCATACCCCCGTCCCTCCTTAGAAGGTTCCAGGCGAAACTGAGCGCTGTTCCCCGCGCGGTAACCCCTTACAGGGTAGGGCAGCAAGGCGGGGCGTCAAGTTGAGGCGGCGGGCAGGCGTGGCGCGGGGCCGCGCTACAGTGGGTGCATGTCAGCAAATGTACCGCGGGCGTCCCGCCCGCCCGTGGCAGGCCGGCAGGGCGCGAGGACGAAGGCGGGCGGGACGCCCGCGGTACGCTCTGGGCCACGCATTTACTGACA
>Ga0187861_10004472_pt1 | contig 11674 bp, 10 predicted proteins | sample June2016WEW_10_1_3_FD_132986 | JGI IMG/M metagenome (GOLD analysis project Ga0187861, IMG submission 132986) | Peatland microbial communities from SPRUCE experiment site at the Marcell Experimental Forest, Minnesota, USA - June2016WEW_10_100 | ecosystem: Environmental > Terrestrial > Soil >...
AGCCGCTGCGGCTGTAGGTCAGGCTTTCCAGCCTGACGGTCAGGCTGGAAAGCCTGACCTACGGTTGTTTGCGCCACCCAGTCCACAAGGTGCGGCTCTTTCCAGAGCGACGCCTCGGCCTCCGCGCTTCCAGGGGCCAGCGCTCGCCAAACGGCGGCGTGCAGCAGGACCCGTGCGCGGCCGCCCGCAGCGGCGTCAATGCAGAGCGCCTTCGGCGCCCGCTTGGCCAGGTCGCGGTAGGCGCACAGGAGTCCGCCCTGTTCGTCATACTCGGAGATCCAGCCCGCCGCCTGCTGCCCGTGCTGCACGGTGAGGGCCGCAGTGGAATTGCTCTCGGCGCGCCACGCCCGGAAATGCAGCGGACTGTCCTGCTCAACCATGAACAAGCGCCACCAGTTGTGCTCCGGCTCAGGCAGCAGGTGCTGCGTCGTGTCCAGATGGTACTGGTAGAAATGCCGGGTATCGAACTGCCAGCCCTGGTCGCCGCCCTGCACGACACGTTTGCGCAAGTTCAAGTCCGTGGGCAATTGCAGCCCCAGCTCGCGCACGAAGCGTTGCGCGAACGTGCCTTCGGGCCGCAGTTGGACCGATGTCCGGATGAGCGTGCTGCCGTTGTGGAGGGTCCAGACGAACCGCGCGCGAATCGCGTCGTTGCCGGGCCAGGCCAACTTGCCTTCGGAAGCAACCGTGTACGTATCGTTCTCCTGGCGTGAGCTGAACGACAGGCGTTCGTAAACGCCCTCAATGAAGCGCGCATCCTCCACAAAGTCCCGGAAGCCATCGTAGCTCTTGCTTTGCAGCAAGGTTCCGAAGAGCGGAGGCGCGCTGTTGTCGGCGACAAGGGTCTTTGCGCCGGCGGACAAGAAGCGAATGCCGCCATGCCCTGCGGCGTCGAAGCGGACTTCCAGCGGGCCGGTCTTGACGGTGAGCACCTTCTGCTCCGCGGCATAAGCCAGTGCGCTTGCAAACATCAGGGCGAACAATGGAATCCGAGCCATGTTATCATTCCCGGGCCGTTACCTCGTCAGAAATCCGCTCAGCGTCACCCGCGGCGGCAGGTTCTTGCCGTGGCGATCCCAGGACTGCACGGTATCCCAATACTGTGTCCGAATCGCTTCCACGATTCGGCCGCGCAGCTCGTGGGCGTAGCCCCCGCGCAGATAGCTCAGTTCCGGGAAGAATGCCACGCGCACACCTGGCAGCCGGCCGTCGCTTTGGGGATTCGTGAGATAGCCGGCGTCATTGGAGCCGGTGATGCAAGGCCGCTGGGGGATGTAAGCCTGGTTGCAGGAGCACGTGTGGAAGTCGTAGTCGCACTTCCAGTTGTCATAGAAATTGCAGAACCCGCCGCGTGTGGGCTCCAGCGGCAGCAGGGCGAACGGGACGCCATTGCCGTCGTGCCGGTAGAAGATGGCAAAGGCCACGTTCTCCGCCTCGAAGTTCTTGCAGTAGACGCCCTCAGGCCTGCTGATGTCGAACTCCGGAAAGCCTTCGGCGTATTCATGCGTGGGGCAGGCCTGGTTGTCCGTCCAGAGCGCATCAATGATGTAGGTGATGTCCGAAATCTGCCCGGAGATTACCCGTCCCTGGATTGTGAACGCGGGCCGCACGGGGTCGAGAGCGTAGACGAACTCCACCTCGGCGTCGGCATGAACCAAGGCAGGCAATTCGCCGCGGCTGAAGTCCGGGTACTTGCGCACGAGCTCCGGGCTGCCGATCTTGTCGTCGAACTGGCGGTACTGGATGAGCGGATTGGGATACCGGACCGTCGCCCGGTGGCCCTGCCGCCGAATGTCCAGGCATAAGCCCACAGCGTTGATGATGCCGCCGGGCAATTCGTCCAACTGTTTGCCCGCCTGGCGCACGCGCACGTCCACGCCGAAGTTGTGCAGCCGCTCCCAGGCGCCCGTGCCGAGCCGGCGGACCCAAACGTAGTTATACATCGTGTCCGATGTGCGTGGGTCGAAGTCGAGCTTGAGGGCTTCATTCGCAAGCGGGATGCGCTCTTCCAGCCGGGGTCGCGGAACTGTCATATCTTCTCCCTGATTTGTTGGAAGCCGAACTCTCAAGCCGGCATGGTCCTCACGCACGAGCGTCCAGTCCGAGCCGAGCGTACCGGGGAGTGTAAACGGAGAGCCGAACCGGGCAAGCGGCAATGCGATTTGCCTGCACTTGTGGTGCAGGCTGAAAGCCTGCACCACAATGGGAGGAGCATGCACCCCTGCCCCTGTGTTTTCACAAGAGAAGCTGGCTTTTCAGCCGCACGCAGTATATGTATGCACCCATGGACTCGGATCGAAATGAGACCATTGAGGTGCTATGCGAGTTCTGTGGGCGTGCCTTTGCTCCGCAGTCCAAACTCGACCACGTTAAGTTGTGTCCCGCTTGCCTTACCGGACTGTTTACCGGGCAAAACTTAGCTGAGACCGCTACGCTTTCCGGCCAGGCGGCGGCCTTGCGCACCGGGAAGAAAGAACCCGAGCGCTCTGTGACGGGTCCTCTAACGACGGTTCAGGGGGACTTGCTGCAGACGGCTCAAGCGCCGCGCTCCGGCGCTGACTCGGCCCCAGTGACCTCCCTGAACGGGCTTGCTGCCGGGGCAGCCAGGCAGGCCGGCGATACACGGGGCTTGGCGTCAACGCTCCTCAGGGTCACGAACCGCACCGGAAGCAAGGGCGTGACCGCGATTCTCAGCCGCACCCCGCGCTATGACGAACGTCTGATGGAGACCGATAAAGGCCGGCAGTTCCGGCCCGGCGAAACGATTGCCGGCTGCAAGATCATCCGTTTTATAGGCCGTGGGGGCATGGGGCAGGTGTACGAGGTCGAGTGGCTGGGCGAGGGACAGGATCAGCCGCGCATCCAGGCCTTGAAGGAAACGCCGGCGGGGTCATATCCAAGTGGTCGCCCAAGACAGGACCAGCCGCGCATCCAGGCCTTGAAGGTCCTTTTGCCGGAGGTCTGCCGCGAGCGGGAATACGTCGCACGGTTCGTGGTCGAGAGCGCTTGTGCAGCGCTGCTCAACCACCCAAACATTGTGCGGGCTTTCGAAGCGGACTTCCGCGAGGGGATTCTTTTCCAGCGCATGGAATTCGTCAGTGGCGGAGACCTGCGCAGCCGCATGGTGAAGGGCCAGGGCATGGACCCGGACGGCGCGGCGGAGATCGTTCTGGCGGTTTGCTCCGGCCTGGCCTATGCCCACAACCAGGGCCTGGTGCATCGCGACGTAAAACCGGAGAATATCCTGGTTGATAGCTCCGGTCCCCAGCCGCGCTACTTGCTGTCGGACATGGGCCTGATAAAGGACGTCGGCGAGCCGCTGGCGAACCCGGTCTTGACTCCCAATGAATTCCAGATGGCCTGTGACAGCATCACCAAACAGATACTCCGCCAGTACGAGACGGAGAGATCTTCAGCCCAGGCGCAACGCTTTATTGGGGAACTGCTGCTGGCCATAGACGAGCAGGCCCTGAACAAGTTCCGTTTCAAGCCCCTCTTCGATCCCGCGGCGTCGTACCAATACCTCGAACAGATCAGCGGCGAACGCACCATCAGTCTGGGCTTCCATGCCAGCGAGTGCCTGGGCACGCCGGCTTACATGTCGCCTGAACAAGTCGAAGGCCGCCAGACCGATGAGCGCTCGGACATTTACTCGCTGGGCTGCCTTTTCTATGAGCTGCTTTCCGGGCGCCCGCCTTATAGCGGCGGCACGGCAGCCGCGGTGGTGCGCAGCAAGCTGAGCGACCCCTTGCCGCCGTTGGGGTTTTCCGCGCCCCTCGAAAGGCGCGCGAAACTTGGCGCTTACCAGCGCATCCTGGAAACCATGTTGCAGAAGGACCGCCGCTGCCGTTACCGCAGGGCGCGTTACTGTGCGCAGGACATAGAGCGCGTCCGGTCCGGGGGCGCCGAGCCGTGGTGCAGCAATGCCCGCTTCGTCTACGAGGATTCACGGGCCGCCAAGCATTTCGGGCTTGAGGACGAGCAGAGCGGCGACGAGTTGGCCCCGCTATTTGACTTGCTGCAATGCGTTTTCGAAATGTCGGGCTAGGCATTTCGAAGCCGCTCGGTCCGGGCCGCAACCGTGAGGGAGCATCGTCCTTCCCAAAGTGTCGCGGCTGCGTCGGCTACTTCTGCGGCGCAAGCAGAATGTAGTCCAGGCCAACCAGCTTGCCGCGCGACTTCTCATTCGCGCCGGTGACCTCCAGCGTCAGTTTGTGGGCGCCGGCGCTCACCTCGCGGGCGCCGAGTTTCACGGCTCCGCTGGGGATGACTTCAGGGTTGAAGCAATCGAGCGGCTCGCCGAGTTTCTCGTCGTCCCACCAGGCCTGCACGATTCCGTAATCGTTCGCCTTGGTGAATTGCGCGCTGATTTCGTAACGCCCCGCGTCTTTGACCGGCACGGCCAGCGTGAGTTTGTCGCCCACCTTGGCGCCGCCCCAGAGCAACTGCTGCCCGTAGCCCCACTGCCCGGTATTATATGAGGACATGTCCTGGCGTCTGACGTTGCCGGCGGACTTCGTGAGGACCTTGAGGAACTCGCCTTCCAGCGCGCCTTCGACACAGTAGGGCTTGGTGCAGTAGTCTACGCGCTCATTCACTGGCAGCGGCTGGTAGGGGTCGTTGCCGCCGGGCGCCTGATACCAATAGACTGTGCAGGCGTACTGCGTGGGCCGCTTGTTGAGGAAGTACTTTTCGATACAGCCTTCAAAACTCGTTTGGAACGGCACGCTGTCGGCGATCTGCCAGCGGTTCACGGAGATATGGCCGACGTTGTCGCCTTGATTGCGCGTCTGGTTGTGCAGGGCCTGGTAGAACAGTTTCCCGCTGCTCCACGCATAGCCGAAGTAGTCCTCCGAACCGGTGCCGAACGTGGAGGGGAACTTCTCGCCGTCCACGAAGAACTTCTCGTCACCCTCGCCCCACCAGTCGCCGCAGGGATTCCAGACGTGCAGCATGACGCCGCAAAAGCGCCCGCGGCCGGCCGTCTTCAGCATCGTCCAGTCAATGGCGCGCTCCGGTTCGGCGGGGGGCAGCGCGTCGCGGTGCCATTTGGCGTGAAAGCGGCCGAGCGCTTCCACGGGGCGCGTCAGCGGAGCGTGAACGACGGTTGCGTCGAGTTTCACGGGCGCTGCGCCGTCGTTCTTGATTTCGATGAGCGCTTCCGAGGCGAACGGCATGTACCAGTACGAGTAGCACGCGCTGTCCGTCATGCCCAGCAGCAGCGACGTGTATTTGTTGATGCCCGGCGCCGTGCCGAAGAAATCGCCCAGCGGCGTCCAGACGCTCGGCGCCGTTTCGCCGTCCCAGCGGATGCTCAACGAGACCGCGCGCAACGCCGTTTCAGCGTCGCCCAGGCTTGCAGGGTCCAGCTTCACGGTCAGGGCGGTGATGGCGCGCGGCCCGCTCACTTTGGCCAGCGCCGCGGTTTGCCCCGGAGCCACTGTCGCGGCTGCGGCGACGGTCTCCTGCCCCGGGCGCGCCCCGGCGGGATCGGAGCCCAGTCCTTTGCTGAGCGTGTTATCGGCGGCCTGAAGCGCCGCCAGGTCTTCGGGCGCGAGCTTCATCGCAAACGTGGGCACCACCGTGTCTTTCGGAAACCTGGAGTACGTGAAGTGATAGTAGTTGCCCCAGCCTTTGTCCGCGACAATTTTGCAGGACTTCTGGAATGGCATGGGCACGAAATTGTCGAACCCGTTGGCGGCCGTTTTGTATACCAGCGCAGGGCAGGTGAACGGCTCGATCTTCCGGCTGAAATAGTCCTCGAAGGCCAGGTCCACCGTCGGCTCCGCGGCGCCGTCCAGGTAGATCTTTACGTGGCCTTTGCCCGGAGTGGCAGACCAAGTGCGCCGAATGCAGCCCGGCCCCTCTATTTCGGCCAACACCGAAACGTCCCCTTCCTTGCGGATGATGCCGCTGCCGTCCGCATTGGCGTCCCAGTGGACGTACTTGCCGGTGGCCTCATCGTACTTGCTGGCGCGATCGTAGCTCGACGCCTGCGCGCCTGCTTCTCCCGGGACAGGCAGCACGGCGATGCGCTCCAGGTCCGTCAAATGCTTGACCAAATCCACATAGGCCAGCTTCTCTCCGGCACACAGACTCGCTGCCAGTGCCGCAAGGCTGCACAAGATTACCAGCGGATTGCACACGTTCTTCATGGCGTTGGCCTCCACATGCCTGTTCATGTTGCATTCAGCATAGTGCGGCATGGCGCAGAACGATACGACAAATCCGCCAGCCCGCATTTCTCACCACTCACTCAACACAGAGGGCGCAAAGGACGCAGAGGGAAAAACGTTGTAAACAACAGCAAATCCTTTCGTGCCAACCCCTCTGCGTTCCTCTGTGTCCTCTGTGTTGAAAAATCCGGGCTAGTAATGCGGGTCAAGAATTCGCTGCAAACACTCCTGCCGGGACTTCACCTCGCAGCCGTGCCGCGGTAGGATAGCCGGGAGCGTGCAGATCGCGGTGTTCTACTTTCTTTTGTTTCTCGCCCAAGGCATCCTCATTCCCTATTTGCCGCCGTACTTCTACAGTCTGCGCTTCTCCGGCGCGCAGGTCTCGACGGTGACTGCGCTGTTGCCGCTGCTGACGATCTTCGTGCTGCCCTGCTGGGGCTACATGGCCGATCGCACTGGCAGGCCGGCCAGCGTGCTCAAACTCGCCGCCGCCGGGGCCGCGCTGGCTTTTCTGCCCCTGCTGGGCCTGACGGGCTTCACGGCAGTGGCCGCGGTCTATGCCCTCTACGCTCTGTCCGCCCCGGCCGTGCAGTCGCTCACCGATACGCTCGCCCTATCTGAGGCCCAGCGCCTGGGGACTCATTACGGCCGCTTGCGGCTCTGGGGCTCCGTCGGCTTCATCCTCAGCTCGCTGGGCTTTGCGTATCTGCTCCGTGCCGGCCTGGACCGGAAATACACGGTTGTGTTCGCGGCCGGCGCGCTGGTCCTTTACGCCGTTTTCGCACAGTTCCTTCGTCCGGTGCAGGTTGCCGGCCCCCGCCAGGCGCCGCGGCTGGCGGATGTCCGCAGCCTGCTGGCCCAGCCACGGTTGCTGGCGTTCCTGGGCGCGGGGCTCATCCATTGGACCGCGATGCAAAGCTACTATTTCTCATTCGCCATCCACCTGGACAAGCTGGGGGTGCCCCCGCAATACGTCGGCTGGGGCCTGACCCTCGGGGTCTGCGCTGAGATCTCCGTGATGTGGACGTTCCGGGCGCTGCTGCGCCGCCTGCCGCTGTTCGCGCTGCTGACCCTGGCCTTCGTGGGCACGTCGCTGCGCTGGTACGTGGTCTCAACCGCCTCCAGCGGACCGGTGCTGGCAGTCACGCAGCTCTTCCACGGCCTGAGTTTTGGCGCGTTCTATGTCGGTTCGCTGGGGTATCTGGAGCAGACTGTGCCCGAACGGCAGCGCGCCACCGGCTGGGCGCTGTTCTCGTCGGTGGTCTTCGGCTGCGGGGGGATCCTGGGCAACAAATTGTTCGGCTACATGCTCGACCACGGCGGCGCCGCGGCCGGATTCCGCGTCTCGTGCGTGCTGGAGTTGCTTGCGCCGCTGCCGTTGTGGCTGGCCTTCTGGTTGCAGCGCCTGGCCGCGCGGCGGGCGCAGCATTAGTTCAACACGGCACTGGACAGCGCCCCAGCCGGAAAATACAATCCGCCCCGGTCCGCACGAGGCTCAGGCTGCCAGATGATCAAGGTCTGCAACGTCTCCCACCACTTCGGCATTCGCCCGATACTGCGCGGGATAAACCTGGAGGCCGGCAGCGGCGAACTGCTGGCACTGATGGGTCCCAACGGCGTGGGCAAGAGCACGCTCATGGCCATCATGGCCGGTGTGCTGGCGCCGCTGCAAGGCCACGTCGAGGTAGACGGCCAGCGCCGCCGCAGCAGCCCGAAGGTGGAATTGGCCATCCGGCGCAAAGTCTGCTACCTCTCCGCTGAACCTTGGATGCCGCTGATGATGAGCGGGCGGGAATGGATTCTGGCCGTCGGGCGAGTGTATGGCATTGCGGCCGACCCGCTGATGGAGCACACCGAACGTTTGCTGACTGCTTTCGATTTGGCAGCCAAGGCGGACGCCACGCTGTTCTCGTACTCCACCGGCCAGCGCAAGAAGGCGGCGCTCTGCTGCACGCTGGCCTCGGGCGCGCCGGTTCTGCTCCTGGACGAGCCTTTTTCAGGCGGGCTTGATCCTTCCGCAATCCTGGCGCTCAAGCGCATTTTGCAGCACCTCGTTCGGGAAGCGAGAGCCACGATCATCATGTCTACGCCGGTTCCTGAAATGGTGGAGGGGCTGGCTGACCGCATCGCCATGCTGCGCGACGGCCAGATCGTCGCTTGCGACACGATCGCCGGCTTGCGTGCTCATGCCGGAGATGGAAAGAACCTGGATGAGATCTACCAGCGCCTGGTCAGCCCGCAGAGCGCGCAGAACATAGACCGCTATTTCGAGAAGCCCACGCCATGAGACTGCCGCGCTTGTTGCTCGTGCCCGAATGGGCCCTTTTCCTGGCTCTCGCCGGCTATGCGGCCATTTTAATCGCTGGTTACTTTGCGCCGTTTGAGCCAAGCGACTTGCGTGCCATGGGGATGCTGTTGGGTTTCATGGCGGCTGCCTATGGCTTGGTAAGAGTGTTGCTTTACGATCCGTTATCACGCCCCAAGTACCGAGATTGGCTGAGCACCACACCGTGGTCGAGCCGCCAGCCTCTTCCTTTGGGGCCGCTGCACCTGGTCTGGCAGGACGCCTTGGTATTGGGCGCCTTTGAGTTGATCGCGAAGTTCCACTTCGCTATACCACCGCTGCTTTACGTGGGCATCTTCGGCGTTATCTACCTGGCGTTTTTGGCGATGTGCCTCTTTAGCGGCGGGCAGCCAGTTTTTGGCTGGGCCATTTTTGCCGGAATAATCTCCGCGCTGGGGTTGCTTCCCAATCTGTATGCCTTCAGCGGCGCACTGGTTGCAACGTACTTGTTGGGGTACCTGGGCCTCCGGCGTTCTCTGGCGGCATTTCCCTGGGAAGGCCGCATGGGCCTTTGGGCGCAGCAGCCCCAGCGCCAACCCATCTGGTTCCCAACACCCGAAGTCCGCAAAAGCGGCGTCACAGTCATCAATGCGTTCCTGGCTTCCGCGTTGGTGGGAGCACTCTCCTATGTGCTGCTCCGCGATTTCATAGTTCTGCTCCAGCTCAAGTTTGGCAGCTCAGCGCACGCCGGAACTCCCCTTGCGCTCTCATCCAATCTCGACGCCCAAATCAGTTTGGTCTTGCTGAAACAATTCCGCGAGGCGATGCCGGGTATGATTCTGTTCGTCGCCGCGTCTCTGAGTCTTGGCCGTATCCTGGTATATTGCGCCCAGTGCTGGCCGCCGCTGAAACTTCTGGGACGTCTGGCAACGGGACGCCTGATCGTGCCCAAGTATGATAAGGTTTTCGTCGCGCCGCTGCTGACAGTGTTGGCTGGGGTCTTCTTGCCACGGGGCTTGCTGGCGCTTGGGCTTGAGGTTCCCCTGGTGCTCGGACTTTCGATGGCCTGCGTTCTGTTTCTGGGACTGGGCTTGGGGCCAACCTTGTACGACTGGCAGCTCACCGGCGCCCATCGCCTCGTCTGGTTCCAGGTGCAGCCGCGGATCGCGCCGTCGCGGTAGGACAGGCTTTCCAGCCTGTCCGGGCAAGCTGGAAAGCTTGCCCTACTCGTGGCGCCGGCTCTTGACAACTGTTACCTCTGGAGGTAACATTTCACCATGAGCAAGCTGCGCCGCGGCGGCTTCGTGTTTCTGACCTGGAAAGGCGATCACACTCCGCGCCACGTGCACGTCTACCGGGACAAACGCCTGGTTGTGAAATGGGACTTGGAGCACGGCACAGCCATGGAAGGAGGGGCCTCAAGGAAGGTTCGCGAGGCAATCGAGGAACTGGAGGCGGAGGGACTGCTATGAAGATCCAAGCTGTCAGCGCCAACGCCCGCCGGAAGACGTTCGAGGTGCGTGTGCCCGGCAAGAGATTCGTGTTTCCTTATGCCAAGTGCGCGCCTGCGCCTTCGGCCGCGGACCCGGTCATGGCGGTGGCTGCGGACCCCGAGTTGGCCAAGGAAGCGTTCACTTACAGGCTCAAGTCCGGGCAAGAGGGGACGATTCATGTCGAGCAGGTCCTGGACTACAACAAGGACCCCTCGTACCTGCGCGATCTTCTGTTGTACGAACTCACTCTGGAAGCCCAGAAGCGCATGGCCGCATCGAATATGAGCAAGCGTGAGGTCATCCGGCAGTTGGGGACTTCAGCGGCGCAGTTCTACCGCCTCTTGGACCAGACGAACTACCACAAGACCATAGACCAACTGCTCAGGCTGTTGAGCGTTCTCGAATGCGACGTGAGATTCTTCGTTCAGGCAAAGAGCGCGTAGGAACGATGAATGTTGCCATGAAAACCATGTCGTCCAAAGAGCGCGTCCTGACCGCCTTCGCCCGGCAGAAGCCCGACCGCGTGCCCATCAATTACTCAGCCAACCCCGGCATTGACCGCCGCCTCAAGGAGCATTACGGCTTGAAACCGGACGATGGGGAAGGGTTGCGCAAGGCGCTGGGCGTGGACTTCCGCGGCGTGGGCGCGCCGTATCGCGGCAAGCGGTTGCACGCGGAAAGGCCCGAGCGCCACGTTGATCCGCTATGGGGTTGGGTCACGCGCCTGGTCGAGCACCAGTCGGGGAGCTATTGGGACTTCTGCGATTTCCCGCTCCGGGACGCCGATGAGGAAACCGCCGCCAAGTGGCCCCTGCCCTCGCCCGACGATTACGATTATTCCGGCGTCGCGAAAGCGTGCCGGAAGAATAAGAAGTACGCCGTGCACGCCGGCGATCCGGGCCTGGCCTGCATCATGAACACAGCGGGCTTTTTGCGCGGGATGGAGCAGGTCTTTCTGGACCTGGCCCTGGACGTTGCGGCGGGGCTGCTGCTCATTGACCGCATGCTGGCCATTCAGCTCGAAGTGACCCGCCGCACGCTGGAGGCGGCGCACGGGGGCATAGACTTCCTGTGGATCGGCGAGGACCTGGGCACGCAGCGCGGGCCGCTCATCAGCATGGCCCTGTTCCAGAAGCACATCAAGCCGCGCCACCAGCCGTTCTTCGAGCTGGCCAAGGCCTGCAACCTGCCGGTCATGATTCACACCTGCGGCTCCAGCAGTTGGACATACGACGACTACATCGCTCTGGGCCTTGCGGCGGCGGACACGCTGCAACCCGAAGCCAAGGATATGTCGCCGGAGTACCTCAAGCGCCGTTTCGGCGGCCGCCTCGCCTTCCACGGCTGCATCAGCACCGCCGGGCCGGTCGCGTTCGGTTCCGTGCAGGAGGTGGTCCAGGACTGCCGCAAGACGCTCGAGATCATGATGCCCGGCGGCGGCTATTGCTTCGCGCCGACGCACGCGCTGCAAGATAATTCGCCAACCGAGAACGTGCTGGCCATGTACGAGGCCCCGCACAAATGGGGGCGCTATTGACCGGGGAAGAAGACGCCACGAACCACCGGAACGAGTTGACGCAAACGTATTGCGCTGGGCTGCGAGCCACGAACTACGATCCACGCGTGAATTTCAGAGAAGAAATCGCACGGTTCAATGTGGGAGTGTTTCATTTCAGTTAGGAGCGGCGGGCGCCTCGCCCGCCGTACCACGGGCGAAGGCG
>Ga0187861_10004479_pt1 | contig 11662 bp, 8 predicted proteins | sample June2016WEW_10_1_3_FD_132986 | JGI IMG/M metagenome (GOLD analysis project Ga0187861, IMG submission 132986) | Peatland microbial communities from SPRUCE experiment site at the Marcell Experimental Forest, Minnesota, USA - June2016WEW_10_100 | ecosystem: Environmental > Terrestrial > Soil >...
ATGTCCCGAGATAGACCATGTCCTCGCTTTTCCTGGCGTCGTGGATGAAAATGCACTCTCTATACTTGGCGTAGAGCTTTTCGCCAAATATCTGCAGGTATTCCTCCTCCGTCGGTTTCCTGTGGATCCCGGTGGCGACGATGAAACTGACTTTATGTCCGGCGATGTCGTCCTGGATGATGTCCAGCACGCGGGAGGTCGGAGTCGGCCGCGTAGGATCATTGACAATGAACAAAACATCCCTGGCGTCCTTCAGGAAATCTCGAAGGCTTTTATATCCGGAAGGATTTGCCAGTGCCTTGCGAATGACCTCCGTTTCATCGCCGATTTTGACTTCATTCGGCTCAATCAGGCCGATGATGCGCTTCCCGTCGATTTCGGCTTCGAGCTTGCCGTCTTTGCCGTACGGAACACTCAGCTTCATTGTCAACTCCTTACACTAAAGGCCCGATCGTTCGGATATCATTCATGAAAGCGTTCGCCGCGCTGGTGAATTTCGCTGGGTTCCCCTGCGGGACTTCGACTACCTGAAGGCGCTTCGGATCGATATCCAGTCTTTCCAGGGAGCTTGTCAGGGACTTCATACGCGCCTTCACCCTGGGGGTTCCGCCGTGCTCGCATTCATCCTCCGGACAGCAGCAGATCAACACGCCCCAGGCGCCGCGTTCCATCGTTTCCAGAACGGTATTCGATTTCAGGCGCCCGCTGCACGCGGTAACCAGTATCTTATATTCCTTGCTGATCACAAACTTGTCGTACTGCGCGGTCTGGAGGCCAGGATAGCTTGAATAGCCGCAGGAAAACACGATGGCCTTGGCGTCCTTATTCTCTGGATTGCTGAAATACGAATTAACCTCGTTAAGGAGTTCGTTCGGATTGGTGCCGAAGCCATGCTGAATGGTGACGCCCTGCGCCGGGCAAATATCCAGGCAGCTGCCGCAGCTCTGGCATTTGAGGCGATCGGTTACGATTTTGCCGTCGACAAACTTTCGGGCTTCATGTTTGCACATGCGAACGCAATTCAGGCAATGGGCGCATGCTTCATGGTCCGTCATGGAAGTGGTCCCGACGACGTCAAACCCGGATTCCAGGAAGAAAGCCCGGGCATCGTTGTAGACATCCTGGAGGGGCACTCCCGACGAACAGGCCTTGAAGCAACGGTTGCAGTGGAAGCAATCGAAAATTTTGCTGGCAATATAATCGGAAGGTTCGAGCTCCCCACTGAGCATTCCATAAAGCAGAATTAATTTGCCTCGAGGACTGTCGATCTCCCATCTCGTGGATTTATAAATCGGACAGTGTTCATAGCAGTAACCGCAACGGATGCACTTATTGAGCGCAAGTTTCCATTTCTCTATTTTCGCAAGATCGTTCATTGTATTCCCGCCTTCGATACTTGGTACCTCAAATTAGTGGCTTCGACCCAATCGTCAGGGCCGTCCATTAGTTTCCCCGGGTTCAGAATATTATTGGGATCAAACGCTCTCTTGATCGCACGCATCAGTTCAAGGGAGGACGCCTTTTCTTTTCTGAAAGCGGCTGCCTTGGACAATCCAATGCCGTGTTCAGCAGATGTGGTGCCACCAATCGAACGGACGAAATCATATATTTCGGCAACGGCTTCGCGGGCGCCTTCCCATTGGAAATCCCTATCGGTGTCCATCAAAATCTTGGTATGCATGCATCCGGCGCCGCAGTGGCCGTAGGCGGTCATGACAAGTCCGTGCTTTTCCGCCACTTCATGAATCTTGTCGGCCATCACCGCCATCTTGGAGAAAGGCACGGCCATATCATCGGCCAAAGACGTAGAGGAAAGGCGATCGTCGTACTTTGAAAGAGCCGGGAAGAGCTTGGCCCGTCCGGCCCAGATTCGGGTCCGTTCCTTCTCTTCGTAACTGCTCTCCATGCCAAAGCACTTGTGCTTCTCGCAGATGGACTGGATCTTTGCCATTTCGGCGTCAATCACATCTTTGGTCATCCCGTCGGCTTCGAATAGCAGGATCGCCTCGACTTCCGGCAAACCGAGATTGGCCGCTTTGTTCGCGGCGATGATGGCAATTTTGTCGATGAGCTCGAGCATCGAAGGCTGACAGCCGCTGCCCATAATATCGGAGATGGCATCGCCGGCTTCGGCCAGCACATTGAATTTGGCAATACCCAAACAGCGCAGCTTGGGTATCGGCACAAAACGCATACACGCTTCGACGATCACCGCCAGCGTTCCTTCGGATCCCACCATGAGACGTTCCAGCGGATATCCCGATGCAGCCACCCGCGTGCTGGAACCAAAGGAGAGATAGTCGCCATTGGGCATGACGACTTTCATCGACAGAATCGCATCGCGCGCTGCGCCGTATTTGACCGAGCGCCCGCCAGATGCATTATTTGCGATTTCGCCGCCGATGGTTGCGACACAACTGGAAGCCGGGGTCGGCGGATAGAAAACCCCGTGGGGTTTCAGGGCTCTGTTGAGATCATCGTCGACGACGCCCGGTTCCATCCGGCAATACCCATCCTGCGGATTGATTTCGAGGATTCGGTTCATGCCCTTCATGTCGAGGATAATGCCGCCTTGAACCGGCACCACCTGACCGCACATTCCCGAACCTGAGCCGCGCGGAATGATCGGGATTTTGTCGCTGTTGGCATACTGCATGATCTGCTGGACCTGCTCGACATTTTGCGGCCTGATGATGGCATCCGGCATCGCCTCATGGACGGAGGAATCGGAACCATACACATATAGGTCGGCTATGTTGTCCCGAACGTTGACCTCCCCAACAAGTTCCTTTAATTTGGCTATGTTTACAGAGCTCATCGCCTCACCCCTGCAAATGAATTCATTGTTATTCTGTTACATTGAATTGCGTGGAAGAATTTCGTGTCTGATTCCGATCCCGGTATCGAAACTAGCAGCCTGGAGAAAACCGATTCTGCAGCTTCTGTGCGGGCTCAATTAGCCGATTCCGTGCCCTCAAAAAATAAAAAGTCAATATACACGAAAACTATTTTGAAGTCATCTTCCAATTAGCCAAAAACAACGATCAGCCATCCGCCGTCAACTTTAACAGAATTCGCTGATGGCTAATATCTGACGCTAATCACTTAGCGGCCTGCAGCGGGCTGCTCCGCAGGTTTTTGTCTCTTTGCCTCTATATGCTGCTTCAGCTTGCCCCACTCCGGATAAAAGATCTCCTGGGGCATCAGCTTGAGATCGGCAGCAATCCGGGGCTTGAACTCCATGTGAGCGAGAATATCCTTCTCCAGATCGATGCCCGGCGCAATTTCGATCAGAGTGAGTTCTCCATCAATCAGTGTGAAAACTGCCCGTTCAGTGACATAGAGGATAGGCTTGTTGCTTTTCGCCGCATACTTTCCGCTGAAGGTGATCTGCTCGATGTGATCGATGAATTTGAGTTGATTGCCTTCCTGCAGGATCTTGACTTTTCCATCCTCTGCCGTCACTTTGAGGCTGCCGGTCGTGAATGTGCCGCAGTAGACGACCTTTTTTGAAGCGGTTGTAATATTGATAAATCCGCCGCATCCGATCGGTCTGCCTTTGAACTTGCTCACGTTCACGTTGCCGTTCTTGTCGATCTCCCCCATTCCAAGGAAGGCCTGATCGATCCCGCCGCCATCGTACCAGTCGAACATGTTTGGATGACAGACGAATGCTTCGGCGTTATAGCTCATGCCGAAATTAGGCCAGCCGGCAGGGACACCGCCAACGCCGCCAACCTCAGTTGTGAGCGTCAGCATGTCCGTCACCCCTTCGTGCGCCGCAACAGTCGCAAGCCTGTCGGGGATCCCGATTCCCAGATTGACGACGGAGTTTTCCGTAAGCTCCATGGCGGCGCGTCGCAGGATGAATAAGCGTTCGTCGAATGGAAGTTTCGGGAGCGCTCCGAGGGGCATGACGATATCCCCGCTGAATGCAGGCTGATAATAAATCCCTTCGCTCTGCATGTGCCATTCTTGAGGATTCTTGGCTACGACGATATAGTCGACCAGGACGCCCGGAACCTGGATTGACTTGGCATGGAGCGTGCCGGCTTTCGCCAGATATTCGACCTGGGCGATGACGATGCCGCCGCAGTTCTTGGCAGCCTGGGCTACCTGGAGAGCTTCAAGATTCGCGCCCTCCCTCTCCATGGAAATGTTCCCCCGCTCGTCTGCCTTTGTTCCACGGATCAGGCCGACATGAATGGGAAACGTTTTATACCAGATGTATTCCTCGCCGTTGAAAGTAACGACTTCATTCATGTCGGGCGCTTCGCGGGTCAAGGCATTCAGCTTGCCCCCCTCAATCCGGGGATCGACAAAGGTCCCGAGCCCGACTTTTGAAAAAATCCCGAGGCGTTTTGCGGCAATTTCCCGCAGGAGCTGTACAACCACGCCCTGAGGGAAACAATAGATCAGCATTTTATTGTTCTTTATCAGCTCTCCTATGTTAGGAGATCCGTGCATGTGAGCACCGATATAGCGTGTGACCAAGCCCTCAATCCCGAGCGTGTGAGGTCCCTTGTCTTTGTGGTTGCCCCCGGCAGATCCCAAAACCAGGGTGAGCCCTTTTGGATGTCCTGTTTCCTGGTATCGCTTGGCGATCGCCCGCGCAACCTCTTCGGACCATCCGGCCAGACCTATTATGGGGGCAGCGAGGTTGACATCATCCGGTATTAGAGCTGCGGCCTGTTCGACACTAATAACTTTTGCGCCGCCGGCTTTTGAGGAGTCGGCCATTTCTGTTTCTATCATCGAGCTTCTCCCTTGCCTCTAAATTGGTATTAAACTTTTTCTTGGGCCATCATTCCAACAGGTGGCCTCTCCGGCATCCGGGATTGCCATTGTTCTGACCCTTTGTATGCATCAGCCATACAAGCGGAAAATCTCCTGATAATCTGCAGAAACTCAGGAAGGACCATCCGATCTGTCTACTTTGGAAGCAAATCTTGTGCGGCATCATTGCCGCCTGAAATTCCAAAATAGATGCGCTGAGTTTCGGAGCATTGCGGCCGGAGATCAATAAATACTGCCACATTAATTCTGCACGAGCCTGGACGTCGGGATTCATCCGTTAGATCCCTCGCCCCGTACCTTTGTATCACATTTTATTCCAGCGTCGGAGCCAATTTTACTGAAAGGAAACAGGGCATAGATTTAAGACCGGAAGGATATTCCCTGCCTCCCTCATCTTTCTGCTACGGCGGCTCAGAAATTGGGCTGGCTCAGCGCTTGCGCAATCCTCGTGAGGCATGTGAGCTTCAGAATGTGGTTTTCTTTCGCAGGTCGGGGTTCGCTTTTTTCGCCCGGTTTACATAGTAATCCCAGGCGCGCTCCTGCCCGCGTACAAGGAGGGGAATCATGAGTTTTGACTGTGCCTCGGTCATATACGCGGGCTCCCCCGCCTGCTCGGAACCCAGCTGGACCACAATGTTATCCCGGAGGGTAACGGCCGCATGCACAGCAGCTGCAACGCTATCCCCCACGACAACGCATCCATGGGCCGTCATCAATAGCCCCCGTTTCAGCCCAAGCATCCGGGCAACCCGATCTCCCTCCGCTTGCGTGGTCACAAGAAAGCCCGTGGCCTCCGGGGATGTGAAATCATACTCGTTGTAGACCGGGACCCCTTCGAAAAAGATGGCCGCCTGATGAATCACAGGACGGAACTGCACCGCGGAATTGGCCATGATGCAGGCAGCGAGAGGATGTGCATGTACGACAGAATTGACATCCGGACGAACCTTGAAGATAGCGCTGTGAATGATCCGTTCCGAGTAAGCGGTCAGACTCCCCTTTGTCAGTACCGTACCGTCGTGGGCCACTTCAAGTATGTCGTCCTTTGTGACCAGATCCGGAGCAAGAGCCCTTGAGATGAAGAAGGTGTCGGGGTTCGCAGGATTTCTTACGCTCACATGACCCAGGTAGTCACATAGGCCTTCATTAGACAATATCCGGTTTGCCATAACCACCTGCTCGATGGCACGCTGTTGTGTCAAATCCACGATTCCTCCTTGCGGGCGGTGCAAGCGTCAGGGGTTGTTATTTCGCCGAATTTGCTCTTCCCAGAGCAACGTTGAGGTTTTGCCTCGCTGGGACGTAATCCGGGTTAATGCGCAGCGCTTCTTTGAATTGGCGTATGGCATCATTCAGCCTGCCTTGTTTCGCATAGACCAAGCCCAGATTGGAGAGAGCGTCAACATTGTCCGGTTTGATGCGCAACCCTTCCAGAAACTGCACCTCCGCTTCGTCAAGCTTTCCCTGTTCAACCAGTGCATGCCCGAGATTGTTGCGCGCTCCTACGTCATCGGGCTTGATGTTCACCGCCGCGACAAAGTGCCCGACGGCCTCATCCATCCGGCCTTCTTCGGCCAATGTGACGCCCAGCGTGTTGTGGGTAGCGAAACTGCGCGGATTGATCCGAAGCGCCTGCTCGAAATGAAGTACAGCCTCTTCAGCCTTGCCCTGCTTAAGCAAAATGTCCCCGAGATTGCAATGGGCGTCGAAATCATCCGGGTTCAGGCGCAGTGCTTCAAGGTAAAAAGGGACCGCTTCTTGCGATCGCCCCTCCTTTTCGAGAGCCGTCTCAAGATTGTCGAGAGCTCTGAGATGCGAGGGATACACTCGCAGCGCTTTTTGATAATAAAGGATGGCCTCCTTCGTCCTATTCTCCTGAGCCAATAAAAATCCAAAATTGCTGTACGCACTGGAAAGGTTATGAATGATGGCTTTTTCGGCCGGGGTTTGAACTCGAAGCGCCGTGGAGTTCTGTGAATCAATATCCCGGAGCGCCGCGACATCAAGCGCATGTTCAAAAAGCGGAATGGATTCTCTCCAGTATGCCGTTTGAGCCCTGGCAACCATCATCATAACCAGCAAGACAAGCGCAGCGGCTGTTGAAAGGATTTCTACTCTGCGCGGCACGTGCTGCATCAACTCAGGAATTCCCCAGGCGACCATGATGAATATACCGATATATGGAATGTAGGTATATCGATCCGCCATTGACTGCAATCCCACCTGCACAAAGCCAATCACAGGAACCAGGGAGACCAGATACCAGAACCAGCCTGCGGCCATGTACGGCATACGCCATAGCGACTTGAGCGACAAGGCGGTAACACTCCCCAGGAAGAGCAGCGATAAAATGAATCCGGGCCACATAATTCTAAAAGGGTGGGGGTACAGGCATGTCAGATTGTAGGGTGCCATCATTTTCCAGATATAAGCACCGTAGGAAGTGATCCCATTTGTCAGCCTTGACGCAAAAGGCAAAGTTTCCAGAGGCTCCAATGCTCCGCCCTTTTTCTGCGCTATGAATGTCACAATGCTGGAACCGGCGGATAAGAGGAACAGCGGCGCCTTTTCCAGAAGGAGGGATTGAAAGCTGCAGGTTTCAACCCGGAATCCGGATTGGCTGGGGGGTTGGAGATTCCTGTCGGCCGTTCCTGTCATCCTGCCCCGTTTCTCCTCTCCCCAACGGCCGATTTTCATGCGCCTCAATGGCCAGAAGTCGAGGAGCAGCAGGACAAAGGGAAGTGTCACCAGCATCGGCTTCGCCAGCAGCCCGAGGACGAAAGCAATAATAACGAGCGCGTAGCGGGCAAAACTGCGCTGCCTCACATACCATAAATAGCACCACAACGTCAGGAACCAGAAAAGTGCGCTTAAAACGTCCTTTCTTTCCGAGATCCAGGCGACCGACTCCACGTGCATCGGATGGAGGGCAAAAAGCGCCGCGACAAAGAAACTTTTCCATCCCGATGCGGTCATGGCGCGCAGAACTCCAAAAAGCAGCAGAGTGTTGACAATGTGGAGAAGCAGATTGGTTAAATGTTGCGGCCCGGGATTCATGCCGAATAACTGGACATCCGCCATGTGCGACATCCACGTCAATGGATGCCAATTGCTCGCGTAGCCGGTCAGGGAAAAGGACTGGACAATCCCTTTCGCCGTGAGGCCGGCTTGCACGTCGGGATTCGAGGTGACATAGACATTGTCGTCGTAACAAACAAACGGAAAATGTCTCACCTGCCAATAGGGGATAAGCGTGAGGATGCAGAGCAGAAAGCAAGCGGCAAATCCCGCGTGCTTGGTGATAAAATTAAACTCCTTTATTTGCATTCAATGAATAGTGCGCCTCAGCCCGTACCCGTAGCAATGCCGGTCAGATTCATGTTTCATCGTGGGCTGTTTCTCATGAGTCCCCTCAACGATCCATCCTTCCTCCGCCAAATCTGCAAGAGCCAAACGCCGGCTCGTCCACTTACGATCGGGAATCTTCGCATTGGCAGTTTCCAAATGCCAGCATCCTCCATGGAAATTGAGCCACGCATACTGATGCATTACTTCCTCCCAGCCGCGGCATGACAATGCCGCTGAGCAGCGCTCCCGCGTCGGGCCGCTTCGGAGAGCGCTCTACAAAAGTCTAGGCTTTGCCCAGAGCTTTCAGCACCTTGTCCGGCGTGACCGGAGGTGCGATCCACTTTCCTATGGCATTGGCAACGGCGCAAGCAGGAAGGAGAGGAGCAGCCATGCAGTGGCTGATGCCTGTTGCACCATAACAGGCGTTCCCCGATCGAGTCTCAACGGCGTAAGTTTCGATCGGTCCAAAATCCACGATTGTGGGTTTTTTATATTCCCACATGTTGGTGCTGAGTTTTACACCGGTTGCCTTGTCGTAAACCCACTCCTCCGACAATCCTCCTCCCTGGCTGAAAAACATCGCCTGATGCAACTGGCCTTCAAACGAAGTCATCCTCAGCACCTTGCCCGGATCGCAGACGACTACAAATTTGGTCACCTCCACTCCGCCGGTCTCGGGATCCACGGCCACTTCACAGAAGCTCGCGTTCATTACATCCAGAACTTTTCCTAACTTAGACCATGTTGTCTCCGGCGGCCTCCCAAAGTATGTCGCGGTGATATCCAAATCATGATCGCTGAATCCTTCGTCCGCGATAAATCGCCCGAACGGGACGGCTTTGCTGGGATCCGACTTCAGATAAACCATCGTGTCCCTGGTATCCAGATCCTCAGGTTTAGTTTTGATCTTTATCCCGCTTTTATCACCAAAGGTTAGAGCGGCCAGCTCCAGGAGGGTTTTTCTGCAGGCCACGGCCGCCTCTTTCATTACCCAAGCGGATGCTGACGTGCCGTCGCTTCCTCCTCCAACAGGAGTGAAAATAGCCTTGTTATCATAGAGGAGAATCACATCCTCAACTTTTGCGCCCATCTCTTCGGCGACAACCAGGGCACAGGCGTCTGCAGCGTAGACGCCGATCCATGGACCCTTGAGCGGCACATACACTTTATTGTCCGCCTGAATTGTCACTGTCGCGGTATACGGTTGTTTGGCGTGCCGGGGGGACTGGGCGTACCGGAAACTTAAGCCATGCAGCCTGCCGTCCGGAAGCTTTTGGGTTCCGGCCGGGTGCCACTTCCAATTCATGGCCTTTTTACCCTTTTCCAAGCATAGCCTTAAACTAGGAGGGATTCCGTTTGGATCATCCACCGGTCCATGGACATTTTTGAGCGCGACATCTGTCGGATCCATGCCAAGCTTTTCTGCTACGATCTGCTCTGCTATGGTCATAGAGTCCCAGTTATACGGGGAAGTCTGGCTGCCCGTAACTTTGCCTGAACTTGTGTATGCCCCCTTAGATTCGTACTTTAGATTGAGACACCGGGTGGTATTGAATGGACTGGACGTGCCTTCATATCCTCCCATTGCGAAAGCACGTGCATTTTTCCCGGGAGCTCCCTGGTCCCCGATCTGGGTCTCATAGACTCCAATAATCGTTCCATCCTTTCTGAATCCGATTTTTGTGTGCATGTATCGCTGCGGATTCGCAGTATAGAAATCATTCTGTCGGAGGTTTACGCACCGGACGGGCTTTCCAGTCCTCTTGGCTAGCAAAGGCGTTACAAGCTGGGAGCGGCGGATCGTCCAGTCGCAGTATTTGCCTCCTTGGAATGCAGTGCCGCGATAAAGCTTATCGAAGGTGAGTCCATACATGGGAAGCAATTGAAATGAGCCCCAGGTTGGACAGACGCCCTCAATGTAGAGCGTTGGACCTTCGTCTTTCAGCGGCTCCTGAGCCCACCACGCGAGGCTCCCGTTTGGATTCGGCACGTGAGACGCTGTCAGCGATTGAGCCCAGTCGAATTCGACAATATGGTCCGCATCTCTGAAAGCGGTCTCAACATCCCCCGTGGTGAAAGGTTTTGATGTCGCGTTCTTCGGGTCAACGCGGACGAACGGCGCGTCGGGTTTTAAAGCATCCCGGGGATCCACCACGGTCGGGAACACTTCCCAATCCACTTTGATCAGTTTCAGCGCCTCATCGCAAATCTCCGGGGTTACGGCGACAACAACTGCACCTATTTCTTCGTTTTCCGTATCCGATTCGTCGACGAGCAGCGGTTCCCGGGTTCCCTTCATTGCCTTTATCTCCGGATCTTCCCAGGTAACAATCTCCACCACGCCGTCAAGAGCTTTCGCCTTGCTGATATCCATGCTCTTTATTCTCGCGCGGCCATAGGGATTTCTGAGGAATTTGGCGTGAAGCATGTCCGGCACGACATAATCGCTGCCGAACTTGGCTCTGCCCGTAGCGATGGTATACGAAAGTCTGCCGGGTACATTCGCACGGCCGACAGCCTTGAATTCTGTTCTCTGTCCGTTGCTCCCATCAATATCTGCCATATTGTTTCCTCACGATAAGATTGTTGCCGCCCATTATGACAGGGATTGTACTACTGAATGCCGGATTTCGGATGAAAATGCGGTTGAAATATTCTTATGACCTGCCGCATCACACGGGAGTCGAAGCCCGCCCCGTGGAAACAGCTTGAACGACATAGTCGCTGCAGGCAGTCGGCTGTAAGCCTATCTTGCCTCTCCAATCGATTTAATTTCGCCGGCCTCATACCACTTTCCCGCCTGCTTTACGATGAACAACGCATACTCCCAATTGTCGCTGGCCTCCTGGGGAGAAGCCGTTCCCGAGAGCATGTCCTCATAGGTGGATCGAGCCGCCTTCAGCGTATTGGATGCCGTATCGTATCGGTGCACCATTTCGCGTTCCGCGTCCGTCGCGGTAAGGGATTTTGCGGCCAAACATTCATGATCGAAATCCTTCAGGTATTCGTCGAAGACCACTCCATTCGGACTGGAAAGAGTTTCAATCGCCTTTCCGGCTCGAAATAGCTTTTCGAACTTTGTCTGGTCGATTCTGTTTTCATGGGAGCAAGCCATAAAGACAGTCAGCAAAAGAAGGGGAAGTGGGACTTTCTGCATATCCTTCTCCTTAGGGTCTATCAATGATCGCGTATCCGGAAATCATTATTCAACTTATTTCACCCGATTCGAACCTGTTAGGAACCCGTTTGGCGCCTGTCATTGCCGTAAGAGGGAAGATCATCATTTAAAAAACCTTGCTTCTGGCAGGCGCTCCCGGATCTTTGAGTCCAAAATTAGTTGAATTATTAAGCAGTGTTTGGTCCGGATAGGACGATATACAATTCATGTCGAAGACTAGCAGCCCGTGGTGAAAGTACAATAGGTCGCGCGCATAGGTATTGCGGGCAAGATCAAGGCGCGAGGAGGAGGCGATGCGGGGACATCGTTGACGACGAGCAACGCAGAGATTGCCCGCAA
>Ga0187861_10004483_pt1 | contig 11655 bp, 9 predicted proteins | sample June2016WEW_10_1_3_FD_132986 | JGI IMG/M metagenome (GOLD analysis project Ga0187861, IMG submission 132986) | Peatland microbial communities from SPRUCE experiment site at the Marcell Experimental Forest, Minnesota, USA - June2016WEW_10_100 | ecosystem: Environmental > Terrestrial > Soil >...
GCTTGTCAAAAGCGGCCGGGACGCATTGCCCCCGACCGCCTTCGACGGCCAACGATCAGGCGGGTCCGAATATCTGGGCGATGCGCGACTCGCCGTCGCCGTAGACCTTGCGCAGACGTGTTACCCAATCTATCGCATCCTCCTTCGTGTCGACCTGAATGATGGCGAAGCCGGGAATGAACTCCTTCCCCTCGATGAACGGGCCATCAGTGACCGATACTTTCCCGCCGGAAAGCCGGAGCCGTGTGCTCTTGCGCGGGAGGCCTCCGGCGGCGACGATGATCCCCGCCGCGGTCGACTCCTCCATGAACTTGGCTATCTCCGCCATCGCTTCGGCTCCATCTTGCCGCGGGGCCTCGAACTCGGCCGAGTAAATGAGAAACTGCATACCATTTCCTCCTTCGACGAAGCGGCAATCGTCCGGAGTTCCCCGCCGGACGCTGCTTCGCCGCATGTGACTTCACCATGTAGTCGTGGCAAGGACGCCAAAGGGGACAATCCGCGGAAAACTCACCCGGAAATCTCGGCAATCCATCTTCTCAAGTAACGGCGTTCCGGTTCCTGCCGGGCGAGCTCGAGGGCACGGCGATAGGACCTCATCGCCTCCGTCGAACGCCCAAGCCTTCGATTGAGGTCCGCGCGCGCTGCGTGCGCGGGAAGGTAGTCCGCAAGCTCGCCTCGGTCGAGCAGTGCATCGACAAGGACCAGTCCCGCTTCCGGCCTGTCCCGCATAGCCACGGCAATCCCTCTGTTGAGCTCTACGACCGGTGTGGGCGCCCTCTCCAGCAGCATGTCGTAGAGGCGAACGATCTGGACCCAGTCCGTCGCTTCCACCGACGCTGCCGCGGCATGGACGGCAGCTATCGCTGCCTGGAGCGTGTAGGACCCGAACCGTCCGGACTGGAGGGCGCGGACCACGAGGCTGACCCCCTCCCTGATCCGCTCCCGATCCCAGAGCAACCTGTCCTGCTGTTCAAGCGGGACCACGTCACCGTCGGCATCGGTACGCGCGGTCCGACGGGACTCGTGCAGGAGGATCAGCGCGAGCAGGCCGATCGCTTCCGGCTCGGGGAGAAGGTCAACGAGGAAGCGGCACAAGGAGAGGGCCTCTTCGGCGATGTCTCGCCGAACGAGCGCCTCTTCCGCCGTGGCGACGTAGCCCTCGTTGTAGACGAGATACACGACTTGGAGGACGGTCTCCAGGCGTTTCCCAAGCTCGGTACGCGAAGGAATCTCGTAGGGGATTCGCTCCGCGCGGATCCGTTCCTTGGCACGAGAGATGCGTCTCTTCATGGCCTGCGGAGCGACGAGAAAGGCGCGCGCGATCTCTTCGGTGGTGAGGCCACAGACCTCGCGGAGCGCGAGGGCAATCCGGGCATCTTGCGGCAGCAAGGGGTGGCAACAGGTGAAGATGAGCCGAAGCTGATCGTCCTGGATAGTCTCGTCGTCCGACGCCTCGGGATCCGCGGAACGCTCACTGTAGTCCCGGGCCGCCGCGTCGAGCATGACACCGTCGCGACCACGCCGTCGAAGGGCGTCGATTCCCTTGAACCTGCCGACCGACACGAGCCAGGCGCGGGGACTCCGAGGCACACCGTCGCGCGGCCACTGCTCCAAGGCGGCCTGGAATGCCTCCTGGAGGGCCTCCTCGGCCGTGTCGAAGTCGCCGAGAAGGCGTATCAACGTGGCCAGGACTCTTCGCGACTCGTCGCGATAGAGATCGGCCACCTGTTCGCTCAATGCCCGCGTCGGATCCACCCTTCGTACCCGGCTCAAAGATACTAGGCGGCCTTGCAAGCGACTATCGCGTCGACGCCAACGCCGCGGGCGATGGTTCGCTCATCGGCAAACCGTTCCCCCGCGTATTAACTCAGTACCTTCAGCGAAAGGCTTTGCGAAAAGCCGCGTGATGACGGATTCGTTGAGCTTCCCATTGGCATCTGTGCCTTTCAGCTTTGCGTCGCTCTGGGGATCCCGTTAGAGCGTGCCCATGGTATACTTCCCCAGATTCCGCAAGAGGAGGATGGGGATGAGAATCATCGTGCTGAGCTCGAGCCCCAATACAGACGGGCTCACTGCGGCCTGCGCCCGCGCCGCCATCGAGGGCGCACAGAGGGAGGGAGCTCAAACGTCGGAAATCCGGATCAATGACGCCGACATCGGCACGTGCAAGGCATGCGATAATGGTTGGGGGACATGCAGGGACGAGCATCGCTGCAAGGTGGAGGACGGGTTTCAGAAGGCGCACCAGGACATCGTTGAGTGCGACGCCCTCGTGCTCGTGACACCTGTCTATTGGGGAGAGATGAGCGAGTCCGCAAAGGCGTTGACCGACCGGTTGCGCCGTTGTGAGGCGACGGCGGGGGAAAAAAGCAGGCTGCAAGGGAAGCCAGTCATCGCGGTTGCCGCGGCTGGCGGCACAGGCAATGGCCTTGTCAGCTGCCTGGCGAGCATGGAACGGCTGATCTAGCACGTCGGAGCGAAGCGGTTCGACATGATTTCTGTCAACCGATGGAATCGTGAGTACAAGCTCAGTACTATCGGGCAGTCCGCTGCCGCGATGGTACGTGGAATGAGGTTAGTCTCATATGAGAGGGCGTGAAGGCTCGCGTGGCGGGCCGTGGTGCGACTATCTCGCGGCCTGCTGCATATTTCCATACCCATGCCCACTCAAAAACTTCGTCTGCTCGCTTTTGCCCATGGCAAGATAGGCGCGGAGGATGCGGAGAATGAGCGTGTTCGCGCACCGCATGAGTCCGCGCGGCCGGCGCACCGTATGCGCCGCGTCATGCAAATTGTGCCACTTCCTCTGTCAATAGACAAGAAAAGAGCGGTCCTCTTTAGGTGACCGCTCTCTAAGTCCTTATCGGACTATTAATTATCGCTCCCCCGGACGGACTCGAACCGCCGACCTAGTGATTAACAGTCACCCGCTCTACCGACTGAGCTACAGGGGAAGGTGATCACAAAGAAGCAAAAAAGCGGCCTATTGTCAAGTATCAGGTCCCGGGCGGTGCGTTGGGGGCGGCGCAGAGGGCCCGGCCGGGCCGCGCGAGACAGGCAGCGGGGACACGCGCGGCGGCCTGCTCAGTCCCCCATCACAATCGGCGCCGGGGCTCCGCACGCGGCGCACGCGCCCGCGGTGATCCCTTCGACGCGCACGCTGTAGCCGACGCGCCGCACAAGAGTGCTGCCGCACTTCAGGCACGGCGTAGTCGTCTCCTCGGGTCCGATGTTGCCCATGTAGACGAACTGCAGATGCCGCTTCGCCGCCTCGGCCAGCTTACGCAGGGTGGCGCCCGGTGTTGCCGCGATTTCGTAGCGGTACTGCGGATGATAGGCCGAAAGGTGGAAAGGTATCCCCGGGTCCAGCGATGCGACGAACCGGGCTATCCCCTCTACCTGGTCGATAGTGTCGTTCTTTGTGGGAATGACCAGCGTGGTGATTTCCAGGTGGATGAGCCCCGCCGCCTGGCTGATGAAGCGCTTGACCTCCTCCAATTTGCCGCCGGTCTCCGTGCGGTAGAAATCCGGATCGAAAGCCTTCAGGTCGATGTTGGCCGCGTCCACGAGGCCGAGCAGCTCATCGGCGGGTCCGGGGCTGATGTAGCCATTGGAAACGAGCACGTTCTTCAGCCCCGCCTCCCGGGCCAGGCGCATCGTGTCCATGAGGTACTCCGCATGAACGAGCGGCTCGGAATAGGTATAGGCGATGCCGAAGGAGTTTTCCCTGCGCGCTGCTTCGACGAGCTCGCCGGGCCCCATATAGCGCGTCTCTGCGTTGGTGCCCTGGGAGATGTGCCAGTTCTGGCAGAACTTGCAGTGGAACGAACAGCCGACAAAACCGACCGAAAGTATGCGTGAGCCGGGATGAAAATGGTAGAGGGGTTTTTTCTCGATCGGGTCCACGGAGAAGGACGAGATCCTGCCGTACAGCGGGATTTCCATGGAGCCGGCCCGGTTGAATCTCACGCCGCATATGCCGTGGCCGCCGTCCGCGATCACGCACGCGTGAGGGCAGAGCAGGCAGGCGATCCTGCCGTCAGGCCTCCTCTCGCACCAGAGGGCTTCGCGCCTTGCCTGCTCCCCCATCATCTTACCCTATTTTGGCCTTGATTGCCTCCACCTTGTCCGTTTTTTCCCAGGTAAACCCTTCCCGGCCGAAGTGCCCATAATTCGAAGTATGCCGGTAGATGGGCCGCAGCAGGTCGAGGGTGCGGATGATCCCCTGGGGAGTCAGGTCGAAGACCGCGGCCACCGCCTTTTCGATTTTTTCATCCGGGACGGTGCCCGTGCCGAAGGTGGAAACAAACAGCGACACCGGCTTGGCAATGCCGATTGCGTAGGCTATCTGTACCTCGCACTTTTCACACAATCCCGCGGCAACGATGTTCTTGGCCATGTAGCGGGCCATGTAGGAGGCGGACCTGTCCACCTTGGAGGGGTCTTTGCCGGAGAACGCGCCGCCCCCGTGGCGCGACATGCCGCCGTAGGTGTCCACGATGATCTTGCGGCCCGTGAGGCCGGAGTCTCCGTGGGGCCCGCCGATCACGAACCTGCCGGTGGGATTGATGTGGTAGACGGTATTTTTGTCCAGAAGTTCGGCGGGAATGGCCTTCCTGATGATGGTTTCGATCAGCGCTTCCTGGAGCTCCTTGTAGGTGACCTCTTCCGAGTGCTGGTGGGACAGCACGACGGTGGCCACCCGCGCGGGCTTTCCGTCCAGGTACTGTACGGAGACCTGGCATTTGCCGTCGGGGCGCAGGAAGGGCAGCTCACCCTCCTTGCGCGCCTTGGCCGCGGTCTGCATGATCCGGTGCGCAAGGCTGATGGGAGCCGGCATGAGGCTGGGCGTCTCGGTGCACGCGTAGCCGAACATCATGCCCTGGTCCCCCGCGCCCATCTCGTGGTGCAGACCCGTGCCGTTCACCCCCTGGGCGATGTCGGGGGACTGTCTCTGGATCGTGGAGATCACGGAGCATGACTCGTAGTCGATGCCGTAGGAAGCGTCGGTGTAGCCGATGGACTGGAGGACACCGCGCACGATCTGAGGCAGGTCGATGTATCCCGTGGTGGTGATCTCCCCGCCCACCAGGACGAGACCGGTGGTGGTGAAGCTCTCACAGGCCACGCGCGAATTGGGATCCTGTCTCAGCGCATCGTCGAGCACCGCATCGGAAATCTGATCGCAGATCTTGTCCGGATGGCCTTCCCCGACGCTCTCTGATGTGAATGTGAAGTCTTTTCTTTGAGTCAAGACACAACCTCCCTTGACTGGATGTGCCTAAAAAACGCAGGCAGGCTCTTGCGGAGGTTCCTGGTTTTTTAGCACTTTTTTACGTGGTTGCAAGCTACCGCAAATCACTCCACGGGACCAACGATCCGGTTGTGGATACTATCGGCGCATCCGGGGAAAGTCAATACTACCCGATCTTGTAGGGCTGCCCGGTGGCCTCCAGGACGGAGAGCCAGAGCGGATCCTCCGCGGAGAGCACCTTGCGTCGTGACGTGGCAAGGGCAATGGGAACGTGCGTGAACTGGCCGTTCCACTGACCGATGATGATCCCTGTTTTTCCCGCCATTCCCGCGTGCACGGCGTTCTGTGAAAGCTGGATGCAGTAGATGGAATCGTGGGCATTGGCCGGCACCGAGCGCACCATGTAGCTGGGGTCGATGTACTTGATATTCACGTACAGGTCGGTGTGCTCCTTGAAATACATCTTGATGGAGCCTTTGAGGAACACCCCGATGTCGCCCAGCGCGGGATTCCCCGACTCGTCCTTCTTTCCCTCGGTGCCCTTCATGAACTCCTGGCCGGCGCCTTCCGCCACGATGATCACCGCGTGGTCCCGCTGGCGCAGCCTCTGCTCGAGCAGGCAGTGAAGCCCGAAGCTCCCTTCCAGTCCGAAGGGCACCTCGGGAATCAGGCAGAAGTTGACCTCTGCGAGCGCAAGGGCTGCATTGGCCGCGATGTAGCCGGAGTTCCGGCCCATGACCTTCACGATCCCGATGCCGTAAGGCGCGCCGATTGCCTCCGTGTGCGCGCTGCGGATCGACTCCGCCGCAACGGAGAATGCCGTCTCGAGCCCGAATGTCCTCTCCACGAAAGCGATGTCGTTGTCCACGGTTTTGGGAATGCCGATCACCGAGATTGCCAGACCGCGCTTCTTCACTTCCTGGTAAATTGCATAAGCGCCCCTCAGTGTCCCATCGCCCCCAATGGTGAAAAGCATGGATATGCCCTTGCGCTGGAGGAAGTCCACGATTTCTCCCGCGTCCTGCTGCCCGCGCGAAGAGGAGAGAATGCTCCCGCCTTTCTCATGGATGTCCTTGACGAGATCCGGAGTGAGGGCCAACGGCTCGTAGCCATATTTCGGAATGAAGCCTCGGTAGCCGTAACGGATCCCCAGGATGGAGCGCACGCCGTAGCGGTAATGAAGCTCGAACACGAGCGTGCGGATCACGTTGTTGATGCCGGGGCACAGTCCGCCGCAGGTGACGATTGCAGCCTTCACCCTGGCGGCGTCGAAAAAGATGGTCTGGCGCGGCCCCGCCCTCTGGAACGCGGGTATCTCCCTGCCGTCCTTCACCTGCGCCACGATCTCATCCCGATCGATGGTGAAGAGCACGGACTGCGTGTCCCGCACGTAGTTGGCAGTCTCGTCTCCGTCTTCAGTGTTGAGCTCCATGGGCGAGGGGAGTCTGGCCTCGCCGAGGGAGTCGACCTTCAGGTCTTCAAGCTTCAGCTCTGGATTTTCCATACCTTTTTCAACCCCATCTTCCCTTTCACTTCGAGCATGGTTTCAGCGGCCACCGCGCGGCACCTGGCCGCATTGGCTTCCAGCCGGGCTTCCACCTCGCCCCTGCGATCTCCGGCGAGCTCCGCGTAGCGCGCGCGGATGGGGTCGAGGGTCTTCATGAGATTGGCGTGAAAACGTTTCTTGCAGTCTATGCAGCCGATTCCCGCCGTGGTGCAGCCATCGTGGATCAGCTTCAGCTCGGGCTCCGGCGTGACGAGCTTGTGATACGACCAGATGTTGCATTTTTCCGGCGTGCCGGGGTCCGACCTGCGCACCCGCGCGGGGTCCGTCTTGGCAGGGGCCACCTTGGCCCATATCTGGTCGGGGGTTTCCAGGACGCCGATGGTGTTGCCCTTGCTCTTGCTCATCTTTGCGTCCCCGTCCAGACCCATGACCCGGGGCGTGGAGGTGAGGAGGGCCTGGCATTCGGGGAACGTGTCCCCGTAGCGCGAGTTGAAATGGCGCGCCACCTCACGGGTGAACTCGACGTGCTGCACCTGGTCCTCACCGACGGGCACGACCTCTCCCTTGTACAGGAGAATGTCGGCGGCCTGCAGAACCGGGTAGTCAAGCAGGCCGACGTTCACGGTGGCGCGGAACTGGTCGCGCTTGTCCTTGAACTGGGTCATGCGCTCCAGCTCTCCCAGCGGGGTGATCGAGTTGAAAAGCCACGTGAGATCCGCGTGGCCGGGAACTTCCGACTGGACAAAAAGAGTCGTGCGCTCCATGTCGATGCCGCATGCGTACAGCGTGGTGGCGAGCTCCCGCACCTTGCCCGGCATTTCCGCCGGCTCGTAGGGGATGGTCACCGCGTGAAGATCGACCACGGAAATGTACGAGGTGTAATCTCCCTGGAGGCGCACCCAGTTGGCCACCGCCCCGAAATAGTTGCCAAGATGAATATCGCCGGTTGGCTGAATACCCGTGAACAGAACCTTCACCCGCGCCTCCCCATGTGACTCTATATAGGCCGGTGCGCACGGCCGTGTCAATGACGCGAGGCCGCGCTCTGGTGCGTACGGGAGTGCGCGAGTACGCGCTCGGCCCGAAGGCCGTACCCGTTCGGCGAGTACGCCGTCCGTGCACCCGCACGGCCTCGGCATCCCTGCCTGGGGGGCTCGCTTGTATTGGGGGAAATCCCTCATTAAATTGAACTGGGTGACGCGATGATGCTCAGGGCAAAGGCTATCGAGGAGGGACGCGGGTTGATCCGGGTGCGCAGCAGGCGGACGGGGCGGCTGGCCGCTGCGGGGGTCTGTCCAGGCTGCTGGAACTCCCGCGCACGCAGGCCGGCCCTCCTTGCCGAGCTTGCGGCAAGGGGCTTTGCGGTCGTTCACGGGGCTGATGGCGCGACGGGCATCTTCCTTTCAGCCGCGCATGCACCCGGCTGTCCCTGGGGTCTCGCGACAAAATCCGCGGGATACCGCGATGAGGTAAGAAAGCAATGAATCCCGATCAGCACAAAAAAACACAGTTCTCCATTTTTTATGTCGTCGTGGGGCTGCTCGTCATACTCGGCTTGCAGTGGTTCCTCGGCTCGGGTCTGGCCACCGATGTCTCCTACAGCGACTTCAAGACGGCGCTGGCCGCGGGCAAGGTGCGGGAGGTCGTTGTCTCCCCTTCGGACATCCAGGGCGTCATGTCCGGGGCCGGCGGGCAGGCCATATCATTCCACACGCTGCGGGTTGACGAGCCGGACCTCGTGAAGCAGCTCGCGGACAAGGGCGTGAAATACAGCGGGAAGACCCAGGGGTCCTTCCTGGGAAATATCGTCTCCTGGATCCTGCCCCTCGCCATCATGTTCGCCCTGTGGAACTTTTTCATGATGCGCATGGGCTCCGGGGGCCCCGGTGTGTTGAGCATCGGGCAGAGCAAGGCCAAGCTGGTGGCGGACTCGGGCGCAACGCGCACCACCTTCGCGGACGTGGCAGGCATTGACGAGGCCAAGGAAGAGCTGCAGGAGGTCGTGGAGTTCCTGAAGACGCCCGGCAAGTTCGAGATGCTGGGAGGCCGCATCCCGCGCGGCATACTGCTCGTGGGCGCGCCCGGAACGGGGAAGACACTGCTGGCCAAGGCTGTTGCCGGCGAGGCGGGTGTACCGTTTTTCAGCATCTCAGGCTCCGAGTTCGTGGAAATGTTCGTCGGCGTCGGCGCGGCACGCGTGCGGGACCTTTTTTCCCAGGCGTCGGGCAAAGCGCCATGCATTATTTTCATCGATGAGCTGGATGCGCTGGGCAAGGCGCGGGGATACAGCCCCATGGGCGGCTACGATGAGCGCGAGCAGACCTTGAACCAGCTCCTCACCGAGATGGACGGCTTCGACACGCGAAAGGGCGTGATCATCATGGGCGCCACCAACAGGCCCGAGATCCTTGACCCGGCGCTGCTGCGCCCGGGCAGGTTCGACCGGCAGGTGGTGGTGGATCGACCGGACCTGCAGGGTCGGGAGGCCATTCTCAAGGTGCACGCGAAGGGCGTGAAGCTGTCGCTTGACGTGGACCTCCACCTCATTGCGCAGCGCACGCCCGGGTTCGTCGGCGCGGACCTGGCGAATATCGTCAACGAATCCGCGCTCCTGGCTGCCCGGCGGTCGAAGACCGAAGTCACGCCGGCCGAGTTCAGCGAGGCAATCGACCGGGTGGTGGCCGGGCTGGAGAAGAGGAAGCGTCTCATCAGCCCGCATGAGAAGAAGATCGTGGCGTTCCATGAATCGGGCCATGCCATCGTGGGACACAGCCTGGGCAGCGCGGATGCGGTGCAGAAGATCTCCATCGTGCCCCGCGGCATCGCGGCGCTCGGCTACACCATCCAGCTGCCCACGGAAGACAGGTACCTGGTGACAAAGCGCGAGCTTGAAGAAAAGCTCGCCTCGCTGCTGGGAGGACGCGTGGCGGAAGAAGTCTTCTTCAACGACGTCTCCACCGGCGCCCAGAACGACCTGTTCAAGGCCACCGACATCGCCCGCGCCATGGTGAAGGAGTACGGGATGAGCTCCCGCATGGGGCTCTCCTCCTATGAAAGACCGCGCAACCCCTTCCTCAGGGGTGATTCATACTTCCCGACGGAGAAAGAGTATTCGGAGAGGATTGCATCGGAGATCGACGAGGAAGTGAAGCTCTTCCTGGAAAAAGCGCACGCAACGGCAAAGCAGATCATCGAGAGCAGGCGCGACACCGTGGAGGCCCTGGCCGCGCTGCTATTAGAGAAGGAAGTCGTTGACCGTGAGGAGTTCATAAAACTGGTGGATGCGCAGACAGGGACGGCTACTTCGTAGCTGTGGTCGCGCTCTTGAGCTCCCGCTCCGCGCGCGTCTGGATGTAGCGCAGCAGCGCGCGATGCCCGCCCTCCTCGAAGGTAAGGAACTGAAAACCAAGCTCTTCGCGGTTGCGCGTCACCTTGCATGTCACCGAAATGATGCGGTCTTCGATCTTCAGCGAACAATCCTTGATCTCGCTCCCTGCCGCCAGGTCGTCCACGGCGGTGGACCGGGTGGGCAGAAAGCTGGAGCCTTGTATGGAAATCTCCCGCACGCGGCCGGTGACCAGGGACATGCGGCGGGGATGCGTGAAGGCGAAGCCGAGCTCGTCAGGCGATCGTGGAACCAGCCGGGTGAAGTTGCGCTTGTCCTCCACCGAACGGTAGCGGCGCACGATCTCCTCCAGCCGATAGAGCTCTTTCTTGTCCTCGAGGTTCTGCGACAGTATTCCATTGACGCCGAGGTGCGCCGCCTTCTGCACGTCCTCGATCGGGAAATCGGGGGGGGTGATGAGCAGGAAAATCAGCTCCTCCCGAGGCCTGTCCTGGCGGGCGAGCTGGAGGAGAGGTTTCCAGTGCCGGGGGAAATCCACCGCGTGAAAGAGGATGGCCTGAGGGTTGATCTGGTCCAACTCTTCGATCACGCGCAATGGGTCTGCGAAGTGCTCGAGGGTGAACCCCAGAGGCTTGAGGTGGTAGCGAAGGGACGTGATGAACTCGTCCTTCGCCGCCACGAGGATCATTTTCATTTATTCCGTACCCAGGTTTTTGATCTCGTAATCGTAAATTATCCAGAACCGGTCGCTCTTCTTCAAGTGGTACGTATAGGCCTTGAGCTCCGTGTAGTCCGTGTACTTGAACTTTTCCAGGACCTCCACTACCCCCTCGGAGCTGTCATAGGTGGTTTTTTTGATTTCAAAGGAGGTGGGAATCACGCTGATATCCTGCTGGATGGTCGTCTGGCGGAGCTGCTGGCGGAACTGGTCCACCATCTGACGCTGCTGGGCCTCGGTGGAATTGCGGAATATCCGGTCTTTTTCCGGATTCTTCCGCATGAGGGACTCCAGGTCCAGGTAAAGGAAGAATCGTTCCCACTGGCTCTTTTGACGCGCGGACACCGTTCCGCTCACCACCTCGTCAGGCGGCAGAGGCTGGCGCGCCAGCAGGGCGCCGTTCTCCGCCTGCATCACCGCCTTTTCCTCGGCGTTTGCCGCGGCCGGCTTCACGTTCAGGGAAAGCCGGTTGGATTTCATGGAGGAGGAGTCCGGGCCTCGAAAGAGCTCGGGAAAGAACGTGGCCTGCAGCACGTATTGACCGGGAGAAGTGAACGCGGCGAACTGGGTGAGATCCACAACGATACCGTATTTTTCTCCCGGTTCGAGGCTCACCTCACGGAAGAACACCGGTTGATCCGAATTCCGCTCTATGGTAAACTGCTTGGCGTGGTCCAGGCCGACGTTCCGCGTCGTGCGGACGTCGAAATCCATGTTGAAGAAACGGTTGTCCGCCATCTTGAACCGCAGCGTGTCCGTGCCGGTGTTGGTGATGACCGCCTCGACCTGGATCTCGTCCCCCAGGAAATATACCCTTTGATCGAAGA
>Ga0187861_10004486_pt1 | contig 11650 bp, 11 predicted proteins | sample June2016WEW_10_1_3_FD_132986 | JGI IMG/M metagenome (GOLD analysis project Ga0187861, IMG submission 132986) | Peatland microbial communities from SPRUCE experiment site at the Marcell Experimental Forest, Minnesota, USA - June2016WEW_10_100 | ecosystem: Environmental > Terrestrial > Soil >...
GGGAAGAATGGCGCAAGACCGTGACCCCGCAGGACGCCGACGCCACTTGGGACCACATCGCGCACAGCCCCTCCTGCAGCATCGAGAAGGCCCGCCGTCTCATCGGCTATGAACCGCGCTACAGCTTCCTCGAGGCCGTCTGCGAATCGATCGAGTGGCTGGCGGAACGCGGATGGAAGGTGTAGGGGCCTGAACCCCGGAATGCTGAAAGGCTACCTCTCCCGCCTCCCCCTCACGGACCGGATCACCTTCTCCCGTGAGCTCTGGTCAGGCACCTTCTACGGCATCTTCGCCGGCATCGCCCTGCCGCTGGTCACGATCATGGCCCGGCGGATCGGGATGGGTCCCGAAGCGATCACCGCCATGGTCACGATGCAGTTCGTCGGTGCCCTCTTCGGCGTAGTTCTCGTCCACGTGGCGTCTCGTCGGGCGAAAATGCCATTCGTCGTGTGGCCCGGCGTGGCCTCTCGCGGGCTCATCGGCCTGCTCGCCTTTGCCCAGACCCCCGTTCCAATTCTCGTGATTGCCTCGGCCTTCAACCTCCTGGTCAATCTTGGCGGGCCGGCGTACGCGAGCATCATGCGGAGGAACTACAGCAACTTCAACCGCTGGCGCCTCATAGGAAATATCCGGATCCTCGTCACGATCGTCTCGGCGATTTTCTCCTCTGCGGCAGGGCTCGTCCTCATCGAGAACGAGCATATCGTGTGGTGGCTCTTCCTCGTCGCCGCCGCTTTCGGCGCGCTCTCCAGTCTCACCTTCGGCACCATCAAGGTGCGCTGGGAGCCCAAGCTGTCTCCCGAGCCCCATGTCCGCTGGGAAGGTTCGGGACTTCGCCTCCTGGGGAGCAACTGTCTTCTCCTGCTCTTCCTTGGCCTGCTGTTTCTCTGCGCCATGCCGGACAAGCTCGCCGTGCCGCTCTAGCCGATCTGGATGGTGGACGTACTGCGCATCGGGTACGGAGAGGCGAGTTTCCTCTTGGGCTCCGTCGTATCGCTGGCGAGCGTGGCCGGTTATTTCATCTGGGCGCGGGCCCTGAAACGCGGGAATAGCTTCGCCCTGCTCTCCCTGGTGGCCCTGGTCTATGTCGGGAGGTTTGCCGCCATGGCACTCGCGCGCACAAGCTCCCAGCTCCTTCCCATGAGCATCCTCTCCGGCCTGGCCAACGCCGGATGCGATCTCGTTCCTCTCTTCTGCATGATCGCCCTGTCCGATGCGTTCAGCTTTTCCCTCGCGATCGGCCTGCACTGGACGCTCTTCGGCATCCGGGGTGTGGCGGGTCCGTCGATCGGAACGTTCCTGTACTCCACCGGCGCCCTTTCGCTGAACGGCATCTTCTGGCTGATCGCGGCGCTCCTTGCATTCGGTTCCTGCATGATGATGCTGTTCGCCCGGCGCGCGTTCCCGCGGCCCTCGTTGACCACGCGACTGTAGCCCTCCCGCGAGCCTCGACAGGGTTCTCTGCGCGTCCTGCTGGAGCCTCTCCAGCGCCACGCTGCGTGCCCCGGAATCCCCCGTGACGATGGGGTAGAAATCCCCGGGTCTTCCCAGGAGATTGCCCAGAGCCACTGCGTATTGCCTTTGTAAAATGGGGCTCGCCGCCTCGTGCATGCGCGGCAGGATTTCCAGCGCGGCCTCGAACGCGCCAAGGCGCTAGACGGCGTCACTCGCAGCGACGATGACACGCTGGGTCCGCTCCTCCCCCAGGAGGCGGAGGAGGGGCTTCATGGCCTCACGCGCGCCCATTCTCCCCAGCGCCTGGCAGCAGGCTTCCGCGAGGTCCTCCGAGAGCCCCTCGAGGCACTCGATGAGCCGGGGAACCACGCGCGGGTCACCGATCCGTCCGAGCGCCCGGGCCGCGGGGGTGCGGATGGTGGAGTGGGGATCCCGCAGGTGCCGGACCAGTGGCTCGACGGCTTCTGCAGCGCCGATCCTGCCCAGCGCCCGGGCCGCCTCCTCCCTTACCTCGTCGTCGGGATCGTCGAGTCTCCTGATGATGTCGGAGACCGCGATGGCGCCGGACCCCTTCTCCACCGACCTCAGCGCCCTTGCTACCTTGCTCGATGCCTCGCCGCGTCCGAGCACGTTGATGGTGAGGAAGGTGCGGAAGATCTGTGGAGTCATGAGTACCGACAGGAGGAACCCCACGGGCTTTAAGGAGCTGAGGACGGAAAGACGCCCGATCAAAAGATCCGAAAGGCTCTAGAATATAGAGCCGATTGGGAGGGGAGGTCGTAAATTCGATCGCATGATTGAGAAGCGCGCGAAACGCTCGCCGGGATTTGAGGCGAAAGTCGATGCCAAGCTCGACGACGAAATCGGCGATTTCGCGGCTCGAGAACAGCTCGGGAGGAGCACGAGACACTCGGCAAGGTGGCACACGCTTTGGGGAAGGAGCTGGTAATAAAGTTTCGGTGATACCCCGGTCTACGACCACGAGTGAAAGCAAATTCATTCCCTACATTAGCGGATTAATAAGCAGCAGCATCATTCTGCCCATTGTCTTGATATGTGGCCAACGCCATCCTTGCGTCCCGCACATCGCAGAAATCCTCCCCCTGCCAACCGCGCCAACCCAACGTGCTGCAGGTGATCTTCCGCCGTCACTACGCCGCCTTCGCAGAGAGCTACCCTGAGGAACAGCCCCGCGCTGACCCGTGCGCTACAGAATGCTTTCTTCGACTCCCTCGGTCTCCCGTCGCTTGCCACGTGAGCGCTCAATCCTGCCGAACCGCCGTATGCGCACCCGCATGTACGGTGGTGTGACAGGGAAAACCCGTGAGGGTATACCTATGTCGATGCCAGAAAAATGGCTACTGCAAACACCTACATTTCGTCAAAGCGCGCTATCATTGCCGAATCATACAGGGGTTGCGTCCACAGCATGGCACCGTGTTCGCTGCTCGCCTCGACCCTGACGTACAACTCCCTTCCCGTGAGGCGATAGGTGCCTCGCTCGCCACGATTTTCGCTGAGAACGGTTCCGCTCCGGCCTATGAACCTGAAGGTATAATCCTTGACGTAGGTGTGGCGAGAATCGACCTGGACTTCAACCAACTCGTCGCGCAGCTGCAGACTCGCTAACTTGAGTCCTGTTGATGCATAGAAGCTTCCCTGTCGTAGTGAAGACTTAACCGCTACCTGATTCGTTGCCCCTACAAACACCATATTCCAGCCCCGAGCAATATCAAACCAGCGGTGAAAGTCGTCATTGGCAAAACCCCAGCATAATTTTCCGCGGGAAAGCAGTTCGTCCCAGGCGTCGGTGGCTAAGCCAGAGCCGTCGAGTCTGAAGATCGCCCCGTTGTAAATCTCGATCCCATGGTAGCCCCGCAGGCTGCACATTTCCTGCATCGGCCAATATCCTTTTCTCTTCCAGTTGGGATGAGCCAGCACGACAAGAGCATCGCGGCGCCGGCATTCATAGATCACCGTCTGATGGTCGCCGCGTAACAGCTCGTCGACCCCAATACACAGCATATCCTCCTTCTCCACGTACTCGAATCCGTTGATCAGAACCATCCCGAAGGCAGTCTCGAGGCTATGTGTATCGGACAGAACGTTCTGATTGGAGATCATCAGGATACCATACCCGGCCTCTTTGTAAGTTGAGATGACTTCCCCGATTGAGCAGATTTCGCCCGCCGTTCCGGCATGCGCGTGAAAGTTCGCGCGCAGCCACTTTCCGCCTCGCTCATCGAGTTGGTCATAAGGATTCACTAGCATGTGCTCATGTCCTCTTCATTGGAATCACCCTTTCAGACCGCTGCTCGTGACGCCGGCAACATAGTACCTCTGGAACGGAAGAAACAGCAGTATGGGGATGAGAGTCGAGATGGTCGAGGCCGCGAACAGCTCTGACCAGAGGGTGGCGTGCTCGAGCTTGAAATCCGTCAACGCGACCTGAATGAGTCTATGAGGCGGCGAATGCGCAATAATCAACGGCCACACGAATGCGCTCCAGTTTGTGACGAAGATGACGAGGCCGGCTGTGATGACGGCCGGCACCGACAGCGGCACGACGATCTTCAATAGCACCGTAATCGTCGAGGCTCCATCGATTCTAGCGGAATCGATGATGCCATTCGGAATTTCCTCGAAGAACTGCTTGAAAAGGAAAATGGCGAGCCCGTCTGCAATCGTGGGAACAACAATACCCTGGAAGGTATCGATCCACCCCAAACCGCTCACCAATCGGTAGAGCGGGATCGCCAAAGACTCGAACGGAATCATGAAAGACAACATGATCAGCGCGAACAGCACCCTCTTCAATTTGAAATCGAACTTGGCGAATGCAAAACCCGCAATCCCGTTTACCCCGCAGCCGATGAGAATGCACGAGAGCGAAACGATCAGCGTGTTTCTCAGCGGGATCTGAAAGTCCCGGAGAGTGAATAGGTTGCGATATGATTGGAGAATGAGCCTGTCCGGGACAAATGTTTTATAGGAAACCGGGTTGTTGTACTCGAAAATCTCAACATCCGACCGAAAGGAGGAACTGAACATCCAGATCAGTGGAAACAGCGTCAAGACCGCAATGACGATGAGCATAGCGTAGACTGCCGTTATGCTCCAAACGCGGGTGAAAGATTCCCTCGTTGAGATCAAATCGCCTCCGACGGATTCCCTTGGCATCGATCGCCCACTACTCAATAGTCCACTTTCAGGAATTTCATTTCCATAAATACAAAGAAAGCAATGACCAGGAGGAGGACAGTGATCATCGTATTCGCTCTCGCCGTGTCCATATACGAAAATGCCGACTTATATGCTTCATACATCAATACGTTGGTGCTCAACCTCGGTCCACCGCCGGTGAGCACGAATTGCGGCACAAAAAGGAGGCTGTTTGCTATTGTGTCCGAAACGGTCACGAAGATCAGCACTCTTCTTAGAAGTGGGACCGTGATTCTCCATGTGGTGTTCCACCAATTCGCGCCGTCGATTCTGGCCGCCTCATATATCTCCGAGTTGATGCCTTGCAGCCCTGCTAGCAGGAAGATGGCCCAGTAGGCAATTCCCTTCCACGATGCAATGACCACTATGGAGGGGAGGGCCTGGCGGACGCTCGTGAGGAACGGCTGGGGGGAAATCCAGACCAAACCCAAGACTCCATTCACCACGCCGTTGTTCGGAGAGAGCATTTGACCCCACAGAATGCAGCTGACCGCCAGCGAAACAGGCACCGGCAGGTAATAGATCGATCTGAATGTCCGTATTCCTGGTACTTTTGCGTCAATCAACAGCGCTAATAAGAGGGCAGCGAAAATTTGGAGAGGGTTCACGATTATGTCGTACTTTAGGGTCACCCAAAGTGACGTCCAAAACGTCGGATCGTCGAACAGGATACGGTATTGTGCAAGGCTGACCTGTCCTTTGCACGAGAAACCTCCTAAGAGCGTTGTGACTATCGGGTAGACCTTGAATATGACGAGGAGAAGGACTGCCGGGACCAGGAGGAGGTAAGGAGTAGCTCTTCTCACAATGTCACCTATGCACGCTCTTCACCGCCGTGCGGTGTATGAGCTTTGGAGCGCCCACACACCGCGTTGGACGGGAGTCTGGGCTACCTGTACTTCTGCAACGCAGTGTTGATCTGCTGCACCGCTTTGTTCAAGGCGGTCTGCGGAACTTCTCCGTTGCGGATATCCTCGAAAGTGGAAGTCAAAATGGAATCATACTCATTGAACCCGGGCGTGACAGGGCGAGCGATGGCGGTATTCTTCTGTTCGTAGGCGGCGATCTTGAATACGCTGCCGGGAAACTCTGCGTATTTGGGGTCGGTTCCTATCCTGTTGAGCTCACTTATCCGTGCCGGTATCATTCCCGACTGGTCCACCCACGGCGTGCTGCCGTCCCCAATTGTCATATATCTGACAAATGCCGCGGCGCTATCCGGATGAGCCGAAGGCTTCGCGATTCCCAGGTGCCAGGCGCCGGTCGGACTCACGGGCTTTCCGTCCTTGAAGTAGGGGTGCGGTGCATAACCGAGGCTGATACCAGCCTTGATTGATGGAGTCACGTCCCAGGTACCGCCCACAAAGAACGCAATCTTTCCGGCCATAAAGTCTTGAGGAGCTTCGTCCGGAGTGACGCCCCTGAAGCTGACTTTGTACTTATTGAAAAGATCTGAGTAGAACTGTGCCGCTTTAATCCACTGCGGCGAATTGATGATCCCGTCGACAGTCAGGCTGTCCTGGCCAATGCTCGGGGCTCCCAAGGAGTTCGGCAGTGTCAGGGTTTGATAGGGTCTATTGACCTGCTCGATCATCAGCCCCTGGATTCCTTTCTTTCCTGCCGGATCGACAGCCTTCATGATTTTCTGAGACGCTGCAACAAGATCCTCCCACGTCATTCGTTTCATTGGATCTTCGGATGGAAAGCTGACACCGCCCGCCTGGAGCAAACTCTTATTGTAGAGGAGAACAACACATGAAGTAAACAACGGCGCCGCCATGTAGTGGCCGTTTACTGTGCTTCCGGCGATGTCCGCGGGAATGAATTGGTTTATTTCATCCTTGGAGAAGTACTTGTCGAGTGGCAACAGATAGTTGCGAAAGGTATATGCCGAAATGTTGGGTGCATCAACCTGGATAACGTCGTAGTCCTTGCTCCCCGCGGCCATCTTCACTTCGATTACCTGAAACACTTGATCGAAACCGTATCCTTCCGCCTTAAATTTGATGTTTGGATATTTCTGTTCAAATCCTGTAATGTACGTCGAGCCCGGAAACTTGTCTACATAGTAGCTCTCCCCCAGGTAGGTGATGGTAGTCTGCTTCCCGCTGGATCCGGCTTGTCCTCTGCCGCAGCTCGTAACCAAGAGAGCCATCGCAATCAAAGCCAATACGAGAACAAATGAACTGCCCATTGCTCTTTTCATACCTACACCTCCGCCACGCATGTGGCCATAGTTGGATAATGAATGCAATTCAAATTATTTTGCATCCATTCGTGACTTTACTAAATCGAATTGGTGCTGTCAAGGGAAAAAAAACGTCAATACGAGCGAGACTCCTTCCGCTGAAGAGCCAGTTGACATGATGTGTTTCGTGCGCTATATTCGCTGATGAATGCAAATTTAAATTAATGCATTCAATAAAGAAGGAAATACCCGTGTCTGACACGATCGAACAGAACGCAGAAACGGGAAGGTTACCTTGGCCGCGACGATGCCGGTTTTTAAGGTCTCCTTTTTCCCCAAACGCTTCATCGCCGAAGGGGTGACCGCAGGTGCCATGAAATCATGACAATATCGACAAAGACAACGCTCAGCACCAAGGGCGAGAAGTTTCTGATCAACGATCGCTTGACATACAGCGAAATCCCCGGCAACGACCCTGCCGTTCATGGGCTCCTGATGAATGCTCGCTTTATCCAAGGGATTTTTGACGACAAGACAGGCCGCGCGCGCTACGCCCGATTCGGCAGGGAGCGTTTCGACCCTTCTGTACACACTGCGGAGCTTGCCAGGGCGCTGCCGGAGTGGTATCGATACGGGCTGCGGGCGTTCACGGTCGGCGTCCAAGGCGGAATGCCAGTTTTCACAATCGAGAACAGGACGATCGACAACAACCCCTATAGCGAGGACGGAAAACGAATCGATGAGGCCTACCTCCGTAGGCTCGAGTCACTCATTGCTGCTGCGGACGAAATCGGGATGAATGCCATCGTGAGTCTTCTCTACCAGGGACAGAGCCCTAGAATGAAGGACGGGACGGTGATACGCAACGCAGTCGCCACCGCATGTCGATTTCTGCGAGAGCTTGGCCGCCAGAACATCATTATCGAAGTAGCGAACGAGCAAAACGTTGGCGAGTTTCGCCATCACCCGATCGTCTTTGAGCCGAAGGAGGTTGCTTCGCTCGTGGAGCTTGCACGTTCGGAGTCCGGCGGAATTGCTGTTGGATGCAGCTCGGGCGGCGGTGACATATTCAGAGAGATCGCGGAGGCAAGCGACATTCTGCTGATTCACGGCAACGGTTGCACCAGACAGCAATACCACAATCTCATCCGCAAGACACGGGGACTCAGGCTTGGCCGTCCGATCGTCTGTAATGAGGATTCCCCCTGTTTCAGCCAGCTGACCGTAGCGTTTCACACGCAGACTTCCTGGGGATATTATAACAACTTGACCAAACAGGAGCCGCCCGCCGATTGGGGCGTAACACGCGGCGAGGATCTGTTCTTCGCACGAAGGATGGCACGGGCCCTGGGTGTCGAAATCCCCGACCTTCCTGCGCAGGACCAATACTATCTGCAAGGTCTTGAGCCCCATGTTACGTGCGAAGGCAAACGGTGGATCAGGGTTTCTAGCGAGTACCCCGAGAGCATCGATTTTGTCGAGTTTTTCCACGATGGGTCCCTTATTGACGTCGCCTACGATGAGCCGTTTTTCTTGTTCTATGTCACTGATTGGATTCAGGATCCGATCGATATGCTGGCGAATGGTCGCGGAGTGTGGACAGCTCGAATTCACCTGCGAAGCGGTGAGATCATCGAACGACAAAACGAGATAGCTTAGATGCCGAGAGTGCACAACCATCATTGAGGGCTACCATGAGGACACTAAACGCCATCACGCTGCGCGTCTATGAGGCGATGAAGCAGAAAATTTTGCTCAATGCGCTGCCGAGCGGAGCGAAGGTCAATCAGGCCGAGATGGCCAATCTGCTTGAAACGAGCCGGACTCCGGTGGTATATGCCTTGCACAAACTCGAGTCCGAAGGGCTCGTCGACAATGTTCCCAATTCCGGTTTTTATGTCCATCGGATTCACGTTAAGGAGCTCCTGGACATGTTCATTCTTCGTGAGGCGATCGAAGGAATTGTCATCGAAGACATCGCGGTGGCGATCACCACCGAGCAAATCGCCGGGCTCCGAGAATGCTTCCGACGGTTTCGTAGTGCTGCGGCCCCGATCGACGAAAGGGAATACCGCATTGCCGATATCCGCTTCCACTCACTCCTCCTCGAGAGTTGTGGTAACGATCTTGTAAAAAAGATCAACGACAATTTTCAGGTGCTGAACCGAACCTATACTGCGGGGCTCTTGAGGCCGCCGGAGATAACTATCGGCGAGCACGAGAGCATAGTGGACGCATTGGCGCAACACGACGCAAAAACCGCACGAGAGCGGATGAGCCGGCACCTCGCGACGACGCGGAACACGCTGCAGGGGGTCGTGAACCACCTTCGTTCGGTAGGTATTGACCCGAACGCGATGCCCCTCGAGGACATTCGATTCGGCGGAAAAACCCCTGTGGGGAGCATCCTCTATTCCACGGAAATCATCTCCCCGGCAGACGAGCGAGCGACGGGGAATCTTAAGGAGTAATCTATGGCCTCTGTCATCAAGAATGCACTGATTACGAGCTTCCTCAGCAAAACCAAGGACCGGTTTCACGAATACAACGAGGACCTTACACTCGAACAACGACTCGAGGCAGCTTCACGAATCGACGGAATCGACGGTGTCGAGGTCGTTCATCATTATGAGACGCGCGACGCGTCCTCTTTGAAGGCGTTGCTGACGAAGTACCACCTACGCGTTGCTGCTATCAATGCCAACGTGAAAGCCGAACCGGAGTTTCGAAACGGTGGGCTCACCTCCATCGACTCCACGGTCCGGTCCAAGGCGGTGCGGTTCATAAAGGATGCAAAGGACTTCGCGAAAACAGTCGGGGCGGACAAGGTCACTTGTTGCCCCCTCGGCGATGGCTATGAGTTCAACTTTCACTGCAACTACGCACAGATGTGGCGCTATCTTGTTGAGACTTTTGGTGAGGCGGCAAGCTACCTTCCTGAGGTGCCGTTGTTCATTGAATACAAACCTAGCGAGACTCGAGGAAAGTGCTTTGTCGACAGCGCGGCAAAAGCCCTCTGCCTCCTAAACGACATTGGTGTGGCCGAAATTGGAGTGACAATCGACTTCGGACACTCAATGTACGGGAACGAAAACCCGGCGGAAGCTGTCTCACTCGTTGAAGCAAGCGGCCACCGCTATTACATACACATTAACGACAATGATGCCCGGTGGGACTGGGACCTCATTGCCGGATCGCGTCACTTCCTGGACTACGTCGAATTCCTCTACTACCTCATCGAGTACGGGTACGACGACTATCTGACGTCAGACACGTCACCGACGCGCTTGAACGTGGCTGAAACATTCGCGGCCAACACACGAATCACGAACAAACTCTGGACGAGATTGCACGAGATAGATCGGAACGAGCTCACTCGATTGGTCGAACAGCGCGACTTCATCGCAACATGGAAGTTCCTCGAACACAACATCTTTCGTCTGTAGAACGCAAATGATCACGCGAAGCGAATTAGAGTTCGCACGGAACCGCGCGGGAGAAATGATTCATCAAGCCGGGCTTTGCCTACGTGCGGATGAGCGCGAGCGGATCGAGGTTGCCGACTTTGGTCTCGGACGTCTTGAGATTGAAGGCGCTCAGGTACTCACCTTGGTACAGAGTGAGCGTATCGGAGTGAAAATTCTGGTGCTTTTTCCAGGCCAGACGCTCCCCGAACATTGGCATCCCTCCGTCGGCGACGACCCAGGCAAGGAAGAAACGGTCCGCGTTGCGTGGGGAAGGCTTGCGGTCTATACGACAGGCTCGTCTACCGCGATCCCGGTGCAAACTCCCGCAGGCAAGGACGCTCTTTACACTGTACGACGTCGATGGACGCTCGACCCGGGGGACCAGCTCTTATTTAAGCCGGGCGAAAAACATTGGTTTCAAGCCGAGGCGCAAGGCGCAGTCGCTTTCAGCTTCTCGACGGTCGCGCGAGATATCCTCGATCGATTTACCGACCCGGGGATCGTGCGACAAACCGTCGTTGTCAGCTAATACGGCCGACTCTCGTTGGCAGACTTCGCGGGGCAACACATTGGGCTACTACGAAGCACAGGGTCCCTGCCACTCGCGCTGTACCCGGACATAAAAGCCGCCCCAAGGCGGCTTTTATGTGCCCCAAAAAATGGCTGGTTCAAGGGGAGGCTGGATTTGAAATAAGCCCAGCAAAAGCCCCGCAGTCGGTTCGACAGCAGGGCTTGCTGAAACCAAGTGACATCAGTCTACCGCTTCTTGCCTTTGACGGCCGGCTTCTTCGCAAGCGCCTTTTTCGCAACGGCCTTCTTTGCCAAAGGCTTTTTCACAGCCGTTTTCTTTGCAGCCGGTTTTTTCGCAGGCGCTTTCTTTGCCTGTGCGGGCTTTTTGGAGCCAGACCGGAAACACTGGGCGACAGAATACTGGCTACCGCAAGTTCATCTCCTACTCTGACCTTGAGTCTGACCCTGAGAGGAGTTCAACTGAAGCATTGAGGGCTACATGAAGAAACTTGGAAACACAGGGTACTTGATCTATGTCTTGCCCTGGCCTACAATTGGAAACATCGGTGCTCCACACGCCAGTCGACGGACTCGCATACCGCCTCCATCGAAGTGAAGCGAGGCGCATAGTGAATGAGACGGCGGGCCTTCTCGATGCTGCAGGAGGGGCTGTGCGCGATGTGGTCCCAAGTGGCGTCGGCGTCCTGCGGGGTCACGGTCTTGCGCCATTCTTCCCATGGCAGATAGGAGAGATCCGCCTCGCGTCCGAACCACCGGGACAACCGCTCCGCATACCCGCGGAGGGTCA
>Ga0187861_10004492_pt1 | contig 11630 bp, 6 predicted proteins | sample June2016WEW_10_1_3_FD_132986 | JGI IMG/M metagenome (GOLD analysis project Ga0187861, IMG submission 132986) | Peatland microbial communities from SPRUCE experiment site at the Marcell Experimental Forest, Minnesota, USA - June2016WEW_10_100 | ecosystem: Environmental > Terrestrial > Soil >...
GTCGTTATGAACAAACACAGTAAAATATGGCATTGGCTGGCTGTTGCTCTTCTATCCCTGATATGGGGCACCAGTTATATTCTAATGAAAAAAGGACTGCGGTCTTTTTCAGCTTATCAGCTGGCTTCCCTCAGAATACTTATTTCATTTGTATGCCTGTTACCTGTCGCACTGCACAGTCTTTCAAAATTCAATAAGAAAAATTTCCTTTCAATTCTCATAATAGGTTTCTTCGGAAGCGGAATTCCTGCTTTCCTTTATCCCCTTGCCGAGACAAGGATAGACAGTTCTCTTACCGGTATGCTGAACTCATTAAGTTCTGCATTTACTCTGGTAATAGGCATTGTATTCTACAAAAGAAAAGCTATCAGGTCGCAGATCGCCGGAGTGTTTCTGGGGTTTGCAGGAGCAGCAGGACTGCTTTATAGCGGCTCCTTAACTTTTAATTATTATGGTCTCTTTGTGGTGCTTGCCACACTTATGAACGGATTCAGCAATAATGAGGTCAGCAAGGTGGAAGGATTGAATGGACTAGAGATTACCGCTCTTTCCTTCTTTATTATGAGTCCCTTCGCATTGGCTCTGCTTCTGGGTACAGATATACATGCCGTATTTCTCACGCCTCACTGGCTTCTTAACTTCGGCTATATAGCAATCCTTTCGGTTGTCGGAAGCGCCTTTGCCAATGCAATTTATTATTTTCTTGTCAGGGATACTTCACCAATTGTTGCCTCGGTTGTGGCTTATTTCATACCAATTGTGGCAACTCTATGGGGACTTTCAGATAATGAGCAACTGGCACCCACAATGTTCATATCCGTACTGCTTATCCTTGCAGGTGTTTACCTCATCAACAGACCAGGCGCCCTGCGAAAAATTAAAAAAATGCTGGAATAGTTTTATAATTTGCTTCCTTTTTCCATTCCGCCACTTCAATAACCGACCCTAACTTGACATTGATATCAGGATAGTTTAACTTTGATAATGAAATAAATAAACCTCCAATGTCAAGCATTATTGAAGGATATAATTATGACATCTTCATCAGCTATCGCCAAAAGGACAACAAACATGATGGGTGGGTAACCGAGTTTGTAGATAACCTGAAGGGGGAGATTGAATCAACATTCAAAGAGGAGATCAGCGTCTATTTCGATATTAATCCCCAGGATGGACTTTTAGAGACACACGATGTGGATGCTTCACTTCAGGACAAGCTCAAATGCATAATATTTGTCCCGATTATCTCACGCACCTATTGTGATCCAAAGTCATTTGCCTGGGAGCATGAGTTTAAAGCCTTTGTTGAACAGACTTCTCACGATCAGTTCGGATTAAAGGTAAAACTACCTAATGGTAATGTTGCAAGCAGAGTACTACCTGTTCGTATTTATGATTTGGACAGTACCGATATTAAGCTATGCGAATCAGTAATTGGAGGAGTGCTACGTAGTATTGACTTTATCTATAAATCAGCCGGAGTTAACCGACCATTAAACCCGTCGGATAATCCACACGACAATCTTAACAAGACCTATTATAAAGATCAGATCAATAAAGTTGCTAATTCAATAAAAGAGATTATAACTTCAATTGGACAACATAGTCCACAAAAAGAAGAAAGAGAAGTATCAAAGGAAGCTTTTAAACCAATATCAGTACCAAAGAAAAGTAAAAAAACAAAAATCATCATTGCATCTGTTATTGTTATTGCATTGATTGTGTTTGGGTATTTCTTTATTCCAAAACAATTTAAATTTTCGGGACCTGTAGATAAATCAATTGCTGTTTTGCCATTTACTAATCTTAGTAATGATCCTGAGCAGGAATATTTCAGTGATGGTATTGTGGAAGCAATTTTAGATCATCTTTTCAAAATAGGGGAATTAAAGGTAACATCAGGCACATCAACAAAAAGATATAAAAAGACAGAACTCTCAGTAAAGGAAATTGGCAGGGAATTAGGTGTCTCATCTATTCTGGAGGGCAGCGTACAAAAAATCGGGAACAATGTTCGGATAACGGCCCAACTTATTGACGCAAAAACTGATGTACACTTATGGTCCGAAACATATGACAGGAACATGTCGCATATCTTCTTAATTCAATCTGAAGTGGCTCAAACTGTTGCCAGGGAGTTAAAAGCAACATTGACTTCAAAAGAGAAGGGACAAATCGAAAAGAATCAGACTAACAATGTGGAAGCTTACAATTTATATTTACAAGGACGCTTTTTCTGGAATCAGAGAACTGAAGAAGGAGTAAAGAAAAGTATTGAATATTTTGAAAAAGCAATTGCAAAAGACCCGGATTATGCATTAGCTTATACTGGATTGGCCGATACATATCTTATACTTACATTTTATAGATGGTTACCGAATCCGGAAGGATATGTCAAAGCCAAAAAATACGCATTACGGGCACTTGAAATTGACAAGAATCTTGCAGAAGCACATGCAGCACTGGGATGGCTTTTATGCTATAGTGAATGGAAATGGGAGGAGGCCAGGAAGGAATTAAAACTCGCCATTGAGTTAAATCCTAACTATGCAAACGCTCATCAGTATTATTATGAATTATTGGATATTTTAAGGCAAGACAAAGAAGCACGTGAACAAATTAACCTGGCATTGGAACTCGATCCCCTCTCCTTTGCAATGAACTGTGATAATGTACTGTCTTATTACAATGAAGGCAAATTAAAAGAATCTCTTGAAGCTTGCCACAGATTAATTGAATCCGATCCATTTTATAGTCAAACAGTGTACGGGCTATATTTCCGTATTTATTTGAGATATGGGGAGGATTTAAAAGCTGTTGAGGCACTTCAGAAGTTAATGCCTGGTGATACATTGACAATAAAAGAAGTTTACAATAAGTCAGGGATAAACGGAATATTTAACTGGTTCACTAAATTGGAGTTTAATAAATCCAAAAACTATTTTCGGTCATTGGCAATCTTATATAATAAGCTTGGCAAAAAAGAGGAAGAATTATTGTGGCTGGAAAAAGCTTTGGAAGACAATAGCGGTGGACTTCCTGGAATCAATAATGATCCCGATTTTGATAATCTGCATTCAGAACCAAGATTTCAGGCTATCATTAAAAAAATGGGATTATCAGAATATCAAAAGAAAGAGTAATATCAGGCAGAGCATGAGAGAGTGAAGAAATGGCTTGAGGAAAATAAAATGCTATAGATTGAACATAATTCCTTACCATGGAGCCGTTTATATAAAGAAATCAATAATATTGATTTGCTTTTTATTTCCCCTTTTATCTTTAAATGCCACAAACTATCAACAGGATACAGTTTCACAAAAACAAGCTCCTTTCAAACAACCTGTGTACACAACACAGCGGTTATCCACTCCGCCTCCCATAATTGACGGCAAACTTGACGATGAATGCTGGAAGAAGGGAACATGGGCTGGAAATTATCATCAGTGGATGCCTGAGGAAGGAGCCAGTCCGACTTATCCCACAAAACTTAATATTCAATACGACGACAAATACCTTTACATAGCAATTCGTGCTTTCGACGGGGAACCAAAAAAGATAATAAGGAGATCGGGAGCCCGGGACGAACAAGTAGGTGATATGGTTGGTGTAACATTTGACAGCAACCACGATTATAGGACAGGGTTCGAGTTCTCAGTGACATCATGGGGCCAGAAAATAGATGTAATATTATATAATCCGTTCAACTTTGATTTTAACTGGGATGCAGTATATAAAGTGAAAACGGGATTAGAAGATTCGGCGTGGGTGGCTGAATACCAGATCCCTTTGAGTCAGCTAAGGTATAGTAATAAGAAGGAACAGGTATGGGGAATGCATGCATGGAGAGTGATTTCCCGTCTTTCTGAGGAAGACAACTGGGAACAGCAGTTCAAAAACAGTCCCGGGATACTTTATAATTTTGGAGAACTCAGGGGCATCGAAGGTTTGAAGAGATCGAGGAGAATTGAAATAATGCCATTCGTCCTCGGCAAACTCAATACCATGCAGGCTCAGGCAGCCAATCCTTTCACAAGAAATGGAAGGGACTGGTCAGGCAATGCCGGTATTGATTCTAAAATCGGTGTCTCAAGCAACTTCACTATCAATTTGACTGTAAATCCTGATTTTGGCCAGGTAGAGTCTGATCCTTCGGTGATGAACCTGACAGCTTTCGAGACTTTTTACCAGGAAAAACGGCCATTCTTCCTGGAAGGACTGACAATTTTCGATTACAAGTTGGATGATCAGAGTCTTTTTTATTCAAGAAGAATCGGACATGCGCCTTCACTAACATATCCGTCTAATGATACAACTTTCGTCAAATCACCCGAAAAAACGGCCATCCTGAGTGCTATAAAGTTAAGCGGAACAACTTCCAGGGGATTATCCATCGGCCTTATTCAAAGTATCACCGCTAATGAAACAGCAGAGTTAAGCAATCCTGAAGGCAAAATAACCAGTAAGCAGGTCGAACCACTTACAAGTTATACTGTGGCTCGTATTCAGAAGGGATACAATTCCGCAAATACAATACTCGGTGGAATAATCACATCGGTGAACCGCTCTATAAATGATCCGAAACTGGATATTCTGAGCCGGAATGCATATACCGGGGGTCTCGATCTGTTACATTACTGGCATGATAAGGAAAACTATATCGATGCCCGGTTTCTGGGAGCAGTATAAATGGGAACAGGCAGGCTATCACTGCCTTGCAGGAATCATCGACACGGTATTACCAGAGACCTGATGCAGGCTACCTGGGATTTGATACATCAAGGACACAATTGAACGGTTATGGAGGCAAATTCAAAATAGGCAGGATGTCAAAAATTCATTGGACCTTTTACACTAGCGTTTCGTGGCTTTCACCAGGACTGGAGCTGAATGACCTGGGGTACATGACTTTTGCCGATCAGATCAAAAATGATAATGACATCATTTATCAGACTACAAAGCCTGTTTCAATATTTCATTCGTACAGCCTTGAGCTCAATCAGTTTAATCTCTGGAACTTTAATGGGACATACCTTGGTTCAGGTGCGTGGCTGAATTTCTCTTCGGAATACAAGAATAACTGGACTTTCAACACAAGCCTGATTTACAATACAAATTCGATCGATCCAAGGTTTCTAAGGGGGGGCCCGCAGATGAAGATTCCCTATATCATTTCTGAATTGGGGACAGCATCAACAGATCCCTCAAAAAAGACAATTCTGAGCTTTTCATACAGCTATCAGGCAAGGGGAAGTAATTCGGCCACAACTTACTCTATCGGGCCTGGTATTTCAGTTCGTCCCTTACAGGTTCTCACAATAGGAGTTACAGCAAATATTGCCAGTAACCATGACCTCCTGCAATATATCACCGCATTGGATTACATGTCGCAAAAACGTTATATATTCGGAACCATCAGTGAAAAAACAGTTGGTCTTACATTCAGGATTAATCTTAATCTTTCACCGGAATTCTCGATCCAGTATTATGGAAGCCCTTTCATTTCAAGGGGAACCTATTCAGAATTTAAACATATAACAGATCCCTCAGCAGAGAGCTTCACTGATCGGTTTAAAGTGTATGATTACGCATTGCAGCCATCAGGGAATTACAGCCTTGATGAAAACGGGGACGGAATAGCAGACTATAACATAGCGAATCCTGATTTTAATTTTCAGCAGTTCCGTTCGAACTTTGTGGTTAAATGGGAATATCGCCCTGGCTCCTTTATCTACTTGGTCTGGTCCAATGACAGGACAGGAACAACCAGTTCTTCAGGTACTTCCTACAGGCAATCGCTGAACCAGTTAATGAATATTTTTCCGAATAATATTTTTCTGATCAAGTTAAGCTACTGGTTTAATCCGTAGTGGTGTCGCAGAATCAATCATGTTTAAGAATCCCATTTTCATATAGGTTGAATTACAAAAGTTCAGCCTGACAATTTTATTTGACTTGTGTCATTGTCTTTCTTAACTTTATTCTTTAAAACAATATAATTCATTGACTATGAAAAAATTACTATTGATTCTTCTATTAATGATGTCAGTACTGGTCGTCAATGCTCAAGCCTCACAAAATACTACAACAACGGCTAAGTCTGTCAAAACCACCATTAAGGTAGTTGATCTTCAGAAAGCTATAACAGAAAAGATTGCTAAAGAATATGCTGGTTTTACTATAAAAAAAGCTCAGAGCGTTGAAAAAAATAACATTGTTACATATCATGTGGTTATTGTAAAAGACACTATCAAGGAGACTCTTGTTTATGACAAAGATGGAAAGTTCATCAAAATGTATCATCAAAAAGATGTTAAGCAGCAATCTTCAAAGAAAAAATGACAGAGAAAGTTGAGAAATCATTTTATAACGGTGAATCATAACACCGTTTTTCATTTTGAGATAATGACCTTTTTGAATTTGTGAGCAGTTAATTCTGTCATGTTGGTTGTTCTTAAAGAGATTGAGATGGGTTTCTCATAAATATAAAGGTCAATAGTTTTTCAAGTTGCTATCTTTAAGTTATAACCATTCATCCGAGTTAATCATTGGTGGATAGATTTTTATTTGACTTGTGTTAATGTCTTTCATAACTTTATAATAATAAATAAATATTTTGTCAAGTCTCATCCCAGATTACGAATACGACATATTTATCAGCTACCGTCAGAAAGACAACAAACATGATGGTTGGGTAACAGAATTTGTTGATAACCTTAATGCTTTTCATTATTTAAAACTTCAAAAATGGAACAACTTACACTTTGGAAGATTGAATCGGATGATGTAATTAAAATCAGTAAAGAACCACTTGATTATGAACATCGCCTTGAAAAATGGCTTACTGACGATATTTCCATTCTTAAACCGAACTTAGCCTTAATTGGAAGTCAGGTAGTTTCTCCTTATGGTAAAAAGATAGATATTTTGGCTATCAATTCAAGCGGTGAATTAGCAATTATTGTATTTAAGCGAGATAAACCTAATCCTGAAGTTATTGCCCAGGTACTTGATTCGGCCACATGGGTAAAAGATTTGTGCTATGATGAACTGACCAATATTTTAAATACATATGGGAAATCAGAATACAAAGATATTGAAGAATTTTTTGCTGCAACTTTTAACAAAAATGCAGAAGAGACAGAACTAAATTCTGACCACGAGATGATTATTGTCGGTTCAGAAATTGATGAATCAACTGTCAGGATAATTAATTATTTAGCAAAAGAACCATATTTTCTAAACATCAATGCTGTAAATTTCAATTACTATAAGGATTCTGACGGGCATGAATTTTTAGCACAATCATTTGTTCTGTCTGAGAATAGCGTTATAGGATGGGGTCCAGGTATAAGGAAACGTGTAAAATCAATAATAGCGACTTTATTCGATTCAGGTAAACTTAAAGTTGGTCAGAAAGTATATTTAAAACCAGGCATGGATAGGGGACATTCAAAGGAAAAGGTCTGTGCGACAATTGTAAATACAAACCAAAAATGTCTTCAAAGATATGGTGATGATAATTTGTACACATTCAATGGACTAAGATTTGTTTTAATTGAAGAATTAGGATTAAAAAAAGTACGAAAGTACTGGGAATTTGGTGTCAGTTATGATTGGGTTGATGAAAACATGAAAAATCTATCTGAATTACTTGATTCTTAAGAACTAATCAGGTGGTTTCCCTTTATACTGTTTACTTATCATATGGAGTATGGCTCGACTGCGGGACCATTTGGATTGATAGTGGTGCTCTTCTTCTAATAATTATCCTTGTAATTCTTTTGGTTTGATCAATTACTGAGAATCTTGCTTTGTGCGGTTAACTAAACGTCAAATTGTACTATTCAACTGCATGTGCAATTCGTACAATTTCTTTAGCGATATCCTCAGGTGAAAGAATAAAATCTATATATCCGCTTGCTATTGCACTCTTTGGCATATCCGGTTGTGCGGCTGTGTCTGGCTTCTGTGCGATTGTGATTCCACCTGCTTCTTTTATGCCGCATAAAGCTTCTGCTCCATCACCGTCATAGCCCGAGACAATGACAGCGATGAGTTTGCCGTTCCAATGCTCCGTTAGTGAACGCAGAAAAACCGTAATCACGTCGGGCCATCCCCTGGGCTTTGATATTGGCTTTAGACGAAACTCATCATCAAGAACGTGCAAGTCTCGTTTTTCAGGGATGATAAACACGTGGTTGGGCTGAATGTCCAGTCTTTCCGTTATAAGTTCGACCGGCATGTGTGTATAGTGTGGGAGAATCTCGTGAAGCCTGGTGGCTACGGTTCTCAAGTGATTGACGATGACTATAGCAACACCCATATCTGCCGGGAGATGCTGTAGTAAACGGGTATAGGCGTCGAGCCCCCCGGCCGAACCGCCCAGGCAAACGATAGGAAAGTCTTTTGTAGCACTCTTAGCTTTCATAGGTAATTACTTTATAGTTTGAAAATACTGTGAATCTTAAACAATGTACGCTGTTGGGCGCTCGTTTAATTGACGCCAAGACCATCACCGATTTCTTTTGCATTCAGTGAATTTAATTTCTTCATTCTATTCTATATTTATAAAGTTTATGAAAATTAATTGAATAACTTGCATTTTAATAAGTTTATCTCAATCAATTGTAACTGAACACTTCTTATCGGAATCTTGTGAAATTATTGACTCATACCTTATATCTTATCGTAACTATAAGTGACACAAATTCTTTCGGCAAACTTTTACATAGTTTCTTCGTTCAGAAATATGAAAAGATACAACATTAACATATACAAATAAAGGGAAGTATGAATAATATAAAATCAATTATTTTTCAAATCATTAAAATACAAGAATATCAAGTCAGTATTGCCAATGCATAAAATATTAACTCGTGAAAAAAATCATCGTTAAAAAGGAACAAAAAACAACATCCATTTTAAAACCTGCAAAACGGCAAAATTCAATTTCTCTTAATTTTCCTATTGTTGGCATAGGAGTTTCGTCTGGTGGACTGGAGACATTGGAACAATTTTTTGCTAATATGCCGAAAGACACTGGTATGGCATTCGTGATTATTCAACATCTCGACAAAACCCATGTGGGCATCATGCCTTATCTCCTTCAACGAATTACTGCTATGAAGGTAACTCAGGTAACCGACCGCTTGCAAGTGAAACCAAACCATGTATATTTGATGCCACCCCACAAGAGCATTTCTGTTTTAAACGGTTATCTGCATTTATTCGAGCCAACTGAATTGCTGGGTTTACGACTTCCTATAGATATTTTTTTCCGCTCATTAGCTGATGACCAACAGGAAAAAAGTATTGGCATCATTCTTTCGGGCAATGGTTCAGATGGCAGCTTTGGAGTGAAAGCGATTAAAGAAAAAAATGGGATAGTATTGGTACAAGATCCATTGACATCAAACTTTAATGGCATGCCAAATAGTGCCATTGACGCTGTAACAGTCGATATTATTGCATCTGCATACGACCTACCCGCCAAACTTATTGCTTTTCTCAAAAATAATCCTTCAAATACAAAAAATCTTATAATAGATGATAAAAACAAAACCAATCTCGAAAAAATAGTCATCTTACTTCGTACACAAACGGGACACGATTTTTCTTTGTATAAAAATCCCACTATGTATAGACGCATCGAGAGGCGCATGGTTATTCATCAAATAGACAAAATTGCCAACTATGTCTGCTTTTTACAGGAAAACCCAAAGGAGTCGGAGATTCTTTTCAGAGAGTTATTAATTGGTGTAACAAATTTTTTTCGTGATGCAGTAGTATGGGAGAAGCTAAAAGAGCAAATTCTACCTGATTTGTTTAATGAATTACCAAACGGACATGTGCTGCGGGTATGGGTTACAGGTTGTTCAACAGGGGAAGAAGCGTATTCATTTGCAATTGTTTTTAAAGAAGCCTACGAAAAAGTGAAGCAAAGTAAGAATTTAACTTTGCAGATATTTGCCACCGATATAAATAGCGATGCCATTAAAATAGCAAGAAGCGGAGTTTTCAGTTCAAATATTGTTGCTAATGTATCGTCTGAACGGATAACCAAATTTTTCACAAAAAAAGAAGACAAGTATTGGGTTAATACTTCTATACGTGAAATGTTGGTATTTGCTCCACACGATGTGATAAAAGACCCTCCTTTCACAAAATTAGATTTTCTTTTGTGCCGTAATTTATTGATATACTTCGAATCTAAATTACAGAAAAAACTAATGAATTTGTTTTATTACTGTCTCAATACAGGTGGATTAATGTTACTTGGCACTTCCGAAAATGTAAACTCACAAGAAATGTTATTTACTACGATTGATAAGAAATTAAAAATCTACAAACGCTCCATAACTCCAAAAGAAATTGATAGGATGAACTTCCTAAGTTCCTTTTCTCATTCAATTAACCGAACTAAGGAAGATATTACATCTGTTAAAGCTACTTCTAAAATTCAGACCTTTGCCGAACAATTATTGCTGCAACGCTTTGCCCCTGCCAGTGTGTTGATAAATCAGGAAGGCGACATCCTTTATATTACAGGCAGGATAGGTAAATACTTAGAACCTGCCGCAGGAAAAGCTATCATGAACATCTATACAATGGCAAGTGAAGGCTTGCGTAACGAATTATTAAGTGCTATTCAAAACGTAAAACAAAATTGCAAACCAATTATTTTACGAAACATAAAATTAAGAAACGATGGAGGCAATCAGTTTGTAGATATTTCAATTCAATCCACTGAGAACCATGACGAATTTAAAGACACTATTTTAATAGTTTTTGCAGATGTGACTGCGCTTCCAAACTCTATAATTATAAAATCGAAAACTGGAAAACAAAATTCATCTACCCGTAAGTATGAATCTGATAGTGATTTGCAGCGCACCCTTGAACAGTTGGAATGCACTCGTGAAGAAATGCAGACTTCGCAGGAAGAATTAAAATCCACCAACGAAGAACTACAGTCCACCAACGAAGAACTACAGTCCGCCAATCAAGAACTCACTATATCGAAGGAAGAAATGCAAAGCATGAATGAAGAACTGCAAACAGTAAATATGACGTTGCAGAGCAAGGTAGTTGAGTTTATGGAGGCAAATAACGACATTAAAAACCTTCTAAACAGTACCGACATTGCTACCTTGTTACTCGACAATGAATTGAACATTCGCAGGTATACCGACCAATTGACTAAACTAATTAAACTACGACCGTCTGATATTGGCAGACTTTTTACCGAAATGGTTTCCGATTTGCGGTATCCTGAAATAGCTGACGATGCCAGAGAAGTATTACGTACGCTGATTTTTAAGGAAAGTAATATCCCGACCTACGACCAAAGATGGTTTAAGGTTCGAATAATGCCTTATCGAACATTGGAGAATAGAATTAATGGGGTGGTGATTACATTTATTGATATTACTGTAACCAAAAAATTAGAAACCGATTTAAATAAAACCATTGATATTCTTCGTGAGCATAATTTACTCAAACCTTGAAAAAGTAACAAAACAATTTTACAGCAGCTGAAATACTCACTAAATAATTTCTTCTCTTGCATATCTAAAACATGTGTTATGAAAAAGGCCAAATTGAATAACAATAATGATCTCTCAGAA
>Ga0187861_10004493_pt1 | contig 11630 bp, 6 predicted proteins | sample June2016WEW_10_1_3_FD_132986 | JGI IMG/M metagenome (GOLD analysis project Ga0187861, IMG submission 132986) | Peatland microbial communities from SPRUCE experiment site at the Marcell Experimental Forest, Minnesota, USA - June2016WEW_10_100 | ecosystem: Environmental > Terrestrial > Soil >...
CGGGCAAGCCGTTGGTGCCGCCCGAGGCCTTCATGGCGCGCGGCTACGTCAGCCAGAACATGCTGGACGAGGCGCTGACAGCCTCGCAGTCGCTGGCCAGTCCGGCCATAGATTTGCTCGTCGAGCACGGGGGGCTCACCGCCACGCAGGTTGACCAGGTGATCCGGGTGCAGACCGAAGAGGAAATCTACGATCTGTTCTGCTGGGACAAGGCCAACTATGAGTTCGATGCCGGCCCCGCGGCGCAGGGGGTCTTTGTCACAGCCACCCGCGGCGCGCCCCTGGCGCTGCCCATAGGCGCCCTGATCATGGAGGCCGCGCGCCGGGTGGACGAATGGGTGCGCCTGCACAAGCTGGTCCCTGCCTTCAAGGAAATCTACGCTCTCGATCCGGCCGCGCGCAAGGCCATTGAGAAAGGGGAGATGGAGGCCGACCCCGTTGAGAAGCGCGTGACGAGCATGATTGACTGCACCCGGGACGTGGACGACCTCGTCGAGGACTCCTTTCTCTCCAAGTTCGAGGTCCTGACCGCCTTGGCCGGGCTGATGCAATCCTCCCTGGTGCGTCCCGCTTCGCTGCAGGAGCTGGCCCAGGCGGAACAGGAATGCGTACGCCGCAGCCTCCCGCGCCGCCGCATCAAAGTGCTGGAACGCATCATGGCCCTGGGTGGCGAGAACCCGCGGGTGCGGCGCGAACTGGCCGAGGCGCTCGCCAGAGAACAGCGCATTGACACGGCCTGCATCCACTTCAGCGTGCTGGCCGAAGCCGAACTTCAGGCGAAGCACCAGGAAGCCGCAGTGGAGTTGTTCCGGCGGATTCTCTCCATCTCGCCTTTGCACGTGAAAGCCCATGAGCACCTGGCAGCCATTTATGCCAAGCGCGGGCAGAAGCGCGAAGCCTTCGTCCACTATAACACGCTCTTCGACAGTTTCCGCGAGCAGAACCACCCGCGGGAAGCCCGGGCCGCCGCCTTGGCCGCCCTGGAATGCGATGCCGGCGCCACGGCCCTGCGCAGCAGCCTCATCGAGCTGCTGCTTGCCGACAATCAGAAGGACATCGCCGCACAGCAGTTTGAGATCCAGGGCGACCAGAACGCGCACAGCGGCAGCGTCCGGAGCGCGGCCGACAGCTATCGCAAAGCCATGCAACTGGCCCCCGCCAACAAGGTGCTCAAGAAGAAGCTGGCCGACGTCATGCTGACCAAGGAAGACCGGCTGGCGCGGAAACGCAGAACCGCCGTCCTGATCGCGGCCGCCGTCTTCCTGGCCGCTGCTGCGGCGGCGCTGGGGTTCAAAGAATACCGGAACGCCGCCAAGCTGGCCGCGGCGGAGAGTGAAGCGCAGCAGTGGGAGGAAGAGGCCGTCAAGAGCGCGAGCAAGAAAGATTACAGCCAGGCCGAGGTGTACTACGAGCGCGCGTTCACGGCCTATGAGCCGGCCACCAGGCTGTTCTCGCCCGTGCGCGGCATTGACCGGCAGGCCAAGCTGGAAATCGAGCGCTTGAGCGCGCAGGCCGCTATCATCAGGAAGAACGCGGAGAAGAACCAGGACGAGAACGCCAAAAAGGCCCAGGAGACCTTGGACGCGGCGCAGGAAAGCCTCAAATCCAAACAGGTCTACGAGGCCGAGAAGCTGTTCAAAGAGGTGCTCGATAACAAAGACAGCCCCGCGCAGGTCCGCCAGGCCGCGGATGATGGTTGGGACGATGCCTGGCAGCAGATTGATGCTTTCGAAGAGGCGCTCAAACGCGTGAAGAGCACCGATTTCCCCAGCGTGGAAGCCGAAGCCGCGGAAAAAAGAAAGATCATCGCGGACTACCAGGGCTTTCCAGGCTTCGACCCCGCCGCAGTCAGGCTGCCGCTCCTGGTCGAATCCGATTCCGACGGCGTGGAGGTGTTGATTGACAGCCGGCCGGCAGGCACCCTGGTCGCGGGTGGCGGCCGGGAAACCAATACCTTCCGTTTTTCGGCCGTCGGAGAGCACCGCTTTGATTTCAAAAAACCGGGCTTCAAGACTGTCACGTTCACTCCCACCGCGCAAGACCCGCCCGTCTTTGCGCTGAAGATCGAGCGTGAGCCGGCGGTCACGATAAACCTCAAACCCCTGCTCGCCCCGGACGAAACCCTGTCCGGCGAGCCGGCGTTGGAGAACGGCTCCTTCTTCGTGGGCACTTCCGAGGGCGCGCTGCTGGAGGTGCGCGAGGGCGAGACCCCCCTCGTGCGCCGCTACGCCCTCAGCAGCGGCGGCGGATTGAACAAGCAGGTGGATGGCCCGGTCTTCGTCTACAAGAGCGAGAAGGGCGAACCGTTCATTGTCTATTGCACCAACGCCGGCGCCTGCATCGGCTTGAAAGCCGCCGGCAACTCCTTCACTGAAGCCTGGCCCATGCTCAAGGTCAAGGACGGCCAGACGGCCTTGAGCGCCCATCCGAGCGTGATCCAACTGGGGTTCCTGGGCGCGCCTGTAATGGCGCTGCCGGCTGACCGCAAGCTGCTCCTCGTGGATTGCGAGAATGGCCACCTGGCGGCAGGCAGCCCCCTGGATTTCACCGCCACTATCACCTCCGGCGCCATCGGCCTCGAACAGCAGGCGCTGATCGTGGCAGCCGTCAGGGAGCCTGATACAGCCGACCCCAAACTGTACGGCTTTTCGCCGCAGAAGAAGACGGTCAGCCACAAATGGAGCCCGAATCTGGAAAAGGTCATCGGCTTGCGCTCCCGGCCGGTGCTTTTCGTGGACAAGACGGCCGGCCCCAGGTTGGTGGTGGGCGCCACCAACGGCAACCTGTATCTGTTCGATCCCACGAGCCAGAGTGCCGCCTGCGAGCCTGTAACGATCCCAGGCGCCGGAGAGTTCGAGTGTGAGCCGCTCATCGTGGGCAAGCGGCTCTTTGCCGGGACGGTGCAAGGCGCAGGCTTCTGGTGCGCGGATCTGGTCCGCCGCCAGCGGGTGTGGGGCTTCAAACCGGCGCAAATGGGAGGCGTCCGCTCCCAGGCCGCGTTCTTGGACGGAACCATCTACTTCGTCACGGATAGCGGGCACTTGTACGCGCTCGATGAGGACAAGGGCGAGGTCCGTTGCCGCTGGGAGTACCAGGTTGAAGGCGGCGCGCGGCTGATTTCCAAGCCCCTGATCAGCGACAAGAAACTCGCCAGCGGCAAGAGACGCATCTACATTGTCAGCGCGGAGGGAAAGATCATTGGCTTCGACGAATGAGGCGCCGCCTTGCCCGGCGGTGGCCCCAGGCACAAAAGTTGCTGTCCTGCTGGGTTCGGACAGCGATCTGCCCGTCATGCAAAAGTGCCTCGACACGCTGGGCGATTTCGGCGTGCCCACGGCCGTGCACGTCATGTCCGCGCACCGCTCCCCGCACGTCGTGGCCCAATACGCCGCGCGCGCGGAGGCGCAGGGCCTGGAAGTGCTGATCTGTGCGGCGGGTGGCGCGGCGCACCTGGCGGGCGCGGCCGCGGCCCATACCACGCTGCCGGTCTTGGGCGTGCCCGTGCCCTCGAAGCACCTCGCCGGTGTGGACAGCCTCTACTCCACGGTGCAAATGCCGGGCGGTGTTCCCGTGGCCACGTTTGCGGTCGGGGAGGCCGGTGCGGCGAATGCGGGCTTGTTCGCCATCCAGATCCTGGCCCGCAAGGAAAAAGGCCTGCGGGAGCGGCTGGCCGCGCACAAGCACAAGCTGGCCTGCGGCGTGCGCGAGAAGGATGCTGCGCTCCAGGCCCAGTTGGCCGCCAAGGCGCCAAGGACCCGGTGAAGACAGAAATCGGAGACCATGAGGACGAACAAGAGAAAGGCAGCGGGAGCGCCGCAGGCCGTTGCACCGCCAGCCACGCTGGCCTGGGACGGCCAGGCGCTGCGCCTCCTCGACCAGACCCGCCTGCCCACGGAGGAGGTTTACCTGGACATCTCCAACGTCGCGGCGCTGGAGGACTGCATCCGGCGGCTGGTCGTGCGCGGCGCACCGGCCATCGGTTGCGCCGGGGCTTTCGGCGTGCTGTTGTGCGCGCGCGAAGTTCCGGGGGAACCGGCGGGCCGGAGCAGCGCCAGATGGTGGCGCGCCTTCGCAGCGCGTTGCGAACACCTCGTGCGCACGCGGCCCACCGCGGTCAATCTGAGTTGGGCGGTGGAGCGCTGCCGCAAAGTGGCGCGGCAACTCCGCCAGGCCGGGCGCGCACGGCTTCTGGCCGGCCTGGAGCAGGAAGCGTGCGCGATTATGGAAGAAGACAAGAGGATGTGCGAGCAGATCGGGCTGCACGGCCTGGCCGAACTGCGGCGCACGCTGGGCAAACGCGCTCACGCCACGCTGATGACCCATTGCAACGCGGGCGCTCTGGCCACGGCCGGCTCCGGAACGGCGCTGGCTGTGATGTACGCCGCACGCCGCGCCGGACTGCGCTTGCAGGTCTTCGCGGATGAAACCCGGCCGCTCTTGCAGGGCGCGCGCTTGACGGCTTGGGAACTGGGCCGGGCCGGCATCCCCGTCACGGTGATCTGTGACAACATGGCCGCCTGCGTCATGCGCCGCTTCAAGCCGGACTGCGTAATCGTGGGCGCCGACCGCATCGCGGCCAACGGCGATACGGCCAACAAGATCGGCACCTACGGGCTGGCCGTGCTGGCGCGGCATCACGGCATCCCGTTCTACGTGGCCGCGCCCAGCTCGACGTGGGATCTCTCGCTGCGCGACGGCAGCCAGATCCCGATTGAGGAACGCGCGCGCAAAGAGATCGCCCAGCCTGACGTCCGGCAGGTGGTCCCCGATGGCGCGGCGGTCTTCAACCCGGCTTTCGACGTCACGCCGGCGGAATTGATTACCGCCCACATAACTGAGAAAGGCGTGTCGCATCCGGCCCATCCGGCCCGTCCGGCTCGTCCGACCCGTCCGATAGCGCCTAACGCTTGAAGAATGGCGAATGACCAATGCAGCTCCGCATCCTGCAACTCAACAGCGCCCGCAAGTACATCGGCGAGGCGGGCCATACGCTGAACCTGACCGAAGCTTTGCGGCGGCGCGGCCATGCCGTGTGGCTGGGCCTGCGCGCCGGCTACGATACTTTTCGCCAGGCCGGCCGGCGCGGACTGGAACCCGTGGGCTTCCACATGCCGCACCGCTGGTGGCCGCCGCAGGACCTGCCGGACATCCGCCACATCGCCCGCCTGGTGCGGGACAACAGGATTGACGTGATCCACGCGCATCGCGGCAAAGACCACTGGCAAGCCGTCCTGGCCACCAGGTTGTACGGGTTGGGCGTGCCCGTGGTCCGCACGCGCCACGTGGTTACGCCCCTGTCGAGCCATGCCGCCAACCGCTGGCTGGCACGGCGCACCGCGGCGCTGGTGGCTGTGTCACAGGCGGTGCTGGATGACGTGCGCCGCGCCGGGGCCTACGCGCCGGAACGCCTGCTCCTGATCCCAGCGGGCATTGATCTCGAACTCTTTGCCCCCGCCGGAGCAGAGAAACAAGCCGCCGCCCGCGAACGGCTGCTGACCGTAGCACAGGCGTCCCGCCTGTGCGTTGTAGCGCAGGCTTCCAGCCTGCATGTAGCGCAAGCTTCCAGCTTGCGCACGGGCGGGACGCCCGTGCTACATGCCGGCGGGACGCCGGCGCTCCAAATTGCGGTGTGCGTGGCGCGCTTCGCGGTGGTGAAGGCGCACCGCGTGCTCCTGGCCGCCTGGTGCAACGTGGCCGCGCAGCTTCCCGGCGCACGGTTGTTGCTGATCGGCGACGGACAGCTTATGGCTGATTGCCTGGAACTGGCGAAAGCGGAGGGCCTGGAGCAGAGCGTGTTCTTTCTGGGCCGGCGGGAAGACGTGCCCGAGCTGCTCGATGCCGCGGATGTGGGCGTGTTGAGCAGCGTGGCCAGCGAAGGCTTCTCACGCGCGGTGCTGGAGTACATGGCCAAGGGCTTGCCGGTCGTGGCCACCCGCGTGGGCGCCGTGCCCGATCTGATCGAAGACGGCGTACACGGCTTGCTTGTGCCGCCCAACGACGCCGGCGCCCTGGCCGCGGCGTTGCTCCGCGTGCTGGCTGAGCCACTCGCCCAACGGCTCGCCTGGGGCCGCGCCGCACGCGCCAAAGCCGAGCGCCTCTACGGCTACGAGACCTGGGCCACTGCGCACGAGGAGCTGTACGCGCGGCTGCTGGACAGAAACCCCTCGTGAAACCACAGATGAACACGGATGAACACTGATTGAAGAGAGTTGTCTTCCTATCTGTGTTCATCCGTGTTCATCTGTGGTTTCAAAAAGAATCCCTTGGCGCTCAGGGCCTCTTGGCGGTTAAAGAAACTTATGCAAGACACGAACAGTTGGGTTGATTTCGAGAAGGACAGCTATCGCATCCACGCCTTGGCGCCGTTCAAGCGTTTCCGCGGGCTGGAGGCGCCGTGGGATTCGATTGACGCGCTGGAGGAAGACGCCGACTACGTTGCCAAGGCCACGCGCAGCCGCACGGTGATCAAGCTCGCCGCGGGGCAATACGGTCTGCCCGTGGAAGTCTACGTCAAGCGCTACCACCTGCGCACGTGGTTCCGCGTGCTCCTGCGCACCGCCCGCAAGACGCGCGCGCGCGAGGAGTTCGACCTGGGCTGGCAACTGATGGGCAAGGGCGTCAACACTCCGCGCCCCGTCTGGCTGGCGGAAGGCCAGGGGCTGGCCATCCCCTACAGCCTGCTGGCCACCGAATCGCTGCCGGGGGCCGAGTCGGCCGCGGACCGCTGGCTGCGTTGCGATAACGAGAGGACGCAACACGAACTGCTCTGGGCGCTGGGCCAGTTTACGGCCAGGCTTCACGACGTGGGCTTCTACCACGACGACTATCGCGCCCACCACTTGCTGGTCTTCCCCGACCGGCCTTCGCTGCCCAAGGAGTTGTATCTGATTGATCTTCTGGGCGGCTCCTTCCCCAAGTTGCTGTCCCGCTTCGCGCGCGCCAAGAACCTTTACCAGATGATCCGTTCCTTCAATCCCAAGCACTGCAGCTTTGGCTTTACGGAAGCGCACCGGAACGAGTTCCTGCTGGCCTACGCCGGCTCCGCTATGGAGGCCACGAAATGGCTGCGCCGCATCCAGCGGGTGGGAAAGAGAAAGGGACGGGTGCTGTGAGGATCTCGCTTGACAGAGGAACCGAACACGAGTAAGGCTCAGGCCAGCGTGCGAACACACAGGGAATACCAGAAGGGGGATAGTCATGCCGGAAAACCCGCAACAAAAGACAGTCAAAGTGTCCATGGCCAGGGTTGAGGTCAAGGTTAAAGTAAACTTCAAGCCGGATGTTGCGCCAGTGCCTGCGCACGTTTGCCTCCGGCGCATGGACGGTGACGCCATTAAGTACTCCATTTGGCAGCCGCTGCAGAATGGGAAATGCGTTTTCGCCGTGCCCACAGACGTGAATCTTATCGAAGTGGTGTCCTTACCCCCTGGGTTCTACTACAGGTACCCAGACGTCGGCGTGTTCAAGGGCGGAATCCAGGATGGGGCCACGTACACTTTTGAGTTCGATTTAGGAACGGGCACAGGCGGCCCGCCCCAACAGGCATAGGCAGCCCCGTTTTGGAGGTCTCATAACACTGGATGAAGCCGATTAAACATGACCAGTACACCTTTCGGGTCACCTGGTCAGAAAAAGACAAGGAGTACGTGGGTCTTTGCGCTGAGTTCCCCGGTCTAAGCTGGCTGGCCCCGACGCGATTTGGCGCACTGCGTGGGATCCGTTCAGTGGTGGCGAATGTCGTCGCGGACATGCGGCGCAACAGGGAGCAGCTCCCCGGACCTCGTTAGACCTTATCACCCGACGAACGAAAAGCCCTCGTATAGCCTTGCACCGCAGCCCGCGAAGTATACACTACCGCTGGAGGATTCCAGCATGCTGACCCCGCGCGGCTCATCCAACACCCCGCTCGCCCTTGCCTTCCTGTTGTGCGGCATCGCACTCCTGGCAAGAGCAGGCGAAACGCAGCCTGCCGCATTGCCTGAGAACCTCGCTCTGAAGGCGCGCGTTTCAGCCAATTCCGAACATAGCCAGGACTATCTCGCCAAGTTCGTCGCTGACGGCAAGATTCCCGCCGGCGGCAGCCACAGTGACCTGAAGCAAGCCTGGTGCGTCAACGGCAACACGCATCGCAACGGCGCGGAGTTGACCTTCGAATGGGATGCGCCCGTCACGATTGCGGAACTCGTCTATTACGGGCGCACCTCCTGGTTCGCGGAAGAGTGCTGGAAGGACTACGAACTCTACCTCGACGGCGCGGCGCAGCCCGCGCTCAAGGGGCAGTTCCTTATGGGCGATGGCGCTCAGCCCGTCAAACTCCCCGCGGCGGTCCAGGCTCGCAAAGCCGTGCTGAAGTTCACCAGTTCTTACGGCGGCATGAACCCTGGCGCCCACGAGGTGCAGATTTTCCCCGTGCTCGCGCCGGACAGCGCTTTGACCAAGTTCGTCGCTCTCGACGCGGGGGGCCTCGACGAAGAAGCAGTGCGCGAGAAGCGCCAGCCGCACGCCGCGCCGCAGCAATCGGGGGAACTCCAGCGCAGCCTGCTGGAAGGCAAGCTGGGCTTCAAGACGCTGCTGGTCATCCAGCGCAAGGAACTGAATCCGTCTCACGTCTACACCTACCACTGTGAAGGCTTCCAGACCGGCGGCGGGCTGTATCTCTTCACGCCGGACGACAAAGCAGGCCAAATGAAGGAGCTCGTCGCCTCACCGCAGGGCGAAATCCTCGATTGCGACCTTTCCTATGACGCCCAGGAGATTCTCTTCAGTTGGCGCAAGACCGGCAACGACACCTACCATCTCTACCGCATTAACGTTGACGGCACGGGGCTGACACAGATCACCAACGAAGTCTGGCACGACTTCAATGCCATCTGGCTGCCGGACGGCGGGATTGCGTTTTTGTCCACGCAAAAGCCGCAGTTCGCTTACTGCTGGATCTCGCCCGTCGGCACGCTGTACCGCATTGAGCGCGATGGCAGCAACCTGCGGCGGATTTCGGCCAACTACCTGAACGATTTCACGCCCGCGGTCGCTCACGACGGGCGGATCATGTATTCCCGCTGGGAATACGTGGACCGCCCCGCCATTCCGATTCAGAAGCTGTGGACGGTCAATCCGGATGGCACGGACGTGGCCATGCTCTACGGCAACCGCGTCCTCAGCCCTGCGACCTTCATGGAGCCGCGCCCGATCCCGGGCAGCACCGCGGTGCTCTGCACTTTGACGGCCCACAACGGCCCTTGCCGCGGCGCCATCGGCATCGTGGACCGGCGCTTGGGCGTGAACGCTCAGGAAGCCATCCGCAACCTGACTCCCGAGGTCGGCATCGGCCGGGTGGACAAGGGCGATGGGAACAACGTGCACGGCCCTTATGAGAACCCCTACCCGCTGGATGAACGCTACTTCCTCGTCTCCAAGCGAGGCACGATCCTCCTGCGCGATTTCGACAACACCGAGCAGGTGACGGTGCTGCAGCCGCGCCAGGGCATCGGGTTCTTCAGCCCCAAGCCGCTGCGGACGCGCGAACGGCCGCCGGTGATTCCTTCCGTGCTCCCACAGGAAAGCGAGCCGTGGGGCACCGTATACCTCCAGGACATTTACAACGGCCTGGAACCGGCCGTCAAACGCGGCGAGGTCAAGCAAATCTGTGTCGTGCAGGAGATCGAGAAAGGCCGGGTGGCCGACGTGGGCCTGCGCGCCTTCGGGTTCCAGTTCCCGGTCGTTTCCTGCGGGGCCACTTATGCGCCCAAGAAAGTCTGGGGCTACGTGCCTGTGGCCGAAGACGGCTCAGCCACTTTCAAGGCGCCCGCGGGAGTGCCGCTGTATTTCATGGCGCTGGATGCGCGGGGCCAGGCCGTGCAGCGCATGCGCAGCTTCACCCACCTGATGCCCGGAGAAACGCGCGGCTGCATCGGTTGCCATGAATCGCGCCTGCAATCCCCGCCGCGAGTCAGCCGGCCCAGCGCCGTTTACGCCAGCGCGGCGGCAGCGGTGGCGCCGCAGGCCCCGGAATGGGGTTTGCAGGGGTTCAGTTACGCGCAGATCGTGCAGCCCGTCCTGGACAAGCACTGCGTCCAGTGCCACAACGCCACGGACGCGCCCAACGGCATAGACTTGAGCGGGGACATGACCGACTTCTTCAACGTCTCTTATGAGGTCCTGGCCAGGGAGAACCGCCGCGCGGCCAAGGGCGGCAAACCGTTCACGAGTTGGATCAGCACCTACAACGGCTCCGAAGCGAACATCCTGCAGATCGCTCCCAAGACCTGGGGTTCCCCCGCCAGCGCGCTCGGCGACCTGCTGCTCTCCGGCCACCCCGATAAGGACGGCAAACCGCGCGTGGACCTGGATGAAACCAGCCGGCGGCGCATCTTCGCCTGGATGGATTTGAACGTGCCCTACTACGGCACCAGCCTGTCCAACCACTATGACCGCCAAGGCTGCCGGCGCATGTACCCGCCCGATCTCGACAAGGTCCTGGACCAGGTGGTCAAGACGCGCTGCGTCTCTTGCCACCAGCCCAACAAGAACAAGGTCCCGCGCAAGGAATGGGTGCGCGTCGCCAACCCGCAGTTGAACAACTTCCTCCTGGCGCCCCTGGCCAAGGCTGCGGGCGGGACTGAAAAGTGCGGCCCAGCGGTCTTCGCCTCCAAGGACGACCCGGACTACAAGGCCATCCTCAAGACCTTCGAGCCGATCCACGAGTTGTTGCAGCGCGTGCCCCGCGGGGACGCCCTTCTAACTGACGCCGGAAAACCTGGTGCGGCACAAACCTGTACGCAGCCACCGGCGCAGTAAATTTTCGATTTTCGATTTTGTAGCCGTTCAGTCCGAGCCGCGACCGTGAGGGAGCGGTTCCATCGTTCCTATTCTTCCCATTCTTCCCATAGCAGGCACCGCCGCAAAGGCGCAACGGCGCACCGCCGCGCCGCCGTGTTCCTGCCTTGCACGCCCGTATCTCCGAACTATGCTTGTCAGTTACCCGAGAGCAGGTCCACGCCTGCTGTCCTGGTGGGGCGAGGGAAACAGGTTATAGCAGAGAGACGGGAGGGCAAAATGCTTTACACGGTCACGGATCTGGTGGATGGCATATCCGCCGGCGCCTGCCTCAAGCAGCTCAAGGCCAATGGCCAGCAGGGCTTGTCGGAGACGGCGGCGCTGCAACTCTGCATCGCGGCCGCCGCGGGTCTGGCCACGGCACATGAGCATGGCATCGTCCACGGGGATATCAATCCCGAGAACATTCTGTTGCCCCAGTCCGGCGACGGCCGCGATCTCGACTTCAAGGGCGCCAAACTTGCGGGCCTGAGCTTGGGGCGCAAGGAAGCCCTGGCCGGCGCGCAGACGGCGTCTCAAGTTACGCTGGGCCACCCCGGCTACATGGCGCCGGAGCGGGTCACAGACGCCCAAGCTGCCGGCAAGCCCGCGGATGTCTTCAGCTTGGGCGCAACGCTTTACGCCTTGCTGGCCGGGCAAGCGCCTTTTCGGGCCGACACGCCCATGAATGCCGTCATGGCCACAGTCCAGAAGCCGCATACGCCGTTGCGCGAAGCCTGTCCGGTGGTCAGTCCCGCCACCGCTGCGCTTGTGGACCGCTGCCTGGCCAAAGATCCTGCCAAGCGCTGCCCGGA
>Ga0187861_10004499_pt1 | contig 11622 bp, 7 predicted proteins | sample June2016WEW_10_1_3_FD_132986 | JGI IMG/M metagenome (GOLD analysis project Ga0187861, IMG submission 132986) | Peatland microbial communities from SPRUCE experiment site at the Marcell Experimental Forest, Minnesota, USA - June2016WEW_10_100 | ecosystem: Environmental > Terrestrial > Soil >...
AACGCCCTGCCCAATTCGATTGCCCGGCTCAAGGTGGACGAAACCACGACGCTCCGGGAGGCGCTGCTCCACTGGAAACTCTACTATGAGAACGTGAAGAACGAGGAGCGCTTCGCGGGCGTGACCTTCTGGAACACGGCGGGGAGCTGGTTGAAGGGGCGGTTGACATGGGAGCAGGCCAAGGCCAACGTGGATGCGGTAGACACCTGGTCCCTGGTCTCGCAACTGTTCTACCCCGTGGCCATGATGCTCTTCGTGGCGAATTTCGTCTTCATCGCGCTGGGCCTGGTGTCCTGCCATAGGCGCGGGCTGGGGCACTTGTTCCCGTATGCGCTGCTGGTGCCGTTCTACTGGGTCTTGATCTCCCTCGCGGCGGTAAAGGGTTTCTACCAGCTTTTCACCAATCCATTCTACTGGGAGAAGACCGTCCACGGCCTGGTCTCGCAGCCGCCGGCCGCGCCGCCGCCCGGTCCCCCGGCGCAGATGCCCAACATGACACCGGTTACGGGTGCTTGAAATGGCAAAGGGACGGAGAGTCTGGCACGTCACACATTTCGCCGAATTGTGCGCCCGCAATTTTGGCAAAATGCGGGACGGCGGCGCGCCGCACATTGCGCTGAATTGTGCGCCCGCAATTCTGGCAAAATGCGGGACGGCGCTTGTCTGTTTCATCACGGCGCTGGCGTGCGCGGGCGAGGGTGAGTGGAAAGTCCCTGAGACGCTGCAGCCCTGGAAGTACCCTGCCTACGCGAAGCGTTTCTTCCTCGAAGTGCGCCCGCCGTCCGCGGCCGGCGGCAACCTCCTGCCCGACCCCGCCACGGCCAGCGTGCTCCTGCCGCTCAAAGCCGCCGAACCGCTGCTGCTGCTGAAGGAGAACGGGGACGAGGCCAAGCTGCTGGCCGAACAGGCGGGCAGCGAGGTCCGCATTCTCTTCGCCACGAACGACGAGGCGCGGCGCTTCTGCCTCTACGCCGCCGCGGCCAACCCGGACGCCAAGAGATCGCATCACTTGAAGCCCAGCGAGTTCCCTGCGGCCGTCAGGATGCGCGGCTTCAGCGCAGCGTCCGACTTCATCCAGCAGGAAGGCAAACCCCTGACGTTGGAGCGTTTCCTGGCGCAAGAGAAGCTCGCCGCGGAGGCCAACCTGGGTCCGCGGGACATGCCCCTGATCAACAACCCGGAATGCCCCTACTTCAAGATCCAGGTGGGCATCTTCGGCCACGTCGGAACGATAACCAACCCCCCGCACTATACAGCCGTTTACGAGGCGCTGCTGCGCGTGCCGGTGCCGGGGGATTACAAGTTTGCGCTGGACACGCTCGGCGCGGCGCACCTGTTGATAGACGGCAAGCGCGTCCTCTCCGCGGAACATGGCGATCCCGCGCGGCTGCCCTTCGCGCTGACCGGCACCGCTGAGAAGCTCCGGGAAGGCGTGCATCGCCTGACGCTCTACTACACGGAAGCCAGCCCGGCAGGCAAGACCAACGAGGACCTGGGCCTGTTCGGTTTGCGCCTGCACTGGCGGCCGCCGTTCGCCGAGGATTTTCTCTGCATTCCGGCCCAAGCCTTCGTGCAGCACCTGCCGGCGGTCGTCACGCGCCTGGAATGCGGCAACAACCTCCCGCAGCCCTTCATCCACATCGAGAACCTGGGCCAGGTGCTGGCGGGCGCGTACCGCGGGGACAAACGGGCCTGCGAGCGCGTCATGCTGGTGGCCACGCCGGTTGGCGGGGGCCGCGGGGCCTTGATTAACGACGCCGGACCCGAGGATGCCGCGCAATTGGACGGCGGCGCTTTTGCGGCCTGGGTGCCCGCGGGGCGGGAAGTGGCCCTGACGCTGCAGCCGCCAGGCGGCCAACTGCTGGCCAGCCGCACGGTCGTATTTCCCGAACTGGGCAAGACGGCGCCCGAACTCCTGGACCTGGAAGGCGAGTTCACTATCAAGTCCGCACCGGATTTCCTCCATCCCGACGAGACCGTGCACATTCATCTGGAAACCCTGCTCAGTCCCCAGCCGGTCATCATCCCCAAGGAAAGACAAGAGACCCTGCTGCTGCCTCCGCAGCCGCGGCCTATGGGGCAGTTCCGCTTGAACTATTGGGTTTGCGATCCCAGCTCCGAGAAGCGCCTGAAAGATGACAGTGTGGACGCCACGCCTCTGGGGCGGCCGAGATGCCGGCAACGCTACAGCTTTGAGACCGCCCCGCTGGAAACTCTGGCCATGGCCGGCAAGCTGCAGATCTTCGCGCGCCTTTACGTCGGGGGAGCCGAAGTGGACACGCTTTCCCTGCGCCTGCTGCACGCGGAAAAAGCCTGGCCGGGCACGCTGCAGGCCGGGCCGGATTGTCTCCTCTTCAGCACTGGCACGCCGGATCTGCCGCCGGAACACGTGATCATGCTGGTGCCGAAGGAAAGCGAGTCGGAGTACCGCAAGTTCTGGGCACTCAAGCGGCTGGAGCGGAAGAACCTGGCCAAAGAAGCACTCTTCGTCGGCGATCCGCTGGTTGAGGGGGTGGCGCCCAAGCCCAACGCGGGGGAGCTGTTCGGCGTGGCCAAGCTGCTCGCCGCCGCCCTGCCGGACGTGGCATGGAAGGGGGTTTGCACTCCGGGACCGCACCGGCACCTGCCGATTTTCAGGATGATCGCGGACGTGGAGGCCTACACGCGCGCCCAGCCCAATGGCCAGTTGCCCGCGCTGGCCGTCGTGTGCCTTGGCGGCGGCGACGTGGATCGCCAAACGCCGCTCTATACCTTTGAGCGCGCCTTGGACGTGCTCATCGCCCGGCTGCGCCTCGGCGGCGTCAAGACCATCGTTGTGGCCGGCGTGGTCCCTGCGCCCGCGCGCGAAAAGCAATGCAAGCCTTACCACGACCGCGTCGCGGCTGCCATGCAGCAGCACCACATTGAATGCGTGGACATTTACAACACCTGGTTGCGCGACGACAACTGGATGCGTTATTACAAGCTCGAGGGCGCCGGCGATTCGCCCGTCTATGGCTCCGAGCCGAACGCGCAAGCGCGGGAGGCGATCGTAAAGATGATAAAGAACCAGTTGTAAAGGGAGTTCACAGAGGCAGCGCATCCACAGCTTCGGGCCGGACTTCCCGAGAAGCTGCGGCAACGGCTCGACAGCACAGCCTGACGCAGCGGGGCGCAGAGAAGGCCTCGTGCGCCTGCCCGAGACTTTGGCCAGCCGCCGCTGAATCAGGGGCAGGCGCCAGTTTGTGGTTGCAAATCAACCATCTACTGGCTGATTTGCAGCCATGCTCAAGCGCAACGTGCCAGACTCGCCGGCGTCCCGGCTGCATGGCGGTGGAACTGGAGGTCTTCGGGACTCTAGCCTGGCGGCTGGGGTTTATTCTTGAGCCACCACTTGAACCACTCGACCGCATCTTCAAACCGCTCGCCGGTAATGTGTTGCAGGGCATTGATAATACGCCAATGATCGCTCTTATTTGCACGCTCTCCAAGCAGTCCCATCAGTACTCCAACGCCGTCCGTGTTGCCCCACTCCTTGAGTTCCTTCGCGGCGTTGATTCTAGTCTCAATGTCAGGTTCCTTGTCAGACAGCAGCCGCAGCAGCACCGGCATGGCCTCTTTCTTCTTGCCGTACATCCTGAGTACGTATGGGATGTGCTTCCGAACCTCGGGCGAAGGGTCATTTTCGAGTTCCAGAACCTTTTCGTAGCAACTCGCATACCTGAGATCGCCCAGCGCATACAGCCCACGGGACCGATTCCACGCCTCTTGCTCCTTCAAGCATGTCTGGACGACTTCCTCCGTCAGCAGCTTCCAATACTGCAGTTGCGAGAAGATGCTGCCCCGTGCTTCTTCACTCTTTGACTCTCGCCAAGCCTGCAGCAGTACCGGTCCGGCCTTTTTGGGACCATACTCCGAAATCCAGTGCACAGCGTACCTTTGCTCCGGGCCACGGTTCAGCAGTACCTCTTTGACGAAAGGGAATGCCGCGTCGCTTTTGGCAGCAGCCAGGGATTGGAGTTCGTCCGCACGGGTTCCATTCTTAATGATCCCAGGCACCAGCTCCTTCAGATATTTTTCAAGCGCGCCCGCATCTGACCGCACGCTGATTTTCAGCTTTGCTTCCACGGGGTAATTGGCATACAACCATTCCATGTACTCCAATCCATCGCCTGTGAAGTGCAGGCTCAAAGTCCGGCTACAGGCAAGTGTGTATTGGCCAGGCCCTTCCAGTGCGAACCAGGCGCTGGCGAGCAATTCCTCGCTGTGTGTCTCCCCCGGCTTAAGGACATGTTCTCCGCCCAAGCCGCCACATATCATGCCGGGTACGACGGGATCCTTTGCGGCTTCGCCGTTTTCGCCGATGGCCTTGAATTTGAAGCGTTCCGGCCGGCCCGTGCTGCGGTAGTCACCGCCATGAGAGAAGGCAATCTCTTTGTCCCCGCGATTAGTGACACTGAACGTCACGTGGATCGGCTCGCCCAGAAAGAAATCGTGCTTGGGGATCGAGAACGCCGCATCAAGTTCGAACTGCGCAGCCGAAGGCCTGGCGATCTTGACCTCGACTTCGTTCGATAGCGCCTTCCCGATCCAAAGCTTATGCCCGCCCAAAGCGGCCGCTTCGTTCTCGAAGCAAAACCGAACGCTGTAGGCGCTCTCAGGCATCAGCCAACAAGTTCGGGGTCTTACCTCGTCCTCGGCCCGGCCGTCTGTGAAATCTCCCGTGTATCGCTCCTCCAAAGGCACGTCCTTCAGATCCAGCGTTTCTCCGGGCTTAAGCGAGACGGCATCCATTTTCACTTCGCCAAGCTTCGGTCCCGAGCCAAGCGACTCCATCTGCTTTTGCCCCCGCACGCAGACTATGACCGGCTTCAGCGGGCCGGCACGGTACCCTGGCCGGTGCGGGGCGCCAAGAGGCAGGATCGCCTCCGGGCCGGGGATGAAGATTTCATTCTCCGAGACGTTCTTCAAGCGCACGGTGAACTTCGGTTGTTTGTCCGCCGGGGATTCAGCCACCGCGCATGAAATTCCCACGCGCAAACCGTTCGTGCTTTCACCCCAGGCTTGCTCTGCGGCGCAAACGCAGTTGGAGAATAGAAGCGGAAACCAGAACAACTGGATAACGGTGACGCGCATAAGACTTCCCTTGCACGCAGGGACAGACCTGCCTGCGCAGGCGCGCAGCCAAGCACCGGGCACATGAGTGTACCTCGTTTTACACTGCTGCCAGCAAGATTCCGGCTCGGTGCGTTGCTCTAGGGTGCGTGGCGCATTGGGCGGGCTCTTGTTCCCCCTCCCCTTGCGGGAGGGGGTAGGGGGAGGGCCGGCCCCCCCCTTTCCCGGCGTTCGCTTCGCTCACGTCCGCCCTCTCCCGCAAGGGGAGAGGGAACAGCCCCCCGCGAGAAAAATTTCATTTTTCTCTTGCATCCTGGCTAGTATGATGGTACATAGTATTGTAGTGCTGTCCCGATAAGCCCAAACGGAGGGCGCGGAGAACATGGAGGGTGACATGAAAATCGCAAACGAGTGGCTGCAAGCGCCGGCCCTGGTGGTGCGGGCGGAAGCCAAGTGCGCCTGGATGAAACTTCCGGGCATCGAGGAATTTACCGCGCGCCTCAAGGCGCAGGTCCGGGACGCGCGCGAGAAGAGCGCGGTGGGCCGGTTGCTGGCCTGGGAAACCATCCAGCAATGCTATGAATACGGCAATCGCGCCGAGGTGCGGGCGCGTGTCGCGGCCATGAACACGCTCGCTGACGGCAGCAGCAAGAATGGGCGGCCCTATAGCGGGCATCGGCTGGCTATGGAGGCCATCGCAGCGCGCTGCGCCCTCAATTTCCGCACCGTAGAAAGGTGGCAGGCGAACTTCAACCGGGCGGTCAACAGCGGCGAATTGAAGCCGGGGGAGTTGAACTCGCTTGGGGAGTTTAGCCCCTCACAAGTAGCCAGCCGTATTGAAGAGATAGAAGCGCGCCTGGGCGCGAAAGAGCGTGGCACAGCCTCACCGCCCGAGGAACACGAACCGGAGGCCCGTGAGACAGCCGCAGGCTCCCACAGCACGCTTTCCCTTGAAAGCTACGGGAAGCGGTTGGCGAATCGTTTCCTGCGCAAAGCCCGGCTCTTGGACGGGGCGGACCCGGCGCTAATGCTAGGTGTGCTCAAAGCCCTGGCGCCCGTCCTGGAACAGTACGGGTACTGCATAGTGCGTGAGGGAGGCAAGCGCAGCACCGGGCCTGCCAGAGTAGCCACGGATGAGGCCGAGCCGTCAACAGAGGCGAATTGAAACGGGGGGTTAACCGACACAATGTCGTTTAACCCCCACACAAGCCGCCAACCGTATTAGGAGATAGAGGCGCCCGGCAGCGCAAGAGTGCGGTCATGGCATTCGCGCCACGGGCTTCCCGTCTTCCCATTGTTCTCTGTGCCTCTGTGTCTCTGTGGTGAATTAAGCGCGTCAAATTTCCGATCTGTGGAAAAAGGAGGATCCAATGTTGGGACTAACTAGGAAGGGACGGATCTGCCTGAGGAAGGCAAAGAAGGCGGTGAAGATAACCTGCCCGAAAGCGCATCCGGATATGCGCGAGGAACTCATCTCGCGGCTCATGCCCGGCCTCTGGCACCGGGTGCGGAAATGGAAACCCGGGCCGAAGAGCTTTGGCGAGTACGCTGAGAATGCCGCGTTCCAGAGCCTCAAGGACGCCTTCCGCAAGTGGCATTCCAGCCGCGACGCGCTCGACCGCAGGGCCGCGCCACTGGACGATTTCACAGGACTCTATTGAAGCCACGTAGGGCAAGCTTTCCAGCTTGCCCGGACAAGCTGGAAAGCTTGTCCTACGGAACAGTGCCGGCGGGACGCCGGCGCTCCCAGAACTGGACGACTTCACAGGACTCTATTGAAGCCAATGAGCGATCCTCAATCCCCAAGCGGCAGTCCAACGGCCCTGGCCCCGTGGGAACAGGGCTTTCATGCCTTCCTGACGGAGGCGAAGATCGAGGATGCGAACACTCATGCCACGGTGCCTTTCATACCCTGGGCAGCGCAGGAAAAGACGATTGAGCTCCTTGCCCAAGGGCGCTGGCTGTTGATACTCAAGGCGCGGCAGCTCGGCTTCACCTGGCTCTTCGCGGCCTACGCGGTGTGGATGACTTTGCAGCCGCGCCGCCGGGTGCTCGTCTTCTTTCAGGACAAGGAATACGCCGCGGACTTTCTGGACCGCTGCCGTTTCATCCAAGAAAACCTGCCCGAGACCTGGCGCCTGCCGCGCACCCGGGACAACCAGTCGCGCCTGGAATTCAACGCGGAGCAACACGGCTCGTACATTCGGGCGCTGGCCGCGACAAAACGGGCCGCGCATTCGGTCAGCGCCAATCTGCTGATCGTGGACGAGGCGGCGCACATCGCCCTGCTCTCCAAGATACTCAATGCCGCCAGGCCGACCCTGGAAACAGAAGGCGGACAGGCCGTGGTGCTCTCCACCAGCAACGGACCGGCCGGGCACTTCTGGCGCATGTGGAATAACGCCTGGACGGAAATCAAGGCCAGGGGAGAGCACAAAGGAGGGACTTCAGCCGCGCAAGCTCCGCCTGCCGTCTGGCGTTCCTTCCTGCCGTTGTTCTTCGCATGGAACGCGCGCCCCGGCCGCTCCGCTGAATGGCGCCGGCACGAAGGGGAAGCCAATGCAGGGGATCCGGTATACCTGAAACGCCAGTATCCCGCCATAGCGGAGGAAGCCTTTGAGCAGGCGGAGGGGAGAGTATATCCGCTATTCTCGGCTTACGGCGACGCAGGGAAAACATTTGTGCGGACCATTGACGTCAGCACACCGCACGCGCGCGAATGGAAGCATTACCGCGCGATAGATTTTGGCGGCGTGGATCCGTTCGTGTGCCTGTGGGTTTGTGTGGTTCCGGGAGACCCGCCCGGATTGACGATAGATCCGAGTTGCCGGAACACAATCAGAGAAATGCTCGCCTACAGCTATGGGGAGAACGATTGCCCCAAAGACGAAGACAACCACGCGCCGGACGCACTGCGGTATCTGATTGTCACAGCCGGGGGGAAGGGCCTGCGGGGGCACGTACACGTCTATCGCGAAATGTATGAACCCGATTCGGCTGGGAAAGGGCTCTCTTTGCCCATGCTGGCGCAACGGATCAACGAATTTTCCGGGGGACAACATTTCGAGACAACCGTGGCCGACCGCAGCCGGCCGGACTCGATAACCCTGCTTTGCCAGATGGGTATTCAAAGCGTACCTGCCCTCTCGCTGGGCGGCGGCACAGGCTCTGACGTCAAGCAAGGCATCATCCGTGTGAATGCCTTGATCACTGCCACGGGGAGGACGGGCGAGGCGCCCGCGGGACTGCCGGAGATCAAGCCTGTCAAGGCGCCGCGAATGGATTTCTCAGTGGAGCGAATGCGGCGGCCCTGGTTTTTCGGGTAACTCTGCCGCGGGCGTAGGACAGGCTTCTAGCCTGTCCGGGACAGGCAGGATGCCTGTCCTACGTGAGACGGCTTCCGTGCTTGAAGCGCCGCAACCGTAGTAAGAAGCAAGGAGCAGCCATGATGAGCAGCGACGACTTTGCAGACAAGCTTCTGGCGCGGAGCAGCGGCGCGTGGGAGCTAGTGGAGGACTGGCGTGCCGTTGAGGACGTGCTGGCCGGGCCGCGGGCCATTAAAGGGCGCACCCAATCCGACACCCTTGGCGGGCGGCGGCAGTCACGCTATCTTCCCAGGAACCTGAGCGAGCATCCCGAGGAGTATTCCAAGCGGCTGGACATGACGCCCTGTTTCTTCGAAACGCCCGGCGTGCTCCAGGCCCGCCAGGGCGCGCTCTTCCGGGAGAGTCCCAAGATCACGCTCCCCGGGCCGCTGGCCTGGTTTGAAGACAGTGCCACCGCCGCGGGGGCGAGCATTCTGGATGTGGTGGTCAAGACCGCGGAGTTGGTCCAGATACACGGTTTCGCGGGGGTGCTGTTGGACCGCGCGCCTTTGCCCGAGGACCTGCGCGGGCGCGAGGTGAGCGTGGCCGAGGTGGCCACGCGGCACCTGGGGCGGCCGCTCTGGGCGGCATACTCGGCGCCCCAAATCCTGGACTTTGCCAGCAATGCGCGCGGCCTGCTGTGGGTCAAGCTGCTCGAAGAGAGTTCCGCGCAATCGTCCTGGGATGCCGCGCCCGCGCCGGTCAAGATCGTGCGCATCGCGGACAGGGAGAAGATCGCCGCCTACGAGATCCGGGACAATTCCTTGACACTGGCGCTGAGCACAGGCGCACACAGAGCTGAAGACCACGAGCAGCCGGGAGAGCATTCACATCCTTTCGGCACGCCTCCGCATGCGTTTGTGGTCTCGGCCAGGCCGCCGGTCGCACATGGCTGTGTGGATGCGGAAGGCTTGCCTGCAGTGCCCTTTGTGTTTCTGCATCCCTTTCCAGGGCGAGATGGCCTGGGACGCTCCATCCTGCGCGGCGTGGCGGAGGCGGACCTGGCCGCCACGCGGGTGCTCAGCGAGTTGATGTGGCTGCTGCACATGATGGTCCCCTTGCTCACATTCAAGACGAACCGCGACGAGGAGGCCGTCGCCGACATTGGGCTGGGGGCGTCCCGCTTCCTGGTGTTGCAGCTTGGAAGTGCGACAGAACGCTCCGAGGAATTGAGTTTCACGCAGCTTGACCCGACGGCCTCCGACCGTCTGGCGGCACAATACGAGCGCATGGTGCAGCGCGCCAAGGACCAGAGCAGCCGCAGTGAAACCGTGGGCATTGCCGGCCCGGTTGAGCAATCCGGCATCTCCCGAGCGTGGGCTTTCAAGACCGGGGAGGAACGCGTGCTGCACTTGCTGGCGGCGTGCCTGGAGAGGAATTTTCAGCGCTTGTTGGAAATGACCGCTAGGAGCGCCGGCGTCCCCGCCGGCACTTCCAGGGCCGGCGGGACGCCGGCGCTCCCAGAGGCTGTCTCCTTCCACATGCCCGATACATTCGACGTTCAGGGGCCGGAGTTTGCATTGGGGACAGGCAAGGAACTGCTGCCCCTCTTCGCGCAATACGGCCTGCACAGCGCGGTCGCGGCGACGCTGGAGAAAATGTTCCTGTCATGGATCCGCAACCCCAGCCAGGAACTGTGGGACAAAGTGAAAAGCGAGCTGGCTGCGCTGGGGCGCCGCTGAACGCGTAGTCCCAAACCAAACTTTTTCAGCGCCAGCCGTATTAGATAGATAGGAAAGCGAAAGGAACCCAAGACATGGACAACGATTCTCAGACGGGCAGCGAACAGAATGCGCAAGCTGCCCGTGGCATACAAGCGGGAGACGCTCAGGACACGCGCAAGACTGACGCTCCCGACTATGCACGGCAACTTAGCGAGCTGCAGCAACGGCTGGCTGAACAAAGCCGCAAGATGGAACACCTGAGCGCGACCGTCAAGGACCGCGAGGAGAAACTGGCGGCGGAACGGCGCTTGAGCGCGCTGCGCGCGGCGGTGGCCAAAGTGGACTGGTTCGATGCCGAGGATGCCGTGCGCGAACTGGCCGGGCAAGTCAGAGAGCAGGATGGGCGCTGCAGCGTAGCCGCGCGGGAAATTGTTGCGGGCGTCGAAGTGGAAAGGCGCCTGAGCCTGGAGGAGGCGGTGAGCGACCTGGCGCGGCGCAAGGCACATTGGGTCCGCGCCAGACCTTCAGGAGGCAGCGGCGCGACAGGGGGCACGAGCTTCCAGCCCGCCGGCTCCGCGCGGGAAGTATCGCGCAAAGACCTGCGCGAGGGCCGAGTGGACCCCGCGGAGATCATCGCGGGCAAGGTAAGGGTGGTGGCGTAACCGCTGCCACCGCAAGTGAGAACAGGCAACTGACAAGGGACTAGGGACAGCCGCAAGGAGAAAGGAAGAGACAATGTCCAACACGTACGACAGTGAACTGATGCCGCGCATCATGGCCGGCGCTTTAATGGTGCTGCGCGAGGCCTGCCCTCTGGCGCACCTGGTCGAGAAGGACTTCGACGGCGCCGCCGCGCAGGTAGGACAGGACGTAATCATCACCCGGCCCACGCGCGTGGGGACCTCGGACGTCGTGCCGTCGGCCACGCCGCCTGAAGCGGTGGATACGCCGATCAACAAGAGCAAAATCACGCTCGACAAGTGGAAGCGCGCGGATCCGTTCAGCCTCACCACGCGCGACAGCACTCTGCTGCTCACGCGCAACGTTCTGCCGGGCCAGATCAAGGAGCAGGCGCGCGCCTTGGCCAACCAGCTCAGCAGCGACCTGCTGGGGCTCTACAAGAAAGTCTCCGGCCTGGTGGGCACGGCGGGGACCAACCCGTTCGTCTCCAACGTCAATGCCGCCGCCGACGTGCGCGACCAGCTCAACCGCCAACTCTGCCCCGATGAGGGGGAGAACCGGCATCTGATCATCGGCTACGATGAGGAGACCGCCGCGCTGAAACTCGACGACTTCAAGAAGTTCATGAACGTCGGCGACACGCTGGCCTTCCGGCAAGGCCAGTTGCGGAAGCTGTACGGCCTGAACATCTGGCGCGACAGCCAGCGGCCGGTGCACACCGCGGGCACCGCGGCCGGCTACGTGGTCAACAATGCGCTGGGCTACCCTGCCGGGGCCTCGCAGGTCGTCGTCGGCTCAGGGACAGGCAGGGTAGCCCA
>Ga0187861_10004500_pt1 | contig 11621 bp, 8 predicted proteins | sample June2016WEW_10_1_3_FD_132986 | JGI IMG/M metagenome (GOLD analysis project Ga0187861, IMG submission 132986) | Peatland microbial communities from SPRUCE experiment site at the Marcell Experimental Forest, Minnesota, USA - June2016WEW_10_100 | ecosystem: Environmental > Terrestrial > Soil >...
TAGAAAATTTATTTCTCGTTTTGTTATGATATGTACTGTAGGGGTAACAATTATCGTATTGCTGTTACCTAAGTGGTATAAATCGACAGCGTCAGTTTTTCCAGCAGAAAAAGCAGACCTGTTGGGTGGTTTAGAGGGTATCTCATCTCTTGCAAAATCTTTATCACCAGTCAAAGCGCTGGGTTCTCTTGGATCAAATCTGGAAACAGATCGATACCTTGCTATTTTGAAAAGTGGTACAGTGTTAATGGCAGTAATCAACAAGTTTGATTTGGTACATGTTTATGATATTACGTCTTATCCAGGTGAAAATACTATAAAAGAATTACTCACGAATGTTGAGTTTAAAGTGGAAGATGAAGGAGATTTAGTTGTCGAGGTATATGATAAAGATCCGCAAAGAGCAGCTGATATGGCGAATTATTTTGTAGAAATGTTAAATAAGACTAATACGGAATTACAAATACAAAATGCACGTGGAAACAGACAATTTATTGAAGAACGATATAAGAAAAATCTGATTGATATTGCAGCAGCAGAAGATTCTTTCAAGATATTTCAAAAGAAATATGGAGTTATTGCATTACCAGAGCAAACTGAGGCGTCAATTAAAGCTGCAGCGGAGATTACAGGACAACTTGCTTTGAAAGAAGTCCAAGTAAACGTTCTTCGCCGAACTCAATCAGCGGACAATCCTGCTGTGATAGCAACACAAATTGAAATTGATGAGCTACGAAATAAATTATCACAAATGAATAGTGGATTACAAACTTCCAAAAACACGATGAATGTTTTTGTCCCATTTAATAAAATTCCAGATCTTGGTAGTGAGTATATCAGAAAATTTCGCGAAGTTGAAATTCAATATAAAATTCTTCAATTAATTACACCGCTGTATGAACAAGCTAAGGTAGAGGAAAATAGACAAACGCCATCTGTTTTGATACTTGATAAAGCGTTTCCCGCAGAAAAAAAATCTAAACCAAAAGTGTCTATCTATCTGTTGCTATCGTTTTTTATATCTATTGCTTTGGCAATTCTTCTGGTTTTTCTATACGTCTGGATGCAAAGACTTTATGCTCTTGACTCGGATCGTTTCGATACAATTTTCAATAACGTACGATCTGATTGGTTCGGCTTAAAATGGAAGCGTAATGCTAGAAAATAATAAGTCAGTAACCCAAGCAAGAGCGGGAAACGGCCTTCGAGCGCGCAATATTTTACTCAATATAATGGGACAAATCATTCCGATTATTGTTGGAATAATTGCGATTCCATTTATTGTCCAAGGATTGGGAATTGAGGGTTTTGGAATCCTTTCACTTGCTTGGATGGTCCTCGGATATTTTGCCATTTTTGATTTGGGATTGGGACGTGCTACAACGAAATTTATCTCAGAGGAACTAAAGAACGGAATAACAATAAATCTTCGAAGTTTATTTTGGACTTCATGCTGGATGAATCTCGTTCTGGGATTTGTTGGCGGAATATTAATTGCCAGTATGGCGTCTTTTCTTGCTGAAAGTGTTTTTAGGATCTCCCCAGGAATGATTCAAGAAGCAAGAACGATATTCTTCATACTTGCGGTTTCGTGTCCCATAGTTCTTGTTTCTACGGCGTTCAGAGGGACACTTGAAGCTGCACAACAGTTTAAGTACGTAAATATAGTAATCGCCATATTTAGCTCATTATCGTTCCTCCTACCAGTTTTCGGAATCATTGTAGGCTTCGATATTCAAGGAATTATTATTCTTTTAATGATTTCTAGATTGTGCGGTGCGTTGGTATACCTCCTTTTATGTTTTCGAGTGTTTCCAATACTTAGAATGAATGTTTCTTTTGGATTCAATCGAGTTCGCCAATTACTTAAATTTGGAGGGTGGGTTAGCATATCTAATTTTGTGAGCCCTATTTTGTTCTATCTTGACCGTTTTCTCATCGGATCACTAATTTCAGTCGCTGCAGTTGCATATTATACAGCACCTTATGAAATGGTAATGAGGTTGTCAATTCTGCCAGTAAGTTTTGCAATGACATTGTTTCCATCGTTTAGTGCTGTGGCTGCCGCTGTGCGTGAAAGTCAGACGGGTTTGTACTCTCACTCGGTAAAAATGCTCCTCGTAGTAATAGGTCCTCTTGTTGCAACAGTAGTCTTGTTTGCTGTAGACATCCTACGTTTATGGTTGGGCTTACAATTTGCAGAAAACAGCATGCTGATTCTTCAAATCCTAGCAATTGGCATGCTGGTAAACTCATTAGCGCAAATTCCATTTGCTCTTATCCAGGGATTTGGACGTCCTGATATAACAGCTAAATTTCATTTTATTGAGTTATTGTTGTACGCACCACTTACATGGTTCCTAGTGAAGAACATGGGAATCGTTGGAGGAGCAATAGCATGGACGATCCGAGTTACTTTTGATGCAATGCTTCTTTTTTCAGTATCAATAAAGTTTATTAATTTTCAGAAATTCTTTGATATTAGATTAAAGCGTTGTATTATTTTTGTTTTTTCCCTGTTATGTATTTTGATTGGATTATCTTTCCTTAACGGAACATTTATTATCAAAATGGTTATTTCTACGCCGATAATAGCTCTTTATGCGATAGCTTCATGGTACTTTGTATTGGATGTCGGAGAGAGGGAAATGATCAGCTCTCTAGCTCGCAGATTTGTTGGTGTGACGGGGGAAACAATATAAGAGGTGGTGCAAGTGTTCAATTTGAATTGTAGGAAGAAATTATTTGTCATACTCATCAAAAAAAGAGTTTGATAATGTTGTGATGCAGTTTAAATAAGGGACGTTAATCGTAGTAGATATATAAAGTAGGATAGAGGTTCAGAAGCATTGGATGAAAAAGAAAACAAATATTTAGGATCTCCAAATACAACTTGGAGACTATTCTTTGTTTTGATGATGTACAAGAAGACTATTATTCATTGCGTCATTTTTTCTACAGTCATAACACTAATTGTTACCCTACTCATGCCCAATTGGTATGAGTCGACTGCATCTGTATTTCCTATCGATCAACCCCGTCTTTTAGGAACGTTAGGTAACGTTTCATCATCCCTGAGAACATTCTCGCGTTTTAGAAATTCGGCTTATGGAAAATATTTTTCAAAGGCAATAGGCACTATTGAAACCGACCGTTGTGTCACTATTCTTAAAAGCAATAAAGTGCTTCTGAGTGTTATTCAAAAGTTTGATCTTGTGCATGTATATGACATTAAGTCCTACCCTATCGAAAATACAATAAAAGAACTTCTTAAGAATACAGAATTTAAAGTAGTGTTGGAAGGGAATATTTTTATTAAGGTCTATGATAAAGATCGACAACGTGCAGCAGATATGGCAAATTATTTCGTAGAAATTCTCAATAAGACTAATTCTGAAATAATAGCGGAGTCTGTGCAGGGCAACAAACAATTTATTAATACACAATACATGAGTAATCTGTATAATCTTGCAAATACAGAGGATTCATTGAAAAGAATACAAAAAAGATCCGGTATTATTTCATTACCAGAACAAACTAAAGCATACATAAATACTACTGCTGAACTTGCACAAGAACTTATAACTAGCGAAGTACGAGCAAATGTTTTAAAAAAGACCCTCTCGACAAATCATCCATATGTGAGAGCTGCAGATTTGGAAATCGAGGAACTGAAAAAGAAGTTAAACGAATTTAGCGTTGGGACGACTGTATCTGAAAATGAATCGAACATTTTTTCACCTCTCAGCAGTAATCCTGCCTTTAGTATTGAATATTCTCGAAGATATCGTGATGTCGAAACTCAATATAAGATTCTAGATAATATAACTTCGCTATATGAGCAAGCAAAGGTAGAAGGACAGTGGAATACGCCAGCGGTTGTAGTGCTCGATCGAGCAATACCTGCTGAAAGAAAAACCAGACCTCAAAGAATTCTTATTGTTTTTGGTGGCTTGGCGATTGGGTTCTTAAGCTCTATTATTTTTTGCACATTCATTAACAGTTGGAATGATGGGAAAAAACAAAACAATGTTTTCTATAAATTACTATCTGATTTGATGAATAAAATTCGTGCAGACTTTGCATCCTTGCGACTGCATTCGCATCAGATGAAAAGCATATAATCTGGTAAAAGTGATAAAAATGTTAAATGTTGATCATGAGTATTTTATTGAACCTTACTCTTCAGATATTCAGAAGGTTCCCTATACTATTTACTTAGGGACATTTACTATTCTTGCATTTTATTTGATCAGTGTCATTTTTCAATGGGAATTCTTCTTTTTCTTTTCTTTGTTTATTGTAATAGTATTAATAACTGCTTTGATCAAATTTGAAGCTGCTCTTCTTTTTATTCCAATTACACTTGCAAATCCTTATGTTCTTGAAGAAACCGGTACAAAGCTGAATATTGCAGAGCTTGTCCTCCTCATTATTTTTGTTGTATGGTTATGCCGAATTCTTCTCTTAAAAGAACGTATTGTATTTCCCAAAAAGTTTCTCGTCACTTTTTTAATAATAATTGCTACGGCAATTTTGTCTTTGCTGGTAGCACGTGATCTGGAAGTAGGCATTAAACAGATCGTCAGATATATTGAAATATTATTATTATTCTTTATGCTTATTATCACCAACTTTAAAAGTGAGAAAAAAATAAGGCAAGTGTTTCTCTTTCTTATTATCGGTGGATTGATAACGTCATTTGTAGGCATAAGTGAATTTATCAACAATGCTTTAGAGTTGAAACAATCTACAAGGGTATACGGATGGGGTAGTGGATATGCTGCATATGTTGCTACAACATTGATCTTTGCAGTATGTGCTTTGGAATTTAAAGAGCAAAAAGCTCTTAGAACCTTAGCACTATTTACAATCCCGGTTGCTGGTCTGGCGCTCCTTGTAAGTCAGACTCGGACATGGATGTATGCTTTGATTGTTGTCTTTGGAATTCTGTTTTTATGGAGAAAACCTAAGGTTGCGGGGAAAATTATTCTAGTATTAGGATTTGTTGTCGGATTTATAGCTCTGCTGATGGCAACAAATTTTTTTGGTTTGATCGAAAGTGATTATTTTCAAGGGGCGGTTGCAGGAGCGCTGAGATTTGGTGAGACAAAAAGTGACCATTCATTAAAAGACGCATCATTATTTCTTCGTTTGGGTGCTTGGGGAAAAGCCGTAATGTTATATATCAACAATCCAATTCTAGGAATCGGAGTCGGTAACTTTCGAATTGATTATTTTACACTAAAACTAGCAAAGGCAGGAGATAAAATTGGATATGTTGATAGTCAATATATCCAGGGGTTTACAGAAGCAGGCACAATTGCAGGAATTGCTTGGATTGTCTTTGTTTTTCAAGCAGTAAGGTTAAGTATTAAAAGTGTTCGTTTGTCTGTCAACTCTAATCTCTATGTCCTTGCGCTTGGTTTTTTCGGTTCTTTATTACTATTAGTTGTTGGAAGTTTTTTTTGGGTGATTACGCCGGTTCATGACCTTTTTTGTCTTATGATTCTCGATGTGGGATTATTATACAACATAGTAGAACTCACTAAACTTCAAAAACCATCAGAATTTTAAGACTACCAAAATTGTCTAAAATTATAGTCACAATAAGATATTTCCCGATATCTGTTAATATTTTTAATAATTTATAACTTTTCATTCAACGACAGATAATACAAATAAATATAATGGCCTACTAAAGTCAATTTTGGTGAAAGGTTAGTAAACAAATTGAAAAACATGGTTCTTGATCAGCATTTCATTGTAATATTTTTCAGAGTCTATCTCTTATGATTCGGATCGCAGGTGTTGTTGTTCTATATAATCCGTCGGAGAGGGTCCTCGAGAATATCCTTTCCTATCAAGAACAGGTTGGAACATTATTTGTCATTGATAATTCTGAACATCAAAACAAAATCCTTGTTCATCAGATTCAATATTTAAAAAATGTAGTTTACCGATGGAATGGAAATAATGTAGGGATAGCACGAGCACTAAATATCGGTGCGGGCTTAGCAGTAGAACAAAAATATGATTATCTCTTTATGATGGATCAGGATGGGAAAATCACGCCCAATGTAGTGAACGAGTATGCTGCATATTTATCGAAATATTCGTCAATGGATATCGGAATTCTTTCGCCATATCATGTCTATGATAACTATAACGCTCCATCGGAATCAAAAGACGCGAAAGAAATATTTCTTACTATAACATCAGGAACCCTCCTAAATCTTGACATATATAAGAAGGTTGGTCCGTTTATGGATGAACTCTTTATCGATTATGTCGACTTTGAATATTGCCTGCGACTTCATTCTCATGGTTTCAAAGTTGTTCAGCTTTGCAACACACTGATGAACCATCATTTGGGCTCGCTAATTGTTAGAAAAATGTTATTTAGACGCGTAGCTGTTTATAACTATCCACCAATAAGAGTATATTACAAATCTAGGAATAGATTGTTAATTGCAAGAAAATACTTTAAGAAATATCCAATGTGGTCGATGAAGGAATTCTCTCACGCTGGTAACGAAATAATAAAAATCTTTTGTTTTGAGGAACAAAAGATAGAGAAATGTAAAATGGCTTTTCTAGGGATGCTGCATTTCTTAAAGAATCGACTTGGGAAATTTAATGAAAGAAACACGTTAAAAGACGAATAATGATAGAAAATCCTAAGGTTTCTATTATTCTAGTTAGCTATAATCGCCTTGAGGTATTGCGGAATACGCTTGCAGGGATAGTACAGTATCTTGCTATGCCGACTACGGAAATACTTCTTGTGGACAACGCTTCTGTTGAACCAGTGACTGACACAATCCAACGGGAATTTCCTCAAGTACGTGTTTTTTCGAATAAAATTAATATTGGCTTTGGAGGAGGAAATAATATTGGAGCGCAAAAAGCGCAGGGGGAATTTCTCCTGTTTGTAAATAGTGATCTCGTCTTACGTGGGAATCCTCTTCCGGCAATGGTCGAAATGTTTAATAAAGATTCTCATGCGGGTATTGTTGGTTGTCAATTGCTTAATAGAGATGGCTCATTGCAGCCATCCTATTTTCGGTTTCCGAATTTAACCATGAGATTTTTACAATTAACCGGGTTGAAAACTCTGCTCCTCAAAATACTTCCTTGGCTGAGGTTTAATCAATATCAGAACAACCGGCTGGATTTTGTCTCTGGTGCTTTCTTTATGATAAAACGTTCGCTATTTTTTGATGTTCGTTGTTTTGATGATCGCTATTTTATGTATTTAGAAGACGCAGATCTTGGATATCAAGTTGCAAGGAGGGGAAAATATTCTCGACTCCTTCACACAAGAGACGTTATTCATTTGGGCGCTCATTATGAAGAGATCGACAATCCATTTGTTCTCCATAATATGAACAGAGGACATTTGTTGTTTTATAAAAAAAATTATTCGTCTTGGAAATTTATTGTCCTTGTGCTTATGAGTATTGGAATTTATTCCTTTTATGTCCTTTTCAGCGGTTTACGCTACGATGGTCGGATGGTACGCAAGCACTATAGCGAATTGATACGTCTATATTACAATGCATTGGTTGATGACCATTGGTTTGATCATGCTGATCCAAAGACGTCTATAACTTAAATATCATAATATATTATGAAGAAACGCTTTTGGCTCATATCCGAATTTTACTTTCCTGATGAAAACTCAACAGGGCATCTCCTCACTCAGATAGCAGAGGGCTTAGCGCAAACTGAAGAAGTTCATATTCTCTGCGGCAGATGTGTAGACCGAAAGAGTGTGACAGAAAAAGCGGTTTCTATTCGGAATAATGTTTTTATCGAACGAGTTAATTCCTCCGGCTTCAACAAAGATATCCTTTTACTCCGATTGATCAATATAATTTCGTTGAGTATAAGAATATTCTTCAGGCTACTTTTGAACTTGCATCGGGATGATAACGTGCTTGTTGTCACGAATCCTCCAGCGCTTCCTTTTATGGCTGCGCTTGCATGTTGGATGAAACACACGGTGTACTCTGTCTTGATGTTTGATCTGTATCCAGATGTGCTGGTTGCAACAAAAATACTATCTGAGAAGAATCCATTCACAATAATTCTGCGCTGGATGACAAATATTCTCTTCAGATATTCACAACATATCATAGTACTGGGACGAGACATGTCGCATCGTCTCAGCAAGAAGTATTCTGGCACACGCGATCGAATTATCGTTATTCCCAATTGGGGAGATATAGATATTATCACCCCCCAAAATATTGATCAGAATACGATTTTAAAAGAACTGTCCATTAACGATAAATTCATTGTTCAGTATGTCGGAAATATAGGACGAACACATAATGTGGAGCTACTCTTAGAATGTGCTGAATTGCTGAAGGATAAAACCGATATTTGTTTCCTGTTTATTGGAGATGGTGCAAAGAAAAAATGGTTAACTGAATCAGTGAAAAAAAGGAACTTCAGCAATGTTATTATAAGAACCTATTATTCCCGAGAAAGACAATCAGATGTACACAATGCATGTGACATTGCTGTAGTATCGTTTATTCCCGCAATGGCTGGTATATCTGTACCCAGTAGGATATATAATATTATGGCAGCTGGAAAACCGATACTGGCGATAGCTGATCCTGAGTCGGAGCTGACGACGGTTGTACAGGAAGAGAATATCGGTTGGGTTGTCACATCATATCAAGCTCAAGATGTTGTCGATGTGATTTTATCTGCCATGAAAAATAGAACAGCACTGCTGGAAATGGGCAAACGGGCACGAAGAGCTACAGAAGAAAAATATTATTTCAAGAGAATTATTGCTCTTTATAGAAATGTGCTTTTGAATACTATGAAAGACTGAATTGAAGACCATTCTTCTTGTTGCCGGTACACGTCCGGAGATTATAAAAACTGCACCTGTTTTAATTGAGGCGCGGAAAAGAAAAGATATTAAAGTTATCTATTGCCTTACCGGCCAGCATAAAACGATGGCAATGGAAGCCCTGTCAATTTTTGGAATCGAACCGGATGATGATCTTCAAATTATGCGTCCAAACCAAACATTAAATATGATTTGCGAATCGGTTTTCACGAAATTGCCTTTGGTGATAGAGCAAGTAAAGCCGGATGTAGTCATGGTGCAGGGTGATACAACTACTGCGGCAATGACAGCGCTATGCGCGTTTAATATGAAAGTACCGGTCGCGCATATTGAAGCAGGGTTACGGACATTTAATTTAGATGCACCATATCCTGAAGAATGTAATAGACGGCTCATTGGAGTAGTGGCAAAATATAATCTCTGCCCCACAGCTTTGGCACAGAAAAATTTACGTCGCGAGGGAGTGCTGGAGGAAAAAATATACGTCACTGGCAATACAGTCGTTGATGCGTTGCGCTTAATTCAAGAGAAGCATAACCTTGATAAACTTGAGCGGATCCTTCCGAACCTAAAGCAACCATTTGTGCTTATCACAGCTCATAGGCGCGAAAGCTTCGGTGGTGGATTTCAAAATATCTGTACAGCAATCCATGAATGCGCTTTGCGATATCCTAATTTCCAATTTATTTATCCTGTTCACCTAAATCCTAATGTCAAAGGGCCAGTGCATGAAATGTTAGGGAGAACCAGCAATGTAATGTTGATTCCACCAATTCCGTACCTTGAAATGCTCACGCTGATGAAACACTGCGAATTTGTGCTTTCCGATTCCGGTGGCATCCAGGAAGAAGCGCCGTCGTTTGGTAGGCATTGCATTGTGATGCGTGAAGTAACTGAGCGAATGGAAAGCGTAGATCTTGGAATGTCTGAGCTTGTAGGTACGGATGTTACGAAGATTATTAGTGCAGTTCAGCGCACAATTGAAGGAAATATCAAGCATGATCTTGGCAAGAATCCTTATGGCGACGGTCATGCAGCAGAAAAAATTTTGGATATATTGATGCATCATACTGCCACGATTTAATGAACGCTCGCCGTGAACATATTGTTACGCTGCTGATTGATATTTTCACTATCAATCTTGCGTATCTCGCTTATTATTATTTCCGCGTGCGTAGCGGATGGATTCCATACAGCATCGAACCGGAACTAATATTACCGATGATGTTCGTTTGCGTATACTGGCTTATGTGGTTTGGCATTTTTGGTCTTTATCATGCATGGTACGAACAATCCCGAATCGATGAGATTCTCACGATTGTTAGGGTAACCATCATTGGTACATTGATTTTATTCTTTTTGATTTTTATTGATGATACATCCAGTGAAACAATCGTCCACTCTCGGCTTCTGATTCTTGGATATTGGTTTGTGCTAATGGTATTAGTCATAACCGGCAGAATAACAAGAAGATTTGTTCAACGGAAATTACTATTAGCCGGAGTCGGACTACGCAACACAATTATTATTGGCTGGTCAGATAAGGCATTTGAATTGTGTGATATGGTACTCAGGTATCCTGCGTTGGGCTATAAAGTAATTGGATTTGTGAAAGTAGGCGCAAAAAGTGCAGTTCCTTTTCGTACGAAAGAAATAGACTATAAAGGCATTCCTATTTTGGGAACGATGAAGGAATTATTGGCGCTTATTAAAATGCACGCAGTTAATGAAGTGCTGATTGGACTTGATCCCTCCGAACGAAAACAACTTACCGATATCCTGCGTCAATGTGATTCTATTGACGTAGGTATGAAGATAATGCCGGATTTATATGATATTGTCAGCGGGCAGGCACGAATCAGTTCTCTTTATGGCTTGCCGCTTATGGAAGTACGCCCGCAGTTGATGAAGCCGTGGGAAGAAGTAGCAAAACGTACACTCGATATTCTTTTTTCCTTTTTAATATTAATTGTCGGACTTCCGCTATGGCTTATTTTTGCGTGTTTCATTAAGCTCGATTCTCAAGGTCCTGTGCTATATCGTCAAATACGTGTTGGCAAGAATGGTAATCATTTTAAAATATTAAAATTTCGCTCGATGCGCTTGGATGCTGAAAGGAAGTCTGGCCCAATATGGGCCGGGAAAAATGATCCTCGTGTTACAAGTGCCGGACGCATTCTTCGGAAAACGCATCTTGATGAAATCCCACAGTTTATCAATGTTCTCAAGGGAGATATGAGTTTAATCGGACCACGGCCTGAGCGGCCATTCTTCGTGGATAAATTGACGAAAGAAATTCCACTTTACAATCATCGTCATCGCGTACGTCCTGGAATTACCGGCTGGGCACAAGTAAAACACAAATACGACGAGAATATGGAAGATGTGCGCACAAAGATCAAGTACGATTTATTCTATATTGAAAATATTTCGTGGCGCTTGGATTTGAAAATTCTTTTTAACACTATTTATGTAATGATTGCAGGAAAAGGGCACGCTTAATAAAGTGAAAAAGTAAATAAATATTTAAGGAATTAGCTTGAAAGAAATCTTAATGAAACCTATTCACATGGTCGATGTAGTTGGTCAGTATCAAAAAATAAAAACCGAAATTGATGAAACAGCCCTGCGCGTTATTGGGTCTGGTCAATATATTCTTGGCAAGGAAGTATCGGAATTCGAAAATGAAATTGCACGATACTTGAATGTGAATCACGGAATTGGATGTGCTTCCGGCACCGATGCA
>Ga0187861_10004505_pt1 | contig 11613 bp, 6 predicted proteins | sample June2016WEW_10_1_3_FD_132986 | JGI IMG/M metagenome (GOLD analysis project Ga0187861, IMG submission 132986) | Peatland microbial communities from SPRUCE experiment site at the Marcell Experimental Forest, Minnesota, USA - June2016WEW_10_100 | ecosystem: Environmental > Terrestrial > Soil >...
CCCCCTCCAGGCCCGGGTCCTGGAGCTCCTGCAGTTGTAGCCAGTACGGGGAAGTGGGTTTTCCTCAGAACGCCTTTGGCATCAACACGTTACTATCTGGAGCCGGATGGAACTTCGGGCTAGACTCTACGGCGGATCGGGCGCGCAGGGAAACCTCACGAAAAAAGGTACCGGACACCATTTAGGGCCTAACCTCGTGATCTTGCGAGGGCATGGTTTCAATTCTCCGGCGGTCCCGCCGCTCGGCTCGTTGCTCTGCGTTCCTCCTGCCCTCCGCCTGCTGCCAGCTTCGCGTGCTTCCTCGCTGTCCCTGTCCCTATCGCTGTCGGCCTCGGTCCTCAGCGCGCGCGGCATCCCAACCCGCAGCACCGGGCGCACGAGATCCTCAACCAGTGCATACGGCTTCACGGCATCCCCACCGGCTGCCTTGATCGCCAAGAATTGAAATCAGCCTTCCAGGAATTCAAGCACTTAGCTCCCAAAAAGTGTCCGGTACCTTTTTCCTACATCCCCCATGACTTTTCGAGCAACCTGTCCCATTTGACATCTGACAGACTGCAGCCTGGGGGCGGGGTGGGCGCACATCTTGTCAGGCCTGGCAAGGCCCGGGTTGCGCGGAGCTACCGCTTGACCATACCTCCCCATTCCGTGAGGTGCGCCGAGATGAAGCGGATGATCGCCTCGTGCTCTTCGCTGCCCCGGTCGGCGATACGGAGGGGAGCGCCGAAGGCGAAGTGGACGGTCTGAGAAAGATCGATCCTCCCAAAGTCCTTGTGCAGCCAGCCATTGCCCCACGCGTCGGTCTTGAGGGCGAAAGGGATCACCGGCACGGACGCCCTTTTCGCGAGCTTGACGCCGATGGTGTTGAACTTTATCGGGTCAAAGGCCGCGGTGCGTGTGGTCTGCGGGAAGATGACGATAGAGATGCCTTTCGCGAGCCGTTCCGCGCCACCTTCGAGGACGGACTTCAGGTCGTCTCGGGGACTGGTGCGCCTCACGGTGATGGGGTCCCGGGAGCGCATGACGTGCCCGAAGACCGGATACTCCACGAGGCTCTGCTTGACCACGAATGTGGTTCGCTTGAACGGGACGAGGAGGGCGGGCAGGACAAAGGTCTCCAGGGTGCTCATGTGATTGCCGGTGAATACGCAGGGACCCTCGAGGGCCGCCACATGATCGAGACCGGAGATGTCGAGTCGCGCGCCGACGTGCTCCAGTGCGCGGATGGTCTCTAGGCTGCTCGCACTCCACGCCGCGTCGTCGTAAATGCCCTGCCTGGCCTTCGCGCTCGCCCGGAACACGATGGACAGGATGCGGGAGTAAAACGCAAGGCTGGGCCAGAGGCCGGCGAGCCACCGCCTAGCCTGTCCGCCGGTGGTGTAGGTACCGTGGTCGAGATTGAGTCGTGGAGACACGCGGGATCCGGTCGTTACCATGTGAGTCACGCTCAGGGTGTGCCTGTGTCTTGGGGGACGCCATTCTGTTAGTTTACACTCGCAGGACGGATGAGATCAAGGAGGGAAATATAGGAAGGGGTTGCCCCTCCGACCTTTCCTGTCCGGTACCGAGAGCGGACGGGGTGAGAGTCGGCGGATACTGGCAGGCTCTGAGGTCCAAATGACGAGGAGATGCGCTCCTGCTTGCTGCAGATCACCATACTGTGCGGTGCGAAAGATAGGCGGCAGTCCCCCCGGGACCGCACAGTCCGGGGGAGAGCCCGACGAGGGGCGGCGGCCCGCCCCTCTCGGACGGGTACCCACGCCACAGGCGTGGGTGCGCGGGGAACAGTGTAGCCATTATTCCGCGCTGCGTAGTACAGGCGGCCTCGAATCCCCTCAGAACGTGTTCCTGGAAAGTTGTTTCGGAACCAACATCCCTCATTCCGGTGCCGCCGCAAACCGCAACTGCGCCCAGCGCGGCTCCGCAGGAGCCAGCATCGGCGCCTCGAGGCGGCCCGCGCGCAGGGTGTGCAGCAGGCCGCGGGCTGCCGCCGGGTCCTCACCCTCGCCACGGCGATCTGTCACGACTGCCAAGCTCGGCTCTGCCCCGCGCCTCCGTCTCTCCGTATCCCCGTTTCCCCGATTCTCCGGTCCCCCTTGTCGTAGCCCCCAGCACTCGGCGCTCGCCGCCCGGCTCTCGGCTCATCGCCGCTATCCCTGTCCCTGTCCGTAATCTCGGCTCGTGGCTCTCGTCTTTGTGTGGCCATTCCGCATTCCGCAATCCGCATTGAGCGCCCCGATTCCCCGTTTCTCCCGTTCCCCGTTGTCCCCTTGTCTCCTTGTCCCCGGCTCTCCGTTTCCCGATTCCCCGTTTCTCCGCACCATCGCGGCTCACGGCTCGCGGCTCTCGGCTCTGCCGATCATTCCGCAATCCGCAATCCGCATTGAGCGCCCCGTTTCTCCGCACCATCGCGGCTCACGGCTCGCGGCTCTCGTCTCTGTGTGGCCATTCCGCACCTCCCATGCCGGCGAAGGCGACAAAGACGGGGCCGCCCCCATTACGGCTTCATTTCGATAACCTTCATAACCTCCCTACGTCCCGTTTCTCGAGAGTCGTGGGCGCATCGTTACGCGTCCCCCATTACGAATTTGGAAGCAATAGTGAATGCGCGGATTGCGCGAAAAATCGGCGTCGATCGTCGCCCGGGTGATGTCTTGGACCTCAAATTCCTCCCGCGTCCTCGCGTCCATTTTGAAACGGCGGAAGTTGTTTGAGAAGATCATCGTGCCGCCGGGCGCCAAAAGCCTCATAGCCTCTCTTATCAACCACGTATGATCTCTTTGCACGTCAAACGTCTGACGCATGCGCTTGGAATTCGAAAACGTCGGCGGATCCAAAAAAATGAGATCGAATGAACCGTGCGCTGCCTCCAGCCACGCCAGGCAGTCGGCGTCGATCAGATGGTTGGTCCGACGTGAAAGCCCATTGAGTTCATAATTCTTTTCCGCCCATGCCAGATACGTCTTGGACATATCCACGGTCACGGTCGAGCGGGCGCCCCCTTTGGCCGCGGAGACACTGGCCGTGCCGGTGTAGCCGAATAAATTCAAAAACCGTGTCCCTTCTGCCATCTTCCGTATCAGCGCGCGCGTGCGCCGATGGTCCAAGAAAAGACCCGTATCCAGGTAATCAGACAGGTTGATGAGGAACCGGCAGTCCCCCTCTTGTACGACGTGGAATTTCTCTTTGGCGCTAAAACGGGGGTATTGGCCGTGATCCCCTTTGCGCCGTCGAATTTTTAGTATCACATGGCCTTTGGGTACGTCCAAAAGGTCCGGCAGTTGCGTCATAACGCCGCGCAAACGGGTGGCGGCCCGCAGGGCATTGACCGTGGCCGGCGCCTCGTACTCCTGGACGTGCACCCAATCCTCGTAGACGTCGATCGCTACGGCGAACTCTGGCATGTCAGCATCATAGACTCGAAAACATGAAATGCCCTGTTGTTTGGCCCAGGGCCTCAAACGTTTCAGATTCTTCGCCAGTCGGTTGGCGAACATTTCGTCGCCGGAAGGCGCGAACTGGCCGTGGGCCCTCACCACGGCGGGCGACGTTCCCTTGGCCGATTCCGTCGACGGCTGAATTTCGGCCGCGGCTGGACGAATCGGCACGCACAACAGGCGGCAGGGTAAGGCCCCGTTGAAAAACTGATGCGACCGGGTGGCCCGCAGGCCCAAGCGCTTGCCCAAAACCTCGCTCGCGGTGAGCACGTAGGCTGTCCACCCTGGGAACTTGGTCTTCAACTCCACGCCCAATTGCGCATACAAGACCTTGAGCGCATCCAGTTCGCCCAGACGCTCGCCATAGGGCGGATTCATGATCACGACGCCGGTTTTGGTGCCTTTGGGAGCCTGACAGTCGGCGATATCGCGCCTCTCGACTTGAACGAGGCCGCGCAGGCCTGCCCGTTCAATGTTCGCTCGGGCCGCGCGGACACTCTGCGCGTCCACGTCGTACCCCACTACGATCGGCGCATGGCGGCGGCCGTCCGCTTGCCGTTGCCGCGCCTCTTGGCAAAGCTGGAGCCACAGCGCCGCCGCATGGCCGCGCCAGCCCAAAAACCCAAAATATTGGCGCGCCAGTCCTGGCGCAGTATCGGTGGCCATCCAGGCCGCTTCGATCGGTATCGTGCCGGAGCCGCACATCGGATCCACGCAGGCGCCGCCGGATGCCGCGATGGCCGCCCAATCGGCCCAGACCAAGAGGCCTGCCGCCACATTCTCTTTGAGCGGCGCCTGTCCCTGGGCCACCCGGTAACCGCGCCGGTGTAAACTGTCTCCCGACAGGTCAATACTCAGACTGGCTCGGGCCTTATCGACATGGACGCGCAAACGCAGGTCCGGCCACCCAACGTCCACCGAGGGTCTCTTGCCGCACAGGTCCCGAAACTGGTCAACGACTGCATCCTTGACGCGTTGGACAGCAAACAGGCTGTTGGTAATGCCCGATTGGCGCAGGCTGACATCGACGGCCAGCGTACCGTTGACATCCAGATGCTCTGGCCAACGCACCGACTGGGTACCCGCGTATAGAGCGTCGGTGTCTGGTGCATCGAAATCGCCCAGACGCAACAATATCCGATTGGCGAGGCGGGACCATAAGCAGGCCCGGTAGGCCACCCCCAGGCTGCCGCTAAACGACACACCGGTTCGTTTTTCTTTGACGGCTTGGGCGCCAAAGCCTTTGAGTTCGTTGGCCAGGAGCGACTCCATGGCCTGGGGGACTGTGGCGAAAAATTCAAACGTCATTTGGAGCGTCCGCAACGAAATCCCATCGCATCACCACCGCGACCGAAATGTATTTTGGCAGGGGAAAGAAAATCGGTGCCGAGGTTTGAAACGACGGGCACGTCAAGAGAGTGGGTTTGCAAAGAGCGCCTTTTCGTAGCACAGGACGCAACCCTCGCGCAACCGGAAAAGCGAGCCGAAGGCCGGGTGGAGCGACTTCCCCTGCCCTGACTTCACTGGTCACGTCCCACACATTCCTGGAGACGAGCGACCCGGGTTACGAAGCCCGCGCGGTCGGGGTCACCCCGGACGATGGTCCGACGCTCCAACTCGCGCACTCTGACGTGGTGCAGGGTGCCGGCCGAAGGTTCCGGACGAAGTACGATAGGGCATCGAGGCGAGACTGGCGGGGCATGGCACCGGGGGCTCATCACAAAGTGATGAAAGTGGCAACGTAGTCGGGTACCCGCGCCACAGGCGTGGGTGCGCGGGGAACGGTGTAGCCATTATTCCGCGCTGCGTAGTACAGGCGGCCTCGAATCCCCTCAGAACGTGTTCCTGGAAAGTTGTTTCGGAACCAACATCCCTCATTCCGGTGCCGCCGGAAACCGCAACTGCGCCCAGCGCCCAGGATGTGCAGCAGGCCGTTGGCTGCCGCCGGGTCATCACACTCGCCACGGCGATCTGTCACGACTGCCAAGCTCGGCTCTGCCCCGCGCCTCCGTCTCTCCGTATCCCCGTTTCCTTGTCTGCTGCCCTCTGCCTTCTGCCGTCTCCCCTTGTCTCCCCGTCCCCTCGTCTCCCTATCTCCATTCGGCTGGCGGTTCGGCCTGCCCATTCCGCATTCCGCAATCCGCATTGAGCGCCCCGTTTCTCCGCACCATCGCGGCTCACGGCTCGCGGCTCTCGGCTCTAACCCCGGGGGATGCGGCAGAAAGCCACTGGAGCCGCAACCGCCCCTCTGGCTGGGTCGGTGTAAGTTAACGAAGGCAACACACACATTACATGCCACGCCGAAGGGCTACCAAGAAGCTGTATCGCTACTTTCTTCGGTCGCAGCTCTTTGGCTGCTCCATCCCACTAGCGCAACTCGAGCCCTTCGTTAACGCGCTTGAGCAACACATTGATTTCCCTGGCGACTTCTTCCGCAGGTCGGGTCTTTCCATCCCCCACCTCAATCCGGATGTGAAACCGGATGAGCGTGCCTGCCTTTGTCTTAACTTCCAGCAACTTCGGCACGATGTCCCCCAGATCCTGCACCTGTGAAGGCGCTAGCTCATCACTCGCCACGAGAATCGTCCCGAGGCCGACATCCGACACTCCCCTTCCGCCGATCTCCACGCGGTCCGCCCCGGTCGCAACCTTGAATTTCGCGAACTGTGCGGATGGGAAATCGCACGGCCAGGCCTGCGACCCCTCCGCCACTTCGAGGAAACGTGCCTGGAGGGCACCGCTGACAACATCCCGCACGGTTTTCCAGGGGAGCGTCTTGCCCGTCTTGACGGACAGGGCGGTCGCGATGGAAAGGGCCGACGCAATACCGCCCTTCCAGGCGTTCGGGAGATTTTCCGGAAGGATCTCGGCCGGGGCGATGACGGGTGGCGGGGCGCTCAGTCGGGCGCTGGGATTCAGCACACCTGGCGGTATCGGCTCACCCAGAATGCTGGCCGGACCGGACAGCAGCCAGAGGCTTCCTCCCTCGACGGCGGGGCTGATCGCCTTCTCTACCACGGCGTACCCCGCCTTCGGAATGGGCATCGGCTCCTTGTATCCTTGCCGCTCGACTTGGACCACCGTTGACCCATTGAAGTAGTCGGCCACCGCCTGCACGGTGACCTCTGCACCGGGCCATAACCCTGGGAGTTTCCCGGGGGCCAAGAGGGCCGGCCCCAACTCTCCCAGTTCCGCCCCCTGGGGAAGCACCAATTCAAGCGCAGGGTCGTTCAAGGCGTTCTCGTCTGGCCTGGACATCCACCAGGTCCGGGATGTTCCATCCGGACGGACGAGCCGCAAGACAAAGGTGCCCTGCTCACACCCATCGGCCAGCGTATCCAGAATGGCGCTGGCCTTGAGCATCTTCGGCAGGTGCGGAAGCTGGGCGAATGCTCCTGCCAGGTCCTTGACCCGTCGGGACATCTCGCCGGTTCGCCATAGGTTGTATGGCCCTTCCGGGAGAAGGGCCTCGGCGGTGACGGGGGTGTCCTTGACGCGGGAGCGCTTATCGCCCTTGATGGTGGTGAAGTGCGGCTCGTCGTTAACGGTGATCTTGAAGGCCTGGACCTCGTCCTTTTCCGAGACGGTCACTACGATGCAATACACCTGCTTGATCGCCTCGGGAATCCGCCCTTTGGCCTTGTCGATGTTGATCTGGAGTGTCTGGGCTCTGGCGGGGTCAACGTTCCCGTCTTTCTGCTGCTTCTTGATGTCCTCCCGGACGATCTCCCAGGCAAGGTAGTCGCCCACCCTCGCCATCGCGAACTCGAGCCCGTCACGAGACGGGACCAAGAGAAGGACCGCGTTTCGGTACACGCGGGGCTTGTCCGGACCCGTGGTTTCGTTTAGGAAACGCGCGGCTTCGGCGCTAGGCTTGCCGGACTCTGAGGCAGCCTGGAGCCCCAGGACGGCGTAGTGGAAAGCGCCGTCATCCTCGATATCCCTCGGCCGGGTCGGCAGCGTGTGAACATTCACCCCCATGGCGGATGCGTTGGCCGTGAGCGCCTTGACCTTACCGATGTCGTCCAATAACCGGGCGCGGACCGTATCCTCGGGGATGTTCTTCGCGGCGACCGCATGCATTTGGGTCAGATTGGGACGGTTGCCGAGTCGCCACGTTCCTGGAAGCTGCCCGTCCGGCACCGCCGCATAGATATCGTCCAGCCAGTAGCTCGTTTGCGCCCATCGGGCGAGGCCCTTTTCGAGTTCGATCTTGTCCGGGCGGGAAGCGCCAAGCAGTCCAGCTAGGTCGCGCGTATGTGCCGTCTGTCCAATCGGTTGCGAATGCAGGAAGGTCGTCACGACCGCCTGTTCAACCTCCCGGTATTTCAATCCAACCGACTCCACTTGAATCCGCCTGGCCTGGGCGAATTCGTTATCCAGGATACCGGTCCAGACCTGCTTCTTCCCCTCCCATTCCTCGGTGTCTGCCACGGTCACCAGCTCCCGCAACGCCTCTGAGAGTCCCTCCTTCTCCGGGGCAGCCAAGAAGACGGCCGGCCCGACGAGCGGACTCGTGTCCCACGCCTCGGCCTCGCGGAGCGCCAGCGCGAACGTCCGGAGGACACCGCGAGTCCGCTGGAACCGGGCGAGCTGCGTCCACTTGGAATAGAGCACCTCGGTGAGGTCCGGGTGGAATGGGAAGCTCCGCAAGAAGCGTTCTTCTGCCTCCGCGCCTTGTTTGGCCGTCTGCTCGTCCACGGCTGCAATGCCCTTGAGCGACGCTACGACGTGCTGCCGGAAGACCTCACGATCCTTGAGCGATTCAGGCGTGAAGAACCGCCGGCGTAGGAGTTCGGCGACGTCCTCCTTGACCACCGGCTCCACGGCCTCTTCGCGCTGGCGCTGGAAGATGTCGTACAGCTCGGCCTGGATCTCGCGCCCCAGTGTGTCACTTTTGCGCGGATCGGTGGCCAGCAGCGAGGCAACGAGGCAGCACCGATCCACCTTGACCACCGCCTGGGTGAGGTACTGAAAGAAGTTGGCTAGACGTGCTCGCGAATCGCGATCCTGGGACACCTTCTCGCGGGCGTACATCAGCACCTCATCAACCAGGATCAGGACGCCCAGCCCCTCCTTCCCCGGCACTTCCAGCAACTCTATGAGGAGATTCTCCGCCGGCGCCGATTCCCGCTCCTCAGCCTTGCCGCTCGCGTGGAGGACCTTGAGTCCTGCATCGCCCGCGATCTGGTAGGCCAGCACGCTCCACGGCTGCCTGAGCGTTCGCACCTTGCCATCTGGCGCACAGACCTCCATCCCCTTCTCCACGTCCAGCTTGTCGAAGCACAGACCCACCACGCGGCACTTCGGTGGTCTCTGGCCGATGTCCTGGACGAACTCGGCCACGGCCGGGAGGTCCGGCAGTCTCTCCGGGTCGTGGACGAGGTGCCGCAGCGCGATCAGGGTATGGGTCTTGCCACCGCCGTACGTCAGCTCCAGTTGCCGGACGGCCTTGTCGTTCTTGCCTGCCAGCCGCAGGACGACATCCCGCACGAGACGCCGCAGGTTGTACGTGGGAAAGGTGAGAGCGAAGAACTCCTCCGGCTTCTCGTACACCGGCCGCTTCCCGCGCTGCATCATGACCTCGTAGAGGTCGGCGGCGAAGAGATGAAGCGGTAACTCACCGGACTTCAGATCCTCGCGGAGCTTCACCGCCTTGTGCCACGGTGTCCAGGCCAGCTTTGGCATCACGGACCCCCCTTTGCTCACTTCAGCCAGAGCAGACTCGATAACGAGATGGGGATAATGCGTGGATCTGTGACCGTCACTCCGTCCTCGAGCGTGACGAGCAGCCCGAGCGGGGCGTTGTACACCGTCTTCTCCAGAAACGCCCGAAGCCCGCGGGTATCCTCGTGCGGATCGATTCGCCGTCGATACTTCACTTCGACCGGAATCCGCCGCGTGCCAATTGTCAAGACGAAATCCACCTCCGGCTCGGTCGCACGCTGCGGGAAGTGGGCGACGTCCAGATTCGGAATCGAGGCAAGGAAGTACCCCAGGACGCTCTCGGCAAGGTGCCCGGCCAGGTCGGTCAAATGCGGGTTGGCGACTAGGTTCTCCGCATCGAGGGGCACTACCTCCTGGAGCCAGGCGGCGCGAAGCGCATGGTCACACAGGCACACCTTCGGCGGCGACTCCTTCCGTTTCAGCCGCAATTCAAGCGGGCGCACCAACCGAATCAGCAGCGTGCCATCGAGGAAGCGGAGGTAGTTGAGAATCCGATTCCAACCTATGTTGCCGGCCAGCGCCTGCTGGATCTCCGGCACGAAAACAGCCTGACCGGGGGTTTGCCCTGCGTAGCGACAACACAGCCGGAAGACCTCTTCGAGCAGCTTTTCGTCCCGCTTCTGACCTCGCGGCCCCATCCGCAGATCGTGCTGGATCGCCCGCTTGATGACCGTTTCGTTCAAGAGATCCGCCACCTCTTCCCATGGAACATCCGGACGGTCATGCGCGATGGGATAGGCCCCGCGCTCCGAGAAGGCCGCAAAGGCGGCGTCCCGGCGCTCCCGGGTCGTGCGCCCGTACTCAACGGCCTCTATCCAGAAATCCCGTCTGCCCAGGTGCTCCAAGCCGTTTTCCGGCCAGAATGGCGGCGAGTCTGCCCCCTGCCGTAGGTCGGCGATCTCGCGCAGGAACAGGGGGCCGACGTCGAGCGTGGTAATGCGTCCGGCCAGGCTGTCTCGCCCGGACTCAATCCGCAACGACGAGCTGCCCGTGACCAACACACGGACGCTGTGGTTGTCCACCAGGTTCTTGATTTGCGGCGCCCACGCATCCAGGTTCTGAACCTCATCGAGGAGAAGGTAGGCCGTGCGACCCTTCCGAGCGGCCTCGTTGAATGTGGCCCGAAGAATCTCGCCCTCGTACCAGCGCGCGATGTCCAGAACCGGCTCTCGCAAGCCGCGCAAGGTCGGCAGTTCGTCGAAGGGAACGTACAGGAGGCGCTGGGACGAAATGCCCTCGACCAACAGGGATTCGATCAACTGCCGAAGCAGGATGGTCTTGCCCACGCGCCGCGGCCCTCGGAGGACGGTGGCCGGCGTCATCCCCTGCGTGATCAGCCGCTTGAGCCGCCCGAAAGGCCACCGCTTGAACGCCGGGACTTCCATGCCGGGCAGACCACCCCACCAGGGGTTGAGCGAGCGAAGGTTCTCGCTCAGTTCCACGGGCAGCCCCCCGTACAGGAGTTTTTCATCCACGGAGAGGCGTCGGCTGCTCATGGTGTCTCCCTTCGGTGTCCCATGACTACCCGCCCGGCGCTATGACCAACTGCCGGTCGTCCACCGCGCCCTTGGCCTGCACGTGGTTGCTGATGGATTCGAGGAGCGAGCGTTCTTCGCTTCCATGAGGCGAAAGCTCGATCAGCGACTGCAGGAGTCGCTTGAAAAGCTCCTGCCGCCGGAGGCCGTTACCGTCGAGGTAGTCGTCAACCTTGTGCAGATCGCCCGCCTTCCAGAGGTGCATCAAGCAGTGGACTCGGTCAATCAATGGAACCGGCTTGCCGCTCGGCGCCTCGTAGCCGAGCGTACTCCCCTTGCGCTGCGCCCAAGTCTTGAGCTTCACCTTGCTGCCGGAATCCTCTTCCACGTCCGGGTCGGCTTCTTCATCCGCCATCTCCGCGTCCCCGCGTCCCCCCATCTCCGCGTCTTCTTCATCCTCCGCCGTCTTGCGCTTGGTGAAACCGATGAGGTCCCAGGTGCCGGCGAGTTCCCTGTCGGAGACGCCACATGAGATAGCGTACAGAATACACGCCCCCGCCGGGGCCTCGTCCATTCCGAAATCGTGCCGGTGCAGGAGGTAATAGGCGGTCAGCTCATCGAGCCTGTCCCCCGCAGCCTCCTCTGCGCTTGATGTCCCATCACCAGAAAGCACGCGCCCGACCACGTAGTCAACCACAATCCGTCGCACCTGCGCAAGGAACTCCGAAACGGTCATTACCTGGCCAGGGTCATTGGCCTTCTTAACCACCGGATGCTTGCTGTATGCCTCCAGGGCAGGCCCCGTCGCCGCCCACACAAAGTCCGGCCCGCGAATCCCAGCATCCCAGAACTTGTGGGGCCAACCTAATTATGAGCGATTTCTTTGAGGGAAATGGGTAACACTCTGTGGTTCTGAGTGATGCTTATGACCCCGTTTTTTTGTAACCAGGCTTCCACCGCCAGCCGACGGGCCG
>Ga0187861_10004508_pt1 | contig 11612 bp, 10 predicted proteins | sample June2016WEW_10_1_3_FD_132986 | JGI IMG/M metagenome (GOLD analysis project Ga0187861, IMG submission 132986) | Peatland microbial communities from SPRUCE experiment site at the Marcell Experimental Forest, Minnesota, USA - June2016WEW_10_100 | ecosystem: Environmental > Terrestrial > Soil >...
CCTCGTCGTCGCCGACCGAGCCGTGCAGGTTACCCGGATATTCGAGCGCGAGCCGCCGCGTGACGTCGATGCGGGCTGCGCCGGCCGTCGCAGCCGCCTGCCGCCGCAGCGTCGGCGCCGCGAGGGCGACGGCGAGGGTCAGGTCGCGCCGCACGCGCCGCTTCAGCCGCCGGACGCGACCGGGCAGCGTCCAGCGCGGCCCGAAGAGGTGAAGGTCGACGCCGTTGTCGAGCAGGTGGAGTGCATATTCAGCTCGAAGCGCGTAGTTGGCACCGACGAAGGACGCCCCGAGCCGGCGCGGGACGTCGACGGGGTGGGCGTATCTCGGATTCGCAGCCATCGGCCACCAGAGCGGAGTCGCCCCGACCGACCTGAATTTCTCGCCGACGTCTCGCTCGGAGTGGAGGCTGAGGTCGAAGTGCGGCGACAGCCCGTCGACGAGATCGAACTGGTGCACGTTGTTGCACGAGAAGTTGCACGTCGGTACGCCGCTCCCGTGGATCTCGTCGATCGCCTCCGGCTCGACCATGCCGTCCATGAGGTAGGCGAAGACGAGGTCGAAGCGCCCCCCGCGCGACTCCTCCCTGAACCGGTCGACGAGCCGTTGCGAGAACGCGGCTCTCAGCGAGGCGTCGCGCCTGACCATCGCCCGGCGGCCGTCGTCGGCGGGGACGAGAACCACGTCGTGCCCGAGCTCGACGAGCGAGTCGTGCAGGTAGCGCCGCCAGACCTGGTTGCCGGCAACGGCATGGTTGGTGGTGGCGCACAGGATCTGGAAGATGCGCATGACGATCGCACCGCCTACCGCAGCTCGGGCTGGAGCGGCACCTCACCGTGGGGAATCCCGAGCAGCGAGCACACCTGGGCCGCCCGGTGGGCATAGGTGTGCCGCGCGAGGACGGCGTTCTTCCCGGCCGTTCGCAGGACCGAGGCCGCCGCCTCGTCGCTCAGGAGGTGAGACACGAGCTCACCGTGCTCGGCCGCATCTGCGGCGACGGCCAGCTCGTCGTCGGCGAACAGCTCGCGAAACGCCGACACGGGATCGCCGATCGAGAGGCCGCCGCTCCCGAGCACCAAGCGCCCGCTCGCTGCCAGCCCGACGGATTTGCTCGCCGGCGCGCGGATGCTCCGCGTAGTAGCGCGCCTTCTCAAGGAACTCGTGCCGGTCGCGCCAGACGAGCACTTCCGTGTCTGGCTCAAAGTGTTCCGCGAGCTCATCAGAGTAGTTGGTCAGGTAAAGGGCACCGCTCATCGGAGCCTCGAACTCGCGCAGGTGCAGATGCTGCAAGACCGGCTTCGCCGGGTCGTGCCCATCGAACACCTCCAAGAATCCGAGCGAGACATGGCTACTGCTGTAGAGACGCACGACCCCGTCATCGCTGACGGGCGCGTGGGCGTGGCGCGAATACTCGGTCGCAAGCCGACGGGTCATATCGATCCGGGCAGCAGCGGCAGTGGCGCTGGTCTGGGAACGCAGCGACCGTACGGTCAAGGCAGTTCCGATTGTCAGGTCGCGGCGGACTCGCCGCTTCAGGCGCGGCCAGCGACCTGCGAGTGTCCAGCCTGGTCCAAAGAGGTGCAGATCCACGCCGTTGTCCAGCAGATGAAGCGCATACTCGGCCCGAGGGGCGGAGTTGCTGCCGACGAAAGATGCCCCGAACTCTCGCGGCACGTCAACCGGATGCGCATACCTCGGATGCGCTGCCATCGGCCACCACAGGGGGGTTGCCCCCACCGCTCTGAACTTGTCGCCGACGTCGCGCTCGGAGTGGAGGTTGAGGTCGAAGTGCGGTGCCAGTGCGTGGACGAGATCGAACTGATGGATGTTGTTGCAGGAGAAGTTGCACGTCGGTACGCCTGTCCGTCGTATCTCTTCGATCGCATCCGTCTCGATCATCCCGTCCATCAGGTACGTGAAGGCGAGGTCGAAGCGTCCTGTGCGCGATTCGTCACGAAAGCGATCAACGAGCCGCTGCGAGAATTCTGCCCTCAGCGACGCGTCGCTCGCTGCCCTAGCCCGGCGGCCCTCGTCCGCAGAGAGAACCACATCGTGCCCGAGGTCGACCAACGAATCGTGGAGGTACCGGCGCCAGACCTGATTGCCGGGGACGGCGAAGGTCGTCGAGGGGCTCAGCACTTGGAAGATCCTCATCCGATGCTCGGCGCCTCAGGCTGCAGGGACGGGGTCATGGGGTATGCCAGCAAGGAGCAGACCTGGGCCGCCCGATGCGCGTAGGTATGGCGCGTCAGCACGGCGTTCATGCCGGCGCTCCGGAAGGCCGACGCCGCCGCGTCGTCGGTGAGCAGCAGGGACACGAGCTCTTGGTGCTCGTCGACATCGCCTGCAACGGCCAACTCGTCTTCGGCGAACAGCTCGCGAAACGCCGAGACAGGGTCACCGAGGGAGAGCCCGCCGCTCCCAAGGATCTTGTAGACGCGCTCGTTCACCTCATCGTACCCGTCGTAGCAGGCCATAGCGTTGACCGTCGGACAGAGCTTCGCCCGGCCGTAGAGAACGCGCTCGAGGTCCCGGTCGAGCAGGCCGGAGCAGTGCACCCGCACGTCCACCTGACGTGCTCGTCAGCAGGCGGGGATCGCTCCATGCAGCCAAACGCTCCGCGGTGCCATCCGTGGAACCGTCGTCGACGACGAGGCATGCAAAGCTGTCGAAGGTCTGCTCGAAGACGCTGCCGAGCGCGCCCGGTCGATCGTCGCCTCCGCGTTGTACGCCGGCAGGAGCACCGTCACGCGCGGCGCTGCGGTCATCCGTAGAGTTCGGTGCCGAGCGCGATGAACGCGTCCGCGCGGTGGGCGTACGTGCCGCTGTGCCGAATGAAGTCGAAGCCGCTGGCCCGCAGCTTGTGTCGGCGCTCGTCGTCGGCGAGGAGCGACGCCGTCGCCTCGTGCAGGGAGTCGGCATCGCCGACGGCCGACACCAGCCCGTCGGTGATGCGTACGGCTGCCAGGTTGTCGCTCACGCAGACGGCTCCGAGCGCGAGCGACTCGAAGACGCGCTCCACGACCACGTGGTTGGCGATGTTCAACTCGGAATGGAGTCCGAGCGAGAGCTTCGACTCGCGGTACACGCGAAGACGCTCGTCCTCGTCGATGTACGGGGGCGTGGGCACGATCCGGTTTGCGGGATCGGCCGCGTAAAAGCGATACCACTCAGGCTTGTACGCGCCGGAGCCCACGTAGCAGACATCGAACCGGTCGTTCGTGCAATCCACGCCGACACGGTCGGGGTCGACGTCGGCGGAGAATGGGATCGACAGCGCCCGTCGTTCGCGCTGGTAGAACTCCCACAGCTCGCGGTGCTCCACGGAGGTCGGCTCGTCGTAGAAATGCTCTCCAGTAAAGATCACCGGGATTCCGAACTCGTCAAACTCGTCAGAATGGTCATGCCAAAACCACGCTAGCACGACCAGACCCTTGGTTGTCGCCACGTTTGCGAGCTGTCGCAGCACACGGTGCTGCGAGCCCCGTCGAATCGCTGTGGGAAGCCGTGCATCGGAACGTATCACGGTCGCAAGCTTTGCCGCAACGCGACCTCGGGGCGGCAGCAGGCGATACGTGTAATCGTGATTCGAGATCATCACGAAGCCGGGGCCTGTGGCCTCGGCGACGCTTCTGATCACGGAGACGTCGTAGCCACGGTAACCAAAGCCGCGTGCGAACTTCTCGACGAAGAACCGGTGATTGTACGGTGTGGGCAGCAGCGGGTGGTCGAGGATGTAGAAGCGGTTTCGCACGTCCGCCTCAGCCGACGAGACTTCCACCGGTGTTCGCGGCGAAGTCGGCGACGATCCGGATGCCTTCTTCCAGCGATACCGTAGGCAAGAGGCCGAGCGCCTGCTGCTTGCTTGCGTCGCAGTAGCGTGCGAACACACCTTCGGGCCTGTCGAGCAGCGGCATGATCCCCGGCTGGCCCTTGCCGAGCACCGTGCACGCAAGCTCGATCAGCTCGCGAAACGTCGTGCGGACGCCGGAGCCAAGATTAAGCGGCTCCGCTGCGCGGAGCGTCTCGTACGTCTCGAGCACCGCGGTGATGCAGTCCTCGATGTAGATGAAGTCGCGCGACTGCTCGCCGCTCCCCCAGACCTCGATCGGACCACCGTTGCTCTCGAGCACTCGCTTGACGATCGATGGGAACGGATACGTGAGGGCCTGGTCTTCTCCGTACCCGGAGAACGGCCGGTACACGGCGACGTCGAGCCCGTGGCGAGTGACTGCCAGATGCGAGAGGAACTCGCCGGTGAGCTTTGCCCATCCATACGACATGTCCGGCAGATCGATTCTTCCTTCCGTGAAATCAACCTCGCTCTCAACCAGGGCGACATTGTGCCCCCGCGTCTGCAGCCCGATCGGATAGCATGCCGACGAGGAGAAGTAGACGATCTTCTTCGGCTTCGTGCGTACTGCCCAGTCGAAGAGCGCCGCATCGATCATCAGGTCCTTCGCGACTCTGAGCGGGTTGTGCTCGATGGCCATTCGCCCCTCGACGATCGCAGCGAGGTGGAACACGACGTCGAACGCATCGGACGACGCAGCAAAGTAGTTGACGCAGTCCGCATAGACGAGTTCGTGAACGTCGCAACGGAGGTGCTCCGGCCAGCTCTCCTGGCGCAGACCGGTGGTGAGCGCGTCGACTATCGTCACCTCGGCTCCAGCCTCGGCCGACAGGCGCTTGGCCAGATGGCGTCCGACAAACCCGCACCCACCGGTGATCAGGATTCGCGTTGGCATTCGAGGGGGCCAGGCTACAGCCTGATCCATTCTGGCGGAGTCACGTCTGTCGTGTCGATCTCCGGATCGGCGAGCCACCGCCGGGGTACGACCACGACCTGCTCCGGGTTCTTCCCGAGCCACGCCCCCACCACGAGAACGCGGAGTTGGCGATGACGTGATGTCGGCAGAGACTCATGAGCAGCAGATCCTCCCACCCTCGCTCCTGGACGATCCGCCGTTCCTCGGCGGCTGTGGCTCCACACTTCAGTCGCCCATGTCGGACAGGAACCGACGTGCCGCCTCCGCGACTCCTCTCTGAAGCGGTCGACGAGCTGTTCCGAGAACCCAGCTCGCAGCGAGGCGTCGCGCCTGACCATCGCGCGACGGCCCTCGTCTGCGGGGACGAGCACCACGTCGTGCCCGAGGTCGACGAGCGAGTCGTGGAGCTGGCGCCGCCAGACCTGGTTGCCGGCGACGTCGTCGTTCGTCGAGGCGCTCAGGATCTGGAAGATGCGCATGGAGCGAGTCATCTCGCGCAGCTCCGGATGCGCTCGTAGAGCGCCAGGACGGCGGGAGCGACCACGCGACCTTCGTAGGAGCGGAGCGCTTTCCCGCGCGCGCGACGGCCCAACTGGCCACGCAGCCTCTCGTCCCTGAGGAGCGTCTCGAGGGCCACAGCGAAGGCTGCCGGAGAGCTGCGATCTGCGAGCACCCCGGCCTCACCACCGTCGAGCATCTCGGGCAGGCCGCCGACATCGGACGCGATCACGGCCAGCCCGCAGCTCATCGCCTCTTGTACAACTCCGGGGAGGTTGTCGTACTGGGTCGTGTTCACCATCACGTCCGCGGCCGAGAAGCAGTCCACGAGCACGCCCTCGTCCGAAACCCCGCCGAGCGCGATCCCGTCGAATCCCGACGACCGAAGCAACTCGGCGCCGCCTCCGCCGACGAGGAGCAGCCTCACGTCGCCTGCTAGGTCGGGAGCGGTCTCGCGCAGGCGCCGCAGCGCTTGGACGAAGAGCACGATTCTGCCCTCGTAGAACCCGATGCTGTGGGGCTTGCCCACGTGGACGACCACGCTCCCGGCAAGGGGCAGCCCGAGCCGCCGACGCGCCTCGACCCGATTCCGGGGCGAGAAGAAGTCCGTGTCGATCGGGTTCGGCAAGCAAATGACGTCGGCACCCCGCGTGATGGGGCTTTGCCGGACGATCCCGGCCATCCACGACGACGGCGCGACGATCGTGAGTTCCGTCCGGCGCAGTGCACGACGCTTGATGCGCCACTGAAGCCCAGTCCAGTCCCGCGAGGTCGCAAGCATGGCGCCGGTCCCCCGGCCGTCGGCGATGATCGGACACGAACCGCATCCCGTCTTCCAGCGTTCGCACCCCTTCGAGTTCGTGCAGCCACCGGTGATCGGCCACATGTCGTGGAACGTCCATACGAGCGGATACGAAGCGGAAAGAGACCGCAGCTGAGTCAGCGGGATGCTGTGGCCGGAGTACGTCCAGTGCAGATGCACGACATCGGGCGCGAACGCGTCGATCTCCCGCCGCCAGAGATGGAACGAGGGTCGCGCCAACCCATGAAGCCCGGTGTGGCCCGTGACGATGCGCATGGGCTTGTCCGCAGCTCGCCAGAGGAGGGGACGTGGAACATGATGTTCCCTGTCGCTCTTGTCCTCGTCCGCGCCGAGGAGGACGCGCGACTCGACGCCGGCCTCGAGCAGCGCGACGTGTAGACGATGAACGGCCTTCGCGCCGCCGGTGCGAGCGTCGTTGCAGGTGAGGTGGAGGACTTTCATCCGCCCTCCTCGCCGTGCCCCGCTCCGGCCGCCTCCACGCTCAGCACGCGACCGTAGAGAGCACGTTCGTGTCGCTCGATCTCCTCGAGCGTGAACCTCGTGCCGATGACTCGCGCGGGAACGCCGGCGACGATCGAGTACGGAGGAACGTCACGCACGACGACGGCACCCGCGGCGACAACTGCCCCCGACCGACCGTGACCCCCTTGAGCACGATCGCGCGCAGGCCCAGCCAGACATCGTCCTCGACGACGATCGGCTCGTCGTCTTCTGGCCGCTTCTCCTCGACCTCGTCCATGAAGCGCCCGAGGACCGATGTGTTGTGATTCCCCGCGACGAGTGCGACCTGCGGCGCCGTCATCACGTGGCTGCCGATCGCGATCCTCGTGTTGACGGCGGAGATCCAGACGCCGGGCCCGAGCAGCACGTGCTCGCCGACGGTGACGTTCTCGGGGGCGACCACGCCCACGGACGGGTGGATGACCGTGTCGGGGCCGCACGAGGCGAGACTGGAGCGGATCGCGCTCACGATCTGCGCGTTCCTCCGCTCCCGGACGCCGTTCCACACGCGCAGGACGAGCCGAGACAGCCAGGCGTTCACGGCTCGCGCCTCACGAGCGCCAGGCGGAGGAGAGAGATCAGGACCGCGCTGTCCCAGGCGCCCCGCGCCGGCCGGCGTGCGAGCTCGCGAACGACGGTCCGGAGCGCTCTGCCCTTCAGCTGCGGCTCCCTCGACACGACCGTCGCGTGCTTGTCGATCCACACGCGTGCCAGAGCTCGCCGGTCTGCCGCGCCGTCCGCCCACGACTCGAGGAGGCCGCGCGGTAGGAGCTCGAGCACGGCGAGCGCCTCGCGGCAGTCCTCGAGGCCGTACTCGGAGGACGACGACGCACTCCCGAGGACGAGGGCCGTCCCCGGCGAGACCTGGATCCCGAGCGCCAGGTCGAGGACGTTCTGCACGACGCGCACCCTCACGGCGGCGGCCCCGGCGTCGCCCTCGGCCGCATACGTGCTCCCCGGATGCTCCCTGTGCGCACCGAGGACGGCGGGCAGCCTGGCGATCGGGTAGCGGCACGCGATCCTGCCCCAGAGTTCGTAATCCTCGCACACCGGGAGGCTCTCGTCGAACGGTCCGACCTCGCGCAGCGCGTCTCGTCGCGCGAACGCCAGCGACGTGGCGATCACGTTGTCGAACAGCATCTTCAGCCGCACGGACGCCGTACCGCTCGGCGTGGCGAACGTGGCGATCGTCGAGCCGCTCGGGTCGACGTCGTCGTAGCCGGCGCCGACGAGCGCGATCTCCGGCCGCGCCTGCACGAACGCGAGCTGCGTCGCGAGCCGGGTCGGATACGCGAGGTCGTCGGCGTCGAGGAAGGCGACGTACGCTCCGCGCGCCACGTGCAGCGCGACGTTGCGGGCGGCCCCGGGTCCGCTGCGCCGCGCTGTCCGGAGGTAGCAGATGCGCTCGTCTGCAAAGGCGTGCACGATCGACGCGGTCGAGTCGGTCGACTCGTCGTCGACCACGATCAGCTCGAGATCGGCAAAGGTCTGGCAAAGCACGCTCTCGATCGCCTCCGCCAGGAAGGCCTCCGCGTTGTGCGCGGGCATGACCACTGACACCGTGGGTGACTCAGCGCCCATCAAGTCCCATCTCCGCGAAGGCGTCGCCGAGACGCTTCTGCCAAGTGTGGTCCGCGAGCGCGCGCCGGCGGCCCGCCTCGGCGATAGCCTCGCGCTCCGCGTCATGGTCGAGGTAGTAGCGGCACTTGTCGACGAGATCCGCCCGTCCTTCGAAGCAAACGATTTCCCGGCCCGGGACGAAGAAGTCCTCGATCTCGTCGACGTACTCGAGCAGGTAGAAGGCACCGGACATCGGCACCTCGAAGTCTCTGAGCCGGACCTGGCGGATGGGATTCCGCGAGCGCGCCGTGTCCCCTACGCTCGAGAAGCCGAGGCAGATCCTCGATCGGCTGAACGTCTCCACCATCTCGTCGTCGGAGAGCGGGCTCCCGCAGACCGACGGCTCGAGCAGCGGCGGCGGCACTCTCCGGCCGAGCGCCCTTGCCTTGACGACGGAGCCCGTTCGCCGCAGTCGAGCCGGGCGCGACCGCGGCTGCGCCAGCTCGCTCCAGCCCGGCCCCCAGGCGTGGCCGTCGAGCCCGGCGTCGAGGAGCGCACGCAGGTGTGCCGGCCGGTCGCCGTACGCGGAACCGACGAACGTGACGTCGAGCTCGCGCGGGACGTCGCGCGGCCCGTAGAAGTCGGGGTTCGCCGCCTCCTGGCAGTAGATCGGCGTGGCGCCGGCCGCGCGGTAGTCGTCGAGCCGGAACCGCTCCGGCACGAGGCAGTAGGAGAACGCCAGGGCTATCTCACTTACGAGGTGGAATTGGTACGACGCGTTGCAGTACCAGTTCACGGTTACGATGCCGAGATCCGTGATCCGGCGGATGACCTCGGGGCGGGCGAACGACGAGTAGAAGTAGCTGAAGAACACATCGACGGGCCGGATCGCATGCGCTTCGCTCACCTGACGGAGAAGCGCGTCCTCCAGCGTTGCCCGCTGCGCCTCGACGAAAGTCTCGGTGTCCGGCTTGGCCGGGTCGACGTGGAGATAGAACGGCTCGAGGTCGAAGTCGAAGCGCACGACGTCGTGCCCGAGGTCGCGCAGCGCCCCGTGGAGGTTCTGGAACCAGATGCTCGACTCCGTCAGGCCACCGTGCGGCTGAGCCCCGGCTGCGTAGAAGATCCGCATCGTCAGGCCGCCTGTTCTCCCGGCGCAGATGGATGCGCGTCCGGGCGCATCGAGTAGCCGACGACGATGCCGACGAGCGCATAGAAGAAGGACGCCGCCTCGACCGACTGGAGATACGTGAGGCTGTCTCCTGTGGTGAACTGGTTGATCAGCCACACGGTGAGCGCAGCTGCGACGCCGACGTTCAGCACTCGCTCCGACCCCGTGCTGGTCCGCCAGTTGGCGACCGCGTAACGGATGGTCAGGAGCATGATGAGCGCAAAAGTCAGGAGCGCGGGAAGGCCGCTTGCCGTGCCCCAGGCGAGATACGGGTTGTAGACCCAGGTGCCAATCTCCTGCCCCTGCACCCAGTGGAGGACGCCAAGCGGCGAACCCGAGAATGGATGTTGGGTCACGTAGTGCAGGGCCGCGAGGTTCCGGTCCAAGCGCGTCTGTGTGTTCGGCTCACGCAGCACGTCGTTCACGTTCAGGGAGAGCACGCGGGTTCCGCTGAAGGCGAAATGGACATTGAAGAGAAAGACCGCCATCAGCAGCCCGCTCAGGGACGCCACCGCCCACCGCCGGGCGCGCCCTCGCATCGAGATCACGAAGACCGCGAGCAACCCGATCAGCGCCCCGCGCGTCCCCGTGGCGATCACCTCCTTCGCCCCCAACACGACCGCCGCCAGCAACAGCAACCTCTTGATCGACCCGGTATCGATGGCGAGCAGTGCGATCGCCAGGGGGATCATCGCCGCGCACAGTGTCCCGTAGATCGTCCATGACCCCAGTGCGCTGACCCGCCCTTCGCCGGCCGCGTTGGCGACCGCTTGCAAGACCACGTTCTCGCCGAGCGCCGCCCCGGCCGCGTAGCGGATGAGAATTGCGAGCGTGACGGAGACGACGATGCTGAGGGAGGCAAGCCTGAGTCCGTCGACGTCGCGAACGAGGCGAGCGAGAAGCACGACGACCATGAGCGGCTCCAGCACGCGCGTGAAGGCGATGCCGAGTCCGGGAATCAGCCCCAGGTACCACACCTGCGTCATCGCCGTCGAGACGAGCAGGAGCGCGAAGGCGAGGAAGACCGGCGTTCGCACGAACTGCTGAACGAACTCGCGGTCCACGTTCAGGATGGTCAGGAAGGCGAAGACCAGGAACGCGCTGGTGATGCTGACGCTGTTCTCGATCCCCTGTCGATCCGTGTAGAAGACGAGCACCGGCAGGACCGCGAACCTCGAGATACCCCAGCTCACGATCACGAGCGGGACCATCCTGCGACTGTCGGCGTGGAGGAACCTGTCCAGGAGGGCGAGGCCGATCGCCCCCGTCCCCCCGAGGACGAGGAGGCGGAACAGGAAGTGGTGGGTCAGACCGAGAGAGACTATGAGCAGCTTTCCAGGTCTAGGAGTAAGCACGGAACGTCATCAGCACGGACCCGGAATCGCTTTCCGCAGTGCGTGCAGTCGAGGATTCCTCCCGCCCCCTCGACCAGCGATCCAAGGCATTGAGGACAGACCACTAGCGCGCGCCATGCCGCCGGCCGGAAGGCTTCCGCAGTCATAACCGCTCGCTCCCGAGTTACCGGGAGAGCCTGCGCCGCACGACGCACGGCAGTAACCGCGATCGGAGGTAGCGCGGCTCGTGCGAAGCGACGTATCAAGGGTTTCTCGCGCCGGAGTCTGAGCTGGCGCGCGTCGCTGGAGTCGACCGCCGATTGCATCCAGTTGGCGGGAATGCGCGCTATCAGCTCCTCGAGGCTTTCGCAGGTCACAACTCGCAGCGACTGCTGCCACTCCATTCCGACGAAGAAAACGTCTGCGAGTGCCTCAACGGCCCGACGGAAGGTCGGCTGATCGAACAGCACGTCAGTGAGGCCTGTCCAGGCGTCCGGATCGCTTCTAGGAGCGAGATACACCACGCCGTCCGCCAGGTGAACAAACCAGAGGTGCTCGGGAATCGCCCTCATGCGCTCGTAGATGAGCGAAGGAGTCTCGATGTACCCGCCTTCGGCCACTCGCTGAAGCTCGGCAACGAAGCCTGCCGGGTCAGGAACGTGTTCGAGCACGTGCGAAGCGATGACATAGTCGAATTGACCGTCGCGGAAGGGAAGACGTGAGCCATCCGCCTGGATCAGCGGACGCGAGTCGCGTACGAGGTCGAGCCCGCCGCGCTGCCGAGCGCCGTCGGCGTCCGGGTACCTGTCCAAGAGGATGCTCGCCTGCGGATGCGGATCTCCGCCGGCGCCGATCTCCAGCACGAGAGCCCCTGGCGGTATCGAGGGTACGTGGCGAAGATGCACGTCAGGGCCTCGTCGCAGGCTCGAGGTCCGACCGTCCGGCTCCATCAGCGGTC
>Ga0187861_10004509_pt1 | contig 11609 bp, 6 predicted proteins | sample June2016WEW_10_1_3_FD_132986 | JGI IMG/M metagenome (GOLD analysis project Ga0187861, IMG submission 132986) | Peatland microbial communities from SPRUCE experiment site at the Marcell Experimental Forest, Minnesota, USA - June2016WEW_10_100 | ecosystem: Environmental > Terrestrial > Soil >...
CGATACCCTTCAAGTAAGCTTCACCATAAAAAACACTGGAAAGCGCAATGGCCAGGAAATTGCACAATTATATGTGCAAGATGTCGAGTGTTCTGTTTCAAGACCGAAGAAAGAGCTTAAAGGATTTAAGAAGGTGGAAATCGGAGCAGGACAAAGTACGACTGTACAAATGAAATTAACGATGCAAGACTTCTCCTTCTGGAATTTAAAAACAAGAGACTGGTATGCTGAGAAAGGAAAATTTATTATTTCTGTTGGATCTTCATCGAAAGAAATCACATTACAAAAATCTATAGAATTGCAATGACGGCATAAAGAAGTTGTTAATAATTAAGAACAATAAAATCATCGGGTATGAAGATTAGGAGATACGAATGGAAAGTGTTACGCAAAAACTTTCAATAAAAGAGAAAATTGGGTACGGATTTGGCGATTTAGCATCATGTCTTTTCTGGACAACGGTGATGTCGCAGCTCCTTTTCTTTTACACAGATATTTTTGGTTTGTCTGGAAAAGTCGCCGGTGTTATGTTTTTTATTTCAAGAATCCTTGATGCGTTTTTCGATGTGGTGATAGGTATGACGGCGGATCGAACAAAAAGCCGATGGGGAAAATTCAGGCCGTATTTGTTATTTGGCGCTGTTCCATTGGCGGTTGCCGCAGTGATGGCATTCTCTACGCCCGCGTTCAGCGAAGCAGGAAAAATTGTTTACGCCTATATTACCTTTATCCTTTTTATGTTTCTCTATTCTGCTATCAACATTCCCTATACTGCTTTATTAGGCGTCATTAGCGGCGATCCAGTTGAACGGACGAGCGCTTCATCATTTAAATTCACGGGCGCCTATTTGGGGGGCATTATCGTCTCTGCCACCGTTCTTCCCCTGGCTGCGTATTTCGGAGCGGGGAATGCAGCAAAAGGTTGGCAGATGACTATGGGGTTATATGGAATTGCAGCGATTGGTTTTTTTATGGTGACATTCCTTTCAACACATGAACGAATTCAACCTATTGCGAAAGAAAAGACATCGGTAAAAGATGATTTGAGAGATTTATCCAAGAACGCTCCTTGGATGATGTTGTTCATCGTGACGATTCTTTTTATTCTCTTCGTTTGTATTCGCTTAAGTGTCACAACGCATTATTTTAAATATTATATCGGCGAACAGTCGAGTCCTTTACTGGTACATATATCGAACTTTTTTGTTCAATATCTTCTTAATCCCGTCAATGCTATGTTCGGGAGGGAACAAATTGTGCTGTTGGATGTAAACCATAAATTCGGATTTGAAGTGTTGACGTCGGTGTTTAATACTTTGGGCCAAGCATTATCACTTGTCGGTGTTCTTATTGTCCCCTGGGTCGCAAAGACCTTCGGAAGAAAGGGGAGCGTTATCATTTTGTTTGTGGCAGCATTAATCTTTACCGGTTCATTCTACTTCGTGCAACCGGAAAATGTTCTCTTGATTTTGGTGCTTCAATTTTTTGGATCGATCACAGGCGGGCCGATCTCTGCATTGTTGTGGGTCCTGTACGCTGATACCGCCGACTATTCAGAATGGAAAACCGGTCGAAGAGCAACGGGCCTTGTCTTCTCGGCTTCTATTATGTCGAACAAGCTGGGCTGGGCGATAGGAAGCATGGTTGCTGCATTTGTTTTGGATCAAACCGGGTTCGTTGCCAATGTAATACAAAACATTGATGTGAAAAATGGATTGAGAGATATGATGAGTATTATTCCTGTTGCTGTTGGAACGGTCGCTCTCTTGATCCTAGCATTCTTTTATAAATTAGATGAACCGATCATGAAAAAAGTAAAAGAGGAGCTTGAATTGAGACGTAAAGAGAGTGAGGAAATGCCAGCAACAGCTTGATGGGGCAAAAGAAAACATTGAGTGAGACCAGGACATTCGTTCAATGGAATACATACTTACTGAAAAAGAGGAAACACTATGAAAAAAACAATCATCGGTAAACCATTGCCGAATATTCCATGGGAAAAACGACCGAAAGGATGCACCGATGTAGTATGGAGGTATTCGAGAAACCCTCTTCTTGATTGGAATCCAATCCCAAAAGCTGCGCGTATTTACAACAGCGCGGTCATTCCGTATCAAGAAGAATTTGTCGGTGTATTCCGAGCAGATCAAAAAAATGGCCGGGCAACTTTGTTTTTTGGTAAAAGCAAAGATGGGCTAAAATGGAACATAGGTCCAGATCCGATCCAGTGGGTAGATGAAGATGGAAATTCCAAACCGACAAGTTATGCCTACGACCCACGATTGGTCCAGATTGATGATACTTTTTATATTGTCTGGTGTGATGATATGCGCGGAGCATCTATTGGTTTGGGGAAAACGAAAGACTTCAAGATATTCGTACGTATGCCAAATCCACTTATGCCATTTAACCGTAATGGTGTTCTCTTCCCACGAAAAGTTAATGGGAAATATCTTCTTCTCAGTAGGCCGAGCGATAGCGGACATACACCGTTTGGCGATATATTTTTAAGCGAGAGTCCAGATCTTATTTATTGGGGAAATCACAAATTTGTAATGGGCAGGGGCGGGCAAGGATGGTGGCAAGGAACGAAAATTGGCGCAGGACCGATTCCAATTGAGACGACAGAAGGATGGTTGTTGTTTTATCATGGCGTATCGGGAACGTGCAATGGCTTTGTCTATAGTTTTGGAGCTGTGATTTTAGATATCGATAATCCAAGCAAGGTATTGTACCGTACGCGTGATTATCTATTGACGCCTGAGAAACTATATGAGACAACGGGATTTGTTCCAAACGTCGCTTTCCCTTGTGCGAATTTGTACGATGCTGAAACTGGAAGGATCGCGCTGTTTTATGGCGCAGCCGATACGTGTACTGCTCTTGCCTTCGCGCAAGTTGATGAATTGATTGCCTACATCAAAAACAATTCAGAGTCTCACTAATATTCAATTCAATAACACTAAGTGACTATCTTACCCACTCAGAGGAATAAGTACTATGCAGTTTGGATATTTTGACGATAAAAATAAAGAATACGTTATTAAGCGACCTGATACACCAAGATCATGGAGCAATTATCTTGGATCGACCGAATATGGTGCGATCATCACGAATAACGCAAGTGGATACAGCTTTGTGAAATCTGCTGCTCAGGGGCGTTTTACGCGTCTCCGCTTCAATGTTATTCCTATGGATCAACCTGGACGGTATCTTTATTTACGCGATAAAGACTCAAAGGATTATTGGTCTTCATCGTGGCAGCCGGTTGGAAAACCGTTAAAAGAATATAAGTCCGAGTGCCGTCATGGCTCAGCGTATACAAAAATATCTTCTGAGTATTCAGAAATCAAAACGGAGACGTTATATTTCGTACCGCTCGGCAAAATGTATGAGTGCTGGCTGATGAAAGTGAAGAATACTGGGAAGAAAAAACGACGATTAAGTGTCTTCACGTTTGTAGAGTATGCAAACAACTGGAATCTTTCTCAGGATATGATCAACCTCCAGTATTCGCAATATATCATGAAGATGGATGTGATTGATGGTATTATCGATCATGGCACAAACGTTTATATGCCTTCGAGACCAGAGCACTTTGAAGATAGTGGACAAGGACGGCATACCTTTCTTGCAATTGCTGGGGCGAAAGTAAAAGGATTCGATACCGATCGGGAAATATTTCTTGGGCCATATCGTACCTATGCTAATCCATTCGTTGTTGAAAAAGGAAAATGCAAAAATTCAGTAGCGGTTGGAGATAATGCCTGCGGAACTCTCCAAGTTGATTTCGATTTGAAACCTGGAGAATCAAAAGAATTGGTTGTTCTCATGGGCATTGGTGCTGCAGGTGTTGAAGGAAAACAAGCAGTTCGAGAAATGGGAGGTCCGTTAAAAGTCCAAGAAGAATTTGCAAAACTAAAAAATTACTGGCACTCAAGAATTTCCGGTATGGTAGTAGAGACTCCTGATGCCGATTTCAATAGTATGTTCAATACATGGAATCCATACAACAATCTCATAACATTTGCATGGTCGCGCGCTGCAAGCCTGATATATTCCGGTGAACGGGATGGACTTGGATATCGTGATACGGTTCAGGATATGCTCGGCATTCTTCATTCGATTCCCAACGATGTGAAAGAGAGGCTTGAGCTAATGATCACGGGGCAAGTTTCCAGCGGCGGGGCCATGCCAGTAGTCAAACCGTTCGCGCACATTCCAGGGAGGGAAAAAGCTCCGAGTGAAAACGAATATCGTTCGGATGATTGTATGTGGCTTTTTAATACGATTCCGGCGTACATCAAAGAGACTGGAGATGTTGCCTTCTATAATAAAGTTCTTCCGTATGCAGATAAAGGTGAGGATACGGTGCTTGGGCATCTTCGCCGGGCCATCCAGTTCAATCTCGATCATTCAGGCAAGCATGGTTTTCCGTGCGGGTTGTCTGCGGATTGGAATGATTGCCTGGTTCTCGGGCAGGATGGTGAAACGACATTCGTTGCATTTCAGCTTCGATATGCGCTCAAAACATATATCGAAATTGTGACGATGCTGAATAAACCGGCAGAAGTGAAATGGGCTGAGGGACACCTAAAGACGCTGGATGAAAATCTTGAAAAGCATGCATGGGATGGTGAATGGTACTTGCGTGCATATCGCGCTGATGGTTTGAAGTTTGGTTCGAAAGAAAATGAAGAAGCCTCTATATTCTTAGAACCGCAGCCGTGGGCAGTGATCAGCGGTCATACTTCTCAGGAACAATCGGAAAAATTGTTGGATGTGGTAAACAAACGCCTTTCGACAGATTATGGCATTATGATTTGTGATCCGCCAATTGAGAAAACCGATCCACATGTCATCAAGGCACGGTTATTTAATAAGGGAATGAAGGAAAATGCATCCATCTTCCAGCATACACAAGGCTGGGTTGTAACTGCGGAAGCAATCATTGGCAGGGGAAACAAAGCGTTTGACTATTATCGCAAGTTTATGCCATCTGCATATAATAAGAAGGCAGAACTTCGCCAGACAGAACCGTATGTCTATGCTCAGTTTACAAATAGTAAATATAGTCCGCGATATGGTGCTTCGCGGTTGCCATGGCTGAGCGGTACAGCGTCATGGGCATATTACACCGCCGCGCAATATATTTTAGGAATTCAACCTGATTATTCCGGATTAAGGATCGATCCATGTATTCCGTCGAAATGGAAAAAAGTGAAGATTACACGAAGATTCAGAAATAAGACATTTAACATTGTGATAAAAAATAAAACCGGCAATCAGCATGGTGTGAAGAAAATAACTCTCAATGGGAACATCATTAACGGTAATCTCATTCCTGTTGATCGAATGATGGAGAACAACGAAGTTCTTGTTGAGATGTAAGGACTGAAAAATATAAGTATTGGAAAAGGAATACTATGAGATATGGATATTTTGATGATAAGCAACGTGAGTATGTCATAACCAAACCGGATACACCACTTCCATGGATCAACTATTTGGGCTGTGAAGCGTACTTTGGAATTATCTCCAATACAGCCGGAGGGTATTCATTTTATCGTGATGCACGTCTGCGGCGTCTGACCCGCTATCGTTATAATAATGTTCCCTTCGATTTTGGCGGAAGATATATTTATCTCCGCGATAATCAGTCCGGCAAATTTTGGTCGCCTACTTGGCAGCCAACACAGAATGAAGTGAAGGATTATTCCTGCCGGCATGGGATGGGTTATAGTATTATCGGATCCACGTTTAATCAGATCAAAGCAGAGACGTTATATTTTGTGCCGCTTGGCGAAAATCTTGAAATCTGGCAATTCAGTGTGGTCAACTTGAGCAAGAAGCCGAGAAAACTATCTATTTTTTCCAGTATCGAGTTTTGTCTCTGGGATGCTCAGGATGATGCAACAAACTTTCAACGCAACTTCAGCACAGGGCAAGTGGAAGTCGAAGACGATGTCATTTATCACAAAACGGAATACCGGGAACGTCGAGATCATTTTGCATACTTTGCTTGCTCTGAAAAGCTTGCGGGGTTCGATACACAGCGCGATACGTTCTTGGGAGCCTACAGAAGCTGGAATAAACCATTGGCGGTTGAACGAGGACGTTCATTTAATTCTGTGGCACACGGCTGGGCGCCCATCGGCTCTCATCATGTGAAACTCAACTTGAAGGCAGGCGAGACTCGAGTTGTTACGTTTGTACTTGGATACCATGAAAATCCAAAAGATAAAAAGTTTTTTCCCCCTAACTCGCAAATTATCAATAAAAAAACTGTTCTACCCATTATTTCTAAATATCGGGATCCTGCTAACGTTAAAGCATCTTTTGATGCATTGAAAAAATATTGGGATCAAGTGTTGGGATTATTTCAGGTCAAGACTCCGGATAAACATACCAACCGAATGGTGAATATCTGGAATGCTTATCAATGTATGGCGACGTTTAATATGTCAAGATCCGCTTCATTTTATGAATCAGGTATTGGGCGTGGATTAGGATTCCGTGATTCCAGCCAGGACCTGCTCGGATTTGTGCATATGGTTCCTGAACGGGCACGAGAGCGTGTAATCGATTTAGCATCAACACAACTTGAATCAGGAGGCGCGTATCATCAATACCAACCTTTAACGAAACGAGGAAACAATGATATAGGTAGCGATTTCAATGACGATCCTTTATGGCTCATCATTGGCGTGAGTGCATATATAAAAGAGACAGGCGATTGGACAATTTTGGATGCGCCTGTTCCTTACGATAATAAACCGGGAAGCGAAACACCGTTGTATGAACATTTAGCACGGAGTATAAAATATGCGCTTAATCGGTTAGGACCTCATGGATTGCCGCTTATCGGCCGCGCCGATTGGAATGACTGCCTGAATCTAAACTGCTTCTCCGATACACCAGGACAATCTTTTCAAACTACAACCAACAAAGATGGTAAAGTCGCTGAATCTGTGTTCATAGCAGGAATGTTTGTATTGGCAGCACATGAGTTAGCCGAAATCGCAGATCAACTCGGATTGAATTCTGATGCGAACAATTATCGCAAAGCTGCTGAGAAAATGGATGTAATGGTTCGTCAGCATGGATGGGATGGCGATTGGTTTATACGTGCGTATGACGATTTTGGCAAAAAGGTCGGATCGAAGGAATGCGAGGAAGGGAAAATATTTATCGAGCCCCAGGGTTTCTGTATTCTGGCTGGAATCGGATTAAATGATGGGCTTGCGCAAAAATCTTTGGACTCCGTAAATAAGCTTCTGGCAACGAAACATGGAATTATGCTTCAGCAGCCGCCATACTCAAAATATTATTTGAACCTCGGTGAGATTTCTTCGTATCCTCCCGGATATAAAGAAAACGCAGGAATCTTCTGTCACAATAATCCGTGGGTGATTATTGCTGAGACGCGAGTTGGAAATGGAGACCGCGCGTTTGATTATTATCTCCGCATCAATCCTTCTGCACGTGAAAAAATCATCGACAAGCACCGATGTGAGCCATATGTCTACGCGCAAATGATTGCAGGGAAAGACGCACCTACATATGGCGAGGCAAAGAATTCCTGGCTCACCGGAACTGCCGCATGGAATTATTATGCTATCACACAATTTATACTTGGTGTTCGTCCCACATTTGCAGGACTTATGGTGGCACCTGTTATTCCAAGTCTGTGGAAAGGTTTTCATGTGAAGAGAATTTTCCAGGGTGTGCACTATAACATTACTGTAAAACGAGAAGGCAAGGGGAACACTGTACGCCTGATGGTCAATGGCATTGTTATAAAAGGAAATGTGATTCCACAACCGCATACCGGTGTAACGGAAGTAGCAGTAGAAGCAGTATTATTCTAATTGTGAAATAAGGAAACGATGGAAAAGAAAAAGGTTTTTGTCACCGGATGCGAGTGTTCAATGAACTTGTTTTGTTTACAACAACTTACGAATTATCAGCGGCGCAGCTTAGCCGCCATCCGTTATGTCGCCTACGCTGAGATTTGTTTTGATGTAAAATATGAAATATGTTAACACTAAACAGCGAGCAAAAAATGAAAACTGATTATCTATTATTAACCATTCTTATAAGCTTGTTCGTAGTTTCTACATTTGCTCAAGGCAATTCCAATAACAAATCCGTTTTGCAGGAACGAATTATCAATCTTGACTTTAATAAAATCAAAGGGAACTTCAATACCATGTTCAAAGAATGCATTGGTGCAGGCCGCGCCAATGAGGGATTACGAGCGGATTGGCAACAGCAACTGGCTTATGTAAAAAAGGAATGCGATTTCAAATATATTCGTATGCACGGACTGTTAACAGACGATATGGGCGTTTACAGGGAAGATAAAAATGGAAAACCGGAATATAATTTTCAGTACATCGATGTTCTATATGATTACCTTCTGAGTATCGGAATGAAACCTTTTGTTGAATTAGGATTCATGCCGGAAACATTAGCCAGCGACAAGCAGGTTATTTTTTGGTGGAGGGGAAATGTTACACCGCCAAAAGATTATAAAAAGTGGGAAGACTTGATCCGCAATCTTACTCTTCATTTCACTGAACGCTATGGTGCAGAGGAAGTAAAGACCTGGTATTTTGAAGTCTGGAACGAGCCGAACCTTCACGGATTCTGGTCGGGAACGCAGGAGGAGTACTTCAAATTATATAAATACAGCGTGCAGGCCATAAAGAGTGTGAATAAAGAATATCGTGTTGGCGGACCTGCTACTGCTGGAGCTGCCTGGGAACCTGAGATGATTTATTTCTGCAGTAAAAATGCACTCCCTCTCGATTTTATCAGTACCCATTCATACGGAGTTAAACAAGGATATCTCGATGAATTTGGAAATTCAGGAACAATCCTTGATAAAAATTCCATGAGCGTTAGCGGCGATATCCTTCAATCCCGTAAAGAAATTGCAAGCTCCTCTATGCCAAATTTGGAATTGCATTATACCGAATGGAGTTCATCATATACACCCACCGATCCTATCCATGATAGCTATCATCAGGCTGCCTATGTACTGGAAAAAATTAAACAAGTTGGCAATGCAGCAAATTCGATGTCTTACTGGGTCTTCACAGATATTTTTGAAGAAGCGGGACCACGCTTTACACCTTTTCACGGTGGATTCGGATTGCTGAATTATCAGGCAATCAATAAACCCGCCTTCTATTCCTTCAAGTTCATGAATATGCTTGGTAACACAGAGTTGGTTAATACTGATTCATCTTCCTGGGCATGCAAAAATGCAGAGGGCAACATTCAGATACTTTTCTGGGATTTCACCAACACGCATCCTGGAGATTCTGTGAATAATCAGGAGTATTATATTCGCGATCTACCTGCAAAATCAAAGGGAAAAGTAAAGATAAGTATATCCGGGGTCCCAGAAAGTACCTATGTGCTTGATATCTATAAAGTAGGTTATCATATAAACGACTCATATTCTTCTTATCTTGCTCTGAACAAACCAAAGCAATTTACTAAACAACAGGTTGAGCAAATAAAGAAATTGAATGATGGTTCTCCTGTTTATCATGAAATAGTAAAGGTGAAAACTGATGCACCATTTGTAAAAGAACTGGATCTCCGAGAGAATGATGTTTTCTTGTTGAATATGATTAAACACTAGTGCAAATAAAAACAGCTCATACGTCATGCGGGGCGAGGATTTCCGGCAACTTTAACCAGGCGCTCAAGCTTACCGAATGAATAGCAGTCACAGCAATTATCAAAACCCGAAGACGACATGGCATTGACGCTATAAAAAATTTGCGCAAAAATGAACACCGATACCGGCGAGTTCTTCTTACCTAAGTTAGAGGATATGCATTATGTATCCTCTATTTCACATCAATTTTTCATGGAAAATATTAAGTATCTCATTGTATGGCTATAAAGCAAAAAATCCTCATCAATTTTCATCAATGAGGATTATTCTCTAGTGTATAGCGGGGGCAGGTGCATTGTCTAATCTACAACTTCATATCAAATCGGAAATATCAATAGATCAGCTTTTTCAAATGGAAAAGGCATTGCGCATACGTCAGAAGAAGTAATATTACACAGCCCGGTTTGTTTGCCGGGCTCTCTTTTATATATACCTCTTTCCTCCAGTTCCGAAGCAGATTGCATTTGAGGATGCAAATGCATTTTTCTATTTATTTACTAGTTTTGTTACCACCCACTCCCCCTGTCTTGGATATAGGACGTACCCTTTTTAATCGAAGGCCAGGGGATTATATACTATAATAATTGTCAACCGGTTTAAGTAAAATCAGGTGTCAGTATGATCAATCCGAGTCATAATATAATCGAACATCATACAACATCAATGCGACTTCCATTTTTCTCTAGGGATGACGGGAACGTTCACTGTAGCGACACCCACCGATATTGAAAATGATCGGACTTCTTTCAGACCCGCTGCTTTCGAACTCGGGTAAATCTTTCCAAACCCGTTCAATTCAACAACAACGTGACCTCCCGCACAATTTCTTACAAAATTTTTCTTGAATATTTACTCAATAGGTAAAACTATTTTATTACCTACAAAGCGTTATTGATGAATGTTATTATATATCATTCAACAATTATATTTTGGGATATTTATGTTACATAAATCATGTGTATTTGTCCATTCTTTTTGAGTTAATTCTCTGGAATGGCAGTTCAAAAATGTCAATATCTACTTGGAATTTGTCAAATTAAATTTTATTGACACTTAAATTTCTATTTCTGTATATTTAAATGCTTGTAAAAATACGGCAATGGGCAAGTGCTGTTAACATTTCTAACTCACAAAAAATCAAGGAGGTTTTTGTATGAAGAAAAAAACACTATTTATCTGTCTCCTATCGTTGATGTATACTTTGGGGGCGATGGCCCAGGTAACGTTGACGATTCCAACTGTTCAGGCACCAACAACGGGGGCGGCAGTAACGATGCCGATCAACGTTTCGAATTTTACAAATGTTGGTGCAATTACCTTAAAGGTAACTTATGATACTTCTGTTGTTACATATGTTGGTATTGCAAATGCACCTACAGGCGTAACATTTACTGTTGGTTCTGGAACACCAGGCGTAATCAATTTGGGTTGGTTTGATGCAACCGGAAGCACACCAATCAGTATTACATCCGGTAAACTTGTTGATCTTAATTTTACTTATAAAAAAGGTACAAGCACTATTGGGTTCACTGCATCAGCGTGTGATATTGCCAATGGTTCTGGCGCATCTATAACTGGTATCGTATATACGAATGGAAGTCTCCTCTCGTCAACCACTACAACAATAACAATTCCGAATGTTCCAACACCAGCGGCAGGTGGTACTGTTAGTGTACCCATCAACGTTGCAAATTTTACAAATGTTGGTGCAATTACTTTGAAAGTAACTTATGATACTGCATCGGTTACTTATATAGGTACTGCAAATGCACCTACAGGCGTAACTTTTACAGTTGGTTCTGGCACACCGGGCGTAATTAATTTAGGTTGGTTTGATGCAACCGGAAACACACCATTAAATATTACATCCGGTAAACTTGTTGATCTTAATTTCACTTATAAAAAAGGTACA
>Ga0187861_10004510_pt1 | contig 11605 bp, 9 predicted proteins | sample June2016WEW_10_1_3_FD_132986 | JGI IMG/M metagenome (GOLD analysis project Ga0187861, IMG submission 132986) | Peatland microbial communities from SPRUCE experiment site at the Marcell Experimental Forest, Minnesota, USA - June2016WEW_10_100 | ecosystem: Environmental > Terrestrial > Soil >...
CCACCCGCTCTGCGCTAACAGTATCCCACACTTGACACTGTGGGTTCACGGGCCAGCTCGAACGCCGTGAACGCGCAGAGCCAGAAGGTATCCTTGTGCCATTGTTGGCAGGCGCCCCAGCCCGCGCCACATGCACGTCGTGCCAGGATTATCTTGTTTCCTCCTTGCGAGCCAGCCACCCATCTTGCCAATCCATCGCATGGCTTGTTGGGCATTGGGTGCTGTGTCTGGGATCTTGCCGGTAGCCCAAGCGCTCAAAACATGCCACTCTTCCTCGTTTAGGATCTGGTCACAAGGGGTGTCCGGTTTCTCTCGACCCACCATAGTCATCCAGTAAACCCGCCAGGCAACCACAAGATCAATGGCTAAGCAAGGCTTCAGACCGTCGGTATCATCCAAGCGGCGATCTTCGATCCGGCATCCGCTCTTAAGAATGCGATGATACACTTCGATGCCCCACCGGCGACCATACCAATTCAGGCGCTGACAGGCATCTTCAAAGCTTTCGGTCCTGACTGTGGTCAGTAGCATCCAATCGATAGGTTCTTTCACCTCAGCCCGACAACCGACTTCCCGAGCATAGACCGCCCATATGCTCAGTGGTGGAAGCGTACTGTTTCCAGGAGGACTGAGCACCACAGAAGCAACACGTACCTGCAGTTTCGCCGTACGGGCTGGGCGCAAACCACGGCGCGTCACTGCGACATCGAGCAATCCCGCCACAGGCTCAGCATTCATCCTCGGCCACAATCCCTCCTGTTCGACTTTTCGGTTGCGTGTACGTTCCGCACGGATCAGAAGCTTGGGACCCCGCGTATCCTGTGTGGCTTCATGGAACAGTTCATAGACATCAGCTTCGCGGTCCCCAATGCTTACGAGCATCGTATCCGGACAGAGCTTCTGCTCATCGGCTACGGCTCGGTAACTCACCAGCCACTTGACGCTTTCCTTCTCCTCGATCGGCAGCTGATGGCGGCGCTTTCCTTTACCAGCCTGCTCGGGATCGCGCCCCCAGCATTGCACGTTCAGCAACCCCAACGGTGTGCCGTCGGGTGTAAACGCCATCGTATCGTGAACCATCAATCCAACCGCCGAGTTTTGAGAGGTGTTGATTGGACCTGCACCCTCAGGCGGGTGAGCGGTGTAGGTAAGGGTTGTGCTGTCCTGGACTGCTAAAACCACTGGGTATGCGCGCAATCGCTCAATGGTTGACTCAATGTGCGGTCTGAGCAGTGTCTGCATATCTACGTTGGAATTCTCGAAAAACCGGTACGCCGCCTTTATCTTTGCCGCCGAGCCGTTGGACGCCTGGGGGATCAGTTCGCCAGGCTGGGCAAAAAAATCCGCTGCCAGTGTAAACAACCGCTGCTTTAGCCGTTCATCGAAAAACTGTACCCTGCCGAACTCCTCCTCGGCCCAGTCGGCTGGAGCTTCCAGCACTGGGGTGCTGCCCAGTGCCACCTTCGGCTCTGCGCATAGCGCCTGTTTCCATTTACTATTGATCGGATACAAATAGATATCTTTGGGACCCTCAGCCACCTTGCCGTTGGGATAGGCCGTCGGCCGCGCCGCCGTCTGACCAACGTGCAGCCAATTAGCTGCCCGGTAGCACGTGCCCGCAAAACGGCTTGGATCCACAAATGTTTCCGCCAGTAGCGGCGTGTACCCGTAGCGCCCCGTCCAGTCTTTCACAAGTCGGCTCATGCACAGACTTAGCACGTGCGAAGCCAGATGCGGCACGCGCACACTCGGCAGGATCAGAAACCGGCTATTACACACTACTTGATTCAGGTTGGCGCGTCGAGCCGCTTCCGTCCAGCCGATGTACTTATCCCGTTCCTTCAAACGCCACTGCGCAGCGCTGAACGCCAGTGCGCCAACCCATCCGTGCCGCGAGCTTTCGACAAGGTAACGAATCTGCGCGCCACACAACGGCCCCTTGCCCAGGTAGTGGAACCGCTCCATCAGTCCGTTCCATACCGCGGATAGTTTGCTGTAGCGACTGGAGATGGCAACAATATTTATCTCGCCAAGTGCCTTTAGGGTGCACTGAACCTCAGGAATATCGATCCTTCGATCCGTCGGCATCTTGCGCCCAGACCGTCTGAAACAGGACTTCTCGGCCGCCGGCAGCGTGATGAGTTTGCGGCGATGCAGTTCAAGCAGCGCTTTGCGGCAACTGACCTCTTTCAATTTGCCGTTTGCCGTTCGCCACTGCATCCTTTCGCATACACGGAGCGACAAAGCGCGCCGCGACATCGAAGGATCGGCTTTCAGGATTTTTGTAATCCAAGCGATCATCGCTGCATTGAATTCGCGGCCACACAGCTGCATGCGACCTATATAGCATCATTCACCCACAGTGTCAAGTGTGTCCCATAGTCAGCGCTCTGCGGGTGGCAGCTGCCTGGTCAAATAACGAAGGCTATTTGTAAAGCCTCCAATACTCGTCCGTTATCATGTGTTTTTCGACAAGCCTTATGTCATCCGGGCTGTCTACTGAATATGATTCGAGATAGGGATATGGCGCTATGTACTGCCTGAATGACATATCAAGAATTCGGTTACTATCACACTCTTCAAGACGTTCCAGGCGTGTCTCCGCATGGGCTGTAAATGCCTTGAGGTACTGCCAACGAAAAGCGAAAATACCGTAAACCCGACGCGCCATAAGGGTGGGAGAGAACTTACCCTTGCAATAAGGAAGAGGCGCGCGGGACGTATAAAGAACCTCTCCGGCTTCGTTATAAATTAATTTGACGGTGTCAGGATTCAGCCATATTGATTCTTCAGTGATGTGCATTGCCAACGCCGTGCAGGGAATTGAGGGATCTGCCCGAAGAGGAGAAAGGACGGCATCGATCATATCCGGCCGCATCATTGGCTCATCCCCCTGTATGCATACCACGATATGGTGATCGTCGACAGCCTCGTCTAATCGGGTAACCGCCTCTGCAACGCGATCAAGCGCTCGTGTGTGATGAGCCCCAGTCATAACAACCGGGATGCCTTTCTCTTTCGAAAACCGTTCAATTTCCTGATCGCAGGTAGCCAATATTAATTTTTTCCAGCCACTGTACATTTTCGCACGCAAGTAGACGTGCTCAACCATTGGCCGGCCATGAATCGGATGAAGGGGCTTACCAGGAAAACGGGAGGAGGCCATGCGTGCAGGAATGACACCTATTATTTGCATTTTTTCCAATCATCAACTGCTCATTATGGCAGTTTTGTCCGATAAAGATCTGCCAGTTCATTATCCAACCGGCCGAGTCGTGCACTGCCGCCCGCAGTGGAAACGTTTATCCAGCTCTGATTCTCATCGGCTAGATAAAAGGAGTTCAAAAGCTGAATCGTCGCAAGCGTATCCTGGCGCGTTACAGGAAACGGCTGTCCCTTCTCAAAGAACGCAACAATCTCTTCGTATATCTTTACATGGCCATGGCCATAAATATTTCCTGAGAAATCTTCTGAGTCCTTGGCGCAAGCAGCCGGATCTGTGGTATAGATCTGCAGTTCATTTACCGCAATTCCACCAATTTGGGCAAGTCCATTTTCACAGACCAACGAAAGACTCGCTTCATAATCCATAGGACGTGCGGCAGTGGTGACCTCAAGCGTGCCTAAAGCACCGTTTTCAAATTCGATGGAGGCTGCTGCCGTATCCTCGACCTCAATGTCAGCCCCCAACGTCCTGTGGATACTACAAACACGGCTGACTTCACCACCCATGAGCCTGAGCAGGTCAATATGGTGGATACCCTGGTTGGTCAAGCATCCTCCATCCATGGAAAAAGTTCCGCGCCAGGGGGCCATGTCGTAGTAACGTTGTGGCCGGCACCATCGGACACGCACCGCAACGAAACGCAACTGGCCAAGTTCGCCATCTGCCAGTCCCCGCAAAACACGCTTCACCGCCAAATTATGGCGATTTTGAAATACAGCAAACAGTTGAACGCCCGCCGCCGCCGCCTCGGCATAGATATCCATCACCTGCGAGGGCTTCAAAAAGGTCGGTTTTTCAACGATAATGTTTTTCTTGTATCGAGAGATGATATCTAGCGCATGTTCGTAGTGCATGCCTGAAGGAGTGACAATTGCTACAATATCTATTTGTGGATTCTCAATTAACATCTGATGATAATTAACGTAAGCCTTCACACCGAATTGCTCACGATAGATGTTCGCTCTTTCAGGAACCAGATCGCAAACCGCTACAACCTCAACGCCTTCGGTTTGGGCAATAGCTCGGCAATGGTGTCCCGAAATCCGCCCGCATCCAATAATAGCAACCTTGATACCGTTGTTGTTCATGATCTTTGTTCCACAACTCCTTTGATTAAATCGACCACCTGGGCCATTATTGCGCGGGGCGCGACAGTGAACCTGCTATAGCCCGCAAGGCAGGGGTGATCGAACGATGCTCGGTAATATACTTTACTTGAGAGGACGGCCTGTATGGCCTGGCTCTGCTCACCAAAAGCAACGTGTGAGAAGTTACCCGACGTTGGCAAAACCTTGAAACCCAAAGAACGCATCTCCCCAACAAAAAAGGCCTTTCCTTCGCTGATTCTGGCCACTGCTTGCACCATTTCGGATGTTTTATCCAGCATTCTGGACATGAACTCCACAGCAAGCGTACTCACCTCGTACATTGGCCGCATTTTGTGCAGAAAAGCAATCGTCTCCGGGTGTGCGACTGCGTACCCGATGCGAAGACCGGCGGCGCCCCAAGCTTTGGCAAATGTTCTTGCTACAATCAGATTGCGGGACGTCTCAGTCCAGGAAACTGCAGACCATTCATAAAAAGGATGATAAGCTTCGTCCAGCAGCAGAACGGATCCTTCTGCTTCGCATTGCGTAAGTATCTCACGCAGCACATCTGGCGCTAATGTTGTACCCGTAGGACTGTCTGGATTTGGAAGACATACCAATTTTGGATTTTGTCCCCGCAAAGCATCAATAATGGCCGCTGGATCTATGCACGGGCCAGTTTCGGTTGGATAATATTCAATTTGGCAAACTTTTGCTCCAAACATTTTGCTATAAACCGGATACATCGCAAACGTTGGAGATGTATGTATCACAGCATCTCCATGTTCGACAAAAGCCTCGAACACAAGGCGAATCGCCCCATCGCTCCCCGGCGTCAACAATAGATATTCCGGACTGATCCCAACCCAGTGAGCAAGTTTTCGATAGATTTCTCCCGCCTCGGGATAAGTTGCCAATGCCACTGGCGGTATCTCTAGAAGCACTTCGAACAGTAACGCCATTAGACGTGAATCCAAATTCTCGTTCTTATCAAGCCATAAACGATCCAAACTTCTTGGAATTGAATTCAAAGCACTTGGCCGCTGGAGTTCTGGATTCAGGAGAGAGCGTCTGGGACGTATGCTCATTCAGAATCTCCATTGTTAAAGTCTAGGGCATAATTGGGAATCTCATTTGAGTCCAGGCCATCAATGGCTGCCCGGCCCATGGCCAAAATGGACTCTTCGGCGCTGCCACCTATATGAGGGGTGGCCAGAAAGTTTGACAGGGCCAGAAGCTCCTTGTCTTGCGGTGGTTCCTCCTTAAATACATCGAAGGCAGCCCCAGCGAGACGCTTGTCTCTGAGTGCAACTTTGAGAGCCACCTCGTCAACTAGATCACCCCGGGCCGTGTTAATAAGGACTGCCGTTGGCTTCATGAGCATCAAACGCTCGGCGGTAAGCATCTGGCGCGTGCTGTCGTCGAGAGGCACATGAAGCGAAACCACGTCGGCGCGGGTCAACAAGTCTTCGAGGGCAACCGCCTCAATGTCGTGCTGGGCGTAGAAGTCTTTGTAATCCCGGATGTCGTTCACAAGGATCGGGCAACCAAACGGCTGAAGGAGGCGCACGAATTCCTTGCCGATGAACCCGCAGCCGATGATGCCAACGGTCCGGCCCGAAAGCAGCCCGCCAACGTGTTGCCGCCAAGTGCCGTCTAACACTTCCCTGTTCGCCGCCTGGACTTGTCGCAGCATGGCAATGGAAAGCGATATCGTCAGCTCAGCTACTGACCGGCGGTTCACGCCGCCGGTCCAGCCGAGGCGTTTATCGTAGCGTCGCATGGCATCGAGGTCAATCATGTCGATTCCAACACCGTATTTGCCGATCACCTTGAGTTCCGGCAGGCGGGAAAGGACGTAATCGTCGATTTGCTCCAGCGCCGTAATAGCCTTTTCGTGTCCCCGAAGGAACTCGACCAGTTCATCCCCCCGAAACTGGCGGCCAGCCTCATTGAACGTGACACGAGCGTAGCGAGCAAGCAATTCTGCGCGTAAAACCGGATTGCGCGAGAATGAGCGAGAGGTAACGGCGACCTTGTCGGTGGTGTTCATGCGTTCATCTCTTGCAAGGATCGCTCACACTGGCGGGCGAAGGTACCGTCCAGCTCGATTTCGACGCGCTGAACTCTCGCCTCCTCGCCAATCGCTAAGATAAGGACCACCTTGCTGGCGGTGTTCTTCTTGTCCTTCATCAGGGCGGACAGCATCGCTTCTAGCGCAATCGGCGTTGCCGAAACAGCAGCGTAGTTCTTTCTCAGCACCGGATGCATGCGCCGATAATGGGCCTCTGGCAGAAGCCCCCGCAAGGCCGCGATGCCATTGGCTATGTCCATGCCAATCGTTACCCCGATGCCGTGTGGCACGCCGAAGTCTGTGGCAGATTCGATAGCGTGGCCAAAGCTGTGCCCATAGTTGAGAACGGTACGGATGCCCTTGTCGAACTCATCCGCCTCTATGAATCGCTGCTTCATGAGCAATGAGTCGCGGACATAAGCAAGGAGCAGAGCCCGATCTTCGAGCAAGGCATCGTAGTCGGACGCGATGCGATCAAAGACAGCGGCACCCTCGATGGCGTGTATCTTGAGGATCTCGCCGATTCCTGAGCGGACGTCCTTGATATCGAGGGTATCCAGGAAGGCGGTGCAAATGAAAACCTCCTTCGGCGGATTGAATGTGCCGAGGATGTTCTTTGTCGCGCCGAGGTTTATCGAGCTTTTCGAGCCAATGCAGGAATCGGCTTGCGCCAGCAAGGTAGTCGGTACGAATTTCCAAGTCACGCCCCGCATCAGGGTGCTGGCGATGAAGCAAGTGATATCCTGGATAATGCCCCCGCCGATGCCAATCAAGATGTGGTCGCGACGCACCTTGTTGGCAACTAACCGCTCGATCACACGGATGACACGCTCGATGGATTTGTTCTCTTCGGCCGCCTCGATGATCAGAGTATCGGGATGTTCCAACATGGACCCCAACCTGTCACCGTAGAGTCGGGCAACGTTGGCATCCACGAGGAAATGCGGCTGCCCGACAAATAGCCGCTGGCAGTCGTCAAGCAGATCCTCCTCAAAGGCCACGGAATACGGTCCCTTGTGGGATTGGATAACAAGGCCTTCAGGCACGGCTGAAACCTCCATCAATGGCAATGTTCTGTCCGGTAATGTATGTGTTGTCAGGGCTTCCGAGCCAAACGACAAGACGGGCGATCTCGCTGACGCCCGCCATACGGCGGACCGGGACGGCAGACACGAGCCGTTGAATCTGCTCCTCCCCCAGCACGCGGCGAGTCAGGTCGGTATCGACGAAGCCGGGGGCGACACAGTTTGCAAGGATGCCGTCAGCACCGTGCTCAATGGCAAGTGCCAGCGTCAGGCCGTCGAGAGCGAATTTGCTGGCTGAGTAGGAAGCCCGGTATTCTTTGCTGATTTTGCCCCAAATCGAAGACATTACGACGATGCGCCCCCAGCCCTTACGCTTCATGCCAGTAATGGCGGCCTGAGAGAGCAAAAACGGGGCCACGACATTGACCTGCTGTATGCGAAGAAAGTCGTCCAGAGCGATTTCAGCGAATGGTGCGATTTTGTTGATACCGGCATTATTCACCAGCACATCGGGCTCGGCCCGACGAACGAAGTCAGCGCAGGCACGTATCTGGCCAAGGTCAGTAAAATCGGCGCGAAGGTATTCGTTCAGGACCTCGCCGCCCCCAATCGATTCGCCGGTCCCGGTTCCGATCACCCACGCTCCTTCAACCCGGAACGCTTCGGCTATAGCACGGCCGATCCCGCTCGTGGCACCACTGACAAACACCTTCTTGTTTGCTAGACGCATAAGTCTTGGTTCCCCGCCGAAGTCATGCGGCAGACGTAATGATGCGCATACGATAGGCTATGACAACATGGGGCAAATGCGGCCGGACCAGGTGTGAAAATACGGTCAATGCTATTCGTAGATGTTTGGATCGGGGATGTTATAAGTTGCCCGCCATATTGGGTCTGCGAAGTAGATTTTGAAAAGGAGTTGCATGGTTCGAAGGGCATCTTCGGAGGTGCCGCCCTGGACGGGGCTGTCATTCAGGATGCAGCCGGCAAATGCGGCAATTTCATTGTCCCACGAGGGATCCCGGTTGTAGCGGGTTAGCTGCTCTTTGGGATCGCCTTGGTCATTGTCTGGATCGGCGCGCACCACGGTCAAGGTCTCGGCGCCATAGCTCTTGGTGCCAGAGATAATCCCGCCCAGGATCAGACTGCCCCGCTCCAGGTTGATATCGAGATTAAAGCGATGCCGCCATTGGGTGGCCGAGGAATTTAGCATAGCGACAATGCCATCGGCCGTCCGCATCAATGCATAGGCATTATCTTCCACGTCATAGCCCCAATGGCTGTTGGAAATGAAGCTGTGAACCTCGGTGAAATCGCCCCCGAACAAGCGCATGAGGTCCACCATGTGTATGCCTTGGTCAAGTAGCACCCCACCCCCGGCTATTTCGCGTTTCGTGCGCCAGTCCGGCTGATTGAATGTCATAAGCTTCGCCTTTCCATACACACCACGCATATTGATGACGCGCCCGAGTTCGCCGGAACGCAGGATTTTAAGGGCATCCTGCACGGACTCGTGATAGCGGTGATTGAATCCATACATGAGCTTGAGGGCCGGATGCCGGCGCTCACGGGCGATGACCCGCAAGATCTCTTCGACATTTCGGCCCGGCGGCTTTTCACAAAAAACATGCAAGCCGCATTCGAGGCCGGCAATCGTCACTTCCGCCGCCATGTCGTTGGTCATGCACACGATCAGTACATCCAGACCGTCCATCAGCAAGCGCCGGTAATCGCGGTAATAGCGAATGCCATCTGCCAGCACGCCCTCGCCATCGAAGGTCAGGTCGCACACAGCGACAATACTCAGGTTGGCATGACGATTGACGCAGTCCTTGCGCCGCTTACCAACAACACCGAATCCCGCAATCCCTACTCTTAATGTCTTCATCCTTGTGTTTGACTCAAACTAGGAATTCAGGCTCTTTCCGTGCTGAATGCGAAGTTTAAAGCGTGCAAATCGAATCAAATTGACGCCTCCTGGATAGGAACTATTTCTTTGATGCTCGAAAGGAGATCGCTCAGTTCGTCTTCATTATGAAAAACACTATCCCGCTCGGGCCTAACTTGGCGTGCTGTTCTGGATTACGTTGGCCCTGGCGGCCCCTCTACCCCCCATCATGGCGAGCCAGCGGGACGAAACGTGACGCTCGACGCATAATCCTCGAACCCGTTCCACATGCTTCGTCCTGACTCGGACCCGTAGAGCCGGGTCCGCTATCTGCCCTGCCTGAGAGGCATAAGATTCCGTTCGCTCGGCGTGGTCGGCTCAGGAGCCATATCATTCATCACCTTCCGGAGCGAGCGCGTGTCGCGCATGCCAGATTGCTTCCGGGACAGCCACACGACCAGTTCTCTCATGTGCGTCCAGAGCAGACGCGGGCTGTTCTGGTACTCCCTTACAAGCGTCCTGGCCCAGATAGGCAACCACTTGACCGGAGCAAGCACGCTCAACAATGCCGGCGAACGAACTTGCTGCATATTAAAATATCCACCCTGCCTGTGCGTCGTCCCTCTTCTCCGTGACACTTCGCGCTGCCGGCGCTGCCGATACCAGTGGACGGTCACGTCAAAATAGAGCCAACGCCGCCATGTGCGCACCACCAGATATGGGTACTGCGTGAAGTTAAGGAACTTCACATCGTCGGCGGCGTCCACGTCTGAAATCGACTCGAGATATTCGTCTTCAGCGTCCGCCGTATTGCCAATCACGCCGGTCGCCCTCGCATACTCATAAACAGGCGTTCCGGGAAGCGCCTGAATGTAGTTGACGCTGAGATGCTCGTTGGGAGGCCGCTGCAGGAACTCAGTAACACCCTTCACCATCTCAATGGTCTCGCGAATGGTCTTGAAGTTCTCGCCCGGCATACCCAGAACGAATTGGTAGATAGTGTAGAGGCCCGCATCAAAAATGGCGCGGGCCGCATTTTGGTTATCGGCCAGTTTCAGGTTTTTTTCCATTACGCCGAGGATGTCCGGACTGCCAGTCTCAAAGCCGCAGTAGACGGCCGTGCACCCGGAGTCGCGCATTTCGCGCAGCAAACTCCGATCGAGCGTGCGGGCCCGGACACCCGCAACCTGCCACAGGATGTCGAGCGGCTTGATTAGGCGAATCAGTTCCTCGGTGGCACGCCGATCCGATCCAAAATTTTCATCGCCAAATAGCACAAAGCCTACATTGTACCTGTCAATGAGGTGCTTGATACGCCTAACCACCGCAGCAGGAGGCACTACCCTATATCCGCGATCCCAACGGTGACAGAACGTACACCGCGCCACACAGCCTTTTGTCGAGACAACGGTGCCCATTCGTTTGCCTGCACGGTGCAGCTCGTGGCTGCGCGGGTCCTGCCGGAAGTCTTCGCGATCGAACGGGTCAGCGACAAAGCGTTCGATCTTGGAAGATTTCTCAAGGATCTCGAAATCAGGATCGATAAACTCGTCTGCCCGAAGAGCGGGCTCATAGCCAGTGAAAACGACGTCTCCAGCCGCGTCCAAAAACGTCACGCCTTTGATCAGGTTCAGGGCCTCAAAATCATTAACAGTCGGATGCGCCTCAAAGTATTTAACGAGATTCACAATTACGCGCTCGCCTTCCCCCACGACGCATACGTCGATGCCGCATCGGCGGTGCAATAGCTCTGCGCTGGCAGCGAGGTTCCCGCCCAGCACGATTCGCGATGACGGGCACGCGGCCCTGATGGCCGGCCCGAGCCGCTTCACGTATCCATAGGCAGTCGATACCACAGCACTGATTGCCACCAGATCGGGCTGTTCGCGCCGGAGGCGTTCGACAACCTCCTCGAAGAGGGGTCGGAGCGCGTCAATATCTAGAAGGGTTGGGGAATAACCTGCCCGCTGCAGGGACTGGATGACCGCTAGTGCGCCAAAGGGGGGATAGCTCGTCGGCACGGACCGAATCGGTGTCGTACAGACTATGATCTTCATCTCGTTCTCATGTGCATGGACAGACCCCAAGCCGCTTAGGGGTCCGTACAGCTCCGGACCTTCAGCCTGCCGGGAAGAGGGGGAAATAACTCCAGTCGTTGATGTGAGATTAAACTAAACTAGACCCTAAATAAGCGAGGATGAAAAGTGCGCGGGAAACATTGCAATATTGTAATTTCGCGCAATTTCTCGGCATCTCTTTTCATATGCGTTAATGAAGGACAGACACACCAAGACAAACGACTCC
>Ga0187861_10004518_pt1 | contig 11594 bp, 12 predicted proteins | sample June2016WEW_10_1_3_FD_132986 | JGI IMG/M metagenome (GOLD analysis project Ga0187861, IMG submission 132986) | Peatland microbial communities from SPRUCE experiment site at the Marcell Experimental Forest, Minnesota, USA - June2016WEW_10_100 | ecosystem: Environmental > Terrestrial > Soil >...
ATGAACATGCCTATTAGACCACCTATCAGCCCTGCGATGTAACCCGCAAAGGGCCCGAGTACCATGCCCGCAATTGGCCCGAAGATTACCATCCCTACTGACAGAAAGCCTCCGCCGAAAATGTAGAAAATCATTGGGATAAGTGACGAGAAACCGATGAGCCCTCCGAAAAGGGCAACCCATGATATCGGTGCACCTAGAATTGTGGCTAGTCCACGTCTTTCGTACTTTGTCAAATTTTCACCAACTGATGGTGCTCCTTGGTGAGTATTTGACAATTTCGATTTCGTAGTAAATAGAGCGCATATTCTACTTGTCTCGACTTCAAACAGGATATATATTACGGGTTTCGTAACAGTTAAGCCTGTGGAGTGCAGAATCCTAATGCCGATTCTCATGTTGCGTTCACTTGACGAGATTGATGTTCAGATCTTGCGTCTGCTTCAAGAGAACGCAAGAGTCCCTTTCGCTAAAATCGGGAATCAGATAGGACTAACGGAGGGCGCTGTGAGGGCACGGGTGAAGCGGCTCCTCAAGAACAAGGTCATCGAACGATTCACCATCTCCCTCAACCAGCAATTGACTGGAGAAAGACTGCTTGCCCGGGTTGGCGTCGACGCGAACCCGTCAGATCTCAAGAAGATCGCAGCGGAACTCGCTGAGTTTGACGAAGTCTACTTCTTGGCCGTGGCAACGGGCACCCACGACATCCTAGTGGATGTGCTGACCGACGATATACAAAGCTTGAAGAAGTTCCTGATCGACAAATTGGGAAAGATTCAATCTGTCCGCGGTAGTGATACCTCAATCGTGATGGATGTTTACAAGTGGAGAGGAGCTTACCACTACAAGATCTGAATACGAAATGCACCCTTCGGTTTCTGAGGTGCCATGCACGAAAAATGCTGCTATTGCACGACTGCCACGCGAATTGGATCGCCTATTTTCTCCTGAAGTATGTGAAATCCCTCGTTAATCTGTTCCAGGCTTATGCGGTGGGTTATCGATTTTGATAGGTTGAGTCTTCCTTTCGAGACCAAGCCCACGACTGCTACCAGATCATCGTGCGTATGGTCGATGGAAGTCTTGAGCTCAACTTCCCTCAGCAGGAGGTCCATGGAATCTAGTTGAATCTGTCTGGGATTTATTCCAACTAAGACTGCGACTCCACCTTTTTTGACCATTCCAACCGCCTGTTTGATTGTTTCGGGCTTTCCTACGAAGTCGAAGACCACATCAACGCCCTCTTCACCTGTGAAGGCGCGGACTGATTTGACTGGGTCTTCGTGAGCAGAGTTTACCGCCAGTTCGGCACCGATCTGTCGCGTCCTTGCGAGTTGCTGGGCAGATATGTCGACGGTCATAAAGCGCACGCCAATCAGTTTGCTAAGGAGGGCTGCGTGATAACCCACGCCTCCAATGCCAATTAGTACAGCCGTCTGATTCTTCTTCAGACCGGCTCGCTTGAATGCATGGTAGGGGGTTGATACAGCACAGCCTAAGATTGAGGCCTGGTCGAACGGGAGGCTCTTGCTGAACTTCACAAGACTCCTTGCTGGCACGAGGGCATACTCCGCGAAGGAACCGTCAACATCAAACCCGAAGAGGTTGGAGTTTGAACACAAGTTCTCACGATGGGACTTGCAGTAACCACATTTTCCGCAAGATTGGACATAGTCTATGACAACAGGCTGTCCCTTCTTGAAGTCCTCCACGTGCTTTCCGCTTGCTTCCACAATTCCAGCCCCTTCATGCCCCAACACAAGTGGCAAGCAGGACGGGGGCAGTTCTCCATTCATTGCATGCACGTCAGAGAAACATAGTCCGCTGGCCTTCATTTTGACCAGAACCTGATCAGCTCTAGGGGTTGCGAACTCCATACTCTGAAGTTTCAAAGGGGAATTAGGCGCGTACATTCTCGCAGCTTTTCCTACAATTGCCAAGTTAGTTCAGTTTTGCAATTGCGCGTAGGCCTTACTAAACCTCGACAGTGCTTTCCGCCGTGGCTTGGTTGCAGGGTTATCCAGTCAACAGCCTCATTTCGGAATCCGTAAGATAGAGTCTCATTTCGGAATCTGTAAGATAGAGCCTCATTTCGGAATCCGTAAGATAGAGCCTCATTTCGGAATCCGTAAGATAGAGCCGAAAGTCTTTTACAGATTGAGCAGGCCAACAAACACCTGAGACGTTATGACTCAGGAACTTTTCCGACGGAAATCATCCGGCCTTGTCAGAGAGATGTCGCTTTTCGATGTCGCGTGGTGGGGCATTGCAGGCTCCGGAGGGTTCTACCTCCTGTTCTACTTCATGCCCTACGCGCAATACTACCTGCCAGGCGCTGACCTTGGATGGTCGATTGCTCTCTGTCTACTCGTTATGCTTCCGCTGTATGCACTCTATGCAGGCCTCGGGTCATCAATGCCCAGAGCCGGCGGCGACTACGTGTACCAAAGCAGAATCCTGCATCCAGCTATCGGCGTGATTTTTCCGTTGGGCTGGTTCACGGTAATCTGGATTGCTACCTTCGTGGCGTTCGGAGGTTACGTAATTGCTAGCCTCGGCCTTGCCCCCGTGTTCCTCCTAATCGGCACCCTCCAGAATAATGGCACATTGATAGGGTGGGCGAACTGGCTCCAGATTCCGACCGGATAGTTTGCTGCTTCCGTAATTACGGGTATACTTTCGTTAGTTGTAACCGTTGTGCCTTTGAAGTGGTGGATTCGAAGCCAGCGGTGGATTCTGTTCCCCTTCACCCTAATCACAAACATAGTTTTGATCTATCTCCTGGCTGGCGCGAATAGCCAAAGCTTCCATAGTGCGTTCAATTATTGGGGCAATTTGATGGGAAGCCAGAACCTGTACGAAGCCATAGTTCAAGCAACAACTACTGCCGGTTACGTTGTCCCAGCGTTCAGCTGGCGGAACACATTCCTCCTGATGAGTGTTCTTAGCATTTACATTGCTTGGACGATGTGGGCGTCGACTGGGATTCTAGGAGAGGTGAAACGGGCTAACGATTTCAAGCGGTTGTTCCTGTCATTTTCTGCCGCAGGCCTCTACCTTCAGTGGATTGCGCTCTTCGTCCCGATTGCATTATTCACGAGTGTAGTCGGATGGGACTTCTTGAACCGAATTGCGAACGCATACTACTTGCCCAACAGTGTCGTGCCCTTCTACCCCACTGTCAGCCTCTTGGTGTCAATGCTGACCACAAACCCTGTTCTCATTGTACTGGTCTCCTTGGGATTGATTGCTGGCGGGTTCTTCATTGCAGCAAGCGAATTCGTTATCGTCACAAGAATCTGGATCGCGATGTCCCTTGACAGGATGCTACCGGCGTGGATGGGTTCTGTTAGCTCGCGAACTCACACACCCATAAAACCGACAATTCTGTGCTTCGCAGTCAGCCTAGTCGCAGCTTACCTGTTCGACTTCTGGCCGCCGTTCTACTCTGTCATTGCGGTTGGAGCCGTAGCAGGCCCCACAGGGGTGGTGTTTGTGACCTCACTGGCGGCGATTGTCTTCTGGAAGAGGCGCCGGCAAACCTTCGAAGCATCACCGATGAGCCGTTACAAAGTAGGCCCTGTTCCTCTAATCACCGTAGTTGGAGTCCTAGCGGCGATCGCCAGCGGCTCTCTAGTCGCAGTTTACTTAACGGCCCCCGAACTGGGTTACAATGCACCAGTGCCAATCGTGTACACAGCGGGAATTCTCCTCGTATGCGCCATCTGGTACTTTGTCAACGCTGCGTATCAGAAACGAAGAGGAGTCGACATCAACCAGGCATTCAAAGAACTTCCACCTGAGTAGGCTTCCGCGACCTACTCAGGAAACTCTTTCCCGGCAATCTTGACGATTTCCCTGACGGCGTAATTTACGAGTTCTTCACCAATTTTCGCTGAGGATGGAAAGACGGAGGACAGGACGCCGGATTTCGGGATGAATTCGCTGCTTTCGGGTAGGACCGTGTAGTTCTCCCTTCTAATGGGCCTGTCATTTTTCATTCGGTTTTTCTGAACGCTCCTTTGGTTCAAGGCCATCATCACTGAGGTCTCAACCTTGGACGCGTGTTCGTACATCATGCCTTCGAAGTCTTTCCCGAAGTGTTTCATGAAGAAACTAGCAGGAATTAGTTCAAACCACCTCGCAATCACTACTTTGACGCGCTTTGGCATGCATAGATCTTTTAGCGCCAAGTCTACACCTTCGTTGATGAACAGCGCGTTCTCATAGTGACCGTCTAGAATCAAAATCCGCCGGACTTTGTGCCGGACAAGTTCGCGAACTACGTCTCTGACCAGCATTGTAAGGGTTGAACCGTCTAGGCTGCAGGTTCCCGGGAAATTGTTGCCGGCGGAGGACCCTGGTTGGGGTTTGAACCCGTAGCTGATTTCTGGAACAACAATTCCGCGCGTCCGCTTTGCGACACGATCTGCTAACCCCCGTACTGTGATCGTGTCAGTTCCAAGGGGGGGATGTGGGCCGTGCTGCTCCAGGGAACCAATGGGCAGGATTACCAGACGGTTTTGGTTGACGGCGCGTTGGAAATCCGCCCAACTCATCAAATCTGCTCGATATTCCATAGGTTCTCAACCGTGATTTGATGTTGCTCAGCCAGATGTGAAAATGTAGTTCTTGATTCTGCCATTTTCAAGATTGACGGCTACGCCGCGTAGAATTCCGTCTGAGTATTCGCTCCCTGGGTTAACGCACAGGGTCCTTCCAATCTTCTGTGCTGCTTTTGATTCATGAATATGACCATGAAGCCCGAGCAGGGGTTGATGTTTTTCAATTGCTTCTGCAACTGCAGTACTACCCACGTTCACAACGGAACCTGCGACTGGTTGTAGGTCTTTCAGTTCTGGTGCATTGTCGAGTAGTGATCCGTAGGGCGGGACGTGGAAGTTGAATATTGCCGTCTCCATCCTAGTGACCTTGCTGGCGAGTTCTTCGATTTTCTTGCCCAACTCCCCCTCGCTGCACTCCCTAGGCGTGTTCCATGGGGTTGGGTTTGAGAAGGCTGTGGTAATGACTTCGTAACCTTCAATATTGATTAACCTTTCATTCATGTTTGTAACCCGGTCTGAACGATCCAGCACGGGGTCAATGGCGAACGGGTCATCGTTCCCAGCCCCAATGTAGACCTTGACTTTTGAGCCTCGGAGTTTCTCGTCTGCGACTTGCATCCAGCGTTGCAGCCTTTCGATAATGAGCTTCTGAAATAGCTCGTCGTTCTTCTCAGGATTCTTGTACACTTCCTCGACCTCTTGTGGGGAGGCTACGTAGCTGTAGTACCCTATGTTGGCAATTTTCGCTTGCAGGTCAGCTAGCTCGGTGGCATTTCGGGCTACGAGGTCCGAGCCTAGAACTTTGCACGTGTATGTCTCGTCCTTCTTCTGGATTGGAACTGTCACTTTTCCGGAGAGGTCGCCTAGCAGGAGAGCTACGTCGATTTTGTACTCGCGGATGGCAGCGAAGAATTTCCGGAAGCATATCTCAGCCCCGTGAATGTCGGTTACGTAGAATAACTTCATTGTGATCATCCTTGTGTTAGCACGTAATTTCGGAGTTTGCCTTTCTCAATGTCCATGATTGCGCCATGTAGGAGCCCTTCGGCGTATTCGCTGCCGGGGTTAACGCAGAAGGTTCGGCCGATCGTGGTTGTGCCTTTTGATTCATGAATGTGACCATGAAGCCCAGCCAGTGGCTGGTATTTCTCTATGACTTCTCTGACTGCGTGGCTTCCGACCGGTATCATCACGGGTTGTCCCATTTCGGTTACGATCTTCAAATTCGCATCCAGCTTCGGTGCCAAGTATAATCCTGAATCATAGGGCGGAACGTGGAAGTTGAACAAGGCAGTCTGTGGAGATTTGATGGCGGCACAGGCTGTTTCCAGCTTAGCTTCAAGCTCAGTTTCTTGTATGTCCCTTGGGCAACTCCAAGGCGTTATGTTCCCGAAAGAGGTGCTTGCCATTTCATAGGTCCCGTCTATAGTGATTAATCTGCCATCCGGGTTCACTATTCGCGAGCTTCCGTTGAGAATTGAATCTATATCCATCGGATCATCGTTGCCGGGCATGATGAGGCATATTGTTTTTGAGTCTTTGAGGCGTTCCTCAGCGAGCTGCACCCATTCACGAATTGCATCCATGAGAACCTGCGCGAAGAGTTTTTCCCGCTCGCTTTCCGCCGCGAACTTGGATTCCTCTCCTCTTTCGAGGATGACGTAGTATGAGCCGGTGAAACGGATTTTCGCCAGAAGCTCTTTCAGCTGTAGTTCTCCACTAACTGTAACGTGACGTTCCTGGAACTTCGCAGAGTAGCTGTCAGGGCCTTCCTTGAAGATGGGGATGATCAGTTTGCCTGAGAGATCGCCACCCAAGATGATTATGTCAGCCTCATAAGCTCTGGCGGAGTTGAGGAATTTCTTGAAGCAAGTAGTTGAGCCATGAACGTCTGATGTGTAGTACAGCCTGATTCTCTTCTTTCCCGTCTCAAATGCTAGAGGCTTCACGCTCAATGTTCGCTGCAGCCCACCTTCCAATTGTCGGCTACACAGGGTCGGCTAGGTGTCTGGAATACGCCGGAAGTAGATGAATAGTGCTCTATTCCGGCGGTATCTCTTTGAAGGCTAGCTCTACCGGGACACCCTTTCTCTTCTGATAAGCCCTTGTTGCATAGTACCAAACGAATCCCAGTATGTACAGGAAGACGATGAACCCGACTGAAGGAGCGGTGTTGACTCCACTCCATGGTAGGAGGTAAAGGATTGTTACGAAGCTCATGAAGAGAACCGTTACGATTCCATTGATTGTCATTACCGGGATGCCGAGTACGCGTTGGTTGGCTGGGGAGGATTTGAAGATGTCTTTGGTGGATTTCCTGTATGGGAAGAGTATTCCTGCGACTCCTACTGCTATGAAAGTGATCGTTCCGCCACCTATGAAGGCGTTGAACCCATAGATTGAGAACCAGCCCGTTGTGAAAACGAAGACACCTAGAAAGACCAGTGCGAGAAGGGTTGATAGTAGGATTGCGTATGTTGGCGTGTGGAAGCGTGAGTTCACTTCTCCGAATTTCTTCGGCGCGAGTCGGTCGATTGTCCAAGCCAGCATGCACCTGTTAACCATGAGCATTGATTGCGGCGCGTAGAGGAAAGCCCATGCGAGGAAACCGATTCCAATCAGCAAATCCAAGGTCAAGTTTGGTGCCAAGAGTGAACCAAAGAAATTCGTGCTTGGAGGAATCGAGAGTGGAGATGCACTTGGAGCGTTGTAGAAGAGAAAGCCTGTGGCGCCCATGAAGTCGTAGCCGAAGACCGCCACGGACAGATACCAGAAGATCAGAAGGAAGACTGCCATCACGACTAGGCTGCCAACTATCGAGAGTGCGTTGGTTTTGAATCGTTTTGCGTCCTTAATCTCGCCGGAGATGTATGATGACCAAACCGAGAAGCCGAGTGGCTGGAAGGCGATTGCGATTGCCATGATTGTGTTGGTCCAATTTCTCGTCCCGGCCGTGTAACCATTCTTGACTGCTGTGCTAATGGCCGAATCGTAGGCGCCGGGACCGACGAATCCGTTGAAGGCGTTTACGAACGCCTGTTGGGACGAGGTGGCCAAGACGAAGATGAGTGCGAAGATTCCGATCATGCCGATGACGAAGGCTACTTTCATGACATTGAAGAACGGGCGGAGGCCCATGAACGTGATGAAGCCGATGAACAAGACGACTATGGCGCCAATTATGAAGGATACGAGAGGTTGCGCAGCCTGTGTACCCAACGCGGTCCAGTAGTCTGACTTCAGGACTGTGCCAATTATTGTGAAGACTGATGAGGCGTATACGGAGCTTAAGATCCAGGAAGTGTACGCGATCCAAAACAGGTTCCAGACGACCATGCTGAAGTTCACGGAAAAGCCGAGGCTGGGCGTCAGGCCACGGCTGTTGAAAACATAATCTCCGCCAGAGCGAGGCATCATTGAGGAGAACTGCGCGAAGAGAACGGCGTTGAAGAGGCATAGGACGGTGGCTAGGATTATGGAGACGTCAAAGTACGATCCAGGGAACAGGGACAGGGCCCAGATGAAGGAAACACCAATCCAAATCATGTTCATAGTACCAATGCTAGTCAGGAACCCATCAAACCACGACGCATGGCGTACAAGACCGCTAGCTTTTCTCGCAAAAACCTCAGACCTTTCCGAGCTCACCGGAAATCCCTGTTGGAGTCAGCTTGGGGCCTAGTATTTGACAATTTCGATTGCCTTGCAAATTGGAACCCAACTCTACGTATTGCTAATGTTGGATGCGTCAACAGTTACGTAATTCGTAATTATTCTCCGCGAAACGTAACGCCACTCCAGTCGAAGTATCAATCTCTTTTAATGTGCTGGAACGCAGTTCTTGCTTGGAGGTTAGTCTCTGTGAAAATCATTGATCTCTCAGGAGAGATTGCGGTTGGGGCCTGGACGTATGGTTCGCCGTTTCCCCCGATTGAGATTGAGAGAATCGCTGAGATCGGGGTGATTGGATACGACGCATACAAGATCGTCATCGCAGATCATGTTGGCACACATATAGACGCACCATCGCATTTCTTCGTAGGTTCTATGCGAAGCTCTGAATTACCGCTGGACTTGCTCATGGGAGAGGCAGAATTGCTTGATTTCAAAAACAAAGGAAAACCGCTGAGCTGCTTAACCCCTGAAGACTTCGACCGCATAGGGTCGAATATTGGGAAGGGAGACATTGCACTGGTTCGAACGGGTTGGGAGAGCCATTGGGGGTCGGAAGATTATGTGTCGAATACGCCGCATATGTCCAATGAGGCTGCTCAATGGCTGGTTGAACGCAAGGTGAAACTTGTCGCAGGTGACGTCGCTCTGTTTTGCGACCCCCGCATTCCACCGACTGAATTGATTCCGGACAAGATTCTGCTCCGGAATGGAATACCGTACATTAATGGACTGGTGAACTTACAAGCGCTTTCCAAAACACGGTTCAAGTTGATAGCTCTCCCTCTGAAAGTCAAAGGAGTAACAGGCGCCCCGGTAAGAGTAGTGGCAATCGAGGACTGACCAGAGGAGTTTAGTCCAAGATATGCACTATGTTCGTTCGTGAACCGATTGTCCGACGAGAAAAGCTCATCCAACAATAAACATCCGGTGTTCATCCAGCCAAGCACAAAAAGTGCGGGGGGTTCAAATCCAGCCGTGGGGTGTTTCGGACACACCCACGGGGTGAAAATCCCACCCCCGGCTCCACTGACCGAACCCGCGATTTTCATTCGCAGCATTGAGTTTCTTCGGGAAATTCTATGTTCCCTCAGCAACCTCGGCCGCATCCATGAAAACCAATATTCTGGTGGTTTGCTATCAAGTAGCAGCACACCAGGAGTAGTGACGACCCTTCCAACCAATCGACCCTGCTCGCTCGAAGAGTTTCGTTCCTCCGGCATTTTCTCACACTCAGGCAACGCTTGACAAGCATAGGATCGCCGTGTTGCCGCTGCAAAACATGAGCCCCGATCCGAATGATGAATACTTCGCAGACGGTATGACGGAGGAGCTGATTGACAGGCTTGCCCAAGTGAAGAGTCTGAAGGTCATAGCTCGAACGTCGGTGATGAAGTATAAGGGTTCTCAGAAGGGAGCCTCGGAGGTAGGAAAGGAACTGAATATCGGATCTCTGATAGAAGGTAGCGTAAGTAAAGCGGGAAACCGGGTCAGAGTCACAGTCCAGTTAATCAACGCAGCCACCGAGGAACACCTTTGGTCCTCCCACTACGACAAGAACTTGGACGACATCTTCGCCGTCCAGAGCGAGATAGCGGAGAAAGTCGCAGGAGAACTCAGAACACAGCTCCTCGACTCTGAGAAGAGAACCCTGGAGAAGAAGCCTACCGAGAACATCGAGGCGTACAACAACTTTCTCCGGGGAAGGGAACTGTTAAGGGAGGCCACCGCGGCCTCAGCCAGACAGGCCATAGGCCTCTTCGAGAAGGCCATAGAGCTGGATCCCAAGTTCGCGAGAGCGTACGTAGAGATTGGAGAGTGCCACACATTGCTTGGTGACGGTGGCTACGAGCCCGCTGACGTCTCCCTCTCAAATGTGAAGTCAACAGTGCCGCGTGCCATCGACCTCGACCCTGACCTTGCGGAGGCTCACGCGGCGCTTTCGAACATGTTATTCACCGAGGACGATGTGCCGGGCTCGGAGGCGGAGGCGAGAAGGGCGCTGGAACTCAACCCCAGCCTCCCAACCCCCCATCGCTTGCTGTCCGAAATAGCTGGACTAAAAGGAGACCCGGCTGAGATGGTGAAACAGATTGAGGCTGCCTACCGCTTGGACCCCATCAGCCCCAGATTGATCTGGCTTCTCGGGACGACATACCTCTGGGTCGGGAGGGAGAAGGAGGCGCTAGAGCTTTGGGGTACAACCGAGCAGATGGCTCCGGCGTTCACCTACAGGGGCATGATGGAGTACTACCTGATCAAGGGGAACTTGGAGAAGGCTAGGGAGTTCCATTCAAAGGTCGAGAGGCTCGATCCCACCAATTCTCGGATCATCTGGATGGGAGGAATGCTCGCCGCTTGGGAGGGCAACAGAGAGAAAGCGCTGCTCGCTGTCAAGAAGATTGAGGACGCCAAGATGGGGCCTGTCGGCTTCAACTTCATGGCGTACGTCTACCATGCCCTCGGAGACCTCGACTCATACTTCGAGCACCTGAACAAGGCTCTCGAAGCCCATACGATAACTCCCTCAACGATGATGTACTCGCCACTCCTCGCCAAGGCAAGAGCCGACCCCCGATACCTAGAACTCGTGGAGAAACTCAGGAGACAGTGTGGCCTCACGAAATAAGTCGCCGTCGGCTCAGCTGGCGCACAGGAATTTGACCTCAACATTGTCCGATGTTGACCTAAACATTTAGTGTAGGATATGCGATTAGTGAAGCGTGAGTTTAGTTGATCGACGAGAACGGCTCGCGCCCTGACAAACTTCCGGAGTTCATCCAGTCAAGCAGGGAAAACCACGGGGGTTCAAATCCCACCCCCGGCGCCAGCTTTCTTAGCGTACGCGCTGGGGTTCGCCACTAATTCGATTAAGTATTGCCAAGATTCGATAAAATCGTTTCTACCTATGTTGCAATCTCTTAGAATTCTGTTTAGGAGACCCGCCCGAATTTCCTTCACTGGTACTGTGACGAATGTTCCATCCCGTTCCAGTGCTATATGACTGCCTTTTTGTCTAACTTTGACGAAACCGAACTTGTTACAGAGAATCATGAGTTCCCCTCCCTCAGTGGGACGAAGATAAGCTTGGGTTGCGATAGACCGTAACTATTTTGGGCGGGCTGAAGACTAGGTGGGTTTAGGCGTCTGGGAATTTGACTAACGAAGGGGCTTCGATCAGTCCTACCTTACGGGCTAAGGTTTCGACGGGTTACGGTAGGCTGGATGAGGCTCTACAGGGCGGTTTTCTTGCTGGTTCTATGGTTGTGCTGAACGCTGCCGCAAGCGACGAGGTTCCGGTTCTGCTGCGGAATTTCCTCAAGGGCGTTCAGGAATCTAGCCTGCTGATCTGTC
>Ga0187861_10004520_pt1 | contig 11593 bp, 15 predicted proteins | sample June2016WEW_10_1_3_FD_132986 | JGI IMG/M metagenome (GOLD analysis project Ga0187861, IMG submission 132986) | Peatland microbial communities from SPRUCE experiment site at the Marcell Experimental Forest, Minnesota, USA - June2016WEW_10_100 | ecosystem: Environmental > Terrestrial > Soil >...
ATACTGTACGGCCTCATGGCAGGCGTTATCGTATTTATTATGCTGCTGTTCCTGTACCAGAAACTGATGGCAATGGTATAACGGAGGTGTAAACGAAATGTTCAAATTCGAAAAAGAACAGAGTGTCTGGGACTTCAACGGCACCAAGATCGGTGGACAGCCTGGTGAGTACCCGACTGTATTAGCGGCCTCAATATTCTACAACAAGCATGAGGTCGTGCTTGATGACAAGACAGGAAAGATTGACAAGGAAAAGGCAGAAGCACTGTGGAACCGGTGTCAGGTACTCTCTGACACGACCGGTATCCCACACTTCATCCAGATCCTCGCAGAATATCCAGAGGCATTCGAGAAATACATCAGCTGGTTTGACAGCATCGACAACAAGACCGCTTTCCTGATGGACTCATCAGTACCGAAGGCACTGGCACATGCATGCAAGTATGTGACGGATATCGGGCTTGCGCACCGTGCGATCTACAACTCGATCAACGGTTCGATCACACCGGAGAGCATTGAAGCGCTCAAGAACAGTGATGTGGATGCAGCCATCGTCCTCGCCTTCAACCCTGCAGACCCGTCCGTTGCCGGCAGAGAGAAGGTGCTTGTGGAGGGTGGGGTCGCAGGACAGGTTAAGGGAATGCTCCAGATTGCAGAAGAGTGCGGTATCAAACGCCCGATTCTCGACACTGCAGCGACCCCGCTCGGTCTCGGTTCAGGAAGTGCATACCGTGAGATCCTTGCCTGCAAGGCAATCCACGGGTACCCGACTGGTGGCGCATACCACAACATGACCGTTGCCTGGACATGGCTCCGCCGCTGGAAGGGGACGAGCAAGACCCCCTCGCTGCTTGCCGCAGGATACGCGGGCAAAGACGCCCTCCTCCAGCAGATGTCGCACCACTACCTTGGTGGTATTGAAGGCATCAAGCAGGCTGCCTGGTCAGCACCCGATATCGGCTGCAACATGATTGCAAGCACGCTCGGTGCAGATCTCATCATGTACGGACCTATCGAGAACGTCGAGGCAATGATCACAGCACAGGCCTATACAGACATCGCTGTCCTTGAGGCAATGCGCCCGCTCGGTATCGATGTCAAGGCAGATAACCATCCAATCTTCAAACTTATCTAAATTTTTTTATGCGAAGAATTCCGCAAAGCGGGATTCGAGCAGGAGAAGAAATTCTCAAATTTCTTCGATTTCCGAAGAACTACACGTAGTGCAATTCGAGTTAGAAAAGAACTCATCAGAGTTCTTCGAACTATTGAGACTGTTGAGCCAAGAGAAACTCTCTATTCAAGAAAATACAGATACAACGTTACCTGAAAAAAAATTGTTGAACGAGAAATTTTCAATAAACAATCCGACGATCAAACGTGGGAATAAAAAGAGTTTTGGGAATAATCACTCTTTCCGGGAGAGGATGCAGATGCAGCCGGCGATTGTTATACCGAGGATTGCAGCGAATGGGAGTGCCGCAGATTTCCGTGTGGGCGTGCTGGTCGGCACGGCTGTTGTCACGGTAGTATCCGGCACCACAGTTGCAGGCGGACTGGTGGGCAGCGCGGTGGTGACGGTGGTTGCAGCAACGGTATCATCTGTCAGCCGACCGGGATGGAGGGTATAACTTGTCCCGACACTGACCCTGTCTTTTGATAAACTGCTATCCTGAAGGTAGACACTCAGCGTCTGGTAACTGTGGCCGGCAAGGCCGGATTTGTCAACAGGTGCGTTCACTACATACACGGTATAAGTCCCAGGCTCGATCCCATTCCCATTGTTATTGTAATTTTCAATCCGTGAGGTATCCCATCTGAATGCCCACTCCTGGCTGCTGTCGACGCCAATCACAGTAAAATGTCCCTGATCGGCCCGCATTGATGTGTCTGTCAGAGTCACACCGTTCTCAGGAAGCCCGGGGCCTGTCATGAAGAGATAGACCTCATCACTATTGTAGGACACCCCATGAAGAGCGATAGTCTCTCCAAGATATCCTTCGTAATCGGTGCTGTAGCCATAGCCGGATACGCCTATGACCAGCACGCCGGCACAGAGGCAGAAGATGAGCGCACATGAACGGAACTTGTTAAACGGGTCCCGTGAAAAATATGCCATGGGTATCACCTGTTATAGAGTAAACCGCCGACGGGTTTATAGATTTGTAAACATGATGCCTTATCAAAGTTAAAGCGATAACAACAAGATATCAAAAGGATAGGAAGAATATGCTGATTCATCGCATAAGTAGAGCCGGTAGTATTGTATATGAGGGCCTTGAGCTCCTCGTTCACACGGCGGATCTCACGGGTCTTCATCTTTCCGGGTATATCGGAAGGGTAGGCATCGATATCAAAATAGGCAAGGAGGGTGTCACAGCAGATCAGCGAGAGCTTTTCTGATACCGTATGTTCCGCACGTAATGGTCGCCTCGGCATCCGAGAGGACGAGATATGCTTCATCATTCCCGTTGAAAAATGCCCTGAAATTATAAAGGGTTTCCCGCGATTCCCGGAGGGTTTGCAGATTAACATTGGAGAAAGACTGCCAGAGCCGGCCGTTTTTAGTAGAATAGGGGATCCTGTATGCCTTGCATCCGGTGATCCAAGTACACTATTTCCGTCGATGCAGTCGTGTGTTTACCGTGAAGGATGGAGGTTTAAGATGATAAGTTCGTGCGTTTTTCGGGTACACCAGCGCCCAATCAGGTGTTTATCACATACCACAGAGCATGGAAAAACGGGAGGGGATTCTGGAATTCCGATTAGAATTCCAGAGGGGAAAAGCCGTGTTTGAGTACTTTGCCAAACCCGTCACGGATTGTGGCATCAAGTGCGCACACGGGACAACAATAGTCATCCGGAAGATCCTCAAATTTCGTTCCGGGTTTAATACCACGGTTCGGCTCTCCTCGTGCTTCATCATATATGTAATTGCACAGCGAACAGAGGTAGCGAGTGGGCCGCCATTCTTCAAAGCCCCATTTGCCGATCCGCCCCTTACCCTGCTGGCCGCAGATGGGGCAGACATAATCGTCCGGAAGATCATCGAATGCCGTCCCTGCCGGGATACCGTTATGCGGTTCCCCGCGGAACGGTGAGTAGATGTAGCCGCAGAGCTTGCAACGGTACCGGGTCATATCCTTTGAGGCTTTTTTTACTACCGGTTTTTTCCTTGCCGTAGTTACGGGTTTCTTCTTTGCTGCAGCAGGTTTTGCGGCCTTTTTCAGACCACTTTTTTTTGACGCTGTTACTGCCTTTGCCATGAAAACTTCACCCTTGCGGCCTTTCCCGCACATGACGGGGAAAAGAATCCGCTCTACTGGAACATGGAGGGTGCCGGCTATTATATATTATGGATAATGCAAGCTGCAGGAGAAACACTGACAAGAGTGCCGGCCGTTTGGTTTATCCGGACACCACGTCCCCTGGACATTCGTGATATTGATATATGGACAGGACAAGAGAAAAACAGAGAACGGATACGGACGCGGGGGCACGCGTGACAGAAAACAGGGCCTACAAACGCTCGTTGGGATTATTCGAACTCGTCAGCCTTGGGGTAGGCGGGACAATCGGTTCCGGTATCTTCGTTGTTCCCGGGGTGGCAGCGAGACTCAGCGGACCCTGGTCCCTGCTCGCATGGGCAATCGTCGCCATATCGGCATCCTGCGTCCTCCTTTCGTTGTCATACGTTTCCAACCGGTTTACCCAAGGGAACAGTTTTTTTTCCCTGTTCGAATCTGTTTTCAGCGTGCATGTTGCCATCCCTCTCGTTGTCCTGTATATCATCTCGTCCATATTCGGCGTCTCGACTATTGCAGCAGGTATCGGGCAGTACATCGGGTTTTTCGATCTCTCCCACATCCTGCTCATCGAGATGGCTCTCATCGTGTTGTTCTGTCTCATCAACATTATCGGCATCTCATTTTCCGGTATGACGGAGAATGTCCTGACCACGCTCAAGATCGTACCCCTTGTCGCAATCTCACTCCTGCTCATACCGTTCATCCGGCCGGAGAATTTTGCCAGTACCTTGCCCCTGACCGGCTCCGGCCTGCTTGCGACCATCATCATCGTCTACTGGCCGTTTACGGGTTTTGAGATCAGTGCGATCCCTGTTGAGGAGACCCGGGACCCATCTCAGATCCGGAAATCACTCCTCATCGTGATGGGAATCGTCGTCTCACTCTATCTTGTTCTCAATATCGCACTGATCGGCAGCGTGGGGGTTGCATCCCTTGCAGCATCACCGGCCCCGATTGCGACGGCGGCGGGGATCATTTTCGCGCAGTCCGGTACGGTCGTCGCATTCATCGGGATCGTGGCAATGCTCTCCGCGCTGAATGCATATATTATCGGTACGTCCCGGGTGCTCCATTCGCTCTCCAGCCGGTTGTCCGTACCAAAACTCAGGAACCTGAACGGACGCGGCACTCCCGCATACGCCCTTGCCGCCGGTTGTTTTGCCAGTGCCGCACTCCTACTCCTCTCCAACCATTTCGAGGCGCTGGCAACCATATCCGTCATCACAACGCTCATCCCCTACATATTCTTCTGTTGTGCCTCGTGGATCCTGGTGACCGATACAAAATCGAGGCTGGTCTCGGCAGCCGGGGCATTCTCGACCGCTGCTATACTGGTCATCTACTTTATCGTCTAGGCCGCTTTTAACGGTCGGTCCCCGGAACACAAAAGACCCTCCAATTTTATCCCTCATTAACACGTATAAATTTGGTCAGACGACAATGGACCTCATTCCCGCCATTATCTACTCGTTTGCGGCCCTGTTTATCATCCTCGACCCCCTCCTCTCCGTGCCGATCTTCGCGGCGATGACCAAGGGCCAGTCCCCGGCTGAAATTCACAAGCAGGCGTTTATTGCAGTTGCTGTTGCAGGCAGCCTGATGTACCTGTTCCTGATCTTCAACAAGATGATCTTTGACATCCTCGGGCTCAACCTGCCCAGTTTCCAGATCGCCGGTGGTATCCTCCTCTTTATTCTCGGTATCCAGGAAGCACTCGGCATCGAGATCGGCCATTGCAAGGAGCATGCCAAGACCGCCGCAGGTGTAGTGATAGGAACACCGCTCCTTTGCGGGCCGGGGACCATCACCACGGTGATGCTCCTTTCAAAGGACTACGGGCTCCTCATACCTTTCGTAGCAATCACCCTCTCGCTGCTTGCCACATGGCTCGTCCTCTACTATTCAGAACTCATTCAGCGTGTCCTTGGAGAAGTTGTCACGGACATCATGGGAAAAATGCTCGGCATGCTGGTGGCCGCAATTGCCATCAAGATCATCGCATCCGGTATTATCGCGATCGCGGTTGTATAGAACCGGATACGCTTTTTTCTGCGGGTAACGATCACGAGTCCCGCTTCATTGAGAAGATTTCGACCATGTGGTGAGGGTGATACCTCATTTTTGCCTCGCGGAGACCTGCAACCCCGAGATCGCTTTCCCGGTTGATATACGTAAAATTCTTTGCCAGGCGTGTGGCGGTCTCGTTGTTGATTGCCTTGTAAATACCCTCGCAGTCGGGCAGGCCTTTCTCAAAATGCACGAGCGCCGTGTCACTCGTCATGGGTTCATAAAGGGATATGGCACCGACTTTTGAAAAGACCCTGATGACAAGCCCTTTCAGCGGAAGTTCATCGAAGTGGTCGATGGCAAAAAAGACCGCTTCCTTCTCATGGGCAAGCACCGGGTCGCCTTCGCACCCTTTCCACTCACACCACTCGATGAGGAACCGTTTCGCTTCCTCCCAGTTCTCTTTTTTTATCGGCTCGACAACATTGGTACAGTTTTTCCGGAACTTGTTGAGCTGGCGGCGGATCGTGAGATAATTTTTACCGGGAAGTTCTGCAAGGTCAGACGCCAGGTAGACATATTCAGAGTGGTTACGGTCAAGGACCAGGTTGATACCCGGGCAGACCTCCTGCATCCATGCCGCCGTCTCCGGGTAGATCAGGACGATCGGTTCATTGTCGCTGACATCGGATGCCAGCCGGATCAGGGAGTGGAGAAGCGCCGGGTTGCGGGGACCGATCGGAGAACGGAACCGGGTCACGCTGCCGATGGTACTGGCGATTATGACATTTTTCTCCACGTACGCATAGGTATAGTGGGCGTAATGGTTCCAGCAGACCATGTTCGTGAAGGTATTGTCCGAATGTACCTGCGGGTAATGTGTATAGTGCTTTTCGAAAAATGCCCGGTCCACGAGAGTCACGGGTTTGAAATCTTCCTGCCTGAGCATTATCGATCACTCTTCCACAACAGCGGGATATACCCCTGCATAGGATGGAATCCCAGCGGGCGGTAAAAGGTTTCTGTCCCCGGTTCTGCGATAAGACCGATCCAGGAAATGCCGGCACAGGAGCACACCCTTACGAGCGCTGCTACGATCTGTTTTCCGATCCCTTTCTTCCGGAATACCGGAAGAACAACAAGGTCCTGGATATATCCGTCAGAGATACCATCCGAGATTACCCTCCCCATGCCTATCGCATGTCCGGTCTTTTGATCCACGGCAACGGCGAATGCGAAACTCCCTTTCACAAGCCCGGGAAGAGTGTTCGGATCATACTTGTCCTTCCACCAGCCACCCGCGCGATAGAGATGCACGATCTCTTCCTCATCCCATGCATCCACGAGCCGGATGACCACATCATCGTCCACTGCAGTCACACCTTCCATTAATGGTTACATGGGTTTTGATGAAAAATTCTCTGTATGTACCATCATCCAAAGGAGATAGTTCAATAAAACAGGATACCACCGGGAATGAATGATCACGGATTATGCCGGCTTTGCTTTAGCTGGGCAATGGACATGTCGATGATTGCACCCAGCCCTTCCACGCCCCAGTGCTCGGAGTTCAGGATGATATGATAGATCGAGAGATCTGCAATGTCGATATCGTAGTACGAGCGGTAGCGGTCCGCTTCGCACTGTTCACGTTCAAGCGTCAGGCCCTTGGCAGTCTCTTCATCGGCCACCTGGTCGCGGAAGGCGATCCGCTTGATCCGGCATCCAATCGGGGCATAAAGCCAGATCCTGAGATCGGCGTTGTCCACCATCCAGCCGGAGAGCCGGCCTTCCACAATGATGTCGTCCCGTTCCTGTGCGATCTCTTTCTGGCGGGCATCGATCATCATGTCATAGGACGGGTCCTGCCGTGCAAGATTGCCAAACCGGGCAAGTTCCATGTTGTGCTCTTTTGCCAGCTGGCGGAAGACCTCGCCGGCAGAGATCATAGAGAACCCGTGACGCTCCGCAAGGTACCGTGAGAGTGAGGTTGTCCCGCTCCCGGGCAACCCGCTCACGGTGATCCGCATCAGAGTCCCCCGATGTTCAAGGATTTGCGGATGACCTGGCTTAAGGTAATAGAACAGATCATGTACCAGAAGATCCACGCGGGAATGATCCAGATAGCCGCATCGTGCAGGTTGTGGGTGCCGAAATACGGCATGGTTATCGTGCTCTGGATCTGGGCAAGACGATACAGGAGCCAGAAGAAGATCGGCACGGTCAGAACGAGGATGTAGGCCATCGGCTTGAACTGCTGCTGGGACAGTTCAAGCTGTTCCTTCATCACCCGGTCTTTCTTGGCTTCCAGTTTCTTGATCTTCTTCTCGTCCTGGGAGAGCTGGGCCTCGCGGTATTCCGTCTGGAACTCCTTCATTCGCTCCTGCGACTCCGTCATCTTCTCATAATCGATGGTATATTTCTGCACGATCGAGGAATACAGGCCGGTGAGTGCAGAGAGGATAACGATCAAAATATAGAACGGGATCTTGAACTCCGTGACAAATGGGGAAAACAGACTATCCATGCCATGGCCGACCCCTTCACGCAACCACGGGACCGTGTACGCCCACATCATGAGGAACATGAAGCCGAACGTGATCCAGATGCTGTATTCATCCCAGAGCTTTTGGAAATTCATGCGTTCACCGGAGGACTTCCGCAAGCTCGGCCGCTGACCGGTCGAGCAGGAAATCGGCATTTGTGATCATTTTTATGGTGCAACCGGTCATCATCGCATACGCCGCGGCAATAGACCGGTTGAACTGCTGGTGTTCGGCGATCGAGCGGGACCCTTCCTTGTCCCGCGACCGTGTCTCGTCGGTAAGCCTCCGCATGAGGATCTGGTCATCATCGGTTTCAACGAGAATAATGATATCCGGCATGATCTCGCGGAGCACCCATTCAGGCAGTCCCGCAAGATAGCCTTTTGGTGTCTTTACCGAGGCATGGGTATCGATCAGGACATTTCCCGGGACCTGCGCAATGGCCTGTGCGGCCCGCTGCTGCAGCCGTTTCTGGACGGCGCGGTCCAGGGTCCGCATCTGGTCCCGGTCCCTGATGATGTTGTCGTTTTTGGCAACCTCGAACATGAAGGTGCCGAAATTGATCGACTGGTACTCGATGCCCTGCTCCTTGAGATTTTTCAATGCTTCGTTGACGACCGTTGTCTTGCCGACACCCGGTACACCGGTGATGATGACCTTTTTTCCTTCCATCCTCGTCCCTTTCCTAGAAATCACTCTTTACCAAAGAATGTCCGCATGAACGGATACATCTCCATGATCTGCTGGCTTGCGATCTCCTCGTAGAGGCGATAGGTAATACTCACCGTCAGCAGCAGTCCTGTTCCGCTCACCGAACCAATGACACCAAAGAGGTTTGCAACTACACTGAGCACACCAATGAAGACACCCCCGATGACGGTGACACGGGGGATATACCGGTCAAGGTACTTTTCCAGTACCTGCGGATTCCGGCGGTAGCCAGGGATGGACATACCCGAGAGCTGGATCTGGCGGGCAACATCTTTTGAGTCGAGCCCTGCCGTTTTGATCCAGAAGAGCGCGAAGATCGCACCTCCGACCACCATAAACGTGATATCTATTCCCATCCGTAATAGCACCTGCCATACCGCATGCCCGAGATCGGTTGTCCACCACATCCAGTTCGATGGACCGTTGATGGGGGCAAGATACCACATGATACCATTCTGTGGTGTCGAGCCGCTGAACGTCCCGAATATCGTAATGTTGACATTGGAAAGGAACATGCCCACCATCTGGATATTCGCCTGGAGCACACGTACGAGGATCATCGGCAGGACACTGGCATAGATCAGTTTGACCGGGAAGCGCGCCCGTGCCCCGCGCACCTGCGCGTGGGCAAGCGGGATCTCGATACGGGTGGATTCGACATAGACGATGATTAAGAAGATCGCGATGGTGGTGACGAATGCCAGCATATCCGTACCAAAGTAGGAGAGGTAATTACCACCGTCAAGACCGATGGCAACAAGACGCGGGAAGAACCCGACGGGATACTGGTCCTTGACATGGGCCCAGCTGATAAACCCGTTCACAAGTGCCTGGGATATACCGGCAATGATGAAGAGTCCTACACCGGAACCGATACCCCATTTTGTCACCACTTCATCCATGAAGAAGATGAGGACGCCGCCGATACAGATCTGGAGGAAGATTAAGAGGGATACTGCAAAGAGGTTGCCACCGAAGAACTGGTTTGCGATGACCGAATCGGGCTGCAGGAAACCGCCTACCAGGTTCGGGGCGGCTTCGACCACGATCATGACCATGATGAGGATCTTCTGGAGACCCATGTACATGACCTGTCCGCGTGTCTCGCTCGTGTCTATTCGCAGGATATCTGCGCCTTTGAGGAGCTGGAGCACGATGGATGCCGTGACAATCGGTCCGATACCGAGGTGAACGATCGAACCACTTGCTCCGGCAAGGAGTGCACGGTAAGCAGCGAGGATATCCGCGCTGTTGGGTGCCAGTCCAAACACCGGAATGTTCGTCAGGACAAAATACAGAACTAAAATTCCCACGGTCCAGATCAGTTTATTCTTGAAATGAACGTGGCCCTCCGGGCTCTTGACTGCGGGCATCGCAGCGAGCAGGGGTTCCATTCGATCCAGCAGGTCTCCCATTGTTTCACCAAAAAATTATGGTCGCCGTCAGACAACCTGGGTCTTTCCACCCATTTTCTCGATCTTTGCCTTCGCAATCTCGGAGAATGCCTGCGCGGAGATATTGATCTTCCGGGTGACCTTGCCGCTGCCAAGGACCTTCTCGATCCCCATGTCAGCAGTGTTGATCACGATCGCATCCCCTTCCTTCTTGGCAATACCCTGCGCGAGGAGCGAAGGAACGATCTGATCCAGTGCCCCGACATCGATGGCTGTTACTTCGGTACCGGTCTGATTGCAGAACCCGTCCTTACCGAATACCGGTCCACCCATCTCCTTGTACCACTTGACAAAGTGGTGGGCGTTGATACCGGCACGTCCCCTGCCGCCGCGGTTTCCTGCGCCACGCCGGTTCTTGTGGGTGCCGCCGCCGCATGTCCGCGATCCGCGGTATTTTGAGCGTTTGTTGGTTGGCATCCTGTTCACCTCATTTTATAGAGGAGAGTATTGATCTCCTGACCATAATAGCCAAGCGCTCCACCCTGGGGGAATGTACGCTTGGTGGTTTTGTATCCCTTGCGCGGGGGATGAAGGCGAAGTACAGGCTTGAGTCCCGGTACTTCGCGCAGCTTCGTCTCACCGCTCGCAAGCGCCTTTGCAAATTCGGTAATACCGCTATAAGTTGAGTTGGATTTGATATACTCATCCGTGAGCGGCGCATCCCCGATAACCCTGCCACGGGTCTGCAGGAGGGTGTCGATGGTTGCTGCATCCACTTCACCGTATGCTACGTAATCCTTGACTTTCCGGATCATGCCGAGGTTCTCGGGGGTATCCGGAATCAGCACACAGTGGTTAATGTGGTGCAGGCGCAGCATCTTCAAGGTGTCCTTGACATCCTGGCGGGTTTTCACGACGCCGCGGACCTGAACGACGGCGTACATTTACGTTGACCCCCCGGTCCGGATCATGTTGGTCTCCTTGAGGGCGTTGAAGGTCGCCTTGGCAAAGTTGATGGTCGTGCGGGTCTGTCCGCGCGCGAAGGTCCAGACATCCTTGATGCCGGCGAGTTCCAGCACTTTCTTGCTGATGTCACCGGTCACAAGTCCGATACCCTGGGGTGCCGGTTTGAGTGTGATCCTGACACTGCCTGCGGTCCCCTGCACCTGCATGGGGATCGAGTGCGTGACGTTGCAGCCGCATTCCCAGCTGCCGCAGCCACGGCGGACCTTGATGAGGTTCATCTTCGCTTTTACGATCGCTTTCTTGATTGCGTCGCCGACCTGTACGTCCTTGCCCGGGCCAAAGCCGATGTGCCCGTTGCGGTTGCCGACAAGGACAACAGCACGGAACTGGACACGCCGGCCGGAGTCGGTCATGCGCTGCATCATGGCGATATCGAGGACTTCGTCCTCGAGATCCGGAAGGAACGCATCAACGATCTGGGGTTCCTTGATGGGCCTGCCGCTTTCAAGGACCTGGTCAATGTTTTTGATTTCGCCCGAGGCGACGAGCTTGCCAAGACCGGTGACCGGGTGCCACTCTTCTCGTTCGTATGCCATTTATGCCAGCTCCTTTTTTATGGCTGCTGCCACCTGTTCGACATTTTTCACGATATCCCCTGCAT
>Ga0187861_10004526_pt1 | contig 11579 bp, 12 predicted proteins | sample June2016WEW_10_1_3_FD_132986 | JGI IMG/M metagenome (GOLD analysis project Ga0187861, IMG submission 132986) | Peatland microbial communities from SPRUCE experiment site at the Marcell Experimental Forest, Minnesota, USA - June2016WEW_10_100 | ecosystem: Environmental > Terrestrial > Soil >...
CAACGCAAGGGGGTAGGTCTCCACCACACACACTTTCGGCGACCGTTTCGTTGATATATAAGGACTTGCGTGGCCAAATCGTCTCGATTTTTCTCAAAAACGAGGCAAAGTGCGAAGGTCGGGTTAGGAGGATCCACATGACCACAATTACAGCGCGGTGCGGCAAGAAGCTGCCTATTCCAAACAGGCCCTTCTCCAACCTGGAGTTCGGTTGCGAAGTGACTGTTGAGCTGGAGCAGGCCGCAACTCCACAGATGATCGACCAGAAAGTGCTGGAACTGTTTACACAGCTCGCCGTCTGCGTTGACGCCCAGTTCAGCGTCTCAAACGGCAAGTCCAACAGCAAAGATGATGAGGCAATCCAGTTTGACCTGGGCGATGACAGTCCACCGGCCAACCTGCCTGCTCCCAGGCCCGCCACGGCTCCCAGTCCTGCCATGCCCCCGCCGGGCCGGCCGAGCTACAGGGAACAATTTCCCTAGGTGTTCATCGTGCTGGCCACCGTGTGCATCCCAGGCATGGTGGCCAGCAACTCTCTGATATAGCCCCCCCAATCACATACCCCAGATTTGGCCTACAACGCCCTCCCAGCGCATCTGACCCCGCAACCGCACATTGTCAGGCCGGCCCCAGAATAGCCCCGTGCAGGCCCCACGAAACGCTTGAAAATGACATTCCTGGAAGCGCTTATTCCTTATGTTGTGACACTCGTTGATATTATCTAACGTATAATAGAAAGTAGCCGGTACACTACATTGTGCATAGGATTTCGCCGAGACTGGAGGGCAGGCAAGCGCGAGAGCGGACTAATCAAAAACATGGCTTCCGTAATGCCCTACGCACGCAGTCAAAAATCATCAGTTTTTTTGAGTCTCGTTTAATGGTTTTCAATTGGTTTTTCATGCGTCAGAACTGCCGTGGGTGTGTGGAGTTGACGCCCCGCACTTGGTCGCCGGGCTCTGTTGGGGGTCAGTTGAGAGGAGTGACGAACGGGGTGTAACAGGAGTGCAAGTCTCACACAATGCGATATGTATATATGCGGCTGTGAAAAGGTGCTATTCGTGTAAGTCATGCAGGGTCAGGCACTTGTCATTTTTGGCCTTCTTCGGCATGGCTGTTCTGGTGCCCAAAACACGGGATCTGAATTGTACACTTGCCTCTCCGCAAAAAAAGCTGGAAAAGTCTCATAACCTCGTTGAGGACAGTTAATTCCGATATGTTCCGGATTGGGTTTTTAATTGCCCGGACATACCCATTTCTATGCCGCCCAACGTTCCCGCGTAAGGGCTGTTGCCCACGGGGTACGTGCCCACAAGGCTGCCATCAGTGGCCAGCAGCTTCGTGACGTTATTAGACCCAGAATTCGCCACCCAGATGTTCGTCCCGTCGAAAGCGACGAAAGTAGGACTGCTGCCCACGGCGAATGTACCCCCACCACCGCCCAGTTTTGTTACGCTATTCGAGTCTCGGTTCGTCACCCAGAGAATGTACGGGCTTTGGCATGCCACGCCATAGGGGTTGGTGCCCACGGCAGATGTGGGGCCTGAGCCAGTTACAGTGGGGTCGAACGGCGTTACGGTGTTCGAACCTTGGTTCACTGCCCAGAGGCAAACTCCGTCGAACGCCAAACCCAAAGGCTGTGTGCCTATGGATATCTGCTGCCCCGTCTGGACTGCCGGATACCAGCGCAGAATGGCAACTTGCAGTGGGTTGACCAAAGCGTTGATCGGCAGGTCCAAAAGCTGTATTGCCGAACTGGTCCAGTTGACCCCATCGCTACGCAGCACATTCCCAGCCGTGCCCGCCGAGGAAAGCCCCGTCCCGCCATTGAGAACTGCCACCATTCCCGTCACGCTTGCCGCGTTGCCCGGTATGTTCCCTGTGACGTTCGCCCCCGAAAGGTCCGTCAGCCCGGAGCCATTGCCGCTGAACACTCCAATACTGGCAATGTTCCCCGCAGTGGTGATGTTGCCGCCATTGTCCACGACGAACTTATTAGCCCCGTTCTTCTGCAACTGGAGCAGATTGCCTGTCGCGGTCTTGTTGATGAGGATGCTGGAATTCGTAGTGCCATCCATTTGCGACGCAGCGGGGGCCAACAGAACAGGCCCCGTAGCCACACCTGTCCCGCCGTAGGCCACCGGCAGGATGCCGCTGACATCCGTAGAGGAAAGAGCCACCGGCGATGAAGTCAACAGCCCCGCTGCACTGCTATGAACAACCCCAGCCGCGAGGTTACTGAGGGTCGTCGCGCCCGTCACGCCCAGTGTGCCACCCAACGTTGTGTTGCCTGTGGCGTTCAATGTGCCAGCGATAGAGGCATTGCCGGCCAGGGTCACCGTGCCACCAGCGGCATTCCCTTGAAGGACGTTGGGATTGAGGGCACCAGCCGAGTTGTTATTGAGCGCTGTAATAATACTGGCTGCGGCGCTTGGGTTAGCCGGATCAACCCCGGCGACTGTTGCCCAAATTGCGTGGCCATTGCCATCGGCCTGCAAGACCATGCCGGGTGAGGCGGCCCCAGAGCCTACATTGGTACTTGTGACAGCCTGGGCAGCGATCTTAGGGTTCGTCACAGCGCCATCGGCAAGGATAGGGGTCGTCACGGAGCCGTTGGCCAGCGCTGGGGTGTCCACGGCTTGTGGAGCTATGGCCGTGCTGGTGATGGCTTGCGGGGCCAGGGCCGCCGAGGTGATGCTGGCTTGAGGCGGCGCGCCCGAAGCTGTGCTAATGGTGAAAGGCCAAGACAAGGACGTTACGGTGGCCTTTCCGGTCGAAGCCGTGGCCCGCACCAGGCAGTTCACTGAGGCCGGGCCTGCGACCGTATAGACAAGGACATTGCGCTTGGTGGCATCCTTGGTGCTGTTGTCAATAGTGCCCAGCAGGGCGAACGTCGTCCCTCCGTCCGTGCTCAGTTCAATCTTCACGGACTTGTACTTGGTCTTGGGGTCGAGGCTGACTGCCTGATTCTGCCCAATGGCGTAAACCTCGCCCCCACGGGGAGAGTCAAAGGTGATTGCCGGCGCGGACGCCTCCGCCACGGCACTAAGCAGCACTAAAGCCCCGGTGATGGCGCACAACCACCAGGCTGAAACGAAAGATGGTCTCACCATGTTCGTACCCCTCCTATGGAAGATGTTGATGGGTTCTGCCCGATGGCCGCTGATGATGCAGTGACGCTTGGGGATCACTTCCCCTTCCTGGTCTCCTTCTCCACTTCCGGGTCAACCGTGTACAATTTGCCCGGATACTTGTCCTCAAAATGGCGGATGGCGAGGTCACCAAGACCTTCGATTATCCCAGCGGCAACGGGGGCTTTCAGGATCCACCCCGCGACAGGAATGAAGTTCAACCCCTCAAGCACAACCACTTTGACACCCAAGCTTCCAACCTCCAGCGTGGCCGCAACCAAGGCGATAGCTTTGGCTTCGAGTGTCTCGCCGTAAATCTTGGCGATCCAGTAGATCAGAGTAGCCTCAAGGACGACAAGGCCGGTCGTACCCATGCCTGGTACAGGTATTGGGGCGAGCACGGCGCCACCTGCCGCTGCCATGTGAACGTACTCTCTGGCTTTCTCCTGACACGTTTTCATCGCGTCCTCCTTAGAAGTGAATGAGCGCCGCACCAAACCGCCGCTCACCAAGTTCTCACCGGGGGCACGGCAGAGTGTTCTTCCTCGCCAGCGTCCTGGGTGTGTTTGGCTTCATCAGTTTCTTGCATTTGCTCAGCCATGGCCCTGCCTCCTGATACCGGATCGCAGATTGGCTCACTCGAACAGCCTGTCTTTGTCCTGGACTGTAGTGCGCCTGTTATGAGATACAAGAGTATTTGTGGCACTATCTTTCTGTATCTGCTTCTCACCTGGCTTTTTGGCGATGAAGTAAAGGGGCATCCTATGGCCAGGAAACGCTTACGAGTCAGAAACCCGAAGACGCGGCACGCGGAGATCGTGAACCTGTTTGCGGGGAAGCTGCGGGAGTTGCGCCGTTCGCGGGGCTTGTCACAGCAGGAATTGGCTCAGCGCGCGGAGATCAGCGTGCCCTACGCGGGGCGGCTGGAGCGTGCAGAGGCCGCGCCAGGGATTGACTTGGTGGAGCGCCTGGCCACGGCCCTCGAAGTACCAGTGGCTGACTTGCTGCCCACAACCACACCTGATCCGGTTGCGTTTCTCAGGCGGCAGGCAGAGCGGCGTTTCCAGAGCGTTATGTCCAGGGCCGACCGCGCCACGCTGATGATGCTCAATCCCTGGCTGGCCGTTCTGGATGACGCATTGGCGCGGGGCCGTTGAGATCCCAGAGTGCTGAAACTGGCGTCGTTCCAGTTCATGGCCACCAGTCCCGCATGTCAAGCTGGCTGATATGAAAAAAGAAACGCGCCCTGGCCCGGCACCATACAGGCACCGGGCCACCACAGCCTCACTGCTTCCGCATCCGCTCTTCCAGCGCCTTCCTTTTCATGCGCTCGAAAAACGCCTTGGTCTCCACTGGGTGGCGCTTCTCCTCATAGGCCACCCACCCCCACCAACAGGCCCACTGATAGGCCCACAGGATCAGTGTCATCCACCAGGTGGTCAGGATGAAGGTAATGATCAGACTGGTCCAGCACATGAAGTGCAGCCAGTCGTTCCACTCCATGGCCTTGATTTTCTGGAACATGACGCACCCCCTCTACTATACCACATGTCGGCCCCATGCCGGCGTTCTTGGTGTGGAAATCGGGCAGTCTGCTGACAGCCAGCCGGTCTCCAGGGAATGATAACGCTGGAGGAAGGGTAATTTTAGGGGTGCCCTGGCCGGAGCGTTAGTGTGCCTCATCCAGTTACCCTTGGCCGGAAACATTGACTTGCGCACGCCCACAACTGATGCACACTGCTTGTGATCTGGCGTATTTGCAGTTGGCGGCACCGTCCCCGGAGGCAGGGCTGCACCGTGAACCAGGATTTCGGCTCGAAGGTCAACTTCATCTGGTCAGTTGCGGACGAGGTGCTGCGCGATGACTTCAAGCGGGGCAAGTACCCGGACGTGATCCTGCCATTTACGGTGCTGCGGCGCGGCGGCTTGGTCCCCAAACTGTATGCAAAGAAAGGCGGGTGTTGAGTGGCAATTCGGAAATCCGAACTCTACAGCTCCCTATGGCAGAGCTGCGATGAACTGCGCGGCGGCATGGATGCCTCCCAGTACAAGGACTACGTCCTGGTTCTGCTGTTTATGAAGTACGTCTCCGACAAGGCGGCCAGCCAGAAGGGCTACCTGCTTGACGTGCCCAAGGGCGGCAGCTTCGTGGATATGGCCTCGCTCAAGGGCGACAAGGAAATCGGCGACAAGATAAACAAAATCATCGGCAAACTTGCTGAGGCCAATGACCTCAAGGGCGTGATTGACGTGGCCGATTTCAACGACGCAGACAAACTGGGCAAGGGCAAAGACATGGTTGACTGCCTCTCCAAGCTTGTTGCCATCTTTGAGGACCTGGACTTCGGCGGCAACCGCGCTGAGGGCGACGACCTTCTGGGTGATGCCTACGAGTATCTGATGCGCAACTTCGCCACTGAGTCCGGCAAGAGCAAAGGCCAGTTCTATACCCCGGCGGAAGTCTCGCGCATCAAGGCGCAGGTGATCGGCGTTGGGGCGGCCACGAGCGCCAGCCAGACCATCTATGACCCCACCTGCGGCTCCGGTTCGTTGCTGCTCAAAGCCCACGACGAAGCCAAGAGCCGCACCGGCCTCGACTTGGCCCTCTACGGGCAGGAAAAAGACAACCCCACCAAGGCTTTGGCCCGGATGAACATGATTCTGCACGACTGCCCCACGGCGGAAATCTGGCAGGACAACACACTTTCAGCCCCGCACTTCAAGGACGCCAAGACCGGGGGCCTCAAGACCTTCGACTTCGTTGTTGCTAATCCCCCGTTCTCCAATAAGGCGTGGAGCAACGGTCTCAATCCCAGCGAAGACGAGTTCAAGCGATTCAAGTTCGGCAACCTGACGCTCATTCCGCCTAAGAAGAATGGCGACTACGCCTTCCTGCTGCATGTCCTCGCCTCGCTGAAGAGCACGGGCAAAGGTTCGATCATCCTCCCCCACGGCGTTCTCTTCCGTGGTGGTGCGGAAGCCGACATCCGGCGCGAGATCGTAAAGCGCGGTTACATCAAGGGCATCATCGGCCTGCCGCCCAACCTCTTCTATGGCACAGGTATCCCCGCCTGCATCATTGTGCTGGACAAGGAAAACGCCGCCGCCCGCAAGGGCATCTTCATGATTAACGCCTCAGAGGGATTCATCAAAGACGGCAACAAGAACCGCCTACGCGACCAGGACATCCACAAGATCGTGGACGCCTTCACGCGCCTGGCCGAAATACCCCGCTACTCGCGCATGGTGTCGTTGGCGGAGATCAGCGACCAGAAGAACGACTTCAACCTAAACCTCCCGCGTTACATTGACAGTACCACGCTGGAGGACTTGCAGGACATTGACGGCCACCTGCGCGGCGGCATCCCCAACCGCGACATTGACGCGCTGGAACGCTACTGGCAGGTCATCCCCAGTGTGCGCGCCGCGCTGTTTAAGAAGGCCGACCGCCCCGGTTACTGCCAACTCAAGGTGGCCGTCGCGGACATCAAGGCCACTATCTTCGGCCACGCGGAGTTCACCGCCTTTAACGAGTCCGTGACCAAGATTTTCGCAAAGTGGAAGACGGTCAACACCCCACGCCTGAAGGGCATCGCCAAAGGCGGCAAACCCAAGGCGCTCATAGAAACTCTCGCAGAGGACTTGCTCGACACCTTTGAGAAAGCCCGGCTGCTCGACCCCTACGACATGTACCAGCACCTCATGGACTACTGGGGCGAGACCATGCAGGACGACGTGTACATGCTTGTGAGCGACAGTTGGCGCGAAGCCGCCAAGCCCAGGCTCATCATCGACGACAAAGACAAGAAGGCTAAGGAGAAGCCCGATTTCACCGTCGGCAAGCTGAAGTACAAGGCAGAGTTGATCCCGCCCGCCCTGGTCATTGCCCGCTACTTCGCCGCCGACCAGGCTGCCATTGAGAAGCTGGAAGCCGAGGTCGCGGCCATAGAGCAGGCGATGGAGGAAATGGCAGAGGAGCAAAGCGGCGAGGAGGGGCTGCTGGAAGCGGCAAAGAACGAAAAAGACAAGCTCACCAAGGTATCGGTAGCCGCGCGGCTGAAGGAGATCAAGGGCGACGTGGAAGCCGCAGATGAGCGCAAGGTGCTGAACGACTACCTGGCTCTCATTGAGAAAGAGGCGGCGACCAGCGCGAAGGTTAAGAGTGCGCACGAGGCGCTCATGGCCAAGGTCGCGGCGCAGTATGGAAAGCTCACCGAGAATGAGATCAAGACGCTGGTGGTGGACGACAAGTGGCTGGCCACCCTCACCGCTGCCGTGCAGGGCGAACTGGATCGCGTGTCGCAGACGCTCACCGGGCGTATCCGCCAACTGGCCGAACGATATGCCACCCCGCTCCCGAAGCTCACCAGCGAAATCGCGACCCTCGCCGCCCGTGTGGATGAACACCTCAAGAAGATGGGGGCGGTATGGTGACTGCTGATTGGAGAGAGTTAGACTTGGGACAAGTTGCTACTCTACAGCGTGGCTACGATCTTCCATACAGGGCAAGAAAACAAGGTTCAGTTCCCGTTGTTACCTCGACCGGAGTCACCGACACCCACTCCGAAGCGCGAGAGCAGGGGCCAGGCGTAGTTACGGGGCGCTACGGCACAATCGGTGAGGTCTTCTTCATCAAAGAGGACTACTGGCCTCACAATACTACGCTGTTCGTCAAGGATTTCCACAGTAATGATCCGCTGTTCGTCGCCTATCTGCTACGCACAATTGACTTCCAATCACACAGCGGTAAGAGCGGCGTTCCTGGGGTCAACCGCAACGATCTTCATTCGTTGACGGTCAGGATTCCTCCAACCGTCAATGAACAACGCGCCATCGCGGGGGCCTTGAGGGATGTGGATGCGCTGATCGACGCGCTGGAGCAGCTCATCGCCAAGAAGAGCGACCTCAAACAAGCCACCATGCAGCAGCTCCTCGCTGGAAAGATACGCCTGCCGGGATTCGAGAAGAAGAAAGGCTATAGACAGACCGAGGTGGGCGTCATCCCGGAGGATTGGCGGGTGGAAACAGTGGGTGCAATTTCTTCTGTCGGTCGCGGCCGTGTGATCAGTCACCGCGAAACGGCGGTAACGGCGGAAATGGTGGCAATGGCCGCAGAACCGGAGCCACGGAAGCGCAGTGCCGGGCCATTTTCGCCATCTGCAAGAGCCTGAATCTAGACATGAACACCGTCCTGGCCGACTACAACGTGACGGATGCCAGTCAACTGCACGTAAAAGATGCCAGCCGCCTTATTGATGATCTGAAGAGCCGGCAGTCCGCGTAGCCGGCTCTAACTGGCTCGACTTTCACCAAGGAAATCAAGAAACCCAGGAGGGAAGGAGAAGGATGCCTATGATTGCCGAATTGCTCAAGCGCGCTCTGCTCGCTGCTGCTGCAGCAGCAGCCGGTGTTCTCGCTGAGGCCGCGCTGCGAGAACTGAGGCGGAAAGCACAGAGCGCAAAGTAAGCTGTACAGTCAGGCCGCCCCCATCCCAGGGGCGGCCTGGTGCTTTCCTTTTCTCGCTATCAGTTAGACGACACAGACCGAGCAGCAACAAGGCCGGCTTAGGGATGAGTGCGAGCCTGAAATCAAAGCCGTTGCGCTTCGTACACCGGGGGCTGCCAGGTTGGGAAGCGGCGAAGTTAGATGCCCAGTCTGAACACCCGTTCATCGGGCGGCCAAGGCTGCGACACCACTTCCCAGGGCCATCCCTCACGAATATCGGCCTCCGCTTCCTCAGCCCTCTTGCATCCGTACTCAGCTAGGCGCCGGAGCTCCTTGCGGGGGAGACCCGTCACGCGCATCAACATTTCCAGGGCATCGTCAAGAAGCTCGCCTCCTTCGTCGTAACGGTCTAGGAACCCGCGCACCAGAAGGGCCATCCGGTACTTCGCGCGCAGGTTTGGTTTCGGTTTCCCTTTCCCTTGCATCTGGCCGCAAGCCGTGGCCTCCTCTGACAAGATTTGTTTTATATCCTTGCCACATTGAAAAAGATCATGCACAAACTCTTTTGCATCCGGCGGCACCAATGCCATCAGCAACTCCTCATTAAAGAGCCGCGAACTCCGCTTAGCCATTGCTGTTCTCCTTTCTACACTATTGATCTCGCCTGGCGCGTTGCCCACGCGCGCCTGACCGCCGGCGACCCGGCACTGGAATATCGTCAGTCAATTTCGGCGGCACTTTTTAGCTGACTCTCATGGCCGTTCCCCCAGGAGTTTCAGGATCGCGTCCTGGCGCCGCTTCGACATCCCAGACCAGCGGCGGCGTATGATTTCGATTACGTGCTCAACGTCACGTGGCGTTTTCATGCAACGGGGGCCACAATGGGGGCCACTCGTTGGTCTAAAGCTGTCTAAAGCTGTCTTGGGCTGTTCAACTGATTCCTGTGCTATCTCGTTTGCGCGGGTGAAGTTGTGCGATTCTGTCTGGACTTGTCGGTTTACCAAAATACCCCTGTTAATCACAGGGTTGATGGTTCGAATCCATCTCGGGGAGCCATATAAAAGCGCGCGTCTCTGTTTGCATCAAGCACCTCTGGGCCTCTCGGCGTCCTCCGCGGTTAGAAATCCAGATGAGTGCATTGCGGCGATTCTTCCAGCCTGTGGCAGGAAGAAGGATGGATGCCGCTGAGAGCGGATGCCGAGCCGCCGTAGCGCAGGTTTCCAACCTGCTGTATCGCCGACTTCCAGTCGGCAGGGCGTGGATAGCTCGGGGCGGCGCGAGGTGCAAGAGACGGTTTGCGGGCTGGAAGCCCGCGATACGGCAGACTGGAAGTCTGCGCTACAATAGGAAGAAGTCAAGTTCGTCTTTGGACTTGTTGCGCGCCTTGTGCTTCGGTTACAATCACGGCAGGTTTGCACCAGGGCTGAGGCGCCTGCATTGTGGCCGGTGAGATCACCACACGTACCAGTATGCTCCGCTCCGACAGTGAGCTTGTCGAAGCGGCGTTGCGCGGCGCGCACCAGCCCTACAACGAGTTGATGCGGCGCTACAAGAGCCTGGTGACGACGTACTGTTACAGCCGCGTGGCGCAACGCGAGACTTCCGAAGACCTGGCGCAGGAAACCTTCGTGCGCGGGTTCCAGTCGCTGGCGCACCTGAAAAACCCATCCGCATTTTCCGGCTGGCTGCTCTCCATCGCCCATAACGTCTGCATTGACTACCTGCGCAACAAGTCGCGCACCGTGCCGCTGGAAGTGTACGGCATGAAGGACAGCCAGGGCGAGATCATCCTGGAGAGCCATAGGAAGGATGACGCCATGGAACGCGTGGCCCACGAGGAATTGCGCAGCCGCATCCTCAGCGCCATCAACAGCCTGGGGGAAGAGTACCGCGTGACCCTGATTTTGCGGCATGTCAACGGGCTGAGTTGCGAGGAGATTGCCGAGGTGCTGAACGTGTCCTTGGGCACGGTCACCAGCCGGCTGAGCCGGGCACACAAACTGCTGCGGGAAAAACTGGCCAGGTTTGTGGAGCCGGAAAAGTGAGAGACCGTTCAGTCCGAGCCGCGACCGTGAGGGAGCGGACATTGCCGCTTGCTTACGCGCGCGGCTCGGAGACTGAACTGTTACCTAAGTGAGAGCTGCCAAGCAGGGAACAGGCCTATGACTGAACCGGCTGAAGAAGTGCAGGACAAGGAACTGCTGGTAGACGCGTACCTGGATGGCCGCATGCCGCCGGAACAGCGTCTGCGGTTTGAAGAGCGTCTGGGGAAAGACCCGGAACTGCGGAACAAACTCGAATCCGCCACGCGCACCGTGGATCTGGTCAAACAGGCCCTCGGCTGGGTGGCGCCCGGGGAAGACTTTGAGGAGAAAGTAAACACGAAGATTGTCAGCGTCACGCAGAGCTGGCAGAACCTGCAGCCCTACGTCGGCACGACCAGCCGCAGCCTGACCAGCGATGATGCGGACGCGCAGTTGCTCGCTGACCCGGAAGCGGCCCGCGAGAAGCGCCGCTTGATTATTCTGGCCGTCATCGCGGTGCTCATGTTCCTGTTGGCGGCTTTTGCCATTGGGTACTCAATCGTGACGGGGGTGCAGAAGCCTGTTCCACAGGAAAGCCGGAAAAGTGATTGATAGGCATTGGCCCGCATTATTCACCGCAGGACGCAGAGGGCGCTGGATACGGGGATACGGGGGGATACGGGGACAGACTACGCATCTATTCACCGAAGAGTCCTTTCCCTTGCCCTACTCAGCCAAGCACGCCATGCAGCTCTTCTACCGCTGTGAGATACAGGAGATACAGGGACAGTGACGGGTCTTTTCCATGACATCTCTCTTTCACATCTCATTTCAACACCTGTCCCAGAATTGCGTGACTGTCCCGAATGGCGCTTCCTTAAGCGGCGATGCCATTGGCGGCCCTCCATTCCGCGCGGGTGGTTTTGAGGGTGGGGTAATGCACTCGTTCGCGACGGACCATGCGAGGTTCCTGGCGGCC
>Ga0187861_10004527_pt1 | contig 11578 bp, 5 predicted proteins | sample June2016WEW_10_1_3_FD_132986 | JGI IMG/M metagenome (GOLD analysis project Ga0187861, IMG submission 132986) | Peatland microbial communities from SPRUCE experiment site at the Marcell Experimental Forest, Minnesota, USA - June2016WEW_10_100 | ecosystem: Environmental > Terrestrial > Soil >...
CAGACAGAACCGCGTTGATTTGTTGTCGAATGCTTTCATCTTCCTTGCCGGTGCTATCGTAACTACGACGGTTCTGGTAATTACAGAAATACTGTTTGAATTTTCCCGCACTGGACGAACGGTTATTTCGGTCCTTTTTGCATTCTTATTCCTTGTTGTTAGCAGTTGGATGATAGGTCGTCCGTTTCTTCGTCTTGTCGGTATGCTATCCTCAGTAACGGAAGATTCGACAGCGCGCCGCATTGGCGCTTTTTTCCCTCCCATACGTGACCGGCTTCTAAATGCACTTCAGCTCGCGAAAAATGCCGCATCCGATTCCACGATTTATTCAGCAGAGTTGATTGATGAATCGCTAAAAGATTTTGCTGCAGAAATCCAGCCGCTCGATTTTGCGCAGTCGGTGGACACGTCTCGTCTTCCTCAGCATCGTCGCTGGTTGATGATGAGCGCTTGTGTCATGATTCTGGTTGCGTGCTTATTTCCGGCGTCTTTCTCTAGTGCAGCATATCGATTGATTCATTTTACGCGCGAGTTTGCACCCCCACCAAAATATTTATTTGAGGTTTCTCCTGGTAACAAAGAAATAGTTAAAGGTGAAAATGTTGCTATTAGAGTCAAAGTCATCTCTCTTCTTCCGGCATTCGCTCTGCGATCAACAGATATCACTATCTACCGACAGCAAGAAGGACAGGAAAATTATGATGAAATTAAAGTGAAGCCGGATTCAGGCGGTATATACAATACAACATTTCAAACTTTGCGTGTATCAACAGAATATTTTACGCGAATCGCAGATGCTGAGAGCGAGCGTTACAAATTGATAGTGCTGGATCGGCCAATGATTCGGTCATTCCACGTAAGACTCGATTATCCGGCGTACACTAAAATTCCGCCAAAAGTGATGGATGAATTTGTCGGAGACGTTACGGCGTTAACAGGAACACGCGTCACGATTTCGGGCGCAGCAAGCAAATTGTTAAAGGAGGCGTTTATTCAATTTGGAAACAATACAAAACTTCCATTGGCGATGCACGGAGAAAAGTTTTCAGCATCATTTTCCCTGCTTACAGACAACTCGTATCATATTTCCATCGTTGACGAAGAAGGATTGTCGAACAGTGAACCGGTTCAATATCAAATCAAAGTCGTGCCGGATGAATATCCATCTATCGTAATAGTCGAACCGGGCCGCAATATAGATATTGCCGGTGATCAGTCGCTGAATCTTTTTCTGCAAGCAAAAGATGATTTTGGATTTTCCAGCATGCGACTGGGGTGCCGCCTAATAAAATCACGATATGAACAAGCGCGGACCGAATATACATTTATTCCCATTTCCTTTTCCGCAGATGCAGGGAGACAGATCGAATTGCCATTCGCATGGAATCTTACAAAACTCAATCTTGTACCGGAAGATGTCGTTGAATATTTTGCGGAAGTTTTCGATAACGACGCCGTAAAAGGACCAAAGAGCGGAAGAAGCAGTCTCTATCTTCTCCGTCTTCCATCATTGGACGAAGTTTTTGCAGATGTTGATAAAGAGCACGAGCGTTCGATGGACGATTTGAAACAATCACTTGAGCAAGCAAAGAAATTGAAAGACGACATCGAATCTATCAATCGCGATTTGAAGAAGAACAAAGATCCTGATTGGCAGACGCAGAAGAAAATGGAAGAAATGGCAAAGCAGTACCAGCAGGTACAAAAGAAATTGGAAGATGTGCATTCGCGCGTTGAACAGATGACACAGCAGATGCAGCAGCAAAACGTACTTTCCAAAGAAACGATGGAAAAATATCTGGAACTTCAGCAATTGTTCCAGCAGCTCGATGCAACCGAACTGCAGCAAGCGCTCCAACAATTGCAGCAACGAATACCGAATATCAGCAAGGAACAACTTCAGCAAGCGATGCAGAATATGACATTTTCGGAAGAACAATTCCGCCAAAGCATTGAACGAACACTGAATCTGCTTAAGCGCATTCAGATTGAGCAAAAAGTGGATGAAGTAAAAAAACGTGCGGAAGAATTGGAGAAATCAGAGAAAGAATTAAAGGAAGAAAATTCAAAGTTGTCAGAAAATCCGGCAAAACAACAGGAAATGGCGAGGAAACAAAATGATCTTGCGAATAAAGAGCAGGCGATGGAACGCGAAGCAGCTGATCTCCAGCGGCGAATGGAAGAATTTTTTACCGAAATGCCTGCGGATAAATTACAGAAATTGCTAGAGCAAATGCAGAAACAAAAGCTTGCTCAGAAGATGCAGCAAGCATCTCAGCAAATGCAAACAGGAAATATACAATCAGCACAGCAGTTACAAAGTCAGATTGGTCAGCAGTTACAGCAATTCAGCAAGCAGATGGAGGCAATGCAGCAGCAGATGCTTCAACAGCAATCGCAATATGTTATAAATGAATTGCGCAAAGCGAGCAGCAACATGCTGGAGCTTTCGAAAGATGAGGAAGTGCTGAAGCAACAATCGCAAGACGCACCGCCAAACTCTCCACAACTTCGGGAGAATGCACAGGATCAACTGCAGGCAAGTCAGGATTTGAACAATGTCATCAAAGGATTGGGTGAACTGTCGCAAAAATCTTTCGCGGTAACTCCAGAAATGGGAAAAGCAATTGGCGAAGCGCTGGCACGAATGAATAACGCGATGCGCTCTCTCGAGGTACGTAATGGTGCTCAGGCATCGCAGGAGCAAGGACAAGCAATGGCAGCTCTCAACCGCGCAGCGATACAAGTGCAGAATGCGCTGCAATCAATGATGCAAGGCGGAGGCGGCGGTGCTGGAAGTTTGATGCAGCAGCTGCAGAGAATGGCAGGTCAACAAATGGCCATCAACATGCAGACACAGCAAATGGGCGGAATGTCTCAACAGCAAGCCGCAGAAGCGGCGCGTCTAGCGCAAGAACAAGGGGCTGTTCGTAAATCGCTGGAAGAACTTAACCGTGAAGCTCAACAGAGCGGCGAACATGAAAAATTGCTTGGCGATCTTCAGAAAATTGCGGATGAGATGAACGAAGTTGTAAAAAATCTTGAACAGAATAATGTAGATCCTGAGACAATAAAAAGACAGGAACGCATTCTCTCTCGCCTACTCGATGCATCTAAATCCATGCACGAACGTGATTATGAGAAGAAGCGCAAAGCGGAAACCGGCGCACAAATTGTTCGCCGCAGTCCAAATGACATTGATCCGAATTCTCTGGAAGGTAAAAGTCAATTGCGGGAAGAATTGTTGAAAGCATTGGAACAGGGATATTCAAAAGATTATCAAGAACTTATTCGAAAATATTTTGATGAATTGGAAAAATCAGAAAAGTTTGAACATTAGGACAGCAATGCAAATGAACGGCGTCAATTTTTGTCGATCTTCACAGGCAGGCGAAACGAGAAGTGCATTAAGAAAATATTGAACCAGATTTTTTTGCTGTCAGGAGCTTCCTCCTGACAGCGATGTTAAAACTACTACATATCCTTTTTCATTTCTTTATCTTTCTAGAAACTTACATGCCAATGGATGATTTTCCACTCATCCGCCTTACCCTTTGAGAGGAGAATTGAATGGATCCGTTTGTTCTTCCCTTTGGGAAGTTCCGATGTCCACACAATAAACGCCGAGTTGCCTCCATCGGTGATATTCACGTTGAAGTTCACACACTGCGTTTCTTTTCCTTCCGTGAGATGCACATCTTTATGTTCTCCGTTCAACACACTGTAAAGATTCACTGTTTTGGCATTATAAATCAGTAAAGCGGCTTTCCCAATATACTTCTTGGCTTTTTCCAATTCCGTTCCTTTGAGAATATTTTCAATAACCGTTTTGATCGATTCGATTCCCTTTTCTGTTTCCGTGCGATTGGCTTCTTCTTCCGGTTTTATTTCTTTTGTACTCAACTTAAACCGGAAAGGAATCGTTACCCACACAGCGACCGGCTTTCCCTGCATTTGTGCAGGAGAAAATTTCCATTGCATGACTGCAGCGTACGATGCTTCTTCGAATGCTTTTCCTTCCATCGTCCGTTCAGCAGACTCATCAGTTTTTTCTGCATTCGCGGTAGCAATGATTTGTATTTTTTCGCTACGCGCATCTTTCACGGTACCATCTGTATCGATAAATGCTTTCATATACACGGTTGCTTCCCAGCCGCCACTCAGCATGCTTTCCGGATATACAGGATTCACTCTTGTTACCACAGCAGGTTCTTTATCATATGGAATATTCTTATTCGGCGGAGGGAGATTTTTGTTTTGTGCGTGCACGGCGCAGATCAGCCCGGACATAATAATCAGGCAAGCGAAGATGTAAGAATCCTTTTTCATTGGTTGATTCCTTTCGTAGGTGATGGTGCAACAACGACGTAGCCGGTTACTTCCACTTCCGGAAGCGGAGTAAGGCACACGATGGTTTGCTGCGGTTGGTATGATATATGCCAGAATGAAGAAACTAAGATACTTGTCAATACGGCGGAAAAAATAACTGCTAGTCCGATGGCACGGAAAGAATACTGAGGTTTTCCTTTATGCCAAAACAAGTTCTGAAGTGTCGGTTGCTTCACATTCGAGGACATCTGATTCAGTATTCGTTGATCCAATGAAGCGGGGACGGTCGTCTGCTGTGAAAGAGTTAATGTATTCCTCAGCGAGAGAACATTTTTAAGAAATGTGCGGCACTGTTCACACACACCAAGATGCACAAAAAGGTCAATCTCTACTGTTGGCGGTAACTCGCCGTCTATAAACTGGCTGATATATTCTTGATATTGTTCGCAATTCATAATTCACCTCGGTATCTATTCACGGACGAGGTAAGCCTCGCCCTTATGTGTAATATTCTTTCAACCTCTTTGTTAATGCTTTACGTGCCTTGAACAAACGCGACTTTACAGAACTTTCTGAATCACCGGTAATCTCAGCAATTTGCGTATAGGAAAGTTGTTCATATTCCCTTAATAAAATTACTTCACGGTATTCGCTTTTCAAATTCTGAAGAAGTCGTTGAACAATTTCTGTGGTTTCTGCGGCGACCGTTAAATCGTAGGGCGTTTGTTTATCCCAAATGTTCTCATCGCTATGAACATCATTGCGCCTGTTTCGTCGGATGTGCATCATCACTTCGTTGCGAGCAATACTGAAGAGCCAAGGCAGAAACGATTCAGTATTCTTAAGTCCTTTTATTCCAGCAAACATTTTGATAAACGTTTCCTGTGTCGCGTCCTCTGTTGCGTTGGAATCGATAAGCATGCGAAGACAATAGCGATAAATCGCGGCTTTGTGATGTTCATACAAATCGGCAAATGCTTGCCGGTCACCATTGTGCAATAGTTGAACCAATTCAGTATCTGTTCTCACCACGCAATTCTTTCAGTACCGCAAGAGTTGATGTTCGTGCGAGCTGATTTTTCATCGCTCTATATAAAAGATGCACAAAGAGAAAGAAAGTTGCTGGAGAAAAATGATTATTTTGGCTTCCATTATCATACTTCATCGTTGCAACACACGAACTTATTGGCTACATTTTTGCAGGAAAAACAAACTGACTAAACGTGGCTTCCATTCTTTTAAACGATACCGAACTTCATTTTCCTAATTTTACTATCGTTTCTGCGTCTGCAGGATCGGGTAAGACACACACACTCACACTAAGAATTTTGCAGCTATTATTGTCTCCGAATGTGCCTAACAATCGGCTCAACAATGTGCTGGCGATGACGTTCACCAAGAACGCCGCTGCTGAAATGCGCCAGCGCGTTCTGGAATATCTGAAGAAGGCATACCACGGTGATAAATACATTCTTGATCAATTATGCCCTCTTGTTTCAATGGATGAAGCGAAACTTCGCACTCAGTGCGGCGAATTGATTGAAACGATATTGCAGGATTACTCTGCATTTCAGGTGCAAACGATAGACAGCTTTTTGTCACGAGTGTTTCGCGCTTCGGCATTGGAGTTTGGTTTTTCACCAACACTTGAAATTGTACTGAACAACCGCACAATACTTGATGCGGCTTTTGAACAATTCGCCCGCGAACTTGCGATTGACCCTTCAAAACAGCGGTTACTCGAAGAACTAACAAATATTCTTGTTGAAAGCCAAAATACTTCTTCACGATATATTTGGAATCCATTTCAAAAACTCTCAGATGAAGTTCGCACTCTGTATAACACCTTGAGCGCACAATCAAAAGATGTTTTGCCCGCTTCTGAAAACGGCAAGCAGTTAAACACACTGCGCACAGAAATTCTCGATTCGTTTCATCAGCTCCATACACTTGTAAAAGATTCCGGTTTAGAGATGACTAAGAATTTTGAGAATGTTTTTGCTGTCGCTAATGCCGGAGATGTAGACAAGCTGATAGAGCTGAAGAGTGTCAATAAACCGCTGAAAGCCGGCAAATCGAAAGCTGAAAAAGAAAAAACGGAAGAGTGGAACGCACATTTTATGCCGCTGCAGGAAAAGTTCAATTCGCTTGCCGCAGAATATGTTGTGCAACAGGCATATCACTATTACCTTCCGTACGTCGAAGCGCATAAGTTGTTTCGAGGCACCATCGAACAGGTTATGAGGCGCAACGGTCAGGTTAATCTTTCCGATGTTAATCGAACGCTTTTGCATTATATCTCGGAAGAAATTGTGCCGCAAGTATATTTTTATTTGGGCGAAGCCATTTTTCATTATCTCATCGATGAGTTTCAGGACACTGCGCCGTTGCAGTGGGAAGCAATAAAGCCGTTGCTTGCCGAAGCGCTTTCGAAGCAGGGAAGTCTATTTGTTGTTGGAGATACCAAACAATCCATTTACGCTTTCCGTCATGCCGATTGGCGTATTATGAAAAACGTAATGACGAACAACGTCTTTCCATCGGCACCACCGGAAGTGCGGGAATTAGAAACGAATTACCGAAGCTTTGAACGAATTCTCGATTTTAACAAGACTATATTCCAAGAGATTATACCCCAAAAAGTGGAAGGGGAAGCACCTCACGCCAGCGGATTGTCAACATTCAAACAAGAGGTAGAAGAAAAAAATAAGAAGAAAGGATATGTTGAAATTGTTTCGCTTGAAAAAGATGAAAATCAAGAACTGGAGCATGTGAGGATTTTAGAAATTGTACATGATTGTCACGCGCGTGGTTATCGGCATGGCGATATCACAATCCTGACGCCGAAGAATGAACATGTCATTGCTATCTCCGGATGGCTTAACGGCGCACATATTCCGTTTATTTCGCACAGCAGTCTCGACATTCGCGGGCGCGCGATCACAGGTGATATTATGGCACTTCTTCGTTTCTTGGATTCACCAATCGACGATCTTGCATTTGCAACTGTTTTACTGAGCGGTACATTTCATCGCGCACTTACCGCGGACAATGTGAAGTTGACACAGGAGGAACTTCATTCGTTCCTTCTTCAAGCGCGAAGAGCAGAACATTTGGCGCCGCTGTATGCATCATTCCGCCTGCGTTACGCCAATATCTGGCAGAAGTACTTTGATGAACTCTTCACAGTCGTCGGTTACTTACCGATGTACGATCTTCTGTCGGAAATCTATAAACAATTTCGATTGTTCGAGATTGCGCCCGAAGAAGAAGGCACACTTGCAAAGCTGTTGGATGTAATGAAAAATTTTGAGGAGACTGGACAGAATAATCTGAAAGATTTTCTTGCCTTTGCTGATGATGAAGCGGATGATTCTGATTGGAATATTGCAGTGCCCCACGGTGAAGATGCGGTTTCGGTGATGACAATCCACAAAGCGAAAGGATTAGACAATCGCGTGGTCATTGTTCTGTTGGTAGATTCTAAATTGAGATCCGATAATTTAATTGTCGAAGAAAGTATCGACGGTGTCCGGTTAGTGCATATCACTCAAAAGAATGCAGCATTTGATAAGACACTTCAGGAATTATACAATCAACACCGTTTCGAACGAGCGGTAGATGATCTCAATAAACTGTATGTGGCGTTTACGCGGGCAAAAGAAGAGATGTATATAATCAGCGTCAAGACTGAATACGCCGATGAACCGTCAAAATTCCTGCAATCTTCTGGTTACGAGCCATCGATAAAACCGGAAGTAGAAAAACAGAAACAATCACTCGAGCTGGTTATGCCTCTGCATCATTCGTCGATGCGAGTACCCGTAGGCAATATTTCATCGGAGAAGCTGGCGCTGTATGAACGTCGCCGTGGCGATGCTATTCACGATGTGTTGTCGCAAGTGGAGTTTGTAGGAGCGGATATTGATATGCTCATCTCATCATCGATAAAGAAAACTGCGGGAAGCTGGATGCAGCCCGCTGATGAAATCCATATCAAATCGTTAGTATTAGAATTTCTGCGTTTGCCGGAAATAGCACCATTCTTTATGTGCACTGAAAACAGAAAAATAATGAATGAGCAAGAGTTTGTTAATCCGGATGGACGACTATTCCGAATGGATCGGATTGTTGTTGATGCAGACGTAGTGACGGTGCTCGATTTCAAAACGGGAGACGATAAAGATGCGTATACAGATCAAGTGAGAGGGTATGTCAACATTCTTAAAAACTTTTATCTAGGCCGCACTATTCGCGGTGTGCTGGCTTTTGTGGACCAAAAGAAATTGCGGGTGGTTACATGAGCGAGAGCATTGTCCTCAGTTCAACCGAACATCTTATTGAAACCGTTGCTTCTCATCTGGAAGCGAAAGAAAGAGATTTTTCAACCGCCGCAATTGTTTTTCCAGGAAAACGCCCCGCGCATTTCTTGCGTAAGGAGCTTGCTCATCGTGTTGGCGGCAGTATCATTCCCCCCAAAATATTTTCCGTAGATGATTTTATTATTTCGCTGTATCAGCAGCTTCATCCGGGGCCCGTGCACGATCTGGAATCGATTGATGCAGTCGCATTGCTTCACCTTGTGCACAGCGAATTAAAAGAACGATTGGGCGGCGACTACTTTGCATCGCTCGATGCATTCATCCCAATTGGATTGAAGTTGTTTGGTGAATTGGAAGAACTCCGGCTTGCCAATCTTCCCGGGAAAAAAATAAAAGAAGTAATATCTGTGCTCACGTATAACCGGCTATTTTCACTTGCGGAATATTACACAAAGTTTTATGCGCTTACCGCAGAAAAAGGTTTTACAACACGTGCAATGCGTTACGTGGAAGTTGCCGAATATATCGGTGAATTGAACCTCAGTGCCTACACTCAGATTATTGTGGCGGGATTATTCAAGTTGACTCACGCCGAGCAAATCATTTTTAATGACCTAGAAAAGCGTTCGAATACGCTGTTTGTATTCCAAACTGATAAGACTGAAGAAGGAACACCAGAACCGGAAATTCATTTCTATAAAGCGTCGGATACGCACGGACAAGTCTTTGCACTTTCGGCGCTTATCAAGAAACAATTAGACGCCAGCTCACAACTTGACGAACGCTCGGTAATTGTCATGCCGACTTCGGATGCGCTCTTTCCCGTGGTACATCAAACGCTTCCGCTTATGCCGCAGGAACAATATAACATTGCACTTGAATATCCGATGGCGCGCACACCGATCTACGGTTTTCTGAACAACCTCATGGAATTGCTGTGCACGAAGCAAGGCGAACGGTACTCGGCAGCACAGTACATAAAATTTATTCTGCATCCGTACACAAAAAACATTCGCTTGGATCAACGTACAGATATCACGCGCATGCTTTTCCATGCAATAGAATCTATGCTGACGAAAGATAAATCTAAAATTCTACTGACATTAAAGGAGATAGAGCAATCGGATGAAATCTTTACGAATGTTGCATTTGCAATTTCAGATTCCAACAATAAAGTTACACCGGAACAATTGAAAGAACATCTTCACACTATACATTTAAGCACCATTCATGCTCTTGAAAATATTGCATCGGTTAAAGAATTCGCACACAATGTCATTAAAGTTCTTACGTATATTTATGAGCAAAGCACGGCACGCATGCATCCATTGTTCCGCCCTTATGCAGAAGCGTTGTTGAAAGTTTTTCTGTACTTAGAACAGTCGTTTGTCGGAAGTGCATCGTTTCGTGATGCCTCTGGATATTTCAACTTCATTCAGCAATATGTAGCTCTTCAAAATGTCCCGTTCCCCGGTACACCGCTTCGGGGTTTGCAAGTACTCGGCTTATTAGAAACGCGTAGTCTGCACTTCGATGACGTATATTTCTTAAATGTGAATGATAACGTCCTGCCAGGCGTCATTGGCAGCGATATGCTTTTGCCGCAACAGCTGCGTGAAAAATTAGGATTGGAAACGAGGCACGATCGGGATAAATTGAGCGAGTATTATTTCTACCTGCTCGTGCGCGGAGCAAAGCGCGTGCATCTATTTTATTCGGAATCTGGCGAGAGCGAAAAGAGCCGATTCATTGAGCAATTGTTATGGGAACGCCAGAAGCGCGACGGTTCATTTTCATCCGACAATTACGTTCAGACAGTGCGTTACCATGTGAAACTTGCCAACGAAGCCGTTATGTCAATTCCAAAATCGAATGAAGTGCTTGCACTGATACATGGGTTCACGTACAGCGCGAGCGCATTAGACATGTATCTGCAATGTCCGATTAAGTTTTACTATAGGCACATTTTGCACATAAAAGAAAAAGAAGAAGCATCTGCCGATCTTGATAATCAGGATATAGGTATCTTCGTCCATGACGTTCTGAAAAAATTCTTTGAGCCATGCATCGGAAGGAAATTAGAAACCCGCGATCTATTGCCTGAACATATGAAACAAGTGGTAGATGAATTGTTCGCGCAGAAATTCGGAACTGAGCCGGCGGGAGCGGCATATTTACTGAAGCGGCAAATTCAGCGGCAATTGGGAACGCTGCTCAAAGAATACCAGCAGCCGGCGGCAGAGAAAAACGAAATATTTCTTAAGGCACTTGAGGAAAAGATTTCCGTCAATGCATTAGGAGCAAAGTTTGAAGGACGTCTTGACCGCATTGAGCAGCGCGGTAATAAAATTTTTATTCTCGATTATAAAACCGGACCCAAACCAAGCAGGCTGCCGATTAATTTTGGCAAACTCAATTTTAGTGAACGGGAAAGCTGGAGCGAAGCAGTTATGTCTTTACAGCTGCCGATGTATCTTTTGTTGTACAGCATTCATACGAAAACTGCGATAGAAGAAATCGTTCCTGCGTACCTCTATCTTGGTAAGAACCGGCTCAGCAAGGAATGCGAAGTGGCTTTTATGGAAGGCACAGAAGAACGCGTGGCTTATTTTGAGCAATCAAAACAGCTTATTGAACTTTTAATAAAAGAGACAAATGACGCTGCTATTCCTTTCTCGCCGCCTGTCGATCTAACCAAAACCTGTCCGCGTTGCCCTTATACAGGATTCTGCGGCACATCATGGGTACGGGGTTGGAAAGTTTAAGTGAAAATAATCTCTTTTTATTCTTATATATAATAACATCACCACTCTTTCTTTAATATTACTCATCATCGCTTTGCTCTTCTGCGCAAGTACCGCCTATTCAGAAAGGAACAAAAGACCAGCCTAAAACGTTTGTACTATTACAAAAAGCAATCATCAATA
>Ga0187861_10004532_pt1 | contig 11574 bp, 5 predicted proteins | sample June2016WEW_10_1_3_FD_132986 | JGI IMG/M metagenome (GOLD analysis project Ga0187861, IMG submission 132986) | Peatland microbial communities from SPRUCE experiment site at the Marcell Experimental Forest, Minnesota, USA - June2016WEW_10_100 | ecosystem: Environmental > Terrestrial > Soil >...
CGGGCGCCGCAACGGAAAAGCACCTCGCCGCGTGTCGGCTCAATGGCGCGCAGGATGGCGCGTGCGGTGGTCGTTTTACCCGAACCGCTTTCGCCGACCAGGCCCAGCGTTTCACCAGGCTGCAGGTCAAAGTTCGCCTGGTCCGCGGCCTTGACCACGCCGACTTGCTTCTTGAGGAAGCCCTTGCTGTAGACCGGGTAATGCTTGCACAAGTCCCGGACGCGCAACAAAGGTTCATTCTCTTGGGCGCTCATGCCGGTTCCCGATCTGCGTTCATCTGCGTTCATCTGCGGTTCCAATCTCCCCAGCCCGCAAGCACGCCACCTGATGCCCGGGTACGACCGAATCCAACCGCGGAGGGCCGCCGAGATTGCAGCGGCCCGGCTCGTAGTACGGGCAGCGCGGGTGGAAAGGACAGCCTGAAGGTATCTCCGTCAGCGATGGGACGCTGCCTCGGATCGAATGCAGGCGGCTGCCACCGATCCCCCTCGCCCTGCCCTCTCCCCCCGGGGGAGAGGGGAACAGGACCAGAGTGTCCCCTCCCGGCTTGCGGGGCAGGCCGGGCAGTGAGGCCAGCAGCCCCAGCGTGTAGGGATGGCGCGGACCCTTGAGGATCGTCCGCGCCGCAGCCCGCTCGACAATCCGCCCCAGGTACATGACGGCCACTTCGTCAGCCATCTGCGCCACCACGCCGAGGTTGTGGGTAATCAGCAGTATGGCCGTGCCGAGATCCTGCTGGAGGCGCTTCATCAGGCCCATGATCTGCGCCTGGATGGTGACGTCCAGAGCGGTGGTAGGTTCGTCCGCGATGAGCAACTCAGGATTGCAGGCCAAGGCCATGGCAATGACGGCGCGCTGCCGCATCCCGCCGCTCATTTCGAACGGATACTGGTGCAGCCGCTTGGCGGCGCCGGGTATGCCTACGCGGCGCAACATCTCCTCAGCCCGCGCCAAGGCTTCCTGTGGCGTCATGTGCTGATGCAGCAGGACCGCCTCGCAAATCTGATTGCCGACAGTGTGGACGGGACTGAGCGCCGTCATCGGCTCCTGGAAGATCATGCTGACCAGCCCGCCGCGGACGTCGTAGAGGACTTCCGCGGCTTCATCCAGCGCGGTCATCTCAATGGGCGGGCGCGCCTGGGGATAAAGCACGATCTTGCCGCCCACGATCCGGCCGGGCTTCTGGATCAAGCGCAGGATCGAGTAGGCCGTGACTGACTTGCCGCAGCCGCTTTCGCCCACGAGGCCCACGGTCTTGCCGCGCGGCACGGCGAAGGTCACGCCGTCCACGGCGCGCACTGCGCCTTCTTCGAGGTCGAAGTAGACTTGCAGACCCTCAACTTCCAACACGTTGGGATGCTCAGCCTTCATTCCTCACCTCGACGCGTATGGGTCGGCCGCGTCGCGCAAACCGTCGCCCAGGAAATTGAAGCACAGCACCGCCAGCACGATGAAGACCATAGGCAGCAGCAGCCACGGGTAGTAGCGCACGACTTTTATGTCCATGCAGTCTTGCAGCATCACGCCCCAACTCACGATGGGCGGACGCAAGCCCAAGCCCAGGAAGCTCAGAGAAGTCTCGCCCAGAATCATGCCCGGCACGCTGAGCGTCAGTGTCACAATGATGTGGCTCGCAAACCCCGGCAGGAGATGGCGGAACAGAATGCGCCCGTGGCTGGCGCCCAGCAGCCGCGCGGCCATAGCATAGTCTTCCTCGCGCAGCACCAGGATCTTCCCGCGCACGACACGCGCCAAGCCCGTCCAGCCCAGCAAGCTGAGCAGGATCGTAATCGCAAAGTAAATGCGCAGCGGTGACCAGTCGCCCGGCAGCACCGCCGCCAGCGCCAGCCACAACGGAAGCTGCGGCATCGAGTTCACGATTTCAATGAGACGCTGAATCAGCATGTCTGCCCAGCCGCCCATATAGCCGGAGATGCCGCCGATGGTAACACCCAGCAGGAACGTGAAGGCGATGCCGATCAACCCCACCGAGAGCGAGATGCGCGCGCCGTAGATCATGCGGCTGAGCACGTCCCGGCCATACTTGTCCGCGCCCAGGAGATAGAAGGTCGGTGTGTTGAGGCCCCGCGTGTCGCCGTAGAGTTGCTCGTACTTCTCGTGGTCTACTCCAAGAAAGTGCCGGCGCAGGGGCAGCAGGCCCCACAATTCGTACGTTTCTCCGCGCACAAGGAAAGACAGCGGCACGATGCGGCCTTTATCGAGCGTGTAGGTCTTGCGGAAGGTGATGGGGTCAATGTGCCGGCGGACGGCCTGCACGTGCAGGCCATGCGCGAAGTCGAAGCGCACTACCTGCGGCGGGGCGTAGGCATGGTTCAGGTCGCGCCACTCGCGCGTGCACGGTGCAAAGAACTCGGCGAATATGGCGATGACATACAGAACGGCGAGCAGAAACAGTGCGGCCACGGCGAGCTTGTGCTTGTTGAAGCGCAGCCAGGTAAGCTGCGCTTGCGACATGGTCTCAACGGAGCGCTCGCCGGGGGATTCGAGCAGCCGCAGGGAGGATAGAGGGCCGGCCTTCATCGGCAACCTCTTTTCACCACAGAGACACAGAGACACAGAGAAAGGACTTTGGGTACTAGATTTTGGAGTGCCCCGCCGGACATGCTGAAATCGCAGATGGAAAATCCAAGTCCCTTCTCTGTGTCTCTGTGTCTCTGTGGTGAATTCATCTGTTCCCCGATTGGAAGCGGATGCGCGGGTCCAGCCAGAGCAGCAGCAGGTCGCTCACCAGCGTCCCGAAGACGCCCAACAGACTCAGCACCATGAGCATCGAAGCTGCCAGATACATATCCTGGCTGAACAAGGCCCCCAGGAGCATTGGGCCGACCATCGGCAGGCTCAGCACAATGGACACGATCGCGCCGCCCGAGACCAGGCCGGGGAAGAGTCCGCCGATGGCGGAGACGAAGGGATTGAGCGCCAGCCGGACAGGGTATTTCAGCAGCAGCGTGATCGGCCGCACACCCTTGGCCCGCGCCGTGACCACGTAGGGCTTCTTCAACTCGTCGAGCAGGTTGCCGCGCATGACGCGGATCATGCCCGCCGTGCTGCCGACGCCCAGGACTACTATGGGAATCCAGATGTGTTTGAGCAGGTCCAGGACCTTGGGCCAGTTCCATTCCGGCTGCGCCGCGAACTGCGCCGAGAACAGCCCGGAGATGCCGGAGGCGGCCATCAGGATCAGCGCCAGCAGGAACGCCGGCACGCACATGCCGATGAATCCCAGAAAAGTGAGGACATAGTCCATAAGCGAGTACTGTCTGGCGGCCGAATAGATGCCGATCGGCAGCGCCGCCAGCCACGTGAACAGGATCGTGCCCAGCGAGAGCAGCACGGTCAAGAGGATGCGATCGCCGACCATGTCGTTGACCAATTGGGTCGTTTCCATGGAGCGGCCCATGTTGCCCTGGAGCAGGCCCATGTCCTTTTCATGGAAGCCGGCAAACCAGTACAGCCCCAGCCAGCGGCAGTAACGCTGCCAGCCGGGCTCATCGTAATGGAACATCTTCCGCAATTCCTCGATCCGTTGCATGTCCACTTCGTCGCCCGATTCCTGGAGGGCCATGATGCGGATGGTCAGGTAGTCTCCGGGCGGCAGTTGGATGATGCAGAAGATGATCACGGAGATGAGCCACAGCGTGGGTATCATGATCAGCAGGCGCCGGCCAATGTAGGGGTGGCGGAAAGCCACAAAGAGGAGTCCCGCCAGGCCAATGCCCAGCACCAGATACCAGATGAGGCGCCCCAGGAGCTGGCCCGCCGTCGCGCGCGGCGCGGCGCCTTTCTCCAGCGAACCGGGCCGCGGCGTCGTCTGGGCCACCGCCTCCTTCGCATCGCTCACGGCACCCGGCGAATCGTTGGACTTTTCCAGATAGTAGGTCTCGATGCCGGCGTTGCCGGGCGTCATAAAGATGTACCCGTAGATCGCGTTGCGGGGCACGTTGCGGAAGTCCTTCTTGACCACGACGAGTTGCGGCGGCGCCCTGGAGATGTTGATGGTCCAGAGATTGTCGGCGGCGATGTCCAGGACCTGGTTCATCAGCCGGCGCTGCTCCTCGCGCGTCGTGGCCTGGAGCGCCTGGTCGTAGAGTTGCATGGCCTGGTAGGCGGGATGATCGCGGGGCGGCTCCACGCTGTTGCCCTTCAGGGCATCAGGGTTGCCGTAGAAGCCGCCGCGCTGGAACCAGCGCCCCCAGCCGCCGGCGTAGAAGGATTCGCTTTCGACGGGCACGAAGTAGCGCGGCGATTGCAGCGGCAGAAAATCGCTCTCGCCGGTCCAGACGTTGAGGTCGAATTCGTCGAACTGCTTCTCGTTGTAAAAGAGCGCTCGCGAACGCTCGCGCGGAATCACGCGCACGCCCACTTTGGCCCAGTCGTCCACGAGGAGCTGTGAAGGCCCGCTGCCGGTGAAGTTGCAGTAATCGAAGTAGAAGACCATGCGCGTGCCGTCGGGGAAGGTGCGGAAGCCTTCGTCGTCGCGCTGCGTGAGGCCGGCCTCGTCCAGCAGCTTGTTGGCGCGCGGCGGATCATATTCGATGAAAGCCCGTTCCAGCTTGTCGTGGCGGAACGGCGATTCAGGCCCCGGCGCGACCTGGGCCGGCTCGACTTGCCCGTTGAACTCAGCCTGGATGATCTCGCGGCGGTTGATCGCCAGCGACAGCGCCTGGCGGAAGCGTTTGTCCCCCAGCAGTTGCGCCTTCCAGCGCGTCTCCGGCCTGGCCGGATCTACATGCCGGTTCAGATTGGGGTTGATGGCATACACGGAACGGGAACCGGGATACCAGTGCAGGATGCGCGTGCCGGCCTCTTCCCGGCGGCTCATCAATTCCGTGTAGTCTTCATAGCGGATGTGCCGCGTCTGCATGGAGATCAGGCCGTTGCTGGCGCTCAGGGCCAGCATCTTGCCGTCCTGCACCTCGCACTGGATGCGGTCCAGGTACGGCAATTGGTTGCCTGCGGTGTCCACCGCGAAATAATAGGGGTTGCGCACAAAGACCTGCGGCGGGTTGGTCTTGTAGGTGCGGTACACCCACGGCCACAAGCGCGGACAATCCGGGTTAAAGGGATCCCGCATGAAGTCATACGTGGACCGGCCGCTGGGCAGCCGGTAGGCCTGCATGGTTTTCTCGATCAGGTCCTTATCGCCAAGCTGGGGATGATAGGGCCGCAGATAATGGGCCGGCGAGTTCACCATCTCCTGGCTGCGGAATGCGAGCGTATCCAGGAACAGGCCGTTCGGCCGCGGGAAGACGATCTTGAAACGCAGCTCGTCAAGCTTCTCCAACCGCGGCGCTTGCCCGGAGACCTTCAGCCACAGTGGGACGATGTCGCCGAAGGTCTTGTCGTTGACCTCGTGCTCCCACCAGTACATTACGTCTTCCGCGGTGAAAGGGTGGCCGTCCGACCACTTCATACCCTTGCGCAGCGTGACGAGCCATTCCTTCTTGTCCGGCGAGGATTCCACGCTTTTGGCGACGTGCGGCACGATCGGATAGCCCAGCGGCGACCAGCGCACCAGCGACGGATAAGCCACGCGCGAGCTGATTATGCCTACGTCGCCCGGCGCATTGGCCACGCGCAGCCAGGTGCCGCCATATTTGCCCAGGCCTTCGACGCCTTCGAGTACCAGCGGTTCCGCGGGCATGCGTTCGGCGACGGGAGGCAGTTTGCCTTCGTGGACCAGTTCGGCCAGGATGGGGGCCTCGCCTTTGGGATACCACGGCGCGGCCGGCCCAAGGCTATAATCCACTTCGCGGAAGATAACCGGCGCCTTGTCCGGGTCGAAACTGACGTCGCGGTCCTTCTCCGCCTGAGCGACCTCTTCAGGCGTGTACTGCTTTGGCGGCGTGGAAAGGTCCGGCTTGAAGAGCCAGCCCAGGCACTGGAGCAGCAGCCAGAAACCGGCAAAGGCGGCCAGAAAGCCAAGGCTGTACCAGTGAATGCGTGTCCCGCGCATGGGCCTCGCAGTATATTCGCAGGACAGCGGAGCCGCAACCATAGAGGGGTGAGGGGCGAGTGACTGTCCCCAGCGCGTGTTGTGCCTTGGCATAACTCCCCTGCTTCCCATACTTCCCATTAGACCTGCCCGCGCGCGTGTTTTCCCTCGCCCCTCGCCCCATGTCACCTGTCACTTATTGACCCGCGCGTCGCTAATGCCACGTACCGCGGGCGTCTCGCCCGCTGCATTGGCTAGGTGCGGGTCAATAGCACTTGCCACAGTCTTGACAGAGCCCGCCGGTCCCGTATACTAGGCGCAGTTTCATTGGTTTTACCCGGTGAGGAGGGAGACATGGCCGTCAGCCAGCAGGATATTGCGAATGCCCTGGGTTTGTCCCGAACCACGGTCACCAAGGTCCTGAACCGGGATCCGAAGTATTCAGCGAGTGCGGAGACACGCGACTTGATCTTCGCCATCGCCGAGAAAATGGGCTATGACTTCACCACCATACGCCGGCCGTTCAAACGCGAGTACGGCCGCAGCGAGATCAACGCCAGATGCGAAATTGAGATCGTCACCCAGGGCGATGGCCAGCTTTTTGACAAAGGCGAGGCCACCGCGCGCAACATAGGGGTGGGCGGCGTGCTCCTGGCGCATCTGCGTCTGCCCCGCAATTGCCTGCCGCTTTCCCGTTTCCTCATCCGTTGCCGTTTCCCGGACATACCCATGCTGGCCAACCTGGTTGGCGAGTGCCAGGTCGTGCGGATCAGCGATTCATTGGAGGCAGACTGCCCGGAGCTGGGTGTGCGTTTTACCAATACCACGGTCAACGACCGCAAACTGCTCAAGGATTTTGTGGACGCCCGCCTCGCGGAGAAGGAGGCAGCCAGGCTGGCCAACGGAGTGGGGGCAGTCCCCGCCGCCGTGCCTGCCGGAGAGCCCGCCCCAACGGCCGCTGTAGCTGCCGCAGCACCGGCTGCGCCAAGCATATAGGCGTGGACCGTGGATCGTGGATCGTGGCGCGTAAAGCTTGGTAATCTTTCATTCTTCTCATAATTCCCATTCTTCTCATTCTTCCCATCCAGTTTTGGTTGCGTTCGCAGCCCGATGCGGGATGATACGCAAGATGGGGCGTGGAGCGTGAAACTTGAATCTTGAGATTTCTGGAGGTCGCTGATGCGCTCGCGGTTACATCTTGTCCTCATCCTCGTCGCCGCGCTGTGGAGTTGCGCCGGCATTGCCCAAGCTGCGTCTTTCAATCCGCTGGGCGGCCCGGCCCCGAGTCCCGAAACGCTGCGGGGCTACGAACAGTTGTATGCAGGCGATGACGCGGCCGCCAACGAGTCTTTCACCCGGGCCGTGTCCAAAAACAAGGCGGAGTTTGCGGCACTGTATGGTCTGAGCCTGCACGCCAAAAGCCTCAACGACTGCCAGAAAGCCGCGGAGCTTCTTGGCCAGGCTCTTAGCGCGGCGGGGAATAGCCCCTGGGCGGAAAGCTATCTGGAGGAACTGCTGCGCCTGCGGCCCTATTGCGGGGATTCCAAGCCGTTCATGGCTGAGGTAACGCGCGCCATGAGCGACACGGCTTTGCGCCCGCTGGTACGGGACCTGGCCCGGGCCGCTTACGGCGAGTACTTGGCGCAGCGTGGCGACTTCGCTGCGGCGGCAGCGGCTTTCATACCCTTGCAGTACGTCACGCGCTGGGCGCTGGCCGGCCCCTTCGACAACCGCGACAGGTCCGGCTTCCCCACGGCTTATGAACCCGAGAAGGGCATTGACTTCAACACGCCCATGCCCGGGCGCAACCGCAGCGTCAAATGGTTCCGCTCCGCGGCCGCGCCTTACGATGGCCGGATGGATCTGGCTGAGGTCTTTGAGCCCAACACGCACTCCCTGGCCTATGCGCTCTGTCTTGTTAAAGCCGATGAGGCCGGTTGGCGCGTCTTGCGGGTGGGGTGTGCAGGCGCCTGTGCGGTCTGGATTAACGAAAGGCCCGTGGGGAAGATCGAGCAATACAACGACTTCGGCCCCGACAAACTGGCGGCGCCCGTCTACCTCCACAAAGGCTGGAACCAACTGCTCCTCAAGTCCGCGGTTGTCGAGGAAACCGAATGGGCTTTTGCGGCGCGGTTCTGCAACCCCGAGGGTGGGCCGGCCACCGGTTTGTCCTTTGACACCTCGGCTGAAGCGCTGGCGGCCTATGCGCAGGAGGGCCACGACCGCCCCGCGCCTGGCCCGCAACCCGAACGCGTTGAGCTGGGGTTGCTGCCGTTGCTTGAGGAGGCCCTGAAGAAAACTCCGGACGAGGTCTCGTTGCTGGCGGCCTACGGCATGTTGCTGGATGCGGGCAGTTACGGCGAGAAGGAAGTCCCGCCCGCTCCCAAACAGCTGGCCCGCGCGGTGGCGCTGGCCCCGCGCTGCCCTGACCTCCGCCTCAAGCTGGCCGCTGTCTCCGACGACTGCAATGAAGCCCGCCAGGCCGCGGAGGCAGCTTGTGCTCTGCGCCCCGACATGCCGGCCGCCCTGGAAGCGTTGGCCGCGCTGGCCCAGGAAAGCAGGAATTTCATGATCGCCTCCGACTACGCCCGGCGGCTGCAAGCCAAGGTGGGCACTGAGAAGCTGGCCTTCGCGGCCTTGATCCTTGCGGATGCCCTGTCCGGGTATGCGGCGGCTGGCAGCCCGGAATATGGGCAGCTTGCTCCTGTGGAACGCGGCAAGGAGGCGAAGCGCGGGGGCAGCCCGGATACCGTGGGCGCCAGAGATCATGCCGAGGCCTGCCGCCTGGTGGACTCCTTCGTGGAGCGCCATCCCTATCTGCCGGAGGGCTGGCTGCGCCTCGCGGAGTTGGCTGCTTCCCATACTGAGCGCCGGGCCATTTTGCAGCGCGCGCTGGCCGCCTGCGGCGGCAACGAGCGCCTGCGGGAGCTTTGGGCCGAGGAGTTGGCCGCCGCAGGCAAAGACCTGGAGGCGGCGGAATTCCTCGCCTCCGGCCTGGTGGCCCAGCCTTGCAGCACCAAGGCCGTGCTGCGCGCCGCCAGGCAGTTTGAACGCGCCGGCCTGCCCCAGCGGGCCACGCAGCTCATCGAAGACGCGTGCCTCTGGGCGCCCGAAAACACCGGCCTGCTGAGCGCTTTGGGAGAGTTGCGGCACCGCGAAGGGCGCAACGAGCAGGCGGTGGCGTTGTTCCGCGAGGTGCTGAAACTCAAGCCCAATTCGCCGCACATCAAGGATTACCTGGCCGTGCTGGATCTGCGGCCGGGCGCGGACAAGCGTTTCTTTGCACCCTACGATATCGCGCTGAAGGACCTGGCGGTCCCGGCCCCGGCAGCCTATCCCGGAGACAATGTGGTCAATCTGCTCAACCAGGAAGTGGTGCGCGTGGATGAAAACGGCAGTTCCAGCCGCATGGTCCACCGCATCGCCAAGCTGCTGCGCCCCGCAGGATTTCAGGAGTTGGCCCGGCACTTCATCTACTATGAGCCGGCCCGGCAGGTGGTCGAGGTGCTCAGGGCCGCCGTGATCACTCCCGACGGCCGCGAATTGTCGCGTGCCGAAGTGCGGGACAATTCCACTTCCGCCATGTGGGGCGTGCAGACCAAGATCTACGATGAGTATTTCGTCAAGCAGGTGCTCTTCAAGAACCTGGAACCGGGCGCGATGATTGACCTGCAATATACAGTCCGCGACACCGGCTCCAACATCTACGGCGACTACTTCGCCGGCCTTTTCTATCTCAGCGAGGATAAGCCTACGCTCAAATGCCAATATGTCCTGGACTACCCGAAGAACCTGAGCATCCAGACCCGCACCTTCAACACCAAGGTTGAGGCCCAGCACCTGGCGGGCAGCGACCCCAAGCGCGAGGTAGTGAAGTGGGAACTGGACAACACGCCCGGCCTGCCGGCTGAACGCTACATGCCGCCCGTGCGGGACCAGCTTGCCCTGCTCCAGATCACCACCATGCGTTCCTGGCAGGAAGTGGGCCAGTGGTATTGGCACCTGGTCCAGGACCAGTTGGCGTGCAGTCCGGAGATGAAGACCACGGTTGAGTCCCTCGTCAAGGACTGCAGAACCCCGCTGGAAAAATTGCGCGCCATTCACGCCTGGGTGATTCACAACATCCGCTACCTGGGCATCGAGTTCGGCCGCTACGGCTATCGCCCGCGCAAAGCCAGCGAAACTTTCAAGGCGCGCCACGGCGACTGCAAGGAAACCGCAACGCTCCTGACCGCCATGCTGCAGGCCACTGGGATTGACAGCAAACTGGTCCTGCTCCACACCGTGAATCTCGGCGCGCTCCCGCCGGACTCGCTGCCCCTGCCCAATCTCTTCAACCACTGCATCGCCTTCGTGCCGCAGGTCGAGGGCCGCGACTACTGGGTGGATTGCACGGCCGACTTCCACCACTTGAACGAGGTGCCCTGGCCAGACCAGGGCGCCCAGGTACTGGTCTCCGACTCCGCGGGCGGCCAATTCATGCGCATCCCTGTCGCCGGGCCGCAGGAGAACCTGGTGGAGCAGCATTTCAGGGCCAGGCTGGAGCGCACCGGCTCCGCCACCATCCAGATTCATGAGGTGCGCCACGGCCAGTGGGCACCGGGCTACCGCCAGTTCGCGGAAACGCCCGGAAAGTACGAGAGCTACATGCAGGACCAAGCCGCCAAACATTTCAATGGCGCTGAACTGAAGAACCTGGAACTCGCTCCTCCCGGCGATCCGGGCCCGATGTGGATGAAGGCGACCATGAACGTGCCCGCCCTGGCGACACAGAGCGGCGAGCGGAAAGCACTGCCGGCGGCCTTGGAGCTGCTGAACCTGTCGCACTACGCCGGCGAAAACAAGCGCAAGTGCGACCTCGAACTCAACTTCCCCTGGGAGCGCAAGACTGAGATCGTTTACGAGCTTGATAAGGGCCTCAAGTTCGCCTCCTTGCCCGAAGAGGCCGAGATCAATGAACCTTTTGGGACATACCGGCGCCGCTTCTGCCGCAAGGACAGCACTCTCGAAATCCAGGAGGAACTCGTCCTCCCCCGCCACCGCGTGCCGGTGCAGGATTACGAAGCGTTCAAGAACTTCTGCAACCGCATTGACTCCCTCATGGACCAGAAGATTCTCCTGGACACGAAGTGACGTCAGGCTTGAGGCCTTGCCTTCTCGAGTCTCAACCTTCAGGCCTCTTTCGTTCTGGATTTCGCTCAAGCTCTTCCCTTGGCTGCCCGATAATTGTGGTAACTGAAATCGCCTGGCCGCAAGCACAAGGTTCGGAGTGCGGCTCGGCAGGCGACACAAGCTCGCCCGGCCCATTACGGGCCTGGCGCTGGCAAAGGGAGAGAGGCCGTGAACAACGATAGCGGTGTGACAGCGGGAGCGGCTGGATCTGCGGCGCAGTCCGGCCCCAGCGGTGTGGGCCAGACGGCCAATATCGGCCGGGCCACTTCGTTTGGCGGCGGAGCAGCCAAGGTTTTCCGCGAATTCAAATGGGGCCTCCTGGCCTTGTTTCTGCTTATGGCGGTCGTCATTGGCCTCGTCTACGACGGCGGAAGAAAGAAGAAGAATGCTACCGCCGAGGCCGGCCCGAAGAACGACGACCGCAATCCTGGAGTGGTGCTTGATCC
>Ga0187861_10004537_pt1 | contig 11562 bp, 17 predicted proteins | sample June2016WEW_10_1_3_FD_132986 | JGI IMG/M metagenome (GOLD analysis project Ga0187861, IMG submission 132986) | Peatland microbial communities from SPRUCE experiment site at the Marcell Experimental Forest, Minnesota, USA - June2016WEW_10_100 | ecosystem: Environmental > Terrestrial > Soil >...
AAGAGGGCGGAGGATTTTTGCTGATGAAGAAGAAGCGATTCAGTGTGGAGCAGATCGTGGGGGTGCTGAAACAGGCAGAGGTTGGTGTCCCCGTCGTGGAGGTGATCCGGAAGGCTGGGATCAGTGAGCAGACGTTCTACCGGTGGAAGGCGAAGTACGTTGGCCTGGAGGTGGACCAGGTTCGGCAGATGAAGCAGTTGCAGGAGGAGAACCTGCGGCTAAAGCAGCTGGTGGCAGAGCTGACGCTGGACAAGGCGATGCTTCAGGACGTGCTCTCAAAAAAATGGTAAAGCCCTCGCGGCGTGGACCGATGGTGGAGCATCTGGGCGGCAGTTACCGGGTGAGTGAGCGGCGAGCCTGCCGGGTTCTCTGTGTGGCAAGGGCCACATATCGCTATCGCAGTCATCTTGATCCACGAACTGAGTTGCGGATGCGCATCCGCGAGATCGCTCAGTCAAGGGTGCGCTACGGATACCGTAAGATCCGCGCACTGTTGAACCGTGAGGGCTGGGATGTTGGCAAGTACCTGGTATACCGGCTGTACAAGGAGGAAGGTCTGACGCTGAAGAAGATGCGGCCTCCGCGGAAGCGGAAGGCTGTGAAGCATCGCGAAGAGCGATTCCTGGCTAATAGTCCAAATCAGGCATGGAGTATCGACTTCGTCGCGGATCAGTTGCAGGATGGACGGCGCTTTCGTGCACTGACAATCGTCGATGTCTTCACCCGCGAGGGAGTGGCCATCACGGTTGGGCAAAGTCTGAAGGGCGACGATGTGGTACGAACGTTGAATCAGCTGAAGAACAAGCGCGGGGTGCCGAAACTGCTGTTCTGCGATAACGGCAGCGAGTTTACCAGTCAGGCCATGGATCTGTGGGCTTATCAGAACGGAGCGAAGATCGACTTCTCACGGCCTGGCAAGCCGACCGATAACGCCTTCGTGGAGTCATTCAATGGAACCTTCCGGGCCGAGTGTCTGGATGCTCACTGGTTCGCCGACCTCGACGAAGCCAAGCAGCTCATCGAATCCTGGCGAAGGGAATACAATGAGAGCCGTCCTCACCGATCTCTCGGAGAGAGGACGCCAAGCGAGTTCGCCAGCCAGATCGCGGCTAGCCGCGATCTGGCTGAAGCCTAAACCGGCCGATGACTAACTCTGGACTCGGTACAGAAATACTGGTCCCTTCAACTTCCGCGCTACACTAACAATCTCGCTGGTACAAAATACCGGGCAGGCCACCTTTCATTCTTCCTAATGCGGCAAACCGTCTCGCTAGAGCCCTAACCGTTCAACACCATCTTCTGCGTCCGGTTTCGACCATTTGCGAAATGAGAGCAGGATGACCGCGCAGGAAAGAAGGGACACAGCGCCCCAAACAAATGTCCACGTCTGGTACTCTGACGCTGCTTCTTGCAGCTTCCCCGCTGCATATTTCGCTGGAAGGAGGTGTCCTTCGGGGTCAAAAACGACATCCGAATCATTCTGAGCGTCAGGTATACAATTGTCGGAGCCGAACGTTTTGCACTCAACTTTAACCCACTTGCCGTCTGCTCCCGACACATCAAAACGCCCGATTACATGGTTGGCATCTTCGTATGCGCGTGCCGCTGCAAAAAAGACGAGTACCAATAAGAACAAGCGAATGACCCACTTCATCTGCCTTCCTCCTGCTTCGGTCAATTATGCGATAAACTCGACCGGATATTCTGCGTGCTTTCCACGCCCGATTTATCAGTTGGTAGCTCCGGCACTTCTGAGGAGTTGCACCACATCCATGTGCCCCTCGTCTGATGCAGCAGTTAAGGCAGTGCCGTGGGAACATCTAGCGTTCACATCGGCCTTGGCTGCGAGCAATACTCGCACCACATCCGCATAACCTTGTCCCGACGCCACCATCAATGCCGTAACACCACGGCTCTCCTTGGGATTCACGTCAGCGTTGTCCGCTATCAACTCCCGGACAACTTCCGGGTGGTCATTGCTTGTGGCTAACATTAGTGGAGTAAGCATACGGTCATCTCTGGCATCAACATCGGCCTTGCCATTGATGAGTACCCGCACCACCTCAAGGTTTCCGTGTTGTGATGCCAATAATAGGGCTGTACCACTGTGGCTGTCCCTAGCATTCACTTCGGCTCCGGCCATAATCAAAGCCCGAACAACATCCGGGTGGTTGTTGCTTGACGCGAGTATCAACGCGACTCCGCCATTACTTGCTTTGGCATTCACTTCAGCTTTGGCAGAAATCAGTACGCGTACTACGTCAAGATAGCCCAGTTGCGATGCCAACATCAACGCTGTGGTGCCATCATCCGTTCGGCTTGCGTTCACGTCGGCCTCAGCGGCGAGCAACGCTTGCACTATGTCTGTGTGTCCGCCCTGCGATGCGACAATGAGCGCCGTACTGCCATTGTCGGCCTTTAGGTTCACCTCAGCTTTTGCATCAAGCAAAACTCGGACAATAGCAGCGTGGCCGTTTTGTGACGCTGCCATTAACGCGGTAGAGCCGCTGCCCTTCGTTGCATTCACATCTGCGCCAGCGGCGAGCAACGCCTTGACGCGAGCCGAATTTCCGCTGTAAGCCGCTTGATAAAGGTCGCCAGTCTGCGCGTTGGCACTGATGCCCACTAGAAGGCAGACGAACAGGATGGACGCAGTAAAAGAGCACTTCCGCACTGAGGATGCATTCCACAGAAGCATAAAAATCTCCTTAACCGGGGGACGCACCGAGTATACAGCCCCCCTTCCAGCCATTATCATTCTTGCCAAGAAACCATCCCCCGTTTCCATGCTGGCAATCGGTACGAACGCGGTCACTCCGACCGGCCAAGGGCTCCAGTATTTTCCGGTTCACGTTGCAGTGCAGGAGTTCCTTCGGCTTGTTCGCGGCGAATCACCGAGAACACCGAAGCTCAAGCCGGAGGCAAGGTCTTCGCCTATCGAAACAAACAATGGGTCGCGATTTCGTCACTGTCGTAATGGGACAACATTTACCAAATGACTAACCCTCGGGGAGCTTACATCCGCTTGGAGGACAAATATGAAGGCCACATGGCTGCTTCTGCTCGCATCAATCATCCTGCCGACGAGTCTTCCGGCTCAAAGCAGTTCCGTTCCAGCTTTACCGGAAATAGCTGCAAGCTCGGATGCCGTCGCCTTTGACTCGAATACCCTTTCCCAATTGTCGAAAGGAATTCATGTTCAGTGGAAGGGCGTTGTCGATAGCCAAGGGGATATTCTCCTGCTCAAAGACGGGAACACATCCTATTTTGCAAAACCCTCAGAGGACTCGCCGAAAATCGCTCTACCCAAAGATGGAACAACGGTTGCTGTAGCTGGTGTCTGCGACACCTACTACAAGGAATCTGATCTCACCAAAGATGGTTCAAGCGTCACAGTCGTGATTGTCTTGAAGGATTTCTCATTGATAGATAGCAGTGCCACGCATTCACCCGCACAAGATGCTCCTACAATGCGGTCCGAAGATGCCAACATTGGTTCCGCTATTGAGGCTTGGCAGGTCGAGATGGCGTATGTTCGGACGAACCGGCCTAGCCATGTGAATGGTTTTCTAGTGGGAGGAGGCGAAGGCATGATGGGAACGATTGTGATTAAAGCAGGACTCTCCAGTATTTCTAGTGACGCCTTTACGTGTACCTTGGTCAAGCCCGTCGAAGCAGACAGTGAAGGATGGTCGGCGTTTGTCGCGAACAATCATGCGTAGAGCATGTCTAATGTCATGCTTGGCGAGTATTCCTACCCCATCATTGGACAGGTGAAGACCTCCGATGGCAAAGTCTTCACAATTTTCCCTGCCGTCTTCACGGCAAAGACTGACATCGAGGCAGGAGGCGTTCAACAATCTGGAGTGTACGTAATCACATCAAAGCGCAGCATTAAAGCTGGGGACACGGTATCAGCGTTAATCGTTGGTAATAGCATCTTCTCGATAGAGCCGTTCGATGCCACGAAGGGGAGTTCACAACAAGAACCGTGGCTTTCCGTCACAATGGGCGCGGCGAAGTAAATGTAGCCAGTTGTTCGCAGGGTCTCGCCTTGGAGGAAACATGAGAATTCACCAAGTGCAGAACATAATCACTTGGGCGGTATTGGCCGGGATAGCTGCCTTCGGGCTTGGGATAGACGCATTTCCGCAGAAGGTCAGCGGCACCGTGAAAGATATTCGCGGAAGAGGTGTAACAGGCGCGGAAGTGACGATTACCAGAACAACAGGAACTGTTCAGGCAACAACTGACCGCGATGGCTACTTTGTCAGCATTGCGGACCCCATGGGGGCACCATTCGAATCACAGTCGATGCGAAAGGTTTTGAGGGCGGTACGGCGGAAGACAAAGCTCCGAAGCAGTCACCGGGGTGCCTCGCAAGAATCACGCTACTAAAGAAGCACGACCGACCGGATGATGCTCAACCCAACAGTGTTGAATGTCAGAACTATACACCTTATTCAAGCGCACCTTCTCTAAAGGCTGCATGGGAGACGCCGGATGGTCAATTTCCCCCAGACACCGGGGAGTTCATGAACTTTGGAAGCCAATTCGAGCCGGGAGGAGGAAAGACATCGACAATGAATGTCAACGGTGCTTACGTCTTTCAGACGAGTCCTCCAGTCCATAAGCCGATAATGATTTTGGTTTCTACACTTCCAGATGGCGCGGTGTGGTCTGCATCGAATCAAGAAGTTTTAGCCCTGACTTCGCTGACAGCAACTAAGAAGCGATTGGAAATCGAAAAGGACGGTGACGCGGACATTCTCATACAGAATGCTGGCCGTCCGCTTCTCCGCATCCATCTCAACGCACACACCTTCAGCGACACGTGGCAGGTGAAGATAAACCGTGTAACGGAGACGGGCGAAACCATCTGGCAAGATGGAAGCTTCGGGGACCAATAGAACTCAGAAGACGCCATGCAAACGGCTCTTTTGGGCTCCCATGGCCGGAGAACGCTGGCGGGTTGACTGGGCGAGGACGAATCGGGGTGGATGACGGGCTCAGGGTTCCTCGCCGCCCACACTTGCACATAGACTGGTTTCAGACTGGCACAATCAATCCCGGACTATTGTTTCTCACGTTGCCAACTTCCCGGCTCACTTTCCACGCCTTCATCTCGTCAGCCGGGTACGGCCTGAGCAGGTCAACGGGCAATTGTGCTGGGTCAGCGGGAGCCCTTGATTGTCTTCTTGAGGACATAATCAAAGAAACACTCGGTCGTGTCGCCGGAAGTCCATTCCGCACGAAGCGTCGTCCGCTTCTCGACCTTTCTCAGGGCAGAAAGCAGCGTGCGGTTTAGTTCTTTCGCGCTGGCTCCTTCCATCTCGGCTTCGACAACGAACTCATCGCCATCTTTCCTGACCGAGCCTTTGGCAGCGAGTTGGTCGAGAGCCTTCCGGACCGTCAGGGGAGCAGAGCGGTTGAGCCGTGCTTTGAGGTTGAAGTTCATTTGCACTGCTTTCTCAAGTAGAGTAGTCCTCGCCGTGTCCAGTACCGGCGTGGGCTCGGTGGAGGCTGAATCTGTTCCGGGGCGGTAGAGCCCTCAGCCGTGTAAACATGGAGCCCTTTGCAACTGGAGTCTGCGGACTCCGCGCCGGAATAGTCGGTGGGAAGCACCGGAAGCGGGTTTGCGTTTCTAATCCTCTCTTGCCAGTTCGTCGATTCGTGCCTTGGTCGCAAGAATCGACGCATTGTAGGTGTCAATATAAGCGCGTGCTTTAGCAACTGCCGGGTTCATCTCAACGGAATCTCCCTGCTTCTCGGAACATGCCTTTGTTTCGGTTATTACTCGCTGCGCGTTATCCCGTAGCAGTTCCCAAAGGCGGATTGCCCTTTCCAAATCGTGAATGACTCGCAGTCTTCTTTGGAGTTCTTCGGTCATGAAACCTTATTCCTCGACCAGATTGACCAACTCAGGCCGATTGTTCCGCACATTCCCCATAGCCCTGCTGACCGGCTATGCCTTCATGCCTTCAGCCCGTTTCTTCGCCACCAGTTGATTCGGCCAGCCCAACAACGCCTCAGAAGGCCGGTACCGACTTTGCTTCCCACACAGTGGGCAGGTGGCAACTATTGACTGGAATGGGAACTTCTTCACACCGGAAGGAACAGCCCGGTAACAGTCTTTGCATGTGACGACGAACTGCTTCCGTTCTTGCATCACGAACTCCACGGAAGAATTATTATGACCGAAATCACAGTCAAGCCTATACGAGGGAGCCGGGAGAGTTGGCCGGGATAAAATCCTGTCACGCCACTTTTTGAAAACATGCGCGACAAAGCACGGGTCTGCCTTGCGTCGGTTTGAAGGGAACCATAGTCTCCGTTCCGCATTCCGCGCACGTTGCCCTAGTCTCAGGGCGAACAGGGCGAACAGGCTTTCGTAAACCACTGTTGCGCCTCGCGTTGCATTTCTTGCAGTGTTTCGGGGCGTTCGTAAACTGTTTGTCGTGAAAGAAAAGCTGCTCACCAGCCGTAAACACGAACTCGGCTCCGCAATCCACGCACGTCAATTCCCTGTCAACAAATTCCATACGCTCTCTCGGTGACCTGCCCCCGGAAAACTCTACCAGTTGAAACTGGAGTTCTCTCGTAATCTGAACGGGAGGACTGGGATGAAGAAGAGCCGGTATACGGAAGAGCAGATCATTGCGATCCTGAAGCAGCATGAGGCCGGAGTGAAGACAGCGGATCTTTGCCGGGAGCATGGGATCAGCGACGCCACGTTCTACAACTGGAAGGCTAAGTACGGCGGCCTCGATGTGAGCGAAGCGCAACGACTTCGACAGATGGAAGATGAGAACCGGCGATTGAAGGCGCTGGTTGCGGATCTGAGTCTGGACAAGGAAGCGCTGAAGGCAGTCATCCGAAAAAACGGCTGGAGCTTGCCGGTTTAAGAGAGGATATTGCGTTCGTCTCGGCGGGATTTGATCTGAGCGAGCGCAGGGCCTGCAAGCTGCTGGGCGTGGATCGAGCCAGCTATCGGTACGAGCCGAGGCCGGATCGGAACGCGGAACTGCGCGAGGAGTTGGTGAAGCTGGCCAGGCAGAAGCCCCGCTATGGATATCGAAGACTGCATGCGGTGCTGGAGCGTCGCGGACAAGCGGTGAACGTGAAGCGAGTCTATCGGCTCTATGTAGAGCAGGGGTTGGCGGTGCGCCGGCGGCGGCGCAAACGGCTAGTGCGCGAACAGCAGATCGAGCCACGGCTGATCCGTGCGAACCAGGAGTGGGCGATGGACTTTATCGTAGATGGGCTGGCGAACGGTCGCATGGTCCGCATCCTCAGTGTGGTGGATGCGTTCACTCGCGAGTGCCTGGTGCTGGAGGCTGATACCAGCCTAGGCAGCGGTCGCGTGACGCGAGCACTGGATCGGCTGATCGAGCAACGTGGCCAGCCGGAGAGTGTGCGTTCCGACAACGGACCGGAGCTCACATCGCGGCGCATGCTGGGCTGGGCAGAAGAACACAAGATCAGCCTGATTCACATCCAACCGGGGAGACCTATGCAGAACGGACACGTTGAAAGCTTCCATGGACGTCTTCGCGATGAATGCCTCAACGCCAGCTGGTTCCGCACGCTGAATGATGTGCGTCGGACCCTCGACAACTGGCGTCAGGAATACAACTGCGAGCGGCCGCACAGCTCGCTGGCATACAGAACACCTGCGGAGTTCAGCAGAGCCCTGGGCTATGGAGATGTGGAAAGCAAACAGCGCTTCCCACATCCCCACAGCCCCGACTACGACGGCGGCGAGATATACTCGCCCACAAACCTGAAGCGAGAAACTCCAGCTATAACTGGCTGAGAAAAACGGGGCAGGTCAGCGGAAACCGCGAGAATAAGTCTAACCGAATCAGCAGTTTATGGTCGGGGAGAGAGGATTCGAACCTCCGACCCCCTGGTCCCGAACCAGGTGCTCTACCAGGCTGAGCCACTCCCCGACGTGTTAGTGATGCAATTTGTCTATTTTACAGCGCAGTGCAGGGCGGCGCAAACAAGCGTGCATGGAGACCGCTCGAGTGCTGTTTTAGAGGGCCCGCGCGCATGATGCCTGCGGCGTTCATCACGAAAAACGGTTTTCGGTCTAGATCGGTGAACGCCGATTCGAGAGTGGACCGAGATTAGAGAATGTAGCGGGACAAATCCTGATCCTTCACGATGGACGCGACCATCTGCTTGACATAAGCATCGTCGATGAGGAAAACCTTCTCAGGGCCGGATGCCGTCATGCGCTCGTGGAAGGGCAAAGGCGTTGTTGCTTCATTCTTGATGGCTTCAGAAAGGGCCGAGGAAGCTTGTCCGTCGGATGCGCGACGGGCCACATCGGGCGCCAGGAAGCTGACATCTTCGAGAACGCGCTCCATGATCGTGTGCAAACGCCGCGCGCCAATGTTCTCGGTGGTCTCATTCACTTTGAACGCGAATTCAGCCATCTCGCGCAATGCTTCAGGCGCGAACTCGAGCCGTACTCCCTCGGTTTCGAGCAAGGCCGAATATTGTTTGGTGAGCGACGCCTTGGGTTCCGTGAGGATACGAAGAAAATCATCGACAGTCAGCGATTGCAGCTCGACGCGAATCGGAAATCGGCCTTGCAGCTCCGGGATAAGGTCGCTCGGCTTGGAAACGTGGAAGGCGCCGGCGGCAATAAATAGGATGTGATCCGTGCGCACCATGCCGTAACGAGTGTTGACAGTGGTGCCTTCAACAATAGGCAGGATGTCGCGCTGCACACCCTCGCGCGAGACGTCTGGTCCGTGGCCGCTCTCGCGCCCGGCGATCTTGTCGATCTCATCCAGGAAGATGATCCCGTTCGATTCCACGCGCTCCACGGCGGCTCGATTCACCGAATCCATGTCGATGAGCCGGCCCTCTTCTTCCTGCACCAGATAATCGAAGGCGTCAGTAACCTTCATCTTCCTTTTCTTGGTGCCGCCTCCGAAGATGTTGGGCAGCATATCTTTGAGATTCATCTCCATGTCTTCCATGTTCTGGTTGGAGATGATGCCGAACTGAGGCGAACTGCGTTCGCGAACATCGAGCTCGACCATGCGGTCATCGAGTTTGCCTTCACGAAATTGCTGGCGGAGCTTTTCGCGCGAGCGCTGGTGACTCTCGGTGCCGGGAAGGGAAAGCTGGCCCTCCTGGGTGTTGGGCGCGGCAGGCGGCGGAGGCAGGAGAACGTCGAGCAGTCGCTCTTCGGCGTTCATCTCGGCCCTGTCTTCCACTTCTTCAAGGCGCTCTTCACGCACCATGTCGATTGCGATTTCAACTAAATCGCGAATCATCGACTCGACATCGCGGCCGACGTATCCGACTTCGGTAAACTTTGATGCCTCAACCTTGAGGAACGGCGAGTTCGTCAGCTTCGCCAGTCGCCGCGCGATCTCAGTCTTGCCCACGCCGGTAGGGCCGATCATGATGATGTTTTTCGGCATGATGTCGTCGGCCAGATCGGGCGGCAGCTTTTGCCGCCGTTGGCGGTTTCTAAGAGCGATAGCCACTGCGCGCTTGGCGCCACGCTGGCCGACCACGTGCTTGTCGAGTTCGGCGACGATTTCGCGCGGCGTCAATTCGTCGAGCGCGAGCTCCTGTTCTTCGGCGGATGCGGGAAGATAGATGGCCATGGACACATGTCAGCGGAGATCCTTCGCTAACCCTGTAGCTCCTCTATGGTGATGTGGTCGTTGGTGTAGATGCAGATTTCGCCCGCAATTTTCATGGCCTTTTCGGCAATTTCGCGGGCGCTCAATTCTGTATTCTCCATCAGGGCGCGGGCGGCTGCAGTAGCATAGCTGCCTCCGGAACCGATCGCCGCCAATGGCTCATCGGGGTCGATCACGTCGCCTGAACCGGAGATGAGAAACGTCTGCGCCTTATCCGCAACAAGGAGTAACGCCTCCAGGTTGCGAAGCATTTTGTCGGTGCGCCAATCCTTCGCCAACTCTACGGCGGCCCGGTTCAGATTCCCGGCGTGCTGTTCGAGCTTGGTTTCAAAGCGCGCGAAAAGGTTGAAGGCATCGGCTGTGGAACCGGCAAACCCGGCGAGAATTTTGTCCTGAAAGAGGCGGCGAATCTTCTTAGCCGAGTGCTTAAGCACATGGTCGCCAAATGTAACCTGACCGTCGGCGGCCATAACCACCTGGCCATTGCGCCGCACGCAAATGACGGTGGTGGAGCGAATGTGGGAATGCTCTTTCATGCCATTTTGTCTCTACCGGGGCAGCCAGCAAACCGGAAAATTGCGCACCGGGCAGAGGACAACCCCGCCCTTCGTGCAACCTAGAGTATAGGTCATTTACGCGACCCTGGAAGGAGCACACGGCCGGGGTTGATCGCCGTGGCACTGTGTGGCCGGCATGCGGCACAGAAGCGATTTCACCTGCGGTATCCTCGAAGTGGGGGCTCTGGGCTTGAGTTCCATCTCGGAATGATCCTGCGCAACACAGACAACTGGGAGATCGCCGCCGGGGTCGCCACGGCGATCCTGTCAGCAGCGACTGCCGCATGGCTGGTGCTGCGCAAGCGCCCCAGCGCGGATGAAGTCGAGCGAGTTCGGCGCCAGTTCCTCGTCCATTCGGGGCGACTCGTCGATGGCATGCTGCTCGACGTTTACGAAATGGAAGCGAAAGACGGGCGGACCCTTACGATGCTTTTGTTCAGTTACAGAATCGCAGGCGTGGACTACGAATGTTCGCAGGACATTACCGCGATGCGTGACGTTGTGAACACAGCAGAGGTCAGGGCTGGATTTCCATGCACCGTCCGCTATCAGCCCGGTAATCCGTACAACAGCATCGTTGTCGGGGAGGGCTGGACAGGGCTGCGGGAACGGATTCCGCAGCTGCCGTCTTTTGACGATCCCGATCCTTTGGATTTGAGCCACCTGCGGCCCGGCAAAGGTTAGACCTGCGCGTTGGCGCGCGATCCCGACCCCGGTTAAACTATCGATATGCATGTTCACGCGACGGAGGCGGGCAAGGGCGCAAATCGGACAACGTTGGTCCTGCGCATCTCGATGGCCGCCACGCTGGCGTACGTTGTGGTTACATTTGTCGCCGGATTGCGCGCTCATTCCCTGGCATTGCTATCTGAATCGGGGCACAATGTCTCCGATTTCCTGGCCCTCCTGCTCAGCTTTGCCGCAGTCTATTTCCAATCGCGACCGGCAGACCACTCCAGAACCTTCGGATACCAGCGCGCCGGCGTGATCGCGGCATTCATTAATGCGGCGACGCTGATCGCCATTTCGCTACTCATTGCCGTCGAGGCAGTTCACCGGCTCAGCGCACCGGTGACGGTGCAGCCGAGGATCATGATGATCGTGGCGGCGGCCGGGGTCGTCATGAACGGAGCGATTGCAGCACTTCTTTGGGGCGTGGCCCGCGACGTAAATCTGCGCAGCGCCTTTCTGCACATGGCCGGCGACACGCTTTCGACCGCGGCGGTGATTGCTGGCGGCGTCGGCATCCTGCTTACGGGCCAGAACTGGATCGACCCCGTTCTTTCAATTCTTATTGCCGCATTCATCTTCTGGTCGAGCATTGGGATCGT
>Ga0187861_10004541_pt1 | contig 11559 bp, 10 predicted proteins | sample June2016WEW_10_1_3_FD_132986 | JGI IMG/M metagenome (GOLD analysis project Ga0187861, IMG submission 132986) | Peatland microbial communities from SPRUCE experiment site at the Marcell Experimental Forest, Minnesota, USA - June2016WEW_10_100 | ecosystem: Environmental > Terrestrial > Soil >...
GGTCCTAGATGTCATGAAGAAACTCGCCCAAGAGAAACTGACTAGCATCGTCGTGACGCATGAGATAGGATTCGCTCGCACAGTCGCCGACGAAATCATGTTCATGGGCGAAGGAAGAATACTTGAACATGGGCCCCCCAGCCAGATCATCGAGAACCCCAAGCATGAAGTTGTCAGACAATTCTTCAGGCGCATCAACGAACTCTACAGGAGAGACGAGTAATAGCACTCTGGGACACGTACATTCCACAGTTACTTGTTGGGGCAGTAGTAACAGTCGAACTGATCATTGTATCCGTCCCTATTGGGGTTGCTCTGGCGGTCATTCTAGGGGTGGCCAGAGTCTACGGAAACAAAGCAGTTTCCCTCGTCGCAACGAGCGTCGTAGCTGTTTTCAGAGGATTTCCGGCGATAGTGACCCTATTCATCATCTTCTTCGCTCTTCCTGATGTCGGAGTTTACTTCTCTCCGTATTGGTCAGCTGTTTTAGGATTCGTGCTTGTAACCGGCGCATACCAGTCAGAGTATGTTAGGGGCTGTATACAGTCCGTGCAGGCAGGGCAGTCGCTCGCAGCTCAAGCGCTCGGAATGAGCAAACCTCAGGAAGTCTTCCACATCATTCTTCCGCAAGCCCTGAGGGCAGCGCTCCCGGGAATTTCGAACGAAATAATTTATCTAATTCTATATTCCTCGTTAGCCTCTTACATAGGCGTCCAAGAGATCTTCGGGGTGGCGAGGACGTTCAATTCACTGAATTTCAGGCCAATCGAAATCTTTCTCACGGCTGGACTCGTTTACGCGGCCATAGCCACTGTCTGCTTCCTAGGATTCAGGTTACTTGAAAGGAGATTTCGCATCCCCGGGTTGGGAGCAACACGCTGAGGAGTGAAGTCGCCTGCATCTAACTCGTGAAGACGAACAGATTCTGAAAGGAGAGCACGGGGTTGGAAGGCAGGCGGCGATGGAACTACTCGTCGCCATCGGAGAAGCTTTCGATGCACCAAGGATGATACCTGTCAACCGTGCTCATGCAGCCTCCAGCGGCCAGGAAGGCGACCTGTACTTTGTCGAGATTCTCGCCAAGGGCGGCGCTTCATGCAAGGTGACCACGACAACAAACCCGATCGCGGACTTCGACTATTTCCAGCAGATCATGAACATCGCCGAGGAACATGACGAAGCCTCGGTAGCATGGAAAACGAAGAACTACTACAAGCAAATTGGCGCAGTCATGAGCCAATCTTGCATTCCATACCTTGCTGAGAATATTCCTGAATACGGAGAGCATGTAGCCTTCTCCGAATCCAGCGCAACCCCATACGTAAACTCGGTCATAGGTGGGCTGACGAATCGTGAGTCTATTCAAACCGCCCTTGCGGCGGGAGTACTCGGCGAGACACCTGAATACGGAATGCACTTGAAAGAAAACCGAAAAGGAACAGTTCTAGTAAAAGTGGAAGCGAACCTGAACGATGGCTACAGCTACTCACTTCTAGGCCAATACGTCGGAAAGAAAATCGCATCTGGGATCCCCGTCTTCGTTGGCATCCCAAAGCGTCCCAGGATTGACCAGTACATCAACTTGTGCGCCATGTTGAACGTAACGGGTGCAATAGCGATGTTCCACATCCCTGGCGTAACGGTAGAGGCTAAAACCGAGGAAGAAGCTTTCGCGGGCGACAAGCCGAAGGACAGGATCGTAGTTACCAACCGCGAGCTTGAGGAAACTGAGAAGGAACTTCAAACCGCAACTAGTCCCGTAAGCGTCGTCATACTTGGATGTCCCCATTACAATCTAGATCAAATGGCCGAACTAGCAACCCTCGTGAAAGGAAAGAAGGTTCGCGACGGCATGACTTTCTGGGTAAACACGTCCGCAACGACGAAGCTCATGGCAGACCGGGCCGGTCACACTCAGATCATACAGGAGTCAGGAGCTCACCTCGTCGTAGACACATGCATAGACATGTTCTGCTGGAATAACCTACGAGACAAGACCGGAATGACTGACTCTCCAAAGTGCGCATACTATAGAAGGTTCGGCCCCGTAAGGGTCGGCAAAATGGAAGAGTGCGTCGCCACTGCCATGGAATAAGGAGAGTGGCTAAGTTCACGGAAATGAGCGTGAAATGCCACAAGCTCGCCAAAGGGTACGGGGAAGGCGAAGCTTTGGTCTCCAAAGACCCAATCTGCTTCTACCTCGTAGAGCCAAAGACAGGCGTCGTTAGGGAGAAGGGACATCAACTCGAGGGCAAGTCGGTCGCGGGAAAAGTGCTCGTATTTCCGACGGGAAAAGCAAGTTCCGCAGTCCAAATGGACGGCCTAGTCAAGTTATTGATCAACAAGAACGCGCCAAAGGCCATGATAGTTACGGACGTGGAACCAGTTCTTTTGGGCAGTGCAGTTCTGACGAAAATCCCCCTCGTCGACAGGTTAGAAAGGAACCCATTCGAAGCCATCAGATCCGGAGATTTCGTGAAAGTTGACGCAGACAAGGGTTCAGTAACCGTAACAAGAAACTAACACCGAATTCCCAACACACTACTGCCCCTTCACCAAACCCAACATCCTGCCGTAAACGCCGAAATCTGCCTTCGAAAAACAGACAAAAACCACTTTCTCGACACTCGTTCCCTTCCCAATATATCTCTGAACGGTCCCGATGGCAATCTGAGCCGCCAGCTCGATTGGAAAATGGTATGCGCCAGTGATGATCGAAGGAAACGCTACGGTCTTCAAATCATTTCCTTCGGCCGGTTCAAGCGAATTCTCGTAACATTTCTCTAGTAACTTGCCTTCGCCCTCACTTCCCCCATGCCATACCGGGCCGACGGTGTGAATAACATACTTGGCAGGAAGTCGATAACCCATGGTGATTCGCGCTTCCCCAGTGGGGCAACCGTCGAGTTCGCTGCATTCCTCTAGCAACTCCGGCCCTGCGGCTCGATGGATAGCGCCATCAACACCCCCTCCACCTAGCAAAGTTGCGTTGGCCGCGTTCACTATCGCATCAACTTTCAGTTTTGTAATGTCACCAAGTGCGAGCTCAATCTTTCCCAATTAACACCCCGCCTTTCAATTGAAGAATTATGACTCCTGACACGATTAACGCTGTTCCCAGTAGTTGTATCTGGGTTACGGATTCTCCGACGAACAAGTAGGCGAGAATTATCGCCGCTCCTGGTTCAATTGTTAATGTTATGCTGGATTTTCCAGCCTCGATGAATCGAAGCGAAAGCGTGTACAAACCGTAGCCTATCAAAGTGGGAACGGACGCTATCAAGATGATCATGGCCATGACTTGCTGCGTTACATCGACCTTGGGACCATATTGAAGAAGATAGAATCCTCCCAGGGTCAATGCCCCGAAAAGAAAACTATAGAACAACACGGTCAAGGCACCGTAACTTACCTGTCCCTTCTTAGCTGCAAGTGTGTAGATAGTAGTACCAACACCTCCAAGCAAGCCGAAGATCAACCCTCGTATGTCCCATGTGATGCTTGAGGAGGATAGGCCAAAGGCGGTCACTAGTACACCTGTGAATGTGAGTACCAGCGCGGCTACTTTGCGGCTTGTAATGGGTTCATGAAATATGAAGAAGGCAGCAACAACGACCATCGCCGGGTATGAGTAGAGCAACGTTATGGTCGTAGCCACTGTTGTGAGTCTTAGAGCGTAAAAGTATCCTAGATAGTTCACGGCGACTCCAAAGATACCAAAGGCGACGAAGAATGGTATGTCCCGGCGCTTGATTTTGAAACGTCCCACATTGGTCAGTGCAATTGCCACGCCGACAATTCCGGTCGCCACGAAGGCCCTTAGCGTTATGAGAGCCAATGGGTCGGCCCCAAACGAGTAAGCGATCTTTCCAAGGAAGCCGATCGTTGATAGGAGTATGGCAGCACAGGCCGCTAGCCCGTACCCAAGCCTGTTTCTTTCTACGACGGGCTTCAAAAGCGTTCAGATTCCGATTGGCGTTTAGACAAGCGGTCTTCTAAGAACTTTGACAAGTTAGCCATATGGAAACATGAAGAAAAGATGCGCTGCCTATCGGTAGGCTCCGTCACCTCCTTCGTTTCCTTCTCCACATTATCGCATTGGGTGCAGTGCCATTCCTGCTCCCGAATGTAGGTTAACGCGACGCCAGTCTGCCTTTGTGGCCGGACCGCGCCCTTCCCCGTCCTACCAAGAAGCTCGGAGCCCCCTGAGCTCAAACACAGACTCAAATCCCCGACGTTTTATATTAAGTGCGAATGTTAGGTGGGCTTTGGCGTTGGACTTGCCAATTTTGCCGATAGATTCCGGCCGGTACGGGTCTCCGGAGATTCGGAGGGTGTTTGAAGATGAGGCGCGGTTTCAGAAGATGCTTGATGTCGAAGCAGCTTTGGCTTGGGCAAGAGGGCAGGTGGGGGATATCCCCCGCGAGGCAGCTGAGGAAATTGAACGTCACGCAACGACTCGGCACGTCAAATTAGAGAGGGTTCGCGAGATCGAGAAAGTTGTCGACCATGAGACCATGGCCCTTGTCGAAGTCCTTTCGGAAGTCTCGGGGAAGGGCGGAGCATTCGTGCACCTCGGTGCAACGTCTTCGGACATTCTCGATACTGGATTGGCGTTGCAGATGCGAGAGGGCTTGGACATAGTCGCAGCGAAGCTGGACAAGCTTGAGGAAGCTCTCCTAGGCCTTTCGAAGAAGTACCGGGACACAATGGTGATTGGCCGAACTCATGCTCAACATGCGTTGCCCATGACTCTGGGGCTCAAGTTCGTCGTCTGGTTACGCGAAGTCGGCAGGCACATCGAACGCCTCAACCAGTGCAGGGAGCGTGTGCTCGTCGGGAAGTTGAGCGGCGCCGTCGGAACAATGGCTGGGTTTGGAAAGAACGGTCGCAAGATTCAGGACCTTGTGATGAAGCGCCTCGGGCTTCGAATTGCTGATGTGACCAGTCAGATCGTTCAGCGTGATAGGTACGCGGAATTGGTCTGTGTTTTTGCAATGATTGCTAGTTCCTTGGACAAGTTTGCGGTCGAAATTAGGAATTTGCAGAGGCCCGAGATAGATGAATTAGGCGAACCGTTTGATGTTGACAAGCAGGTTGGAAGTTCCACAATGCCCCAGAAAAGGAATCCTTGGAGAAGTGAAAATGTTTCCAGCCTCGCAAAGATAGAGCGAAGCCTTGTGGCTCCCGCGTTGGAAGGGATTGTGACGTGGCACGAACGTGATCTCTCGCAATCGGCTTCGGAGCGTTTTGTGATCCCGGAATCCTTCATATTGATTGATCACATGCTGAATTCGATGGTTCGAATTCTAGGCGGCTTAAGAGTTAACGAGAGGCGCATGTTAGAAAATTTGGAGAAATTCAAAGACCCGATGATGTCAGAGGCCGTTATGATAGCGCTCGTAAACAAGGGCATGCCGCGGCAGGAAGCTCATAAACTGCTGCAGCAACTAGTGTTCCATAGCCAAGAAAAGAACAAACGCTTCAGTGAAGTCCTGGAGGACGACACAAGAATAACGAAGTATCTGAGAAAGGATGATATCCACTCGGCTTTGAACCCGAAATCATACTTAGGATTCTCAAGCGAGCTTGTGAACGCGGCCGTCGAAAAAACGGTGACCGAACGTAAAGCACGCGGGGTCGCAACCTAAAGGTTTTCGTCCTCCCGGTAATCGGTCAGAAGGCTCTGCTCCGTTGTCTCAACCGTCTTAGATTTCAACGTCTGCCACTCTTCCGCCTTAATGAGGCCGCCCACTTGCTCTTTGATCTTCTTCGCCAGCGATGGTCCGATTAATGGAACGTTCATCAGGTCTGTCACGGAGGCGTGCTTTAGGTCGTCAAGGTTTCTGTACCCAGCATTGAACAATGAGCGCGCCCTTACGCGTCCTACACCGTCGAGTTCAACCAGCGGAACAAGTTCAGACTTAACCCCCTTAGCGCATCGAATCTGTAGCTCGTACGTTGCGGCCAGAAGGTCCTTGTGCCCGAATAACTCAGCCAACTGATAAGTCGCATGCAAAAGCCACTTGGAAGTGTCCACCATCCTCAGCATGTCGCCCGGTTCAACTTTGTGGACTTCAAGTATTCCGTCCTCGCTGGTTTCATTGATCCATTCATACATGACCCTCGCGCACTTGATCTCCGCCAAGAATTCTTCATACGTCACACCGTTCGTATCGCCGAAGAACTCAGGCGTTTCACACATGAATTCGTCTTCATGCTCCTTCGCGAAAAGGTCGAGCATTTCATCTTCCCCGCGTCGCGGGTAGAGCTTAGGAGATATGTCTGGCGTTCGTGATATCAGATGCAAGAAGCTGACCTCAGTCACGTGTTTGGCGCGGGTATACAATCCGTCACGGAGCACCACCGCTGACACTGGGTCTATGTACAGTTCTGAGACTCGCCGGCCGAACTTCGTGGCCTTCAAATCTTCGCCCTCGAATTCAACCATCTGCTCCCTATGAAGGAAAGAAAGTATGTCGCCGAGTTTTCCCTTAATCATCTTAGGGTCGTATTGGAAAGCATAGAAGGTCTTCGCGAAAAATCCAGTTAATCCATCCTCAGTGTTGGCGAAATGCGTGGCGATGGTAGCCAAGACGTGAGGCCTGAGAACTTTCTCAGCCCCCAGCTTCGACCAGATTCTTTCAGGCTCTGCGAGGGCGTAGTTCTTCAGGAGGTAGTCCTGTTCATCTTCTGTTTTGGCAATGAGGATGGCCTCACCATACTTGTCGTACTTCGGCCTACCCGCCCGGCCACAAAACTGCTTATACTCCAAGACCGAAATTGGGTAACGCCCGTACCCAGCTTCATACCTTTCGTAGCTGCTTATGATCACCGTTCTCGCGGGTAGGTTTACTCCCGCAGCCAATGTCGGGGTTGCCGAGAGAATTTTCAGCCGGCCAGCCTTGAACGCATCCTCAATAAGCTTACGATGGGCACCCGGCAAACCTGCGTGGTGGAAGGCCACGCCATTCAGCGCTTGTTCCGCCAAAACGTCCCCTAGACGTGTCCTTTCGCCGGTGGCGAGAATTCTTTGGGCAAGGTTTTCCAGACCCCTATGGTCCGGCCTAGGCATGTGCCTTCTGAGAAGTGCCGCAGCTTTCTTACCCATTTCCACAGCTGTGCGCCGGGTTTCAGCGAAGATTAGAACTTGACCGCCGTCCCGCACTACTTCAAGCGCTGTGTCAAAAATCGGATTCATGTCAGTGTGTGGGATGAAGCGCGAGGACCCATCCTTGAATTGAATTTGGCCATCACAATAGACGCCTTCCCTGAGTGGGACGGGCCGCCACTCCGTAGTAATCGGGATGCCTTTGAGCCATTCACCAATCTCCGTTGCGTTCTTGATGGTCGCGCTCAAAGCTATGATTTGGATTTGTGGGTTGAGTTTGAGTAACCGGGTTATTACGACCTCAAGGGTCGGGCCCCTGTCGGCTTCAGTGATGAGGTGAATTTCATCGGCGACAACTACCGATACGTCCGCAATCCAGGGTGAGCGGTGTCTTAGGAGTGAATCGGCTTTCTCGTTTGTACAAATGATGACGTCGTAGTTGGCGAGGTATATGTCAGAGCTATCGTAGTCCCCGCTAGTAACGGCTACTCTTACCTTTCGGCCTGATGCTTTTTCAACGGATGTATACTTTTGGAAGTCTTCGTACTTCTCACTCGCCAGCGCTCGCAACGGTGTGAGGTATAGGGCTTTTCCGCCCTTCTCCACTATCGACTTGAGAACTACCATTTCTGCGACAAGCGTCTTTCCAGAGGCCGTTGGGCTTGCCAGAACGATGTTCTTGCCCTTCAATGCCCCAGCTTTGATAGCATCCTCTTGGGGAGGGTACAGTATGTCGTAGCCGGCCTTAGCCAGGACGGCCTTAACAGAGTCTGGGATGGCTAGTTCGTCAACCCGCAATGCAGGGAGGCCTCTGTCAAGCAGCTGTTCGCTTCAAGTGGCCAGGTTTGGGCGAGTAAAGTATTCCTTCCTTGACTAATTGATCGACCAGCCTTCTTGCGTCTTCGTCTGTTACGTCAACCTTCCGCGAAAGTGCCTGGTACAGCGTCGAGTCTTCGACGATTCCCAACTGCTTCTCTAAATCAGCGAAGGTGCTCAGGACCACCTGCATCTTATCTCTCAAGCTCTTTGGCTTGCCCGTCATTATGACATCAATGTCCATCTTCCCAGTAGTCGTGTCGATGCCCACATCCTGCAGTGATAGGGTCATCAGCCGAATTATACTGCGGGCGTCCTCAGCTTCAACACGGTCACGCAAAAAGCTCCTAGCCCTTGCTTCAGCCAACCTAACTAACGCTTCGAGCTGTCTAGGTGTTATGACAAGGGGTGATTCTGTTGAGCCCGACATTGAACGCATCTTAAGGTAATACTGCCTAATCTCATTTACAGCCTCTTCAGACAGGACTGGTTCGACGCGCTTGGCGTACGCAATATACTTGCGTAGGAGGTCCGGAAGGAGTGGTGGTTCCTCCGGAGTAGTCTTCAGCCTGTGAAGGGTTAGTATGTGTTCCGACATTCTTCTGTCCGAGTCGGGTTCTGGAACATCTTTCATAATGAAGAGTAGGTCGAAACGGGTCAGTAACGTTACGGGTAGGCTAATGTTATCCGTGATGTTCCGGTATGGGTCATATCTCCCTAAACTTGGGTTGGCAGCCGCGAGGACGGCGGCCCTGGCGTTCAGGGTTGCAACGATCCCTCCCTTGGCTACGCTGACCGTGTGCTGCTCAAGCACTTCGTGTATCGCCACTCGATCTTCTGGGCGCATCTTGTCGATTTCGTCGATGCAAGCGACTCCTTTATCGGCCAGAACCAGGGCGCCAGCTTCTAGCACCATTCCTCCCGATTTTTCGCGGACTACCGCGGCGGTTAAGCCTGCGGCTGTTGTGCCGCGGCCGCTTGTGTATAGCCCTCGGGGTGCGATTCTTGCAACGTATTGTAGCAACTGACTTTTCGCCACTCCCGGGTCTCCCACGAGGAGAACGTTGATCTCGCTTCGTATCGATACACCATCAGGGAGTCGTTTGGGCACTCCCCCAAAGAGGAGGTACAGGACGGCCTCTTTGATATCCCCGTAACCGTAAATGGAAGGGGCTAATGAGGCGATTAGCTTACGGTGGATGAACGGGTCTTTTGCCAGTTCCCTTATCAGCCTCTCATCCTCAGGCGTTATTTCTACAACCGCAACTTCCTTCCCCATGATGTCAACATAGTTAGCGTCGAGCAGAAGCTCGAATGTTCGGAGCCTCGCCTTTCGGCCAGCGAACTCTTGCTGCGCCCGCGCAATACCTATTATTGATACGCGGTCGCCAGGGCGGGCGATGTCGACTAGGTCCTCCGAAAGTTTGATGTCAACTGCCCTCGGTAGCTGGCCGGGGGGAAGGTCTTCAGGCCTCTCCTGAATGCGGATTTCCTGAGAGTTCATGAAGGTCGACATTTTCTCCATGAATTCAAAAATCTTCGAGCGACAATGGGCGCAGACTCCGGGCCCGCGCATCAATGTTCCTGCCTGTTCGACATAGCTCATGGCGTTGCACTTACGGCATTGGAAGGCTGCTTTGAGGAGCAAAGGTTTGACGGATGTTGATCGGACGATTATGCCATCGATCGATAGCAACCGGCCAATGTTTTCCGAGCCGATCTTACGTAGGGAATGTTTCTCCGGCAGTTTTCTAAAGCGAACGCGAAGACGTTTTATAATCTCAGCGTATTCAGGGTCTTCGATCTTGAGTTGCGCCAGGCGCTTCGGTCTAAGTATTCTAAGTACTCGTCGGGTTTATCGAGAATGGAGCGGGCGAGGTCTGCATCGTGGGCTATGAGGTCTTCAAAATCAACAATGATTGATCTAAAGCCGGAGAGGGCTACGTGGCCTAGGCGCTTTCTGTATTTGTACTCCTCGTCAGCCATGAAAGTCCTGAGGAAGTCTTGGAAACGTTCCTCGGGGTTTTCGAGTGTGGTCAAGCCTTCAATTCCTGTCCAAGAAGTTTAGATTTCCAATTCTCAATGGTTTTGTTCAGAGTAGAATAGAGAACCCGTTCTTCGTACGTCAAACCCTGAATGACTTCCTCTGAGGGTGTCGGGGAGGCCGCAATGGAAACTATCTTTCGAAGCCTGCAATTGACGATGTCGCGTACCAAGCTTTCACTTCTTTCAAGTTCCCGAAGCTTTACTTGGTCTTGTTTGCTCGTCTGATGGAGTTCAGCTAAGTGCCGCCTGAGTAGGCAGTAGAAGTTTGCCTGCAGTGCTGGCAATTGCCTTGACGCTGGAATGGTCTCCCTCCAGTGAATTTTCGACAACGAATTATAGTTGAGAACATCCTCCTCTCTGAATCTTGCGTATCCTAATTGGACGAGTTCCTTCGCGGTCCAATATGGAACTACAACTTCTTGCCCAACTTTCGCGGAGGACAGTTTCGCCATCCTGGGTGTTTCGGACAACTCCCGGGTCACAACTACCCGGAACTGAGAGTTTTCAAAATCAAAGTCAACGTCGTCGACTGACATCAAGGCCTCTGCCAAGAATGAACCACCAAACCAATAACCCGCCCTTTTCCAAGTTAAATGCTTAACTCGAATTCTTTTTGCTATTCAGTCGAGATTTCCATTGGAGCGACAAACGCGATGGGAGAGGAGGCTGAAAGTGTAATGGACGTTTTCACATGCAGCATAAGCACGCCTTCCGGGGTGGGCCAAGGCTTTTGAAGGTGGGTTGTAAACTTCAGTTGCACTGGAAATCGAACGTGTGATTGAACGGGGTGGAGAAACATTGAGCCAAGGGGATGTCATGTGGATCGAAAAGTATAGACCCAAGTCTCTCGACGAGGTCTTCAACCAAAAGGAAACGGTCGAAGGAATCAGAGCGTTACTGAAAACGCCTGCAACGATGCCCCATTTTCTTTTTGCGGGCCCCCCAGGAACTGGAAAAAGCACGGTTGCTCTTTGTGTGGCCCGGCATTTGATGGGTGAAAGTTTTCGCAGCCTAGTCTTGGAGTTGAATGCTTCTGATGAGCGCGGAATCGGTGTTGTTCGCGAGCGGATCAAAGGGTTCTCTCAGATAATTCAGTCCACCCCGTCAGGGGTTCAATTCGGCCTTGTCATCCTTGACGAATGCGATGAGATGACCCGGGACGCCCAAACTGCGCTTAGGAGAATCATGGAGACGTCGTCCAGAACCTGCCGCTTCATACTCATCTGTAACTATCAGAGTGGCATCATAGAGCCTATCCAAAGCCGATGTTCTGTCTTCCGGTTTAGGCGATTGGAGAAAGCGGAAGCTATCGAATATCTGATGAAGGTCTGCAAATCTGAAGGAGTAGACGCAGATTCAAGGGCTGTTGAACGCATTTTCGAAATCTCGGAGGGTGACCTCCGAAGAGCGGTTAACTACCTTCAAGTCGCTGCGACGAGCACGAGGGGCGAAAAACTGGACTTAAAGGCACTCGACAAGACGGTGCCGGAGGCCCAGAGCGAGCTTATCAGTGAAATGTTAAAGCTCGCCCTCCAAGGCGAATTCATGAAGTCACGAGACGTGATGTATGAGCTAATGGGTAAACA
>Ga0187861_10004543_pt1 | contig 11555 bp, 5 predicted proteins | sample June2016WEW_10_1_3_FD_132986 | JGI IMG/M metagenome (GOLD analysis project Ga0187861, IMG submission 132986) | Peatland microbial communities from SPRUCE experiment site at the Marcell Experimental Forest, Minnesota, USA - June2016WEW_10_100 | ecosystem: Environmental > Terrestrial > Soil >...
ACGGTCTCGCTTGGTTCGTCATCCTCTGTCTCGGTGTATGGCCAGGGTGTGACATTTACAGCCACTGTTACGCCACAATGCAGCGGTACGCCAACAGGCTCTGTGACCTTTTTGGATGGATCAATAGTGCTGGGAACGGCAACGCTTGCCTCGGCCCAGGCAACCTTCTCTGCCTCGTCGCTCGCTTACGGTTTGCACAACATCACCGCAGTGTACAGCGGGGACGCGAACTGCGTCGGAAGCACATCGTCCGCCTTGGCGCAGACGGTAAACCAAGCCCCGCTTACGGTCAGCGCCGTGAGTCAGACCAGGGTGTATGGTGCGGCCAATCCGGCCCTGACCTGGACCTACAGCGGTCTGGCAAATGGGGACATGTCGGCAACGTTCACAGGGTCTTTGGCCACAACCGCAACCCCCGGCTCGGGCGTGGGGACGTACCCCATCACGCAGGCCACGCTGGCGGCAACGGGCAACTACACCATCGGCACATTCAACAGCGCGAACCTGACCGTCAACGCGGCGGCGCTGGGCATCACGGCCAACGCAGACAGCAAGACTTATGGGCAGACCAAGACGTACGGGGCTGGCTCCTCGGCGTTCACGAGCAGCGGCTTGCAGAACAGCGAGACGATCGGCTCGGTGACGATCACCGCCAGCGGCGGCGCCGCGGCCAATGCGGCAGTGGGCAGCTACAACCTGACGCCGAGCGCGGCGACGGGCGGGACGTTCGCCGCGAGCAACTACACGATCACGTATCACGATGGCACGCTGGCGGTCAACGCCGCGGGGCTGGACGTCACGGCCAACGCTGACAGCAAGACTTATGGGCAGACCAAGACGTATGGAGTTGGCTCGACGGCGTTTACGAGCAGCGGGTTGCAGAACGGTGAGACGATCGGCTCGGTGACGATCACGGCCAGCGGCGGCAGCGCAGCCAATGCGGCTGTGGGCAGCTACAACCTGACGCCAAGCGCGCCCACAGGCGGGACGTTCACCGCGAGCAACTACACGATCGCTTATCACGACGGCACGCTGACGGTCAACCCCGCGGCGTTGGACGTCACGGCCAACGCTGACAGCAAGACTTACGGGCAGACCAAGACGTACGGAGTTGGCTCGACAGCCTTCACGAGCGGTGGCCTGCAGAACGGTGAGACGATCGGTTCGGTGACGATCACGGCCAGCGGCGGCACTGCGGCCAATGCGGCAGTGGGCAGCTACAACCTGACGCCGAGTGCGGCGGCGGGCGGGACTTTCGCCGCGAGCAACTACACGATCACCTATCATGACGCCACGCTGGCGGTCAATGCTGCGGTGCTGAACATCACGGCCAACGCTGACAGCAAGACCTATGGGCAGACCAAGACGTACGGAGCTGGCTCCACGGCGTTCACGAGCAGTGGGCTGCAGAACGGCGAGACTATCGGCTCGGTGACGATCACGGCCAGCGGTGGCGCCGCGGCCAATGCGGCTGTGGGCAGCTACAACCTGACGCCAAGCGCGGCGATGGGCGGTACGTTCGCCGCGAGCAACTACACGATCTCCTATCACGACGGCACGCTGACGGTGAACCCGCTGGCGGTGAGCCTGACGGGCAGCCGCAACTACGACGGGACGGCGACGGTGCTGGCCGGGATTCTGTCGGTGGCGAACAAGGTCGGCGCGGACACGGTGTCGGTGGCCTCGGGCAGCGGCACTTTGGCGAGCGCCGCTGCCGGGGTGCGGGCGATCATAGGCTTCGGGACTCTGGCGCTGGGCAACAATGCGGCGGGCAACTACACGCTGACGGGCGCGAGCGGCTCGGTGACGATCGGCGCGGCGGCGCTGGACATCACAGCCAATGTTGACAGCAAGACCTATGGCCAGACCAAGACGTATGGAGCTGGCTCGACGGCGTTCACCAGCAGCGGGTTGCAGAACGGCGAGACGATCGGCTCGATGACGATTACGGCCAGCGGCGGCAGCGCGGCCAATGCGGCTGTGGGCAGCTACAGTCTGACGCCGAGCGCGGCGGCGGGCGGGACGTGCAGCGCGGGCAACTACACGATTGCCTATCACGACGGCGCGCTGACGGTCAACGCCGCGGCGCTGGACGTCACGGCCAACGCTGACAGCAAGACTTACGGGCAGACCAAGACGTACGGAGCGGGCTCGACGGCGTTCACGAGCAGCGGGCTGCAGAACGGCGAGACGATCGGCTCGGTGACGATCACGGCCGGCGGCGGCACCGCGGCCACTGCGGCTGTGGGCAGCTACAACCTGACGCCGAGCGCGGCGGCGGGCGGGACGTTCGCCGCGGGCAACTACACGATTGCCTATCACGACGGCACGTTGACCATAATCAAGGCTGACCAGACGATCACGTTCGGGGCGCTGCCCGACAAACTGACTACGGATGCCCCGTTCACGGTGAGTGCCACGGCTGGTTCCGGTTTGGCCGTGACGTTCAGCCTGGTATCTGGTCCGGCCACAATGCTGGGAAACACGATCACACTGAACGGGACGGCGGGTACGGTTGTGGTGCAGACTGTGCAGGAGGGTAACACCAACTACAATGCGGGCCCAAGTGTGAACCAGTCCTTCAACGTGGTGAAAGCTGACCAGACGATCGCTTTCAATGCTCTGGCCAACAAGACTTATGGGAACGGGACCGTCGCGCTGAGTGCCACGGCGAGTTCGGGGTTGGCTGTGTCGTTCAGCATTCTGCTTGGCCCGGCGACGATCAACGGCAATACGCTTACCATCCTTGGCGCCGGGAATGTGACGGTGCGCGCCTCGCAGGCCGGCAACAGCATGTACAACGCGGCCCCATCAGTGGACCAGCCGTTCAGCGTGGCGCAAGCAGCGCTGACGATCACGGCTGACAACCAGACGCGGCAGTACGGCCAGCCCAACCCGGTCCTGACGGCGGCGTACAGCGGCTTCGTCAGTGGCGACTCGGCGGCCGTGTTGGATACGCCTGTGACGCTGGCGACGGCGGCGCTGGCGGCGAGCGCTCCGGGACCTTACGCCATCACAGCCAGTGGCGCGGCGGACGCCAACTATGCCGTAACGGAAGTCAACGGCACGCTGACCATAACCAAGGCTGACCAGGCGATCGCGTTTGGGGCGCTGCCCGATAAAGTGACTACGGACACCCCGTTCATAGTGAGCGCCGCGGCCAATTCCGGTTTGGCCGTGACGTTTAGCATAGTATCGGGTCCGGCTGCAATAGCCGGGAATTCGATCACACTGAACGGGACGGCGGGTACGGTTGTGGTGCAGGCTGTGCAGGCCGGTGATGCGAACTACAACGCGGCCCCGAGTGTAAACCAGTCCTTCAACGTGGCGAATGCTGGCCAGACGATCACCTTGGATGCTCTGGCCAACAGGACCTACGGCGACGCGCCGTTCACGGTGAGCGCCACGGCGAGTTCCGGACTGCCTGTGTCGTTCAGCATTCTTCTTGGCCCGGCGGCGATCAATGGCAATACGCTTACCATCCTTGGCGCCGGGAACGTGACGGTGCGGGCCTCACAGGCCGGCAACGGCGCCTATAACGCGGCCCCTTCAGTGGACCAGTCGTTCGGCGTGGCCAGAGCCATACCGGCCATATCCTGGGACAACCCTGCGGATGTTGCAGCGGGGACCGCGCTGAGCGCCATACAGCTCAACGCCACGGCCAGCGTGCCGGGCACTTTCGCTTACTTCCCTGCGGAGGGCACGGTGCTCGCCATCGGCGCCAACCACGGCCTCAGCACTTTGTTCATTCCGGCGGACACGGCCAACTACGCCCCCGCCACGGCAACGGCCGCCATCAACGTCGTGAACGCCGCGCCTGTGATCGTTTCCCAGCCCACGGCCGCGCCCAATCCGGCGGTAGTGGAGCAAACGGTGACCTTCACCGTGTATGCCGGCGATCCCGATAACGATGCCCTGGCCTATGCGTGGACATTCGGGGACGGCACGAGTGGAACCGGAGCGGTTGCCACCCACGTTTATACGGCCACCGGCAACTTCACGGCCACGGTTGCGGTGACGGACGCGGCCGGCTTGCCAGTCAGCGGCTCTGTGGCGCTTACGGTGGAACTTGGCTCCAGTACTGGCGTCAGCACTGGTGGCGGTACCGGCGGCGGGGCGTTGCCCCCGCTCGGGCTTGTTGATTCCGATGGCGACGGCTTCCCTGACGAGGTCGAGGCCGCTTTGGGGTCGGACCCCACGGACCCTGCCAGCACGCCGTTGGGCCTGCCGCACCTGACCACCACCGGCCCGTTGTCGGTCTCGGTCTTGAACATAAAACTTAACTTCGCCAGGCCAAGGCGCGACGGGATCTTCTTGAGCGGCCTGCTGGTGATCCCGGACGGCTTCAATGTCCCTGGCCAGAAGCTCATCGTGGACATCGGCGGCGTGGTAAGGGGCTTCAGCCTTAACTCGAAAGGCTCGGCCAAACAGGGTAACGACTCGTGCGCCTTAGGAGTGAAAGCCAAGAAGGGCGTCGCCGCCTTGCAGGTGGCGAAGTTCACCGTGAAGCTGACAAAAGGCTCGTTCACCCAACCGCTGGCCAATTACGGCCTCGTGAACCGGACCGTGTCCACGAAGTTGAGCGTGCCCGTTACCGTCATCTTCAACGGCACACTGCTCCAAAAGAGCGTGCCGCAGAAATACAAGGCCAGCGCGGGGAGGACCGGCGCGACGAAGTAAGGTTTTGCGATTTCACTAGTTGGTTGCCCCGTTAGGATTCGGACCTAAATACCCAGATTCAGAGTCTGGTGTCCTGCCATTGGACGACGGGGCAACCCGCTCTACAACTTGCCACGATTATTTTACACAGAACGCACCACGGATTCAAGTGTGTCGCGGGTTAATTATGGCGCAGGGGGGATGTCGCTGAATGTAGCGAAGACTTCCAGTCTGCTGTATCGCGGGCTTCCAGCCCGCAGAACGTCCCTTGGCTCTCTGGACGCACACAGCAATGTAGGCCCTGCCGACTGGAAGTCGGCGATACAGCAGGCTAGAAGCCTGCGCTACACTGCGTACTCCGCAATCAGCGGCATGCACCGCGGCGCGCACGGATAGGCCGCCGCGTTGCGGCGGCTTATCCGTGGCACAAGCTGAGGTGGGCAGGCAAGATGCCTGCCCTACGCCGGCCCCTGGCCTTGCGGGCTGGCGCCGGCTCCAGATCCTGCGTCCGGTGCGGCCGGCTGTCCCTGCGGTGCCGGCGGCGCCGCTGCGGGCTGGGCCGCGGGTTCGGCACGGTCGCTGTATTCGTGATGCTCTCTAGGGGGCCTGGGGCCGCGATCGCCGCCGCGGTCTCCGCCGCGCCGGTGTTCGCCGCCACGATCGCCACCACGCCCGTGCTCGCGGCCACCGCGGTCACCGCGTCCGCCGCCGCGGTCCCCGCCGCGTCCGCGTCCGCCGTGGCCTTCGCCGGAGGCACGCCCGGGTTGCGGCACAACCTCCGTGCCCGGGGCGAGCACGGCCCGGCGGGAAAGTTTGAGCCGGCCCAAGTCGTCAACGGCGATCAGCTTGACCTCCATCTTGTCGCCGACCTTGCAGAACTCTTCGGGGTTCTTGACGTAGGAGGTATCCAGTTCGGAGACGTGGCACATCCCGTCCGTGCCCGGCATGATCTCAAAGAACACGCCGAATTCCTTGATGTTGACCACTTCGCCCATGTAGATCTTGCCCACTTCGGGTGTGCCGACCAGACCGTCAATCTCCAGTTTGGCCGCTTCGGCCTGGTCGCGTTTGGGACTGGCGACGATCACGTTGCCAAGGTCGTCCACCTCGACGGTGACTTTGTACTTCTCTTCGAGGGAGCGGATAGTCTTGCCGCCCGGGCCGATCAGCTTGCCGATCTTGTCCACTTCGATTTTCATCTGGATGATCTTGGGCGCATGCTGGCTGATGTTAGGCCGCGGCGCGGCCAGGATCTTGGCCATCTCGGCCAGGATTTTGATGCGCCCGGCCTTGGCCTGTTCCAGTGCCTGGCGCATGACCGGCGTGGGGATGCCCTGGCTCTTGAGGTCCATTTGCAGCGCGGTAATGCCCTTGTCCGTGCCCGCGACCTTGAAGTCCATGTCGCCGTAGTGGTCCTCGTCGCCGAGAATGTCGGAGACCACGCAATACTCGCCCTGCTCCTCGACCAGCCCCATAGCGATGCCCGCCACAGGCGCCTTGAGCGGCACGCCGGCATCCATCAACGCCAGGGTCCCGCCGCAGACGGTGGCCATCGAACTGGAGCCGTTCGACTCCAGGATTTCGCTGACCAGCCGCAGGGTATAGGGGAACACGGTGTAATCCGGCAGCGCGGGCTTGAGGGCGCGGCGGGCCAGGTTGCCGTGGCCGATTTCGCGGCGGCCGGGGCCGCGGGGCATCTTCACTTCGCCGACGCAGAAGCTGGGGAAGTTGTAGTGCAGCATAAACTTCTCGCTGAACTCGCCGGACAGCGACTCGACCGTCTGCTCGTCCCCTACCGTGCCCATGGTGGCCGCCACCAGCGCTTGTGTTTCGCCGCGGGTGAAGAGGGCCGAACCGTGGGCGCGGGGCAACAGGCCGACATCGCCGCTGATGGCCCGGACCTCATCGCGCTTGCGGCCGTCGCAGCGCTGGTTCTCGCAGATGAGCGCGCGGATGACCTTTTCCTGGAGCACCTCGAAAGCCGCCTTGACGTGCCACGCGGCGGGCAAGGATTCATCCTTGGCCAGTTCGGGGTTTGTTGACTTGGCGTCGCGCGCGTATTTGGCGACCAGTTCGTTGCACAGCTTCTGCAGCGCATCGCGCCGCCCGAACTTGGTGGGCGTCAGCGCGGCCTGCCTGGCCGCCGCAAAGTGCTCCCTGCAGATCACGTCCGTGATGGGATGAGGCGGCGGAGGCGTAAACAGCTCCTTCTGCACGCCTGCCTGGGCCACCAGTTCCTCCTCCATGGCCACGATGTCTTTGATGGCCTTGTGGCCGAACTCGATGGCATTCACCATGTCGTTTTCGGACAATTCGCTGGCCGCGGCTTCCACCATCAGCACGGCGCTCTTCGTCCCGGCGACGACCAGGTCCAGGCTGGTCTTCGTCAGCTCGTCCTTGGTGGGAAAGAGCTTGAACTGGCCGTCCAGGCAAGCCACCCGCACCGCTCCCAGGGGGCCGCCGAAAGGCAGCGGGGAGACGGCCAGCGCGGCGGACGAGGCGATCATTGCCAGAATGTCGGGGTCCACGTCCGGTTCGGCGGAGAGGGCCAGGGCCTGGATCAGCACGTCGCGCGAGAAGGCGGCGGGCCAGAGCGGCCGGATGGGGCGGTCCACCAGGCGCATGGTGAGGATCTCTTTTTCAGACGGCCGGCCTTCGCGCTTCATGAAGCGGCCGCCGAAGATCAAACCCGAGGCGTAACCTTTCTCGCGGTAGTCCACTGTCAGCGGAAAGAAGTCCATGCCTTCGCGTAGGGCCTGGTCCGTGACCGCGGCCAGGACGATGGTTTCGCCCATCGTGACCACGGCGGCCCCGGAGGCCTGCTTGGCCACCTTTCCAGTCTCGATCTTGAGTTTCCGTCCGCCGATTTCACGTTCGATTACGACATGTGCCATGGTGGCTTGTCCCTTATCAACAGGCAATGGCCGTGCTGCGCTGCCAGTCGCGATTCGGCACTGAGCGCACAAAGGACAGCAGGGCGCGGCATGAAAGAACCATGCGCGCACTCGGTGTGCACTGTGTTTTCTATGGCGAACGGCAACTGAGAAGCGTCAGATGACAATTGCTTACTTCCGGAGTTCGAGGCGCTCGATGAGGGTCTTGTAGCGCTCGACATCCTTGTCACGCAGGTAGGTTAACAGGTGGGTCCGTCTCGCAACCATTTTGGTCAGGCCACGGCGCGAGTGATTGTCCTTGGGGTGGGTCTTGAGATGCTGGGTCATGGCGGTGATGCGCTCCGTCAGCAAGGCGACCTGCACCTCGACACTCCCGGTGTCCGTGGTGTTGGTCCTGTAGTTTGTAATCAGTTCCTTGCGGCGGTCTGCGGTCATCACCATGACGGCTACGTTCTCACTTCCCTTAAAGACTTGCAGGTCCCTTGGCGAGGCAATCCTACTCCTGTCCTTCAGGGCTCTCCCGGGAGAGCCCGCAGCGCGCTTCCCTCAAAAGCGGCGCGCCCCATGCGCTTCCTTTCACACGGGACTCGGACTATAGCGGGACGGTTTGAACATTCAAGGACAAATCCGAAGAAAGAGGCTTGAGGCTTGAGGCATGAGGATTTCGTGTTGCCAAAGCGCCTCAATCGGATATTAACGAGGTCTTAATGGAGCCTTAACAATGCCGCAACACCAAGGAGAGGGCCAATGTTTTTCCTGTCGAGCGACGGCGCGTTCTACGACCTGTTCGACCGCGCCGCGAACAACATAGTATACACGGCGGAGTTGTTCCTGGAGATGCTGCGCAATTTCGAACTGCGCAAGGACTTCGCCAGGAAGATCCGGGAAGCTGAGCGCGCCGGCGACAACATCACGCACGAGACGATCACCAAGCTGGACCAGACTTTCATCACGCCGATTGACCGCGAGGACATCCATTCCCTGATCTCCAACTGCGATGAAGTCGTGGATTATCTCGATGCCGCCGCACAGCGCCTGGTGCTCTATGGGGTCACCAGCCCCACCGAGGACATCGTCAAACAGGCGCAGGTGGCGGTGCAGATTTCGCGCTGCCTGGGCGCGGCCATCAAGGAAGTGCGGCACATGCGCAACCAGGAAAGGCTCTCGCAGTTGCTGATCGAGATCAACGACTGGGAGAACCGCGGCGACGAGCATACCCATGCCGCCTTGGCGCGGCTGTTCGAAACCAATGAGCCGATGTACGTCCTGAAATGGAAGGAACTGTATGATCTGGTCGAGACGGCCATAGATTCGTGCGAACGCGTGGCGCACATTTTGCGCTCGATCATGGTCAAGAATGCGTAACGCGCATTATTCAACACAGAGGACACAGAGGACGCAGAGGAAAGAACAATGGAAACGACAGCAACTCCTTTCCTACAAACCCCTCTGCGTTCCTCTGTGTCCTCTGTGTTTAGGAATCCGGGTTAAGAGGGAAGGCACGGCATGGCAGACTGGCTGGTAGTCGTCGGCATCATCGCTCTGGCTTTGGCGTTCGATTTCGTGAACGGTTTCCACGACGCGGCCAATTCGATCGCCACGGTCGTATCCACACGCGTGCTTTCGCCGCGCTGGGCCGTGGTCTGGGCGGCCTTCTTCAATCTCGTGGCCTTCCTGATCTTCCCGGCATCGGTGGCGGTGACCATTGGCAAGGGCGTGGTCTCGCCGGACGCGGTGACGATTCCAGTGATCACGGCGGGGCTTGTCGGCGCGACCATCTGGGACCTCGTGACCTGGTACTGGGCGATTCCGGCCAGTTCGTCGCACGCGCTGGTGGGCGGGCTGGCCGGCGCGGCCTGCGTCTACGCCGGCTGGGGCAGCCTGATCCCCAGCGGGCTGTTGCTGATTGGGCTGTTCATTTTCGTCGCGCCGATACTGGGGCTGGTTGTCGGCTTCTGTGTCATGATCGCAACCTACTGGCTGTTCCGCAAAGCCACGCCGAAGCGGGTGGGAGGGTTGTTCAGAAAATTGCAGCTCTGCTCGGCGGCGGCGTACAGCCTGGGGCACGGCGGCAACGACGCGCAGAAGACGATGGGCATCATCGCCATCGTGCTCATCGCCAGCGGCCGCCTGACTCATGGCGAGGTGGTGCCTGAGCACCTGCCGCTGTGGATCGTGCTGGCCTGTCAAACCGCGATGGGCCTGGGAACGCTGTGCGGCGGGTGGCGGATCGTCAAGACCATGGGCCAGAAAATCTGCGTCCTGCAGCCGGTGCACGGTTTCGCAGCGGAAACTTCCGGCTCGGCGTGCCTGTATCTGGCGACGTGGCTCGGGATTCCGGTCAGCACTACGCACACGATCACCGGTTCGATCATGGGCGTGGGCCTGACGCGCGGGCTGAAAGCTGTCAAGTGGGGCGTGGCGCGGCGCGTGCTCTGGGCCTGGGTGCTGACCATCCCGGCTTCGGGGGTTGCCGCGGCTCTCACTTGGCATGTCTTTGAGGTTTGCGGCTGGCGGGCGCTGCCGACTCCTGCACAGTTGCAGGCCGAGCCGGCCGGACCGGGGCGGGTGCGGTTGCACTGGGAAGGTTGCGGCGCGCAGCACAGATACTTGGTGTACCGCTACGCGGCACTTGCCGGCGGAAAACAGCCCAGGAAGCTGCACGCAGCCCCTGAGGATTCGCTGATTGACCTGAACACCGAGGCCGTCGTGGCGCGCGATCTGGAGACCCCGGAATGGTTAGATAGCGGCCTCAAGAATGGGACGGAATACTTTTACCGCGTGCGCGCCACCGCGCGTTGGGGGCGCTTCTCCCTGCCTTCCAAGGCGGTCGAATTCGAGAGCAAGGAGTAATGATTCTGGACAATTGCTTCGCCCGCTGGTACTATACAGAGCATGAGTATGTCGCGCTTGAGTTTTAGAGTGGGTGCGCCGGTGGCGGTGATGTTGGCCACTGTGGTCCATACTGCCGCGGCCAGCGAGCGTGCCTTTGCCGCCGAAAGCCCTGCGCCCGATCTTTCCTGGGCGCTCAAAGGCGGCGCGACACACTCAGCGCGCGGCGCGCGCGCGTATCTGGCCCAGCAAGCGGCCACGGCCATCCATTCGTTGGACTGGCAGTCCGGCGCGGTGCCCGCTGCGCCGCACGAGGCCCTGGTCTGTCCGGCCGGCGTGCGCCGGGAACCGGCGGGCCCGTTCTGCCTTTCTCCGGCGCAGCAGCCGGCACGCAGCACCCACCAGCACTCCGCTCCATAACGCAACGCCCTGTTCCCAAAGGACCCGGGCCAAGCCGGAGAGAAACCGGCGTTACGCGAGGAGCACGAGCATGATTGACGAAATCACCGAAGTTGTCGGCAACTTTATCGGCACCATTTTCCCGTCCCGTTCAGGCGCCGTCTTGAAGAAACTGGCGCCGCGCGTGGAGCACATCAACGCGCTCGAAAAAGACATCGCCAAGCTCAGCGACAAGGAACTGCGCCTCAGGACCGAGCAGTACCGCAAGGAGATCGCCCGTCTGCGCGCCGAAGACCCCAACGCGGACAAGAACCAGCGCATTGAGCGCTACCTGGACGAGATTCTGGCGGAGGCTTTCGCGCTGGTGCGGGAGGCCGGCAAGCGCACGCTGGGCATGCGCCATTTTGACGTGCAGATGATCGGCGGCATGGTGCTGCATGGCCTGGCTTCGCCCCGCAAAGCGGGCCAGAACCGCGGCATGATCTCCGAGATGGTGACGGGCGAAGGCAAGACGCTGGTGGCGACCTTGCCCAGCTACCTCAATGCCCTGCCCCGCCGTGCGGACGAGTACGCCTACGTCCACGTCGTCACGGTCAACGATTACCTTGCCAAGCGCGACGCGGAATGGAACCGTCCGCTCTTTGAGCTGCTGGGCATGAGCTGCGGCGCGATCCAGTCCCAAATGGACTCCTGGGAACGCCACCCTATCTACGCCTGCGACGTGGTCTACGGCACGAACTCCGAGTTCGGCTTCGACTACCTGCGCGACAA
>Ga0187861_10004544_pt1 | contig 11554 bp, 12 predicted proteins | sample June2016WEW_10_1_3_FD_132986 | JGI IMG/M metagenome (GOLD analysis project Ga0187861, IMG submission 132986) | Peatland microbial communities from SPRUCE experiment site at the Marcell Experimental Forest, Minnesota, USA - June2016WEW_10_100 | ecosystem: Environmental > Terrestrial > Soil >...
AGCAGAATCGGCCCGATCTTTCCATTGGAAGTGTCATTGGCAACAACCACAGGAACTCCTTTCTGGCGAGCAGAGAATCATCGCCGCGGAAGTCCCAAAGATTAGCCTCAATGAGACAAAGACACAAGTGCTTCAAAATTGCGGACGCCTCCTCTTTTCGCAGGGAAAATCGCAGCAGATTCCAGCAGGGAGGGCGAACAGAGGAGCCGTTCTCAAGTTCGTAACATTGCTGCCGTGCGCGGCATGGAGCTGTGCCCCATTATCTGCTGGGCCAGCCTTCTGATCGGCGCAACCGGGATTGTTCCCCTTGGAAATTCCTTTCACCCGGTAGCTCGAACCATGGGGATGATTTCAGGCTCAGCCAGTGGTATCCTCAAGCTGTGCTTCAAAGAATTAGGAAATGAGGGAAATGAATATGGCTACGCAGCATTATGATATTTTCATTTCGGGCGCAACTAGTTCTGTCGAAGATTGGCAGAGGGCGATGAGCGCGCGGAAGGCCGAGCTGCCGAAACTTAATCAGGAGCAAAAGGAAGTCGCTCGAAAGATGGGGATCTCTGAAGAGGAATTCGCAAGGGGCGTTATGGTAACGCAATACGGAGAAAACAGGCAACGAGAGCGCGGCCAAAGCCTGGGGCGGCGGATTGAAGAAATTTTGTCAGGACTCGGTGAGCCATATCGCCTTGAAGCCGTGATCCGGGAGGGCGTGAAGCTGCGTTGGGTTGCCCGAATCATTACGCCGCACGAAGTCAAGAACATCGCCATAGAACAGGAATTGGCAGATAACATTATTGATTCTTCTACCGTGCAGGACTTGGATCTCTTAAGGCGACTGATTTTGGAGTCGCTAAATCGAAAAGATCTGATTGGAAATTTGCAATGATTCTCGAAGGAAGGGTGGTCCGATTTCGACTGTCGCCAGAAGGCAAGGTTGCGCTCAAGGGATTGTTAGAAAAACCTACTGTGTCAGCCTTCGTTGAATGCGTTGATGAACTCGGTGCTTGGATTCATCTTGCACCCAAGAAGCGCATGCGGGTGGGCCAGCCAAGCATCCTGCTGTTGCTAAAGTGGGATTATTTTTCCACTGCGGTTCTCGACTATGAGCCTGAGCGTCAAGTTACGAGGGAGCCAATTGGATTCAAGATCCATGGGACTCGGAGAGAAGCAGCAAAACAAAAACCTGGAGGGTAGGCACCTATCGCTAGGTCGATGTTATCACTTACCGCCCCCTGGTTGGGTTTGAGAGCCGCCGCTTAATTTGGACCAACCTGCTAGTTGTTGCGAAGAATAACTCTTCAGCGAGCTCTGATTGTTTCAGGACAGGGTCAGGCGTCAGCACTAGCGTGTCTGTCGCCTTGCTGTTGCCAGGGGTGAGCTTAGGGGAGGGAGGGACGGGGACAATCCCTCCAATGATCCAATCGAAAAAATTCCACGCCACCTCAGGGTATGGGATCCAACCGAGCGGCTGCCGCCCCGGGTTCCCACAACGCTGGAAGCGGATGCCAATTCTCTTGCCTGGCAGGCCGCAGCCCGCCTGTTTGATGGCATCGACTGAAGCGCGCCGCCTTCCGGTGATCCCCATTGCCGAACGGAACCAGGCTGTAATGAGAATGGTGCGCCCCGCCGACGACAGCAAAAGGGTGAAGAGAAGCGTCCCCCAAGCTTGGGAGACGCTTCCCCTCACCACTATATCCGATTTGACCCGATTGGGCCCCCCAGCTTCGGGAAAATCCTGGATTTCACTCTTGGGCGGGATAATTGCGGATGCCCTCCCACCAACCGGTGTTATTCTAACGCTAGCACGAAAAATGAATAACTATCGATCGATATGGTGAAGATAAAAGGAGATCCAGATGCTGCCGTTTCCTGCCGGTGCGATTATCGGTAAACGGTTTGAAGTTGTCCACGGCCCTAATGAAACTCCTAGCTTAATCGGCGGCTTCAGCCTCGTCTATATCTGTCTGGACAAGGGACGATCCGACTTCCCTGTTGCCCTTAAGACCCTACGTCCAGAATTCGTGGGCTACGCTCCGCGCAAGATGTTGCTCCAGGAATGTGCTGTTTGGGTGCAAATCGGCAAACACGAGCATATCGTACAGTGCTTCAACCTATTCACTGCAGATTCGGGGCAGATGTTCCTGGTTCTGGAACTCATTGCACCTCCCCCTGACCACCGCGGTGTCAGCCTTCGTACCTGGATGTCGACGGGAACCCCTCTGCCCAGTGATTTAGCTTTGAGATTTACACTCCACATTGCCCGTGGTATGCGCCATGTGGTCATAGCAATTCCCGAACTTCTGCACCGCGATCTCAAACCGGAAAACGTGTTGATCGGACAGGACATGCAGGCGCGTGTGACGGACTTTGGTCTCGCAAGGGTATTGTCACAGCTACCAGCGCGGGATCTGGGGGTCGAAAAAATGAAGGAGGGTTTGCGACTCACGACCAACTTTGGTCATGGTGTTGCCGGGACCCCGCTCTACATGGCACCGGAGGCTTGGACGGGAGCCGCACTGGACCAACGGACAGACATCTACTCTCTCGGTTGTATTCTCAAAGAGATGGTTACTGGAGCTCTTCCAATTAAAGGTGAGACTATTGGGGAACTGCGACTGGCACACCTATCTGGTCAGGCGCAAGAGGCTCCAACCGTTGGTATTGATGCTCTTCGGCTATTGATCCGTCGATTAGCAGCCGTCAAGCCGAACGAGCGACCTGGCTCTTGGCAAGACGCAGTAACAGAGATCGAATTCATGTTCCGTCAAATCTTCCAGTTTGATCCTCCAACGGAACCAAAGTTGGAAGCAGCGAGGGCAGACCTTACGCGAGAATGTGGCGCAATTCTTGCAATCGCCGCCGCCTATAGAAACTTAGGAAAGATGGACACGGCACGTCTTCATATCGAGGGAGCTCTGCGACGTGCTGAGGAGGGGGGCGATAAGACGCTAGCCGTTGATTCTCGGTTCGCCCTGGCAGAGATCCTCGATCAAACGGGCTCTACGGAAGAAGCAATCAATCTTATGCGTCAGTGCCTGGCCTGGTATCGGTCCCAAAACGATCATCGCGGGGTTCTAAATGTCCTTGGAGAGTCGAGCCGTCTATGCCGCAAACTCGGCAACAACACTCAGGCGCTTGAGTTTTCGGATCAGATTCTGAAAATCTACCAAGCTCTGGGTGACCGCAGAGAAGAAGCGGTAGAGCTGCAGATACGGGGCAACACATTTTCGCTTATGGAACGGTATTCGGATGCGTTGCAGGCCTTCAAGGAAAGCATGAAGATCGCGGATGAGATCAAGAATGAGGAGTTTGTCGCCGTCAATATTTTTCGAACTGGTACAATTTTGTGCGCTTTAGGCATGTGGATTGAAGGCAGAGTCAGCCTCAGGTATGCCCTATTGCTCTACAACCGGGTCGGTCACCGCGATTATGCTGCAGATGTCCTCAAGGTGATTGAGACGTTTAAGGGAGCTGGATCATTTCCCTCGACACGGACGGCCTTGGGTCTGGATCGACTGTTCGAACTCGGTTTCACAGCAGAGGGGGTAAGGCGGGCGGTCGAAGAATATCCTGAGTTGCTCGCGCCCGACATACTCCGGGAGTTTCAGCAGCTCTCTATTGAGGAGCTCGGACTTAGCGTTCTGTTGGAACATCTGGGTGCAATCGGACGCGCCCTTGAGATTTGCGCGAATGATCCGAGTCTTTCATCTAAGGCACGCCGCGTCCTCGCCTTGCAGGAGGAAAGAGTAAATGAGGCAAAGGTATGGTTTTCTCGTGCAGTCGAATTTGATGCAGGGCGCGTGGCACCACCGGACCACAAAGCCGCGCTCCAAGCGTTTCAGAAGGCAGCAGACTTGGGCCACGCCAAGGCAATGTACAATCTTGGTGTATTCTGCGCTGAGGGCAGGGGTGTTGAGAAGAACTACTCAGAGGCAATGCAGTGGTGGATGAAAGCTGCAGCGCTAGGAGATTTTGAAGCAGCATACAATCTAGGATGTCACTATTATAACGGAGAAGGCGTTGAACGAAGTCCTGGAGACGCTTTCCGCTGGTTCATTTTCGCTGCTGAGCGAGGATCGCACGATGCGCAAACTTACTGTGGGGCGTGTTACGAAAACGGGCTTGGCTGCGATCAAGACCTACAAAAAGCAATGCGGTGGTATATGAAAGCCGCCGAGCAGGGTGACTGGAGGGCAGAGTGCAACATAGGAACCCTTTACGCAAACGGAAAGGGCGTCAATCGAAACCGGGTGGATGCCTGTTACTGGTTCTATCGATCGTTGATCCATCTTGATGAAAAAAGACACGCGCAGGAGGCGGACAAGTTAAGGCGCTACATCGCATGCTACGTGCGATTCATGTCCGAAGAAGAATCACATCAGATGACTTTGAAAACTGCTGCCCTGGCTTCTGAGTTAGGACCGCAGGGACAAGAACGCCTAACCGCAATAATGCAGAATTTTAGAGACTGGATAACCAGGCAGAACTTTGAAGACTTGGTAACCGAGCAGGACTTTGAAGACTGGGTAACTGGGAAAAAACAATGATAACGAAATCTCCTTTCTCTCACGATTGGAGAGTACTTTACTCATGTTGTGACCGATGATTCTCAACTCGCTAGACTCCGCCACAACAACGTCACACATTTCCGTGGCTGTCATTCATGTCGCTGTCTTGAAAACCAGCAGGAATCTGCATGTACTTTAAGCTTGGCACGATGTGGGCGATTCCCTGCGAGCTATGTGAAGCACTGGGGGAATGGTGTTGACATTGACCTGCTGATAAATAGGGATACAACGAGAAACGGAGAATCCATAGATGGGCACGGAACGATTTAGAGAAGATGTAAGTGAGGCGCTGAAAACATTCCTCCGCGATAAACCGGGCCAGCAACCGAATACTTTGATAGTAAACTTTCGCGATGCAATGGCATGGCATACTGCGCAACGTAGTCGCTCGTCATTCAATGACTTCCTCAATCAACATGTCAAGGCATATATGGACACGTTACCTTTTCACAAATCGCCCCTAGTTTGCTCAGTGATACTTCTTAATGTGGATGACGACTCACCAACCCATTTCGAATGAGTGGCCTGAAGATGCACGTCGAATCCCAAGCAGCCAAATGAGCCACAACCGCGACTTCCTGGAGCTGGCCCGCGCCTATCACACAACGCCGGGTAGAGTGTTGAAGATTTTGACGGGGAAAGAAAAGTGAACCACGAGAACGGTCCCGGAAGACAGAGGCGTGCGGCGCCGCATGGACTGTCTGAGTATCGCCTAGGCGGCGTCAATTCAAAATAAGGAGAAGTGAGATGGACGACAAAACGTTAGCATTGGTCATGACAATCATCCTGGTCTTGAAGGAACAGGTTGTCACCCCGGCAGCAGTGGAACAGAAGTACTGTTGGGCGTGCAGCAGGATAGATGAGTACCGCCGGGATCAGGGGATATCGCCGATGGACTAGCTCTTGGTAGTCGCATGTTGGCCTCAACGAGCGCCGGTGCGGATTCTAACCTGAAATAGAATTGCATAGGAATCGCGCGAATCCGGCAGGCCACGAGGGGCACAACTAGGCTAAATGCTCGAGGCAAGATGGCCTTGTAGTGTTCACGTCCCAGCAGGTCCAACCGATCCGCCGCAAGCGGCATTAATCTCCCCGCTGGCGTCGCGCTTCGGAGAGGTTGGCTTGGGTCTCTTGCAACGCAGGATTGAGCTGAAGCGCGGCTTGAAAGTCTGCTATTGCTGTCGGGTAATCTCTCAGCCGAAGCCGTGCAAGTCCACGATTGTTGAGTGTCGCAGCTCTTACTTCGTCGCGCAGCTCGCCCCGAAGTGCCTGATCAAACGATTGCAGCGCAAGTACATACTCGTCAAGGTGCAGGAGGGCCAAACCAACGTCAGCGTGGATTTCTGCTGAACCAAATGCCATTTGTCCCTCTCGAAATGCCGTGTCGGCGCGCACTACGGCAATCGGGAATCGATGTTCGACTGCAAACGCTAGCCGATCACGAAACGCAGCCGCAATTTTCATCCCAAGGACCTTTACAGCCAGCAGCTTGCCGTCGAGGTGGGTGACTGTGCTTCCGTGCTGAATGTCCTCTGCTGCCGCAAGTAGTGCTTGCTCCGTCAACAGTTCCAAGGCGAGGCGTTGCCGCTCCACTCGGAGTCTCTCGTCCTGGCCAACGTGCGCAAACAAATTGTCGTAGCGCGTCGTATCTCCAAAAAAAACGACAGTGACTGCCTTTGGTGAAATCTTAAGGAGCAGTGTAAGCTCATCAAGTGGAGTTCCCACCAGCGTCGCGTGGTGCCGCTGCTGCACAATCTCCGGTAGGTGTCGCGTTAGCATTTCGTTGTAATACATGGTCGAAACATAGTCTAGCGCTCTTGCCGATGACAAGAAGCGGCCAGTGACGAAGAGGAAGGTTTGTAAGTCGGGCTGTACCGCATGCTGATCTATGGCGAGGATGCCTGCCATACTGAGTCGCTGCAGTGCTGCATCGCGCTCCTCAGCAGAGGGCACCGCTTCGGCTGGTAAGCCCGCCGGACGTGTCATTCCGAGTAGCGATAGAAGCACGCTCAGGTCGCGCTCGTTCACGCCGTACAAGGGCGGCTGCATCAGCGCTGGTCTTCTCCCGGCACGTTCATGCACCCAATCTGCAAGTGCATCCTCCAAAGAGTCTTGGAATGCGTCTTCATCATCAAACTCTTTGTACAACGTCGTGTCCCGAATCCGTCCTTTGAAGTCGAGCACGTGCTGGAGTTGGTCATCAGGATTGGCGCTCCGCTCGGGTGTCGGACGCTTGAACCAGACCCAGACTTCTGGTTTGGGATTCTCGCGTTTCCACCGTTCCACGACGCGGTTAAACTCCTCCTCGGTACCTGATTCGGCCAGGCCGGTTGGCGCACCAAACCGCTGATGCAGGATACCAATGAAGATGTGGGCAGCATCTACGTAAGGGTTGATGAGGTCTTGTGCGCGATCAGCGCGACCCGGCCTGATATTCTCCCAAACGACAGCCTCAAGCAGGATACCGGACTGCTTAGCAACAAGACGGTTGACGCGGTCAATAGCTCGACGGGCGCGAAAGCGAGCGTCAACAACGTCACCGGGCGAGGCAATGAATGCGTACACTGGCTCAAGTGTTCTCATTGGGACACCATTATAGAACGAGGATCACTACTGCCGATGCAATATAGTTGTTGCGACGGCATAAGCCGTCCTGGGTTGGAATGACCCGAAGGACCTCACGCCAGGTATGCGCCAGGAAGCAGGCATCTGCTCCGAATTCTGTACTGCCGGTCGAGGACGAAGGCACAGACATCTAACAAAATCTGACACCCACATGGGCCGGAGAGCGGGAGAACGACGGTGTCTACCTGACGCCAAGACTCGCGTCCAGCGGTATGGGCGCTGCCGGTTTTGCGGAAGTCTTGGCGTCAGACCCCCCTTTGACTATCCACGTCAACGACTACCTCGGAATCGTCGCCTTGGCTTCGACGCACCGACCCCCAGATACTCCTGTGTTGACCTGCACCTTGGATGCTGCGAGCATCCCCAAAATTTCCCTCGGCGACCATCTACGAGTCGCATAGGGAGTCCGCATCTGACACATCTTGGATTCTCATTCAGCAGATCGAGAGCAAAGGTGGAGCCGAATAGCGTGTTCACCACGGTGTGGCCATTTGAGCAAGCCTTCTGCTCCTCGCGAGTGGCCAGCCTGAAGTGGACACCCTCGCCGCACTCAAGGCACAGCACGTGCGCTACTTCCGCTTCCAAGTCTTCTGGAAATGCCCGTTGAGCTAGTTGGGTCAGCTCCTCACACCCCATCAGAGTGACGCTATTTTTTTTGGCATATTCAATCGCAGGGGCAGCAAAGTCGCAGGTAGCGACGAAGAAGCCGCTGATGGCACGCTCGTCGCGCATGGCCGCACAGAACCGTTGAATCATTGGTCGTCCGATACTTTTGTCTCGACGATATTTCTTGCATTCAATAACGTACCTCTTGCCTTCCATGATTGCGACCGCATCCTTGCCGCCGTCATTCGAGTATGGCGTCTGGTGAACTTCGTAACCCACGGCCCGAAACATGGTCGCGATTGCATCCTCGAACTCCTGAGGCGAAAGCGCGAACAGATTCTCCGTTCTTCGATATTTTGCCTTTGTGAGACGTATCAGTTCACGTTGATGTAACTCCTTTGCCCTGATCGCAATGGAATGGCGGCGTTGCTGCTCTCCGACCGCAATGGAATGGAGGCGTTGCTGCTCTCGTTCCGCTTCGAGCGCCCTTTGCCGGTCCGTCTCCACTTGCTCTGCGCAGGTTGGGCAGGACCCCTTCTCCATGCCACCTCGAATTCCGTGTGGACAAGCCACTAGGTTCTTGTCAATCCACTCTTGCATTCGGCTGAGCTGGTTCTTGGAGTACTTCCAGGCGATGCGAATGGCGCAAAGAGATCCCACGTAAGCAACGATCAACGAGATAACGAAGGGACCAGGATGTTGCGGATCCCACAGCCATCTGAGGAGTGCATAGAAAACGAGAACTATCTCAGCAGCGCAGACCAGCGCGACGCAGACACGCAAAAACCTTCTAAGTCTCGTTGCGGCCCTTGCTAGGTCGAGCCCAGGTGGGGCTTGAAAGTCTGCTTCAAATCCCCGGACACTCTCAGGCTCAACCTTCTGCGCCAGAGGCTCCGGTGGACTGCTTGGAACCGTTTCTTGCAGTCGGATTAGAAGCGCTCGCGCGCAGTTCCAACAATAGATCGTACGACCGACATGACTCTCATCCGCGTGATAAACTTCCCCACACTGACAGGTAAAGGTGATCACGGTCGGCATTCCCAGTCGAGAACTAGCTCCCTCTTCAGGCGATTCTCATTCAACACTGCAACGCTAAGCCACATCGCAGGTTGGATGAGCCACAGGGAAATTTTGAAACCAACGCATTTGCACATTTTGCTCGTTTCTTCCGGCTTTCAAATCCTATCGGTAATTGATGGTAATCCCATATCCTATTGCAGCGATATCGCTTTCGTCAATTTTAACGTTGAGGTTATGGGATCGGTTTTTCCAGACGAGTACCGACGATTTTGGGATCGGGGACGGACCACGCAAAACCTCTCACATTGAAAGACATAAGCATTACGGATGGCCGAAAAATCGGGCTTGCGCTCGATTTTCGGCCCCATTTTTTCGTTCTAAGACATTTCCCTGCCGACGGATCCCGGTCGCGCGGTCAATGGCTGTCGGAGCAGGGTCACCGCGGAGAGCTAGCGTTGTACTGACGCTTGGGCTTTCGCTCTCCGCCGGTTCGTGAGATATTGACTGCCGTGCCAACAATTCTCAGATCAGGGCCTTATCGAGTATATTTTCATAGTCACGAACCGAACGAGCCACCCCACGGCGCGTCGATCGTGACGATCTGTCTGCGAAGTTCTGGTTGAAGCCCTTGGCCCTGGTTCGCAACCTGGGTTTCAGCCCGGTGGAGTTGCGTGGCATCCAACGGATGATAAAAGAAAACGAAGACACGCTTCTGGAGAAGTGGTATGGGCGTTTCGGAGCCTAAACCGGGTGAACGCGCAAAGGACGTACGTTTTACCGATGACACCATGTCTGTCGATCTTCTCGACGGGCGGACGATTGTGGTTCCGTTGGCTTGGTATCCCAAGCTTTTGGATGCGAGCCCCAAAGACCGCCAGAACTGGAAGGTTAGCGGTGCGGGTTCCGGCATTCATTGGCCGGACATTGATGAGGACCTGAGCACCGAGGGATTGCTGCGCGGCGCTCCCGCTGCAGCTGAGGCGATCGGCGAACTCAAGTAGCCGGTCCCATGATCTTTGATGCGTTGGCTATGCGCCATATAAACGTATGGCTATCGATCCCGATATCTGCTAACCTAGCTTTGTGCCAAAGACCAAGTTCGAGTGGAGTCCGAGGAAGGATCGGGAGAATCAGAAAAAGCACGGCATCACCTTCGCTAGCGCCCAACTTGCCTTTACCGATTCGCACCGCGTAATTGCGGAAGACTTGTTCCATAGTTTGAGGGAAAAACGATATTACTGCTTTGGTCGGGTTCAGGGCGGGATTTTAACGGTCCGGTTCACCTATAGCGGCGACACGATCCGGATTTTTGGAGCTGGGTATTGGCGGAAGGGAAAGGCCATCTATGAACGCGAAAATCAGATACACGAATGAGCCTCTCGGGGACTTGAAAGTGATTCCTGACTTTCTTCCTCGCCCTGAGGATCTGGTTCTTCGGGATGAAGGAATCAAAGTTACCATTTCCTTGAGCAAACGAAGCGTGGAGTTTTTTAAAGGCGAGGCGAGGAAATACAATACACAATACCAACGGATGATTCGGCGACTCTTGGATGCCTATGCGGAGCACCATGCCGGACCTCTAACCAGGCGCGTCAGCAGACGCGCAAACAGCGCTCGCCGCTGAGTTCTGATGGGCTAAATTTTCAGTCCTGGTGCTGGTGTGACATGGCGATCCTAAGAAAGAAATCGATGCCCGTGAGAGTGGGCAAAATCCAGGTGGGCGGCGGCGCGCCGATCGTCGTGCAGTCGATGACCAACACCGACTCGGAAGACGCGCTGGCGACGGCTGCGCAAGTTGCGGCGCTCGCGGAGGCAGGCTCGGAGCTGGTGCGCATCACGGTCAACACCCATGCGGCCGCGCGCGCGGTGCCCGAGATCATACGGCGGCTGGCTGACATGGGTGTCGATGTGCCGGTCATCGGGGACTTTCACTACAACGGCCATCTTCTCCTCTCGCAGTACCCCGAGTGCGCGCGGGACCTGGCCAAATACCGCATCAACCCGGGCAACGTCGGAAGCGGAAAGCATCACGACGAGAATTTCCGCCGCATGATCGAGGTCGCGATCGAAAACGACAAGCCCGTGCGCATCGGCGTGAATTGGGGCTCGCTCGACCAGGCGCTGCTCGCCAGGCTGATGGATCAAAACCGGCAGAGTCCCACTCCCCGCTCCGCCCGCGACATCATGATCGACGCCATGGCGGCAAGCGCGCTCGAATCGGCGCGCATGGCCGAGGATTTCGGCCTGGGGAGCGATCACATCATTCTCAGCGCCAAGGTCTCCGGCGTCCAGGATCTGATTTGTGTGTATCGCCTGCTTGCGGCCCGGGGAGAGTACGCGCTGCACCTCGGGCTGACCGAGGCAGGCATGGGCGCCAAGGGAATTGTTGCTTCGACAGGCGCCATGGCGATTCTCCTGCAGGAAGGGATCGGCGACACGATTCGCGTATCACTCACGCCGGCGCCCGGTGGAGACCGGACCGAGGAAGTGCGCGTGGCGCAGCAGATTCTGCAGTCCCTGGAGATCCGGAGCTTTACTCCCCAGGTGACCGCATGCCCTGGATGCGGCCGCACAACCTCGACATTCTTTCAGGAAATGGCGGACCAGATCGAAACCTACCTGAGAACGCAGATGCCGGTGTGGCAAGAGCAGTACCGGGGCGTGGAGGAACTCAAGGTGGCCGTGATGGGATGCGTAGTGAACGGCCCGGGCGAATCCAAGCATGCCAACCTCGGCAT
>Ga0187861_10004546_pt1 | contig 11552 bp, 5 predicted proteins | sample June2016WEW_10_1_3_FD_132986 | JGI IMG/M metagenome (GOLD analysis project Ga0187861, IMG submission 132986) | Peatland microbial communities from SPRUCE experiment site at the Marcell Experimental Forest, Minnesota, USA - June2016WEW_10_100 | ecosystem: Environmental > Terrestrial > Soil >...
CCACCAGCGGCTGATAGCTTTTCTCGACCAGCGCCCGCATCAGCGCCCGGCGCGATTCGGGCTTCGAGGCCATCTCCCGGAGCGCCGCCGTGGGCGACTGGTTGTCATCCATCAAGCCCAGGAAGCGAAACGCGGCCAGCAACTGCCCGCGAATCGCACCGGAGTACGACGGCCAAAGCGAGCGGTCGATCTGGTTGGGCAAGCCCCGCTCGAATCCCTCCAGGGCGGCCAGGAAGGTGCGGAACGGAACGTACGGCGCGGGCTGCGTGGCGCTCTGCATCTCTATACTGTTCCGTATACCACAATCAATACCGTTCGGGGATAGCTGGGGACAATTTTTCGCGTTGCGGCCCCCCGGCTTTAGAATCGAGCCTGAGGCTCCTCGCACAGGGGGAGGCGGGGCGGAGGGCTTAAGGGTGGCTCTGGCCCTCCATGCCCCAATATGTTGTGGCCTCCTGGCCGAGACCCCATAATTCGGTAGGATGAGTGCTTTACTTTCGTCCGGTTCCCGGTTAGGATGGATTCAATCCCCCGAGACCGGGCGCCCCGGCAGGCGCCGGGACATTGCTCATTGAACTTGAGGAGAACGCACGCCTTGCTGAAACTCAAGCGCGTCGAGCTACAGGGTTTCAAGTCTTTCCCGGAGCGCACCGAGTTGCGCTTCGCCGGCTCCGGTCTGGCCGCCATCGTTGGACCCAACGGCTGCGGCAAGTCCAACCTGGCGGATGCCATCAACTGGGTGCTGGGGGAGCAGTCCGCCAAGACCCTTCGCGGCGCCAGGATGGAAGACGTCATCTTCTCCGGAACGCGCGAGCGCAAGCCGGTGGGGCTGGCCACGGTGACGGTCACGCTGGTGGACCCCGGCCTGGAGGTCACCCGGCTCGAGAGCGGCGGGGCGGCGAACGGCAAGGCCAATGGGCGCGCCAACGGGCACGCCAGCGGCGCGGTAAACGGCCGCGCCGCCGGCGAGGCCAACGGCTCGGGGCTAAACGGCAAGGGGCTCGCCCAGGCCGGGCGCGAAATCACCGTCACCCGCCGGCTGTTCCGTTCGGGCGATAGCGAGTACCTCATCGACGGGCGCACCGCCCGTCTCCGCGACATCCAGGACATCTTCATGGGCACGGGCCTCGGCCCCGATTCCTACGCCATCATCGAACAGGGGCGCATCGGCCAGTTGCTGAGCTCGCGCCCGCAGGACCGGCGCGCGGTCATCGAGGAGGCCGCGGGGATTTCCAGGTTCAAGTCGCGGCGGCGCCTGGCCGAGGCCCGGCTCGAGGGCGCCAAGCACAACCTGGAGCGCGTCTTCGACATCCTCGAGGAAGTCGGCCGCCAGGCCAACTCGCTCAAGCGCCAGGCCGCCAAGGCGCGGCGCTACGAAGAACTAAAGTCCGAGATGGACGCCCAGTTGCGGCGGCTGCTGGCCGGGCGTCACCAGATGCTGGAGCGCGAGACGGCCAAGATCGCGCTCGATCTCGGAGCGGCCACGGCGGGCTTCGAGGAGCTTTCCTCGGCCACCGCGGAGCAGGAAAAGGAATACAGCCGCGCGCAGCAGGAAGGCTACCGGACCGAAGCGGAGCTGACGGAAGCGCGCAGGAGGCTCGCCGACCTCCAGCTCGAGCTGGAGCGCACGCGCGGGCGGCTGGACTATCAGGCAAAACAGGTGGCGGCAACCGAGCAGCGCCTGGCGCAAGGCGAGACCGAGTCGCAGGATCTGGAGCGACGGCTCGCCGCGCTGGAGCGCGAGCTGGCCTCGCACCGCGGTTCCCTCGAGGAGCTCGAGCGGCAGACCGGGGAAGCGCGCCAGCGGCTCGAAGCCAAGGGGCGCGAGCGGGACGAGCTGCACAGCGCGGTAGCTGGACGCGAACGGGGAATCGAAGCCGCGCGGCAGCTCGTCCTCCGCTTGCTGGGCGAGGCCGCCGGCCTCAGGAATCAGATCGCGCAGGCCGACGCCTGCCTGGCCGCGCTCCAGCGCGACGCCACCAAGGCGCAGAAAGAGGAGCAGGCGGCCGCTTCCGATTTGGAGTGGCTCAACGCCTCCCGCAAGGACCTCTCGGCGAAGCTGGCCGAGCGGCAGATGCAACTGGAGTCGATCACCGACCAGCGCCGCCGCATCGAACAGGAGCTCGCCGACGGCAAGGCGGCCCTGGGGACCTCGCGCCTCGCGCTGGAGGAGGCGCGCACCGAGTTTTCCCGCCGCAAAGCCCGCCGCGATTCGCTCGAGGAGATCCTCTCGCACCGCGCCTACACCACCGAGTCGGTGAAGCGCCTCTTCACGGCCATCGAGCGCGGGCAGGCCGATGGGCTGAAGCCGCTGGGCGTGCTGGCGGACTTCGTCGAGGTCGAGCCGGCCTACGAGAAGGCCGCCGAGGAGTTCCTCCACGATGAGCTGGAGTACATCGTTGTCGAGAACTGGACCCAGGCCGAGTGCGGCATCGAGCTGATGCGCGCCAGCGTCGAGGGCCGGGCCACGTTTCTGGTCCATCCCCAGGCGCCCGCTGAGGAGAGCCCTGCCGGCCCGGCGCTCGGCCCGGAAGCGCACGTCATCGCCCGGCTGGCCGAGGTGCTGCGGCTCACCAATGGCCTCGGCAGCGCCTCGCTGGAGTGCCTGCCGCTGCTCGCGCGTACTTTCCTGGTCGAGGACCGCGCCGCCGCCCAGCGGCTGGCCATCCAGCACCCCTCCCTCTACTTCCTGCTGCCGGACGGCGTCTGCTACCACGGCCAGGCGGTGAGCGGCGGCAAGAAGAGCTCCAGCGGCCCGCTGGCCCTCAAGCGCGAGCTGCGCGAGACCAGGACGCTGGTGCAGGCGCGCCAGAGAGAGCTGGATGAGCTGGGCGCGCGCATCGACTCGCTGGAGCGGCGTCTGGCCGCGCTCGAAAAGGAGCTCGAGGGCCTCCGCGGCGCGCAGCAGGAGCAGGAAAAGGAAGCGGTGGCGCTCGACCACGAGATGCGCCAGCTCGTCGAGGAGCTCTCGCGCACCGCCTCGCGCCTGTCCGTGGCCCGGCTGGAGCTGGAGCGCGTCGGCCGCGAGCGGGGGCGCTCGCTGGCCCAACGCCAGGCCGATGAGGCCGCCGTGGAAGAGAAGGAACGCAACCGGAGCGTGCAAGAGAGCGCGCTCAAGGCCGCGCTCCAGGAGCTGGAGAGCCTTCGGGCCCGCGCGGCCCGGACCGGCGAGGACCATTCGGTGCTGCGCGTCGAGATGGCGGGTCTCGAGGAGCGCTGCCGCGCCGAGCGCATCGCCATGGCGCGCGTCGAATCCGAGGCCGGCGAGCTGGGCGCGAGCGCCCGGCAGTTGAGCGCGGAACAGGAACGGCTGGGCCTCGAAAAGGCCCGGCTTCTGGCCAGCAACGTCGTGCTCGAGGGCCGCCTCGGCGAGCTGGCCGCGGAGGGAGCGCAGGCCGAGGCCGAGGCAACTCGTCTGGCCGGGCGCGAGACCGAGTTGCGAGCGGCGCTGGCGGCGCTCGAGGAGAGCCTGCGCGAGCTGCGAGCCCGGGTCCAGGAGGCGCAGGAGAACCGCTCGCGCATCGAGGTCGAGCTGGTGAAGCGACAGGCCGAGCTGAAGTTCCTGGACGAGACCAGCCGGAAGGAGTTGGGCGTCGCGGTCCAGGAGCTTTGCCCGGACGAGGAGACCGTGCCGGATGGCGAGGCGCTGGGCGAGCTGGAGGCGCGCTACGGCGAGCTGCGCCGCCGCATCGAGGCCCTGGGCCCGGTGAACACCGAAGCCCTTTCCGAGTACCGGGAGGCCCAGCAGCGCTACGACTTCCTCAACACCCAGCGCCAGGACCTGCTGGACTCGGTCCGCGACACCGAGCGGGCCATTCAGGAGATCGACACCGAGGCCCGCCGCCGCTTCGCCGAAGCCTTCACCGCCATCAACGCGCATTTCCGCGAGGTCTTCGTCACGCTCTTCGGCGGCGGCACGGGCGAGATGCGGCTGACGGACGAAGCCAACGCCGCCGAGTCCGGCATCGACATCGTCGCCTCGCCCCCGGGCAAGAAGCTCCAGAGCGTCCTGCTGCTCTCCGGCGGCGAGAAGGCGCTGACCGCGCTGGCGCTGCTGATGGCGGTCTTCCGCTACCAGCCCAGCCCGTTCTGCGTCCTCGATGAGGTGGACGCACCGCTGGACGAGCCGAACATCCAGCGCCTCATCCGCCTGCTCGGCGACATGGGCCGGCACACGCAGGTGATCATCATCACCCACGCCAAGCGGACCATGGAAGCCGCCGAGGTCCTCTTCGGCGTGACCATGCAGGAGCCCGGCGTCTCCAAGCTCGTCTCGGTGAAGTTCAACGGGAACATGCCGCCTCCGGCCGAGCTGGCTGCCGGCGAGATCGCCCGGACGTAGGCGGCGCGCGACAGCGTTGCCTTCGCTATCCGCACGCCCGGGACGCCGTTCACCTCACTTCCGGAATTTTGTGTGGCTGGCTGGCCGAGGGTTTAGGCCGTACTGCCGCATGGGATCGGCTGCAATCGGGCCTATGCTCGGAGCCGGAAGAGGGAGTTCGGTCCAGCCATTCTGCTGCTGCTGTTCAACCTCTTGTGATCCCTCCGGGTCCCCTCAGACGCTCCCCACGGGGAGCGAACCTGCCAGCGCCGGGCTCCCTCACTGAGCCCGCTTTTCTCACCGCGAGCCTGAAAGAACTCGGAGACAGGCCCCTGTCTTGGAGCTGAGCCGCGCGCGACAGCAAGCGGCTGCCCGCAAACCGTGCGGCAGCCCCGGGCGCGCCGCGGAGCGGGCCTATTTCCGGGCGCCGCGCGGCGGGTTCTTGACCCGGGACTGGCGGAGCTTGCTGCGCTTGCGCTTGGGCTTGCTGATGATGAACGTGCCGCTCCCCACGTAGGTCGCGCGGTAGGTCTTATCGTCGGCCAAATTGACGCTCCTTGGTTCGGGCTGGCTCTCAGCCTCCGGCCGCCGGGAACGGCGTGGGGCCGGCGCTAAGCCGCCTGATAGCTGATTCTACCGCACTCGATTATCCTGAAAGTTGAAGGCGTCTTCCGAGTCTCCCGAGCCTGCCCGGCAGCTCCCCGACCCGGCTCCGCTGGAGGAGCTGGCCGCGGAGGTCGACGCGCTGCCTGCCACCCGGCCTCTGCCGGAGCCTGGCGGCTGGCGGCTGGTTTTCCGCGCGCTCCGCCACCGCAACTTCCGCCTGTTCGTCGGCGGCCAGGTCGTTTCGCTGGTGGGGACCTTCATGCAGGCTATGGCGCAGAGCTGGCTGGTCTACCGGCTGACGCGCTCGGAGTGGCTGCTCGGCATCGCCTGGTTCTGCGCGCAGATACCGGTGTTCGTACTGGCCCCGCTGGGGGGCCTGGCCGCGGACCGGTACTCCCGCTACCGCATCGTCGTCGCCACCCAGACGCTGGCCATGCTGCAAGCCTTCGCGCTGGCCGTGCTCACGCTCAGCGGGCGCGTCCAGGTCTGGCACGTGCTCGCGCTGGCCACCACGCTGGGCGTGGTGAACGCCTTCGACATGCCGGGACGCCAATCGCTGCTCATCCAGATGACGGGCAAGGAGGACCTGCTGAGCGCCATCTCGCTGAACTCGGCGATTTTCAACTCCGCGCGCGTGGTTGGCCCGGCGCTGGCAGGCCTGGTGATCGCGGCCGTGGGCGAGGGTCTCTGTTTTCTGTTCAACGGGCTGAGTTTCGTCGCCGTCATCGCCGCGCTCCTGGCGATGCGCCTTCCGGCGTTCGTCCGGCGGGCCATGTCCTCCCCCTGGCGGCACCTGCTGGATGGTTTCCGCTACGCGCACACCAGGGCGATCGTCGGCGCGCTGCTGCTCATGGTGGCCGCCACCACGATTGCGTGCACGCCCGCGCTGGTGCTGATGCCGTTCTTTGCCGAGGACATCTTCCACCGCGGCTCGCGGGGGCTCGGGTTCCTGATGGGCGCCATGGGCGCCGGCGCCATCGTGGGAACGCTTTGGCTGGCGCGGCGGTCGAAGACCTCCGGTCTGGCCGACGTCATGTTCCGCAGCGCGCTCACGCTGGGCGCCGCGTTCATTGTCATCGCGCTCTCGCCGTCCTTCTACGTCGCGCTCGCCGGCATGCCGCTGGTGGGCTTCAGCGTTATGCGGCAGAACGTTTCGGCCAACACGCTCATCCAGACGCTCATCCCCGACGAGTTCCGCGGCCGCATTATGGCGCTGTACTCGATGACGGTGGTGGGCATCGCGCCGTTCGGCAGCCTGGCGGCGGGCGCCCTGGCGACCCGCATCGGGGCGCAGTGGACGGTAGTGGCCGGCGGCACGCTGGCCCTGGTGGCGGCGCTCCTGTTCCGCCTCCGCCTGCGGAGATTCCGGAGTCAGATCGCATGAAAAAAGCGTTGCTGTCGATTCTCCTCTGGCCGCTGCTGGCCCTGGCGCTGTGGGCGCAAGCGCCGGTCCGGGCCGACCCGCTGGCGCAGGAAATCGGCGAGATCACCGCCGAGCTGGACCGGATCTCCGGCCTCAGGCAATTGCGCCCGATCGACTACGAGCGCATTCCCAAGGCCGGCGTCAAGGCCTTCCTGGAGCGGCGCATACAGGAGACCCTCAAGCCCGAGGAGATCCGCACCCAGGAACTGGCGCTCAAGAAGCTCGGCTTCGTGCCGCCGGACTTCGACCTCAGGAAGACCGTCATCGACCTGCTCAGCGAGCAGGCGGCCGCATTCTACGATCTGAAGAAGAAGAAGTTGTTCCTCATCGACGGGAGCGCGGATTTCCTGCAGCACGCGGCGCTGGTGCACGAGCTGGCGCACGCCTTGGCGGACCAGCACTTCCATCTGGACAAGTTCATCGAGCGCGCCAGCCAGAACGACGACAGCGCGCTCGCCCGTCTGGCCGTCATGGAGGGGCAGGCGACCTGGTTGATGTCGGAGTACCTGACGCGCCGCGGCGGACAATCCCTGCGGGACTTCCCCATGCTGGCCCGGCTGATGGCGCACGCGGGCGAGTCCTCTTTTGGGCAGTTCCCGATGTTCGACCAGGCGCCGCTCTATCTGCGCGTGACGCTGGTGTTCCCTTACACGCAAGGCATGCTCTTCCAGCAGGCCGTCATCGAAAAGAAGGGCCAGGCGGGGTTCACGGAGGTGTTCCGCAACCCGCCCCTGAGCACGCAGCAGATCCTGCATCCGGAGAAGTATCTGGCCGGCGAGCAACCGCTGCGGCCGCCGCTCCCGCAGATCGAGAACCAGCGCGCCTACAAGACCGTCACCGACGGCGCGCTGGGCGAGCTCGATCACGCCGTGCTGATCCGCCAGTACGCCGGCGAGCAGGAGTCGGAGGCGCTGGCGCCGGAGCTGCGCGGCGGGTTCTTCCGGTTGCTGGAGAGCGCCGACCACCGCGTCGTGCTGGTCTATGCTTCCGAGTGGAGCGGGGAGCCAGCGGCCCGGCGGTTCTTCGCCGCCTACGAGAAAGTGCTGCGCGGCAAGTGGAAGGCCTGCACGTTCGAGTCACGAAGCCCGGAGGCCCTCTCCGGCCGCGGCGACGATGGCTACTTTCTGGTTCGCCTCCAGGGCGCGCGCGTAACGAGTGTCGAGGGCCTGCCGTCTAGAGAGAAGGCGAGCCGCCGGCCGGAGGGACCGGTGCCGGCGGCGGCGCCTGCGATAGACTAGGAGTTTGAAGGAGGACTGAGCTGATGCGCCGCTGGTTGAGTTTCGGAGCGATCCTAGCGCTGTTGGTGCTGCCTGCCGTTGCGGGGGAGGTGCCGCGCAAGGCTCCCGAGCTGGCAGTGCCGCTGCCCGACGGCCGCCAGATTCTGCTCAGCCAGTTCCGGGGCCAGGTTGTCCTCATCGAATTCCTGCACACCACCTGCGTTCACTGCCAGCACAGCTCGGTGATCCTGGAGCGCTTGCTCAAGGAACTTGGGCCGCGCGGTTTCCAGGTGATCGGCGTCGCCTTCAACGACAATGCGCTGATGCTGGTCCCGGATTTCGTGAACCAGTTCGGGCTTACCTTCCCCGTCGGGGTGGGGGGACGCGACGAGGTCCTCAGTTACTTGCAGCACCCCCTCGTGAAGCCGCTGTACGTTCCGCAGATGGTGATCGTGGACCGCCAGGGCATTATCCGCGCCCAGCACGGCGGCGAAGACGACTTCTTCACGAATCTGGAGCCGAACCTTCGCGCTGTGATCGAGGTGCTGCTCAAGGAGCCCGCGGCCGGCCAGGCCACGCGGCCCAGGCCGCGCGCCGCAAAGACCGCGGCCGCCTCGCGCCAGGCGGCGCAGTAGCCCGGGCCGTCTCCACCTCCGGAGCCGTCACGGAATCTCCCCGAACCCATCTCTCGCCAGGGGCATTTCCGGCAGCCAGACGGCCGCTCGGCGGGTTACAATCAGTACGGATGCGCCCGTAGCTCAGCTGGATAGAGCGCTTGCCTCCGGAGCAAGAGGTCGCGTGTTCAAATCACGCCGGGCGTACCACAGTTTTCACAGACTCACAGCCAAAACAACCCTCCACTGACAAGTTCTGAGGTCCAAACGAGGTCCAAACCCAAAAATGACGTCCGGTACTCGTGTGGTATCGGTGCTCGTAGGCCTATCTGCCGCGTAATCATGGAGTTGGTACGCATGGACCGATGGGGACCGTGGGCGAGATTGTTGGCGCACACCCGGAGCGGAAGCATCTGTGGTCGACCTGACGCCAGCCACACCGGATTCCTCTGACTGGAGCAGACGTTGCTTCTCTCGCCGGTAGATCACGTTCCGTCTGTCCCACGTTCTCCCAAGCTGAGCGGAATGAGATAAACAGCTCCGCTTTAGCAGGTTGGACGTACAATCAATACAGGCCCGGATGGCAAAACGGAAATCCTGGTTGACAGGTGCCCGTGGGTCCGGGCTCCCAAGTACTATAAGGAACTCCGGAAGGGAGCCAACAAGTGGACCGAGTTCTCATCGCGATTCTGACGCTGACTGCAGCTACACTGGCGGTGCCGCAATCGGCTTTTGCTGCTTTGTCGTCTGCCGATGCGGTGGCATTGACCAACGATCTGGCGACACTTTCCGGGGGCTGGAACCAGCCTGCAGTAGATGAGTCTAACACCATCTTGTCCAGACAGCAGTATTCGGCCACTGAGTTTACCGACTTCTTCGGGAACTTTTTCTCCACCCATGCGATGACAGACGACCTTCGCAATTACCTTGTGTACCCGACATTCGGTTGGTTTGACAATACAGTCCACTTGAAGCTCCAGACCGCACTATCCGAAGTCCTCTGGCAGCGGATAACAGCGCTCACGGCGTCTTCCGTGCCACAGATGGCCACGGATGTGAATGTTCGGAATACGCTGCTCCAAAGCCACCGCTTTCTAAATTACTTCACGACATCAAGTGTGTTGCCGCCAGACGGCCAGGAACAACTGTACCAGCGCTACAAGGCCTACGTGCTCCAATATCCTCAGTATTTTGGCCTCGCATACCCCCAGCGCGACTGGCCGTACCTTGGCTCCCTGCGTGTGCAGGTGAACGTCAATCTTGTGGACATGACTTCGCTCATGGACGCGCGCAAGAATGAAATCGCGACGTCGCTGAATTTAACAGGCCAAAAGCTGAGTCTGTGGAACGACCTGACGGTCTTGGTGATTGACAACGACGGCCTCGATGCTAGGCAACTGCAGTCCCTGTCCACACTGTATCACATGACGCCCCAAAGCCTCTTCTTCCTCCGATTCCTCTCAGTATTTGATTTCCTCCGGTCCAGCTCCGATGACTCGGACAGGCTGTCCCCAATTGTGGGGACAACGACTTACAACAACATTTCCGGGGTTCGGGTTGGCAGTGCTTCTGAAAATGGGTTTCCATCGGATATTGAACCGTGCGATACGGACGTGTTTTTAATTATTGCCGCCCACGAACTCAGTCACTTGGTCGATTTTCACGTAATGTCTTCGAACCCGGCCCTTGCGGCGCGGCGAGCGGATCTGCTGGCGCGGGCGGGTAGCGTTGATTTGCAGTATCTCCGCAGCCAGTACGGTTCAGTGTTTCAAACCTCCCCGCAAGAGTTCTTCGCCAGCATAGGGAACGAGTATTTTGCCAATACCCAGCACACGCTGGACCTGGCGCTACAACGTTTCCGAACAGGCGTCGGAGGGGTGAAATACGCGGAGCCGCTAAACCAATTCCTCTTCTTTGCGGACGTGTTCTCAAGCGGTGGAGACAGCACTTTCTTTTACGCTATCGATACAGCAGGCAACTTGAGCCGCAGGACCGTCTCGCTCACGCGCGACTCGAACGGCCATATCAATTCTTTGGTGATTGACGGCTTGAGATACGCCTTCGTGACCGACGCGAACGGCTACGTCTCTTTCATCCTCGCGCAGCCAGGCGCCTGTGGCTATTTGATCGACCCAATGGGCCAGGCATGGCCCACTACAGGCGGCACAGGGACGGTCAACATAACCGCCGATGTTGGATGCACGTGGAGCGCGTCCAGCACCCTGAGTTGGGTTAACATCACAGGCGGTGCATCCGGCACGGGGAGCGGCACGGTCACCTATCAGGTGGCTGTTAACGCCGAGGGCGCGCGATCTGGCAGCCTCACCATCGCCGGGCTTCCCTATACCGTGGAGCAGAGCGGGACGGTGACCGGGCTCATTTCCGCCGGATCGATGGCGCAATTGGTTTCGGGGGGGATCTGGAATACCACCATCACGCTGGTCAATACGGGAGCGGCAGCGGCGCAGGCGCGCTTGAACTTCTTCGACAACAACGGCAATCCCTTGCCGCTGCCGCTGACCTTTCCTCAGACGTCCTCCGCGACCCCGCTGCTGGCCTCCACGCTCGACCGGACTCTGAACGCGGGCAGCGCGCTGGTGATTCACATCGCGGGGCTGGATAGTCAAGCGGCGCTGGAGGGCTGGGGGCAATTGCTGACCAACGGGACCATCTCCGGCTTTGCCGTCTTCGGCTGGAAGGCGGCTAGCGGGGATCAGGAAGCCGTGGCGCCGCTGGAGACGCGCAATCCGGGCTCGTTTGTGCTGTGGTTCGACAACACGGGTGGCTACGCCACCGGCGTGGCGTTGGCCAATATTGCGGCTGCGAGCGGAAACATCGGAGTGGTCGTGCGGGATGGCGACGGCGCGGTGTTATCATCAAGCTCCATCGCGCTATCCGGGTTTGCGCACACATCGTTCATGCTGGCGGACCGCTTTGCGACAACTGCGAACCGGAGCGGGACCGTGGAGTTTCAGACGCCGGTCGGCGGCCAGATCAACCTGCTAGCCATCCGAGCTAACCCGAAGGGCGCGATTACAGCCGTTCCTCCGCTGGTTAAGTAGGCCTGAGTGCTGCCCGGCTCTGAGTGTCACGGGCGAACAGCTTGACGTTCACTCCGTTACGGATCTCGCCCCAGGGGTCCGGCGTCTAAGCAGCAGGATCGCCGTGGCCGCCCTGCTGGGGCTGGTGGCCCTGGCGGCCTGTTACCTGCCTGCCCAGCGCGCCGCGCGCGTGGACCCCCTGGTGGCGCTGAGATACGGGTAGCGGCGCCCGCGGGCCAGGCGCGTATCCGGCAGCCAGAGGGCCGCTCGACGGGTTACAATCAGTACGGATGCGCCCGTAGCTCAGCTGGATAGAGCGCTTGCCTCCGG
>Ga0187861_10004550_pt1 | contig 11546 bp, 13 predicted proteins | sample June2016WEW_10_1_3_FD_132986 | JGI IMG/M metagenome (GOLD analysis project Ga0187861, IMG submission 132986) | Peatland microbial communities from SPRUCE experiment site at the Marcell Experimental Forest, Minnesota, USA - June2016WEW_10_100 | ecosystem: Environmental > Terrestrial > Soil >...
AGCGGGTCCTAGTAAAACCCGAGTGGAACCTGGTGAAATCCGAGCGAAGTCCGGTGATTTCCGGGCGACCAGCCCTGGGAACTTGTCTATCCTGCCAGACTACCACTATATTCTCGATATGCACAACGATTGCCCGTTTTTTTGCCATATCTTTAACGACTTATATGAACGGCGGAGAAAAAATCTTAGCAGCGGCAACAGAGAAAGAGCGGTGGAGCGGGTTATCAGGCCATAGAGGCTTTCTATCTCCTGTTGCCAACTCCTCTGCGCTCCTCTGTGTCCTCTGTGTTGAGAAATCCGTGTTAGAGGCACGAGTCCCGCATGATGCGCCAGTTGAAGCCACTTCGTTGGCAAAGCTCCCCAGACGTTACGCAAGAGGCCTGCAAACTCTGTGCAGAAGCGGATCAATCATGCGACAAAACGTTTCAAAAGATGACTGCCTTCCGTACTGCTGCGCCTCTCATAACATCTTAGCTATAGGGAACTTGCCGCTATCTGAGGTGTTCAATAGCGGTGTTTCGGGGACGTGCTCCGCAGCCGCCTCACCACTTCGGATCGGCGGCGAGCAGTTGCCCGGCCTCATCGGCAGGCAGCGGCTTGGAGAAGAGGAAGCCCTGCCCATACTCGCAGCCCAGCTCCCTGATTTGGTCCAACTGTTGCTGGGTTTCGACGCCCTCGGCCACCGTCACCATGCCCAGGTTGTGGGCCAGGGCTTTGATAGTGCGCACGATCTCGGAATTCTTGCCGCCAGGTCCCATACTGGAGACGAAGGAGCGGTCAATTTTCAGGATGTCTATGGGGAGCCGGTGCATATAGCTGAGGTTGGAGTAGCCCGTGCCGAAATCGTCAATCGCCAGACCCAGCTCCATGCTCTTCAACTGCGACAGAATGGCCAGAGTGCTCCCGTCGTCGTGCTGCATCAACACCCCTTCGGTGAGCTCCACCTTCACGCTGCTGCCCGCGATTCCCGTTTCCTTCAACGCCTCTGCAACCTGGCGGTGCAGATGGCCCTCGGAAAAAGCCGTGCCAGAGGCATTCACGCTGACTGTCATCCCGGCGCGCTCCGGGAATTGTTTGAGCCAATCGCGCATCTGCGCAAAGGCTTCGTGGAAGACCCACGCTGTAATGGGCAGGATCAGCTCGGTCTCTTCGGCCAAGTGGATGAAATCGCTCGGCTGCACCAGCCCGTAAGGCCTGCGCCAGCGGATCAGGGCCTCGAACCCGCTCACCCGGCCGCTCTGGAGCGAGACTATGGGTTGATACCACAGGCAGAATTCGCGTCCTTTGATGGCCTGGCGGAGATCGTTCTCCATGTGGAGCTGCGTGAGGACCTGGGCGTGCATGCCGGAGGCGAAGGTTTCCTGGCGCGACTTGCCGGCGGCCATAGCGCTGTGCATGGCGGTGTGGGCGTCGCGGACGAGGTCCTCAGCGCCGGCATACTTCGTTTTGGTGAGCACAATGCCGACGCTGGCCGTGACAAAGACCTCGCGGTCGCCGAGTTGGAAGGGGTCCGTCAGGACCTGGTGGATGGAGTTGGCCAAGGCCGTGGCCTCCGCCAGACTGCGCACGTCTTCCAGCAGCACGCCGAACTCTTCGCCGGCCAGCCGGGCGAAGGTGTCCGTGGGCCGCAGGCAGCGCTGCAGCCGCTTGGCAAAGGCGGCGAGGAGGGCATTGCCGGTCTGAAATCCCAGACCGTCATTGATGATCTCAAAACGGTCAATGCCCAGGTACAGCACGGCCGACTTGGCGTTGGCATTCTGGCGCGTGCGTGCCAGGGCCTGGCCGACACGGTCCAGGAAAAGGGCGCGGTTGGCCAGGCCGGTCAGTTCGTCGTGGAAGGCATCGTGAGCGGCCTTGAATTCGGCCAGCTTGCGCTCCGTGATGTCCGTTTGCGAGCCGGCCATGCGGCAGGGCTGGCCATCCGCATTCTTGGTGGCGAGGCCGCGGCAGAACACCCAGCGGTACGTCCCGTCCTTGTGCAGCATGCGGAATTCGTGTTCCAGGTGCGCCGAAAGGCCGCTGACATGGACCTGGATGTCATCGCGCAGCCCAACTCTGTCATCCGGATGGACGCGCGTGAGCCACTCATCGAGGTGGTCCTTGAGCTCGTTCGGCCCATATCCCAGCATGTTCTTCCAGCGCGGCGAGAAGTGGACCTGTTTGGTGACGAAATCCCAATCCCACAAACCGTCGTTGGCCCCGCGCTCGACCAAGGCGCAGCGTTCTTCGCTGTCCCGCCAGATCTTTTCAACCTGCGTGCGGCGGGCAATCTCTTTCTGCAAACCGGCATTTGCGGCCTGCAGCTCGCGTGCGCATTCTCTGGCGCGCCCCTCGATGCGCTCATGCTCGGCTTGGAACGACGCGACAGTACGCTGCTGCTCAAGCACGGCGACGATGCGGGCGTGCAGGACCGGCCAGGCCAGGGGCTTGGACAGAAAATCGCTGGCGCCGCCTTCCAGGCCGCGCACCTGCGCTTCGACATTGGGCGCCGCGGCCAGCAGCATGACAGCCGGGTGCCGAGTGCCGGCGTTGGCCTTGAGCCTGCGGCACAACTCCACACCGTCTATGTCGGGCAGTGCCACCTCAACCACCGCCAGGTCGAACTGTGCGCCCTGCGCCAAGTCCAGGGCATGCTGGCCATCGGCGGTGGCCAGCACAGTGTGGCCCTGTTTCGCCAGCTCGCCGGCCAGCTTTTTGCGAAAAGACTCGTCAGCGGCCACTGCCAGGATGTGTCCGGGACGTTGGTATACCGCGGTTTTCAGGACTTGGGATGCAGCCGGATCAGAAGCCATATCGTGCCCCTCCTGTCAAAATCCCACATCTCAAATGTACCACATTCCGGCAGCGTGACAAGCCGCGCCTTGCGGAATCGCGGGTGCATGGCAGCAAATGCAGGCGGCACTCTGCCGGCCGTACAATTCCCGCAAAATCCGGCGCGGCGCTTGCAAAGACCTGAGAGAGGCGGTAAGGTAAGGGGACGGTTACAGAGCCGTGCGGGCCTGTAGCTCAATTGGTTAGAGTGCTGGATTGTCGATCCATAGGTTGCGGGTTCGAGTCCCGTCAGGCCCGCCAATACAAGTGGTTGTGGCACTAACCACTTGTGAGGCTGCCGCGCGTATTCCACGGCGTTCTTGGGTTCTGAATTCCTGTTGAGAGTCCCCTACAGAGTCCACTACATGCAGATTTTCAGCGCCCGCGGCCAGCGCGAGCGGCAGTTCCCGGCTTTCCCGGCGCTCCCCGGATAGGCTGCGCTCCCCGGTCAAAACCTGCCATACTGCCAGCGCTGATTCGCGCGCGTCCACCAAGTCCAGATAGTGTTTCTCTTCAATGTCGCGTGGAGCATGCCCCACTTGCAGTTTGACGGAATCCGAGTTGACCAGGCGGCGCGCCCATGACACGTGTGTCTTTCGCAAACAGTACATGTCCCTGCGGTCAAGGAATCGGGACACCTGGGCGCTGATCCGCGCGGCCATTGCCTCAGTAACCTGGACGTGGCGCGCCCGCCTGGCCAGTTTCGCGGCGCTCTGCGTAGGGGCGCCGTCAAAGCCCCGCACACGCCCGCGGTAGATGGCATCGGCAACCGACACCGGGTCGGCTTCAACTGCCAGTGCATCATCCTGTGGCCAGTGCAGTTTGACTGCCCCAAGAGTCATTGCGCGCGTGAAGGCATGTGTCAAGTTCATGTGCTCAACCGCCCCGCCGTTGGGTGCAACGAACAGTGGAGCATTTGCCGGCAGCCGGCCTCGGGACGCGAGATAGTGTTCCAGGTCCTGGATGAAGGGCGGCGGCAAAAAGGCCATGCCGTTACGCTTCCGGCCGTTGCCCGCCGGCAGCACGATCCGCTGCCGTTGGGTGTCCAGGTCGCCTGCCTTCGCTGCCAGGATCGCGCCGGGACGGTTGCCCGTCAACAAAAGCGAGCGGTAGATGATCGTGGTAGAGAATCGGCGGTTGAAGAGGCTGTCCAATTCATCCGCGGCGCTGAAGACGGCCTCCACTTCTTGCGGCAGGAAGGCGCGGCGCGGTTGCGGCTGGCTCTGCCGGGGAAGTAATTTCCAGGCTGCGAGCGGGTCGTGAGGCAGTAGACCAACTGCGCCCGCCCAGGCGCTCAACTGCTTGGCGGGCTGCTGGACATACATCCGGGAAAAGCTCTCACCATGCTGTTCTCGAAGTTTGCGGGTTCTGGCCGTCAACCTGCCGACGTCCGTCAGGTCGGCCAAAACCTGAATGTCGAGCGGGTTGTCAGTGAGCACGCGCTTGAGAATGGCGCGCCGCGCGTCAGTGCTGATCGGCGCCTCCTCAAGGAACCTGCCAACTGCATCTGACCAGGACACCTTCCAGCCGTCCTTGCCCGGAAGATTCAAGGCCCGGGCCTCAAGCCCTTCCATAAACTCCCGGAATCCGGCCTCAGCGGTCCTGGGGTCCTGAAACCAGATTCGCTTCCAGGATCGAGCATGGGTCAGCGGGTTGGTGTAGCGGAATTTCCAGCCCCTCTTGCCCGTCTTGCGGCTTCTGATGCGCCTGGCCTTCATAGTGCTGGCCTCCACGGTCTCATCAACAGTTCCGAAACTGTCGCCCCACACCTGGCAGCCTCGGCCTCAAGCATCCGTTCTTCGGCCTCATTTACACAGACCGTCAACCCTATGCGGCGGCGTTTTCTGGCAGGTATCGGCGGCCGTCCCATCTTCTTTTTCATCTTGGCCATGCCTTACTTTTACCATGAATAAAAGTGTTTGTCAACAAGAATCCAGGGAAAAATCACGCAGATTCCAGGCGCTTCAGGTAGGCGTGCAGTTCCGCGACGCGCACACGGTACACCCTGCCGATTCTGACGGCCCGCAACTGCCCGCGGTCAATCTCGCGCCGGATCGTGGCCGCGCATACGCCAAGCATCTCTGCAGCGGTCGGCACGTCCACGGCGAGCACGTTGGCAGGCAGGGCCGCAATGTCTGGACGTGCGCTGCGCAGGTCCACCGGCATGGCCTGGCCTTCGAGGGGCGGGCCATGGACGTCCGGACGGGCGGCGGGGTCCTGGGGCGCGGCTTGCGGCGCTTGGGCGGCCGTCGCGGGCGCGGTGGTAGTCGAGGGCGCCGGTGGCAGTGCTGAGGCCGGCCCGGGCGTGGCGGTAGTCGAGGGCGCCGATGTGACTGCGCGCAACCAGTCGGGGGCCTGCGGCGTCATCTGCTTCGCCGGCGGGGGCGTGCTCTGTTCATCGTTCATCGTGTCTGCCTCCTTGTTGCGTAGGTGTCTTGGACGCAAATCAGATAGCCGATGGCGTCCTGAATGTTGTCCAGCTTGTGGCGGTGGCACTCCCGACAGATTTTCAGCGCAGCCATGCACAAACCGACTTGCGCGGGTGTAACCTGGCTGCCGATGATGATGGACCACATGCCGGCCGCCCGCGCGAATTCGTGGGCCGGGTGTCCATACTGGCGGCGCCGGCCCTGCACGATTTTCTCGACCTTGTGCTTCATGCCGCGGCCTCCACTTCGACAGTGACGACTGCAACTTCCTGGCGCAACGTGCGGCGCCAGTATGAGGCCTCAGATTCCGCGTCTTCGCGGCGGAAGTGGTTTGCGCCGATGTGCTCGCCAGTGCTGCTGACCAGGCCGCTGTAGCGCGTCTCCGTCTTCGCCGGGGCCGGCGGAAAAAGACTTGCAGGCGCGGCGGGGGTCCCCAAGGTCTGGCCCGGCGCGGCGGATTCATTCTTCTTCACGGTACAACTCCTTTCTGTTTGCCCCGGGCCTAGCCTGTTGGAGTCCAGAGCCGGTTTCCGGGGCGGCGGTCGTTACTGGCCACGCGCCCGAGCGCGTGGTAGCGCCACCAACCGCTGGGCGCCCGGTTTAGCTTTTCAAACGCTCAATCAACTCCGGTGACGCGCCGGCGGCCGTCAGCGCTTCTTTGCCCAAAAGGAGCCCATCGACCAGGCCATACGCGCCGCCTTCTTCGAGCTGGTGCAGGCGAGCACCAATGCGCCGCATTTCCGCGTCCAAGCAGAGTGGCCGTGCCCAGGTGCTCGTATCGCCAAGGGCCGCAAGCAGGTCCGGCGCCGGCATACTGCCGAGGATCCCAAGCAGGCGTTGCATGGCGCCCAAGAACGCTTCGGCCTTGAGGCTGTTTCGCTGCTCGGGTGTCACCTCAAAACGGCCGCCTTGCGCGCGCGCTTCGATTGCGGCTTCCAGATCCGCGGCCGCACAGCCGATTCCGCCGGCAAGAAGCTGCTCATTGATCTTCACCAGCGCGGGGATGCAATTTCGCGCGGCGGCAACGGCCTGGTCAGTCAACCGCGCGGCCTCGGTGCGCAGCTTGGCCCCTTCCGAAATGCCGCCTTCGGCACTCAACCGCCTCAGTTCGGTGTAGGCGAGTGGCAGCGCGGCCTTCTCCGATTCGACGGCCTCGGTCAACGCCGTGCGCTTGGCTGCCAGCGTCTTCACCGTTGCCGCTGGCGTGTCGGCAAGTAGCGACGAAACGCGGGCTTCCTGCAGCTCATCTTCGGTTTCCGCCAGCGCCTTTGTGTCTGCGTCCAGCCTGCCTTCGAGTTCGACAATCTTCTTTGCCACTATTGCGAGCGACGGCGCTTCCTGCTTACTGCCCCAAAACTTGAAGCTCATGGGTTCGTACCTTTCTTCTGTGGAGCACGCGCTCCGGTTCCTTTCCACAGCGCCACACGGCGCCGCGGCACTTCATGTTGAAACCTCAATTCTGCATTTGGCCGGCTTGATCGTGACCAGCTTCCATTCGCGCGCGAAGTATTCCGCCTGGGTCCTGGCCTCAAGCTCGGTGCGGTAGATCGTGCCCAGTACTTCGATTGTCCCGTCTGGGCGCAGGACGCGGATCGCCCAGCGCTCAAAGGTCTGCGGCGCCGTGCTGCCGGTGGGCGGCGCGTCGGCAAAGAGAGGGGCGGGGATTTCGTCTATCACTTTTCGCCCCCCAGCGTCGTAGCGTTAACCTTGAACTCCCTTGGCAACCGGTTCCAAACATCGCGTGGCATCCAGCCATGCTGAAAACAGTTTTTGCATTTTTGAACGCAAGGTTCCTGCCCCTGGCAAAACGGGCATGTCGCGAAGGGCCTTGAGCGGTGAATGTCTGTCCAAACCGTACCACAGAGCGCCACCGCGTCTTTTAGGCAAAGAAACGCGACGGGCTGGGATTTGTAGAGCGCCTCGATTTCGGCGGCAAGGGTTTTGAACTTCTCGCCTAAGTCCCGCCAGTCCTTATGCGCGTTCCACGCGGCCAAGAGCCGTTGCTGCTTTATCGCCTGGGCATCGTTCGCCGGCGGCGGGAGCTCGGGGACTTCCTCGGGCCGCGGGGGTGTTTCAGGCGCGTGGCGCCGTGGCTTGCGGGCGGGCTGTTTCACCCCGTCCTTGCCGGTGTGCTCTTCATGGTGGGCAATTTGCCCACCATGCTCCAGTTCTTCCCGTTTTGCGGAAACAGTATGGTGTGAGACCTTGACTTCCGCCGCAATCGCCCTATCACTCATTTCAGGGTGCATACGCAGGCAGGTCTCCACCAGGATCTTCTTTCCCGCGGGGGTCAGATTCCGCCTGGCCAGGGCGCGGGCCAAGATGAAATCTTCTGGCGTTTCTCCCTCGCCATTCCACTCCCGGATGACGGGCGGGCACAGCGGTATTTCCAGCCGTTGACACATTTCGTATCGCCGGCAGCCGTCAAGAATCTGGCCTTCGTGAACGATGATGGGGTCGTAAGGCCAAAATCCGTCCTTCAGGCTCTTCAAAAGTCCTTCGTCTTCATCCGCCGTCGCGCGGGGCATCGCCGCGGCCAGGGGGTGGGGTTTAAGCGTGTCCACGGTGACCTCCTTGCTCGGGGCCAGAATCCAGAATGTAGCGGTACTCACTCGCCAGTCGTGAGGACAGCGTGCCCTTCGTGATTTCCTCGATGAAGCCGTGGCCTTTGAGCCAGTGCAGGCGCCGGTTGGCTTGCACCTTGTTGGATAGGCCGCTGATGGTGCGTAACTGCTCAACAGACAAATGAAAAGGCGCTTCGCCAGTATCGCGCTGTAGTTCCCGCATCAGCCTAATGAGTTGCCGATATTCTGGGCTAAGGAGGGTGGCTGTCGCGGGTGTTTCGGCGATTTTCGCCCGTTCCCAAGCTGCCGTGAGTGCGGGATCTTCGCCGAAGGGTATTTGCACCTTGTCCAGCGATTCCTCAAGCTCGATCTCAAAATCTTCTTCCGTCACATTGGCACGAAGAAAACCACGCACCGCGGCTTGATAACAATATAGGTGCGCAGCTTTCTGAATTTCGTCTGGGGTCAACGGTGACAGCCTCGCCTTCGAAATGGCCTTCAGCCGGCGCGCAAGCTCAAACACTTGGCAGTGAGAATGTCCAGCCAAGACTTTATTAACCGCCTCTGTGATATACATATTTTCTTGCGGCGGGGGGGTGTTACACAGAGTACCCGAGGACACAGAAGACGTAGACAACACAGAAGACCCGGATAACTCTGAAGACTCAGAATACCCTGAAGACTCTGACAACTCTTCTTTCACGATGCTGTTCTGAGTATTCCGGGTATTCTGAGTCTTCTGTGTCCTCTGGGTACTCTGTGTAACACTTCGCGGCGCCTGCGCGGATTTTACGCGCGCGGGGCTTGAAGGCCTGATTTTTGGTGGTACGCTGTGCATCGAAGTTTCTCCACGGCGCCGCGTCTCTGCCCGCAAAGCAGCGCGGCGCTTTTTTATTGTCCGGCGAGCTCCGTGTCCCGCTTTTGATCTCCTGTCGGGGCGGCGGGTACTCGCGTAACCAGCGCCTCGACTTCGGCCCGGTCAAAGCGAACGGTTGTTTTGTCTGGTAAGACGATGTGCGGCAACCGGCCGCGGCGCGCAAGGCGCTCTGCCTTCCCAAGCGGCCAGCGGAGTAACGCATCTATTTCTTCGGGTGTGCTCAGTGACATGCTCGTTTCCTCCAAGCCTCTCCGAAAATTCAGAGAAAACGGCGTGTCGCGTTCAAAGGTGGTTATAGGTGGTCAATGTTTGTCATTTCACCCGGTGCCTGGTGTGGCCTCCGATTTCAGGCAATACAGTTCTTGAATCTCGCTTGTGGGGTGTAAATCGTTCCGCAATGGTCGCGTCGGTGTCCTCGATCTTCTGTCTGGTGACTTCGGCCCGTTCGGTTAATTCCTTGTGCCAGGTGAGCAACTTGTTTTGATCTACGCGCGGAGGCTTGCCCTTGCCGATGATACATATTGGCCCGTGCTCTGTTTCGTTCAAACGCCTCCAAGCTCGCGTCGCCTCTGGCGAGTAGTCCACTTGCAGAGCGGCAAGGACGGCCTTCCAGCCCATTAACATTTTCGATGCCGGCGGGTGCGCTGCGTTCCCGGGTTGCGTCTTGGGCCTGGCTTCCGGATCGGCAACCACGGGCGCGGCCGTCGCGGGCGCGGGGGCGGTGGCCTTCTCCCACGCCAGCGCCGTGATACTGTTCTTAAGGCGCTTCTCTACACCTTCAAGTCTGGCCCGTGCGTCTGCATTGCCGGGTTCTCGGCGGATTGTCTCCAGGCCTTCTTTCAGCGTTCTAAGCCAGATCTCTCCGAGTTCCCTTTTGATGGTCGGCGGTTCAACGTTCACAACCCATTCCGTGAAGTCTAGCAGGAAGAACAGGACTTCACGAAGGGCCTGCCGATCTGGAAACTTGGCAGCCAACTGGGCGGCAAGTTTGATCTCTGTAAGTCTCCACCGCACCAGATAGTGTATGGCGACGTCTCTGCCTTCGTTTAAGTAGCCTCTGACCCAGTAAGTCACGGAGTCCTGTTGGTGCGGTAGGCCTCCCAAGGAACTCCAAAACCGTCTTTGTATTTCTTCCAGGGGCGCTTCTGGCGCATTGCCGTAGGCTTCCTGGATAATCTCATTCCAGACCTTCTCGAAGTCTTGATCTTGAAACAATGGCCCGGTGAAACCAACACGCAACTCTTCCATGGCACGGCGGGCGTGTTCTTTGAATGCTGCAACTTTGGGATTTGCTTCTTTGGGTTGTGTTGATGTGCCTGGCACGATGCACGCTCCTTCGCAAAGGCGTCTTCGCAAAGTGAAGCGCGGGAAAGCCGGTGCGAAGTTCCGGCTTGTCGGGTTGCAATCCCTATCCCCGCGCTTTCTATTTTCCTTCGTGCGTCCGCGCCGTCAACTGGCCTTCCGCTGTGCGGCTTCGTTCGCGCGGTTCTGGGTAGAGAGCGCCACGTAGCGGGCCTGGGCGGCCTTGAAGGTGTCGCTACCGGCCGCGCCGGCGCGGAAGTGATGTTGCAGGCTGCAATCCGCCTGGAAGTGCGCGGCGTCTTCAGCGCGCGCGCAAATTTCCTTCGCGAGCGCCACGATTTTCGGCGAAAGCTCGCCTGGCTTGACGCCGGCTTCCAAACACGCGGCGAGCGTGTCGCGGTCCAACTCCATGGGGGTGCCCATGATTTTCCTTTCTGGCGCCGGAGCGCCTTCGTTCAACTGGGGGAATCCCCCAGTTGGCCTTTCCGCCGGGACTGCCGGCGCTTTGTCGGGGTGCGTTTTCTGTTGGGGAAATTCCCCAACAGACTCAAGCCTCGCGGGTTGCGAGGCTTGTTGGGTTAGCTGGGGCCTATCGAAAATCGGATTCCCGGAACTGAAGCGGATCGTGCCTAATTCCACCGCGGCCTCGCCGAAAACTGTGTTGTCTTGAACGATTTTCATTTTCATCGTGGTTTCTCCTTATGCGCGTCAACACCGTCAACCGTAAAGCAGCTCGCGCCGGTCCCGTTTGCCCGTGGTCTTGGTGCAGGCCAGCGGCGCTTCGTCAGCGTACTTGGCCTCGTCAAACTCGCCGGCCTCGTCTTCGGACAGCCCAAAGACCTCCATCGCCAGGCGGACGTCGGCGTTGGTACAGCCGCCGGCGCCGCGCCCGGTTCTGGTGGATCTCGCTTTCCGCCTGCTTTTCATCGTGCATTCTCCCATTTGCCAGTCCACTTCACGGTTCAATTTTGCAAAAAAAACAAAAGAACCTGGTACAGGGGGCAGTTTGGGGGCAATCAATTTCCGAAGCCCTCTGGAAAGGACCCAAGAAACTCTCCGGCAGGCCTTCTCTCCCATCGCCAGCGCCCCGCCAGCCGCGGTCCTGCGGCCCCTGGCGCGGTCGGGATACTGGATGGCACTTTGACACGCGCGCGCGATTGAAGGCTTGCAGGCAATTTCCCTGCAAGGGTTCTGTGGGGATTTCAGCGGCCTTCATGCCTTCCCCCTTCCGGTCAAGGCGCGGGCCGTGGTCAAGATCGCGGCGCGGCCGGCGGCTTCAAGGTGCTGCCACAAGTCCAGCAGTTCCCGTGTTGCGGGATCGTCCGGCGCGTAGCACGAATTCCCTTCCGCGTAGCACGCAGCGGCGGCGGGCGTAGAGAGTCCCGTAGGGAGTCCCCACTTGGGTAAAATTGAGTTATCGGCAGTTGACGGGATTTCGCGGGAAGGTACGGTTTTACCTATGAAAGTTGACGGGGAAGGCACTTCGGCCAATGTGGGTTGAATGGCCTCTTTCGTCTTGTCGATCCATAGGTTGCGGGTTCGAGTCCCGTCAGGCCCGCCAAT